>Ga0180434_10007814_pt1 | contig 11964 bp, 9 predicted proteins | sample SS_ome_7_FD_132453 | JGI IMG/M metagenome (GOLD analysis project Ga0180434, IMG submission 132453) | Hypersaline lake sediment archaeal communities from the Salton Sea, California, USA - SS_1_D_2 metaG | ecosystem: Environmental > Aquatic > Non-marine Saline and Alkaline > Hypersaline > Sediment... | reverse complement strand
TATGGCTCGAGTTCAGCCTGGCCTGTGACTTCATCGATAAAGAGCTGTTCGCAGAACTGGATGCAGAATATGAAGTCATCATGGCAAAGATCAACACGATGCATAAGAAGGCCCATACGTTTTGTTTCGGTGAGACCTGATGACATGATGGTTGTTCTTGAAGTCCTGTGCATTTTTCCTCCCAACTTCAGAACTCCAGATCATAACAATGTCCAATAAGAGATTCCCCTTGTCTTTTCCCAACTTCAGAACTTCATAACTTCAGATCATAGCAATGTCAAATACTCGATTCCCCTTGTCTTTTTCCCAACTTCAGAACTTCAGAACTTCATAACTTCAGATCATAGCAATGTCAAATACTCGATTCCTCCGCTCCCTCAAACTCTTCCTCCTCCTCTCCCCGTTGCCCTTCGGCTGCGTGGGCCGGGTGTGGGGGCCCTTGTTCTACCTCGCGCTGACCGTCTTGACCCTCATGGCTCTCAGGGCGGGTGGAAGGGTCCATGGGTCCATGGGTGGATGGGTGGACGACGGACAGAGCCCGTCTCAACCTCAACCTCGAGCCCCCGGGCGTTCGTCCTCAACCTCGGATGCTGGCTCAAGGTTCGCGGTTCGCGGTTCAAGGTTCAACTCAACACTCGATCCGCAACCGTCAGACCTTGTCGATGGGTCCATGGGTGGATGGGTGGACGACGGACAGAGCCCGTCTCAACCTCAACCTCGAGCCCTTGGGCGTTCGTCCTCAACCTCGGATGCTGGTTCAAGGTTCAACTCAACACTCGATCCGCAACCGTCAGACCTTGTCGATGGGTCCATGGGTGGATGGGTGGACGACGGGACGAACGGACCTCCCTCCACCTCGAGCTCTTGGCGGTCACTCTCAAATTCGGTTGCAGGCGTCACCGCCCCCGATCCCCGATCCCCTGACCCCTCCAATCTCTCCCCCTCGCCCCGGGCCTCCGGCCTCTCGCCCGAACTACCCCGCGGCGCCTACCTCCTCTTCTTCGCCTTCCTGGGCTTCATCGTCCTGCAGATCCTGCCCCTGCCCTTCGGGCTGGTCGAGATCCTGTCGCCGCACAGGGCCGCGCTCCTGACCCAACTGACCGACACCCCCCCCGCGTTCGCCTCACTGTCGCTCGTGCCCGCAGACACCCTGGTCTTCGGCCTGGTGACCCTGCTCTACGGCCTCTTTTTCCAGGCCCTGGTGCGCCTGCCCCTGAGGCGGCGCGACATGGTCTCACTGCTGAACGTGCTGGTTCTCTCCGCCGCGGCCCAGGCCGTGTTCGGGTTCTTCAAGTACGCCGCGGGCAACCGCTTCTTCTTCCTCTTCTTCCACAGGGTGGAGACCCCCGAGGCGGCGCTGACCGGCACCCTGGGCAACGCCAACCACTTCGCCCTCTACCTGGAGATGGCGATCCCCCTGGTCCTGGCGCTGGCCCTGGCCCGCCTGCGCCTCTTCGAGCGCGGCCAGACGCTGCGCGAGGGCCTGCTGCGCCTCCTGGGCGAGGAGAAACGGGTGCTCTTCTACCTGGCCGTGCTGCCGCTGCTGGGTGCGGCGTTGCTCCTCACCCGGGCCCGCGCGGGCGTGGTGACCCTGGCGCTGTCCCTCGGCCTGGCGGGCCTGATGCTGCTCTTCGTGCGCGCCCAGGGCCTGCGGCGCCGCCTGGCCCTGGTTCTTTTGCCCCTGCTCGCACTGGCCGTCGTCTGGGGCGGGGGAGACACGGTGCGGGACTTCATGAAGCTGAAGGAGAAGGCCGAGGCGGGCCGCGGCATAGGCCGCTTCGTGCGCTGGCCCGCCACCCTGGAGATGGTCAGGGACCATCCGGTCTTCGGCACGGGCTTCGGCACCTACAGGTACGCCTACTTCCTCTACGACCGCGAGGGTGCCCAGTGGGTGACCCACGCCCACAGCGACGCTTTGGAGACCCTGGCAGACGGCGGTGTTCCCGGCGGCCTGCTCCTCGTCGCCCTGCTCCTGGTGCCCCTGGCCGCGACGGTGCGGGTCTGGCGGCGGCGGCGGCGCACCCGCATCCGGCTTTTGGGCATCGGGCTCATCGCAGCGGTCTTCGCCGCCCTGTTCCACTCGCTCTTCGAGTTCGCCCTGCGCATCCCCTCCAACATGGTCGTGTTCGTGCTTCTCCTGGCCCTGGGATGGAAGGTGGTGAATTACAAGAGAGGGGAGGGAAGCACCAACGCGGGGGTTCGGGGTCAGGGGACGGGGGGTCGTTGACATGCAATCTGAGGTTGAGGACGAATACCAGGAGCCAGAGGTCAAGGTTGAGGTAAAGGCAGAGGTTACTCGAAATCTCAGTCGCCTCTACCTCCACCTTTACCTCAAGCTCTTGTCGCTCCTCTCAACCTCGAGCCCTTGGGCGTTCGCCCTCAACCTTAACCTGATCTTCAAATGAAACACCCGCGACTTTTGACACTGCTGCTGGCGGCGCTCTCCCTCTTCTTCTCCCTGCAGCTGCTCTCCCACCTCTTCTTCGCCCTGGGGTGGTTCGCGCCGGCGGCCGCGGTCTTTCCCCTGGACCCGCGACCGCGGCACGCGGCCGCCTTCGCCCGCCTGGAATCCGCCGCCGCGGCCGGGGATGCCGCCGGGCTGAAGGGGGCGATCCGGGGATTCGAGCGCGCCCTGGCCCGCAACCCGCTGTACCACCCCGCCCATCTGGACCGCGGCCGGGCCCTGCACCGGCTGCAGCAGCTGGGAGAACCGGTGTTCGACGAGACCGTGGCCGCCTACCGCCGCCTGCTGCTCCTGCGCTGGAAGAACCCGGAGGTGAGCCTGGAACCCCTGGACTTCCTGCTCTCGGTCTGGCCCCTTCTGAACGAAGACGACCGGCGGGCCGCGGAGAGCGCCTTCGGGAAAATGACGGCGGTGCTTTACGGCGACCGCATCGACGGCCTGCTGGACCGCTGGGCCCTGAGCGTGCGCGATCCCGCGATGCTGGCGCGCGCCCTGGGGCCGGCCCCCCGCCACCTGAAGAAGGCGGCCGCGGCCCTGGCCCGGCTGGAGACCGGCATGGCTCGGCGCCGCCGCTTCCTGGCGCGGTACGAGCGGTACGTGGTCGAGAGCTTCCGGTATCAATACGAGCACTATCGGCGGTCGAACGGCCTGACCCGCAAGATCCTCCTCCACCTCTTCAACCACCTGGATAGAGGCGTCACGGGCTACCACGCCCTGGCCCCGGATGTCGCCTTCCCCGCAGACGCCTACCGGAGCCTGGCCGGGACCCTGCTGCGAGGGCTGCTCGACGGCGACCTGGACCACTACCGCCGCACGGGCGCGGCCGACGACGACCTGTGGCGCCATACCGACGCCTGGCTCCGCATCCTGGATGAACCCGCGGACCGGGCGGCGCTGGAAGCGATGCTCGACGGGCAGCGCTTCTTCGAGGTCCGGGGTCTCGACGGCCTGGTCCGCGCCCTGGGGGTTCTGCGCCGCCTGGGCCGCGACGACCGCGTGCACGCGCTCGCAGAAAAGACCATCGCCGGGCGCGCCTTCCTCACCGCCGGCGAGGAGGCGTCGTTTGCCGAAATCCTGTGTCTCGCGGCCGAGGTGCGGCTCCTTCGGGGCGAGGTCGCCCCGGCCCTGGCCCGGCTCAGGCGGGCCCTGGACCTGGCGCCCGGGAGCGAAGCGGCGCGCTGGCTGCTGCGGCAGGCGATCCATCGTGCACCCGAATTGCGAGACACGGTGCAGGCTTTCGCCCCGGACTTGGCCCTGGCCGCGGACCCGCCCGAGCTGATGGTCAAGGATTCGCGCCGGAGTGCAACCGTGTACCTGGAGCAGTTTCCCGGTTTACGCGTCAAGATAGGAGAACAGAATTCCGCGGGACGCCGCGGCAAACACCTGCTGCGGGTGTTCGTGGACGGCCGGATCGCCTGGGAGACCTATCTCTCCGGGGTGGGGGACACGGTGGAGGTGCCGCTTCCCGGCCGCGCGTGGCAGAAGGTCGAGGTCGATGTGAGGTTGGAATAGGTCGGTAAGCTCAGGTTAAGGACGAATACCAAGTGCCAGAGGCTAAGGTTGAGGCAAAGGCAGAGGTTACTCGAAATATCGGGTGCCTCTACCTGTGCCTCTACCTCGAGTGCTTGGCACTCGTCCTCAGCCATGGCCTCAAGGTTCGTGGTTCAAGGTTCGAGGTTCAAGGTTCAAGGTTCAACTCAACACTCGATCCGCAACCGTCAGACCTTGTCGATGGGTCGATGGGGAAGACCTGCACCACCCCCGACCCCCCAACCCCTATCCCCGAAGGTCGTTCTTTCTCAACCTTAACCTCAATCCCCTGCCGTTCGTCTCAACCTCAGCGCCCAAATTATGCTATAATGAACACTTAAACGGAGAATCGCGCATGTCAGACATACAACAATTGCCCTTCGAGGCCGAGGAGGAGGTCAAGTCCCTCGAGGAGTCCCTCGAAGACATCTGGGGCCTCCTGCGCCGGCGCTGGCCCATCCTGCTGCTGGTGGTGATGCTGGTCGTCGGCTTCCGCATGTACCAGGTCTACAAGAAGAAGCCGCTCTTCGTGGCCAAGGGCACCCTGCTCATCGAGCAGGAGATGAACTTCCTCAACCTGCCCGGCATGTACCCCTACGGCGGCTCCGACTGGCGCAACGAGTACCTCAACACCCAGATCAAGATCCTGCGCTCGCGCTCCCTGGCCCGCTCGGTGATCGCCGACCTGCGGCTGCTCGACGAGACCGCCACCCGGGAGCAGACCACCTTCACCCCCGGCGAGGACACGGCCGATCAGGCCGCGGCCGGGGATGCGTCCTCCGGCGACAGCCTCTCGGGCGCCATCAGCGGCTTCCTCGGCGGCCTCATGATCGAACCGGTGGAAAACACCCGCCTGGTGGAGATCTCCTACATCTCGCCCTCGGCCGAGTACTCGGCCCGGGCCGTGAACACCCTCTTCGACCAGTACATCCGTTTCAACCTGCAGCTCAAGACCGAGTCGACCAAGATGGCCTCCGAGTTCCTCTACGAGCAGATCGAGAGCCTGCGCAAGACCCTCTCCCAGAAGGAGCGGGAGCTCCAGGAGTACGGCAAGCGCAAGGAGCTCTTCTACCTCTCGAACCAGGACTCCACCGTGGTGGAGAAGTTCGGCGACCTGAACAAGGCCTACACCGAGGCCCAGATCGACCGCATCAACAAGGAGTCCAACTTCCGCGAGCTCAAGGACAAGCGCTTCGGTGACTACCCCGAGGTCCGCACCGCCGGTCTCATCCTGAGCCTCAAGCAGGAGTACGCCCGCCTGGAGAGCGAGTACCAGCGCAAATCCCAGATCTTCAAGGAGGACTACCCCGAGATGCAGCGGCTGCGCTCCCAGCTCGAGACCACCCAGGCGCGCATCAACGAGGAGACCGCGGACATCGGCCGCAAGGCCCTCAAGGGCGCCGAGGCCGACTACCAGGCCGCGCTCAAGCGCGAGGAGTCCCTGGCCGCCATGCTCAACACCCAGAAGGGCGAGGTGATCTCGACCAACACGGACGCCATCTACTACAACAGCCTCAAGATCGAGGTGAACAACATGCGCCAGCTCCTGGACCACCTGGTCAGGAAGCAGAAGGAGTCCCTGCTCACCTCGCGGCTGGAGGGGCTGCAGACCTCCAACATCAAGGTGATCGACCCGGCCGAGGTGCCCCTCCATCCCATCGGCTCCTCCCAGAGTAGGGAGTTCTTTATGGCCCTGATCATCGGGCTCTTCGGGGGCGGTGCCCTGATCTTCTTCATCGACTGGCTGGACAAGACCCTGAAAACCCCCGAGGAGGCCCAGAAGCTGCTGCGCGTGCCCGCCATCGGCCTGATCCCCGCCCTGGGCACGGGCTCGGAGAAGCAGTATTACGCCAGTTCCTACTACGGCGGCCGGCGCAAGGACGCCAAGGCCCGGGTCTCCAAGATCGAGCTGGCCAACTTCGTGGACCCCGAGTCGGGCATCGCCGAGAGCTACCGCAACATCCGCACCTCCATCCTGCTCTCCACGGCCGACGGCCCCCCCCAGGTCATGACCGTGTCGTCGGCGTTGCCCAAAGAGGGTAAGACCACCACGGTGGTCAACCTGGCCGTGTCCTTCACCAAGCTCAACAAGCGGGTGCTCATCATCGACGCCGACATGCGCAAGCCCGCCATTCACAAGATCTTCCGGGTCAAGAACCTCTCGGGGCTCTCCTCCTTCCTGGTGGGCAAGGCCCAGGTGGAGGACGCCTTCTTCGAGACCCAGGTGGAGAACCTCTATGTGATCCCCGCCGGCCCCACGCCGCCCAACCCGGCCGAGCTGCTGGAGTCCAAGAAGATGGGCGCCATGCTGGAGAAGATGAAGGAGCACTTCGACTTCATCTTCATCGACTCCCCGCCGCTCATCGGCATCGTGGACCCGGTGATCATCGGCCGCTACGGCCAGGGCACCCTGCTCGTGGCCTGGGGCGGCAAGACCCACAAGAAGGTGATCGAGCGCGCCAAGGACGAGCTGGAGAAGTTCGACATCCGCGTGCTCGGGGTGATCATCAACAACCTGAACATGAAGAAGACCCCGGGCGCCGGCTACTACAGCTACGGCACCTACAAGTACCGCTACCGCTACCGCGAGGACTCCCGGACCGACCGCGGCCGCAACCTGGACCTGATCGCGGAAAACGGCGGCCGCAAGCCCCCCGCGGGCGAGCGCAGCATCAATTTCAGAAAGTAAGAGTGCTGTCCGAACTCAGGTAAAGGTAGAGGCAGAGGCGGCAAGGGCTTATTGAAACGACCTGGTTGGCCGGTCTATCATGATCGATTGATTCGCTGAAATCGTCCAACGATGTATAAGACCTTCAAGGAAATGCCGATCTGGAATCAGGCCATGGATATCGCCGTGGACATTTTCAAGGAAACGGACCACCTGCCGAGAAAGGAAGATTTCTGCCTGACATCACAGATCAGGCGAAGTGCGTTGATTATTTCGGCAAACATCGCCGAAGCCTTTGGACGGCACCACAAGAAGGACAAGATCCATTTTTACCATATCTCGCGAGGCTCACTCACCGAAACACAGAGCCACCTGGAGTACGGTCTCAGGGTAGGGTACTTTAAAGAATCCACGCTGGCGGAATTCAACCAAAGATTGAGCATGCTCTACAACGAGATCAATCGGGTTGTTTTGTCCTTGAAGGCAAACAAAGGTGACTGAAACGTTCGTCATTTTGACTCTGTATGGATGCGTAGAAATGGGGCGGTTCAATCACCATCAAAATCTCAAGTATCCTCTACCTCCCCCTCTACCTTCACCTCAGCTCCCTTTTTAATCACAACGATGCCTGCAAACCCAACACTATCTGACCGACACAAGCCGGCCTTCGTCGACCTCCACGCCCACCTGGTGCCCGGGGTGGACGACGGCCCCGCGGGCGAGGCCCAGGCCGTGGCCATGCTGCGCCAGGCCGAGGCCGCGGGCACCGAAGTGATCGTCGTCACCCCCCACCTGTTCAGCAGCCACAACCTGGTCGCCGACGTGGAGGCCGTGCTGGCCCGGCGCGACGAGTTCCTCGCCAAGCTGGCCCTGCTGGACTTCCACATGAAGATCCTTCCCGGCGCCGAGGTCTACTTCACCACCGGCCTGTCCGACCTGCTGCGGCGGCACAACATCCGCATCAGCCTGAACGGCTCGGCCTTCTTCATCCTGGAGTTCCCCTTCGACTTCGTGTTCCCCGGCAGCCGGGACTTCATCTACGGCCTGCTCTCGGACGGCTGGGTGCCCGTGGTGGCCCATCCCGAGCGCAACCAGGTGATCCAGCGCCACCCCGAGGTCCTCTACGAGTGGGTGAAGCTGGGCGCCCTGGCCCAGGTGAACGGGGGGAGCTTCATGGGCGATTTCGGCGGCGCGGCCCAGGCCTCCGCCTTCACCCTGCTGCGCGCCAACCTGGTCCACGTGGTGGCCTCCGACGCCCACGACGACCGGGAGCGGCCGCCGCGGCTGGATGCCGTGTACCGCCGCCTGGCGCCAGAGATCGGCGATCTGGCCGGGTTGCTCTTCGACGAGGTGCCCCGGGCCATGGTCCACGACGAGGCCCTGCCCGACACCGGCGAGCCCCGCGACCCGCGCCGGAAGGTGAGGTTCTTCGATTTCCTCAAAAGGAAGTAGGTTCAAGGTTCGTGGTTCAAGGTTCGCGGTTCAAGGTTCGAGGTTGGTATTTGACTTACAATTCCCTGGCGCTCGAAGTTACGAAGTTCGGAAGTTCTGAAGTGACGAGGATGAAGAAGATCTCTTCTCAACCTTAACCTCAATCCCCTGCCGTTCGTCCTCACCCTGTTCTGTGCTATACTCTTCTTTTGACATGACGAAACAGACCTTTCTCCTCTGGATCAAGGTGCTGATCCTGCTCTCGCCGTTGCCCTTCGGCTGCGTGGGCCGGGTCTGGTCGCCGCTGTTCCACCTGCTGATCCTGCTGCCCTCCGTCCTGGTGCTGGCCCGCCTGCGGCCCGGCCTGGACGTGCCCGCGCTTCCCTGGATCCGCCGCCTGGCCCTGCTCTTCTTCGGGTTCACGGCCTTTCAGCTGCTGCCCCTGCCCCGCGTCCTGCTCAACCTCCTCTCCCCCCACACCGTGCGCCTGGTCGAGCAGAACCTGGACCGGGCCGTCACCTTCCACCCCCTGTCGCTGGTGCCCGGCGAGACCCTGGCCTTCGGCCTGAACCTCTTCGTCATGGTCTTCCTCTTCTACGTCCTGGTCCACCTGGACCTCGACAAAGGCGACATCTACGGGCTGATTCACGTGCTCACCCTCTCGGCCCTGTTCCAGGCCCTGTTCGGGCTGGCCAAATGGGCCCTGGGCAACGAGCGCTTCTTCCTCTTCTTTCACAGGATCGAGGACCCGGAGCCCATGCTGAGCGGCACCCTGGCCCTGCCCGAACACTCCGCCTTCTACCTGGAACTCGTCCTGCCCCTGATCCTGGGCGTGATGCTGGTCCGCCTCCTGGTCAGGACCCCCTGGGTGCCCGCGAACGGCTCACCGCTGCGCCGCCTCTGGCACCTGCGCGGCCTGTGGCGGACCGCGGCCGCGGCGCTGATCGTGGCCGCGGCCGTGTACCTGACGCGCTCCCTGAGCGCCAAGGTGGTGCTCCTGCTCGCCTTCTTCCTGATGGCCGTGGGCACCGTCTACATCCGCCACGGCCGGGAGGAACGGCGCGGCAACCTGCTGCAGTGGATGGCCCTGGCCCTGGTGGTGATCGCCCTGTTCATGGCCTGGCAGAGCGCCGTGGCCCGGGTGCACCGCCCGGATCGATCGGGCAACCTGCGGGCCGAGTTCTGGCAGAACACGACGGACGTGTTCGCCCGGTTTCCCGTGTTCGGCAGCGGGATGGGCACCTTCAAACACGTCTCGGCCACGGTCCGTCCGGAGGCCGCGGGCCGGCTCAGCCACAGCCACAACGAGTACCTGGAGATGCTCGCAGACGGCGGGGTCGTCGGAGCCGGCCTCCTCTTCGCCCTGGCCTGGCTGCTTTTTTACGCCCTGTTCTCCCTGTGGAGGCGACGTTTCCACCCCGAGGTCAAGATCATCGGCCTGGCCGCGCTGGTCTCGGTCCTGATGGCCCTGTTTCACAGCCTCTTCGACTTCGCCCTGCGCATCCCGGCCAACGCCTTTCTCCTGACCCTGATCCTGGCCCTGGGCTTCAAGATGGTCCTGTACAAGAAGGAGCGCCGCGATGCACCGTAGCCGCTGGTTCCGGCTCTTCCTGTTCCTGGCCGTGGTCTACTTCGCCGCAGCCCTGGTGTCCCAGGTCTTCGAACGCTTCGGCGGAACCGCCGAAGGGGAGCGGCGCCTGAAGCTGCTGCGGGTCGCCCACCTCCTCTGCCCCTGTGATTACCTCACGGCCCGCGAGAAGGGATTCGCCCTGCTGGAGACCGGTCACGCCGCGGGAGACGACGCCCGGCTGGCAGACGCGGTCCGCTGGTTCGAACGCGCCCTGGGACTCAATCCCCTGGACGCGGCCAGCCACCACCAGCGGGCCCAGGCCCTGCTGCTGCAGCGCAGCCCCGACGACACCCGCTTCGCCGAGGCCGTGGCCAGCCTGAAGCGGGCCGCGGCCATTATGCCGCGCCGCCTCGACCTGGCCCTGGACACGGTCCGGCTCATGCTCTCCATGTGGCCCCTGCTCGGCGACGCCGATCAAAAGCTGTGCTGGGACCTCCTGGCCGGCGTCCTGCCCCGGCTCTCCTGGGAGACTTTCGCCGAGGCCGCCGAGCTCTGGTGGCTGTACTCCCGAAACCGGGAGTTCATCGAGACCCTGGTGCGGCGGCGTCCCGACTTCGCCGGGCCCCTGGCCGATCGCATCATCGACTGGCGCGGGCCCCTGGACCTGCGCTGGAAGCTGCTGGCCTGGCACGAACGTTTCGTGCTGCAGGAGGTGCGCGCCCGGCTGCGGGGCGGCGGAGAGGAGGACCTCGACCTGCTCCACCGCATCGACACGATTCACGGCTACCACCGTCTGGTGGAAGAGAGCGGCTTCGACGTGGCCGAGTTCGAGAAGCTCAAGGCCGATCTGCTCTGGGAGCGGGTGAAGGCCGCCCTGAAACCGGCCGACGGCCGCCCCGTGGTGTTGAATCACGGCCTGGAGGCCCTGCTGGTTCAGGCCGTGCGCGATATCGCCGAGATCCCCCGCCTGGAGGAGCTGAAGCGCAGGCTCCGGCGAGCGGGTCTCCTGGTGGAGGGTGATTTTACCGCCCTGCGCCTGGAGCTGCTCATGAACCTCAGGGAGGGGGATTTCAACGCCGTGATCGAGCGGGTGGAGAAATTGAAGGGTGCGATCACCCACATCGAGGCGGGGGCGAGGACCGAGTTCGTCGAGGTGCTCCTGATCCTGACCGACGCCTACGAGGCCGCCAACCTGCTCACCGTGGCCGAGGGCACGCTCGTGGAGGCCCTCTCCCTGGCGCCCGGCCACCCCGGCGCCCTGGTACGCCTGGTCCGGGTGCGCCGCGCACTGGGCGATGCGGGCACCCTGGAGGACGAACTGGCGCCCCTGCGCCGGGCGCACCGCTTCACGGCCGACGGCAGCGACCAGGAGCGCGTCGTGTACCCCGTGGGCGGCGATCCCCTGTTGATCCTCCTGGATCCGGCGGCCCACCCGACGCTGTTTGACCGACGACTGCTCCGGGTCTTCGTGGACGGCTGGATACGCCACGAATCCTTCATCGGGACCGCGGCCGAAACGGTCACCCTGCCCCTGGACCCCGCCCTCTCCCGGGTGCGAGTGTCGATCCGTTTTCTCTGACGGCCGAATCTGAATCGTCACAAAAAAATGGATTATTCCCCCGGGATGATTTCAATTTCATGCCGACTGTGATAGGATGGTAATCGATTTACAGGTTCCCGGTATGCGTGTTCTGTTCTGCTCTGTGTCCTTGTTCGCCCTGTTCTGCGGTGTCTTCCACGCCGCGGTGGATCCCTTCTACACCCGGGTGCAGCGGGAAGGGGAGGCCCTGTACGCGGCCGGGCGCTTCGACGAGGCGGCCGAGAACTTCCGCGTCGCCGGCTTCGGGCTGGCGGGGGACCGCGACGCCCTGATCCGTCTCCATTTCTACGCCGCCGCCTGCGAGTACAAGCGGGGCCGGGGCGATGCGGCCCGGGAGGTCCTTACACGGCTCGAGTCGCTCTTCGGCGAAGGGGGCATAGACCGCGGCGCCGCGCCCTCGGAGATCCGCACCGAGGTGGCCGCGTTGCTTGGCGCCCTGGCACCGGGGAGCAAGACGGTGGAAGTTCCCGGCGGCGACGGCGCCCTGTCCCCGGCCTTCGAGGCCCTGCTCGAGACCTCCCTGGCGCAGGCCCGCACCGGACGCATCGGCCAGGCCGAAAACGGTCTCAGGCGGCTGCGGCGCATGGACGGCGACGACATCCGCCTGGCCTACCTGTCCGGCATCATCGCCTTCGAGAAGAAGGACTACCGGGAGTGCATCTCGGACCTGCAGCGGGTCTTCTACACCGAGAACCATCCCT
>Ga0180434_10007813_pt1 | contig 11964 bp, 6 predicted proteins | sample SS_ome_7_FD_132453 | JGI IMG/M metagenome (GOLD analysis project Ga0180434, IMG submission 132453) | Hypersaline lake sediment archaeal communities from the Salton Sea, California, USA - SS_1_D_2 metaG | ecosystem: Environmental > Aquatic > Non-marine Saline and Alkaline > Hypersaline > Sediment... | reverse complement strand
CGCAACCCGCATACACTCTTCGTAGCCATGTGGGAGCACCGGCGCTGGCCGTGGTTCTTCGACTCCGGCGGGCCGGGCAGCGGTCTCTACGTCTCGCGCGACGGGGGGGAGAACTGGCAGAAGCTCGGTCCCTCCCATGGTCTGCCGGCCGGGGAACTGGGCCGGATCGGGCTGGCGATCGCACCCTCGCGGCCCGAAGTGATCTATGCCCTGGTCGAAGCCGAGCGGAGCGTACTGCTGCGTTCTGAAGACGGCGGCCGCAGCTTCGAGACCGTCAACCGCACCCCGGGGATCCACAACCGGCCCTTCTACTACTCCGAGATCCGGGTCGATCCCGACAACCACAACCGGGTCTACCTGCTCTATTCCCTGATCTCGGTCAGCGATGACGGCGGCCGGAACTTCGAGGTGCTCGTACCCTTCGCCGAGGTGCACGCCGATCACCACGCCATGTGGATCGATCCCGATGACGGCCGCTACATCATCGACGGCAACGACGGCGGGGTGGCGATCAGCCGCGACCGCGGCCACACCTGGACCTTCGTCGACAACCTGCCCCTGGCCCAGTTCTACCACATCGCGGTCGACAACGAACTGCCTTACAACGTCTACGGCGGCCTGCAGGACAACGGCTCGTGGCGCGGCCCGAGCGAGGTCTGGGAACTCAACGGCATCAGGAACTGGCACTGGTTCGAGGTCGGTTTCGGCGACGGCTTCCACACCGTGCCCGATCCCGACAACGCGAACATCGGCTACGCGATGAGCCAGCAGGGCTACCTGATCCGGTGGGATGTCACGACCGGCGAGCGCAAGGACATCAGACCGGCCGGTCCCGCCGACGATCCCCTGCGCTTCAACTGGAATTCCGGGTTCGCGGTCGATCCCTTCGATCCGGCCACCATCTACCTGGGTTCGCAGTACCTGCACCGCAGCCGCGATCGCGGCGAGAGCTGGGAGGAGATCAGTCCCGACCTGACCACCGACGATCCCCTCAAGCAGAAGTTCGGCGAAAGCGGCGGCCTCACCTACGACGCCACCGGGGCCGAGAACCACACCACCATCATCTCGATCGCGCCGAGCCCGGTGGAGCGCGGGGTGATCTGGGTCGGCACCGATGACGGCAACGTCCAGCTGACCCGCGACGGCGGGCGGAGCTGGGAGAACGTGGTCGGGAACATCAGGGGAGTGCCCGATTCGACCTGGGTGCCGCACATCGAGGCTTCGCAGTTCAGCGCCGGCACCGCCTATGTGGTCTTCGAGAACCACCGGCGCTCCGACTGGACTCCCTACATCTTCAAGACAGTGAACTGGGGACGGAGCTGGGACGCCATTGCGACCGCCGACCTTGACGGCTATGTGCACACCGTGGTCGAGGACATCGAGAATCCCGACCTGCTCTTTGCCGGCACCGAATTCGGCCTCTGGGCCACCCGCAACGGCGGGCAGGAGTGGTGGCGCTGGCCCGGTTTTCCCACCGTGCCGGTGCGGGCCCTCGCGATCCATCCCCGGGCGGGCGATCTGATCGTCGGAACCCACGGCCGGGCCGCCTGGATCATCGACGACATCGGTCCCCTGCGCGAACTCACCCCTTCGGTGCAGGAGGAGAAAGTCCACCTCTTTACCGTGCCCGATGCCTGGCTGCACATCGCGCGGCAGATGAACGGCTATCATTTCCCCAGCCACAACATGTTCGCCGGGCAGAACCGGCAGTACGGGGCGTACCTGAGTTTCTGGGCCGATCCCGACGAAGGGGAGAGCGAGGCCGTGATCGAGATCTCCGATACCAACGAACAGGTGATCAGGACGATCACCATGCCGGTGCGCCGGGGCGTGAACCGGGTCGTCTGGGAACTCAATGAAGACGCCCTCGACCCCGAGGCCGGGCCGGGCCAGCTCGGCCCCGAGGTGGTGCCGGGGACCTACATGGTCACGGTCAGACTCGGGGAGGAGATCAGCCAGCGGGGAGTGGTGATTCATGGCGATCCGCGCAAGACCGCCACGCAGGCGGGCATGCGCGAAAAACAGGCGGCCCTGCGCCGGGCCGAAGCCCTCAACACCGTCATGACCGGGATGATGCAGGCTCTGGGTACGATCGAGGGCGAGCTCGGGGCCGCCCTCGGACGGCTCGCTGAGAACGAAGCCGGGGCTGCCGCCGACGTCACGAGCGGGCTCGCAGAAAGCGCCCGTAATCTGCAGGCAGAGGCCGGTGCCCTGCGCGAACGCCTTTTCGGTCCGGCCGACGTGCAGGGGATCTACAGCGACCCGGCCGCGGTCATCACTGTCCTCTACGCAGCCTACGGTGCTCTCGGGGGAGCGACCTTCGATGCCCCCACGGCCACCGAACGGATCCTGCTGGAGCGGGCCGAATCGGCGGTTGCCGCGGGCGTGGAGGAGTACAACCGCTTCGTCGGCGAGGTGCTCGCCTTCCGGGAACGGCTCGTGGCGGCCGGAATGGTCTTCGCCGAGATCCCGGAGCGGCTCGAGATCCCGCCGGGCGAGTAAGTGGATCTGCCCGAACAGATCTGCCGGTACGCTGAGCTGACCGACGATCCCGGGGCCTTTGCCGAGGCCCTGCGACGGCCGCTGCCGGTCGATGTGCGCTGGAATCCCTTCAAGGTCACCCGGGAGAGGTTCGAGGCCTGGCTGGACGGGGCCGGAGCGAAGTGGACCCGTTTCGACTCCAGCCCCGATCTCTACCGGGTCACGGGCCTTCCCGGACCGGGCCTGACCTGGGCCTACCACCTGGGCTGGTACCATCCCCAGGGGCTGACCTCGACCCTGCCCCCCCTCCTGCTCGAGCCCGGGCCGGGAAATGACGTCCTCGATCTCTGCGCCGCGCCGGGCGGCAAAACCGCCGGCCTGGCAGCCGCCATGATGGGCCACGGGGTGCTCATCGCCAATGACGTCAATCACAACCGCCTGACCATCCTGGCGGCCAATCTCGAGCGGCTGGGGATCCCGAACGTGCTGCTCACCCGTTACCGGGGCGAGAACTTCCCCCAGCGATTCAGCTTCGACCACGTCCTGGTGGATGCCCCCTGCACCGGCGAGGGAACCTTCCGGGTCGATGGGGGGAGCTGGCGCCCCGACGGGCCGAAAAGCATCGCGGCCATGGCCCGCACCCAGCTGACCCTGCTGCGCAAGGCCCTGACCGTCGTGAAGCCGGGCGGCACGGTGCTCTATTCCACCTGCACCTATGCACCCGAGGAGAACGAGGCAGTCGTGGCGGCGGTGCTGGGATCGGAGGCGGAGAGGACCGAAATTGTTCCCCTTCCCGACGATCTGCCCGCTGCGCCGGGTGTGACCGTCTGGCAGGGAGACAGCTATCCCGACGAACTGGCCGGGACCAGGCGTTTCTGGCCCCATCACACCGATTCCTGGGGGTTCTACTGTGCTCTCCTGCGCCGGCTCAGCTGAGCTCCAGGCGGTCCGGGAGATCTTCTCCGACCGCCTCGGGGTGGATCCCCGGGTACTCGAGGAGTGGCTGCTCTTCACCTCGGGCACCGTCATCTGGGGCCTGCGCGATGCCCCCCATCTCGACGAGGCGCTGGCGGCCTTCGCGGTCGAGCGGACCGGCCTGCCGCTGCTGCGCCGGGCCGGCCGGCACTACAAGCCGACCACGGTGGCCCTGCAGGTGTTCGATCGCTTCATCGAGAGAAACCGGATCGAGCTGACCCGGACCGAGCTCACCGCCCTCCTGACCGCCGGTACGCTCCGCGGCACCCGCGAAGGGATCGAACGCGGCTACGTGGCCCTGGCCGGTCCCGACGGGGTGGTGGGCTGCGCGATCTACCTGCCCCCCGACCCGGATGCGGGCCACGCCGACGGTGTCCTGCTCGGCCAGCTTCCCCGGGCCCGTTGGGACGGGTTGATTCAGCAGCTCGCTTCCCCCTCCTGACCACCCGGGCACTGTTACCAACAGGGAATACACTCCCTGATAGTAATACTGTCAGGGAGGGGCATCATCGAATCGCGGTCGTGCTCCCGGTGCCAAAGGTACCCGCCGGTGCAGGTGTATTCAGAGTAAGGGTGATGGTCGTTGCGCGCGCAGTGTACCCGGCCATAGACTCACCCTCCCGACATCGAGATCGATCCACCGCCATCTGGAGGCACTGCCGATGCGACGCTCCGTCCTGCGACTCCCGCTCCCGCTCCTGCTCCTTCTCCTGCTTCCGCTGCTGGCCGGCGCCCAGGAGAAACGGGCTATCGAGCCCGAAGACTACTACCGTGTCAAACGGGTTGGTTCGACCGAACTCTCGCCCGACGGACGCTACCTGCTCTATACCGTGCAGACGGTCCGGCGGGCCGAAAACGACCGCCTGACCGAGGTCTGGTACGCCGACCTGGAAACGGGTCTGAACCGGCGCCTTTCAACCGCCGGGGTGAACACCACCAGTCCCCACTGGACTCCCGACGGCCGGCGGATCTGGTTCACGACCACGCGGGGAGAGGAGAGCGGAACCCACTTTCTCAACTGGCTCGAACCGGGCGGGGAAGCCTACCTGATCCCCGGTGTGAGCGGGAACCCCAGCTTCCACCCCGACGGCACCTGGATCCTGACGTCCCGGGCGGTGGCCGAGGGGGGCGAGGAGCGACGGCAGGCGCCTGAAGGCCGCGAGCGGGCCCAGCGCCCCCCTGAGAGCCAGCGCTCCCGGGGGCCCGACGGCATCCCGGGCCTGACGCGCCGGATGGGGACCGAGTGGGCCGGCACGACCGAGGAGGAACGCAACCGCGATGTCTACGTCATCACCGGTTCCTCCTACAAGCGTGACGGCCGGCTCGAGTTCGTTACCGGCACCTCGGGAATGGCCGGGATGATGCGCCAGTTCCCGGGTGCGGAGCAGCGCGGCGAACAGGGTGAACGCCCGACCCGTTACACCCAGTTCTTCCGGACTCCGGCCGACGGCCTGGCCGACGGAGAGGAACCCGAGCAGCTGACCTTCGATGCCTGGAACAAGTCCTTTGCCGGCTTCAGCCCCGACGGCGAGTACATCATCTACACCCAGGACATGCTCCAGCACGAAGAGCGGGAGGAAAGCGAAGAGCAGACCCCGGAAGAGATGTATATGGGTCGGGGCGGTTCGCGTGAAACCGGGATCTTCCTGCTGCCCTGTGCCGGGGGTGAGCCGATCCAGGTCCACACCGAGACAGGCTCACCCCGCGGGATCGTCATGTCCCATGCCGGAGACATGCTGGCTTACTCCATCTCACCCGACCGGGAGAGCCCGACCATTACCCGGGTCATCGACCGGCAGGGCGAGACGGTGGCCGAATTCGGAGCGGACTGGATCTACGGTTTCGGCTCCCTGACCTGGGCGGCGGACGGCCGCAGTCTCTACACCACCTCGCGTATCGGCGGGCAGTCGCAGGTCATGCAGCTCTCGCTCGATACCGGCGAGTTCGCCGCGGTGACCGAGGGGCGTCACTCGCTCGGCAACGTGTCCTTTGATCGGGACATGACGACAATGGCCTATGTCAAGAACACCGCCGAGGAGCCCTGGGAAGCCTGGGTGGCCCGGCTCGACGGCAGCGGCGAAACGCAGATCAGCCACGCCAATTCCGCATGGATGGATCAGGTCCGGCTCAGCCGGGTGGAACGGATCACCTTCACCGGTGCGCCCCACAACGAGGACTGGCTCGATCGTCTGCCCCGGCGGGGGGTGGAGTACATGATGAACAACGAGGCCCGCAGCGGGCAGCGTCCCGAGATCGAGGGCTGGCTGATGTACCCCCTCGATTACGTCGAGGGCCGGCAGTACCCGCTCGTGCTCTCGATCCACGGCGGTCCGCACTCGATGTACTCCGAGACCTGGTTCCCCGAATTCCAGATGATCGCCGCGACCGGGATCTTCGTGCTCTACATCAACCCGCGCGGCTCGGGCGGCTACGGCAGCGAGTTCTCGGGCATGATCATGGAGGCCTGGGGGATCGATGATTACAAGGATTACATGCAGGCCGTGGATCTGGTGGTGGACCGCGGGATCGTGGACGAGGACTTCATGGGCGTGACCGGCGGTTTTTACGGCGGCTTCATGACCAACTGGATCACCGCCCACAGCGATCGTTTCCACTGTGCCATCACCGCCCGCAGCATCTGCAACTGGATCAGTTTCTACGGCGTGTCGGATGCCTCGAGCCTGGTCGAGCGGGAATTCGGCGGGCGTCCCTGGCCTTTCCGCAGCGAGGAGGAGGGCAGCTGGAACCTGGCCATGATGCTCAGCCCGATCGCCTGGGCCAACCAGGTCACCACCCCGACCCTGATCATCCACTCGATCAACGACTACCGCTGCCCGCTCGAAGAGGGCGAGCAGTGGTACCGGGCCCTGCAGAAGAACGAGGTGCCGGTCAAGATGGTGCTCTTCCCCGATTCCTCGCACGGCCTGAGCCGCACCGGCGAACCATGGTTGCTGGTCCGGCGTCTGCATGAGTATGTTGACTGGTTCAAGGCCTATCTGGTGGACGACGAACCGGTTATCGAAGCCCGCGGCAGCGGTCGCTGAGAGAAGATCACATCGCACGAGGAGATGCAGAGGATGTCAGAGAGCGGAACCATGACCAGGGCGGTTGAGGCAACCTGGCCGAAAGAGGTGATGGAGAAGCGGGGGGAGTTCCGCAACTGCCCCCTGACCGATTTCTCGCAGGAGGAGAACATTCAGGCCATGCAGGCCGCCCTCGAGAAGGTGCGGGGAGAGTTCGGAGAAGAATACCCGCTCGTGCTCGGCGGCAAGGAGATCTGGACCGAGGCGAAGCTGAACTCCTACAACCCGGCCAGACCCGAGGAACTGATCGGCACTTTCTCCAAGGCCCAGCAGGATGAAGCCGATATCGCCATCAAAGCAGCGGCGGAAGCCTTCGAGACCTGGCAGTGGAGCGATCCGTGGGAACGGGCCGAATATGCCTGGAAGGCCTGCGACCTGATGACCGAGCGCCGCCTCGAGCTGGCTGCCTGGATGGTGTTCGAGGAGAGCAAGTCGTGGGTCGAGGCCGACGCCGACGTCGCCGAAGCGATCGACTTCCTCGATTTCTACGGCCGCGAGATGGTGCGTTATGCCGCTCCCCAGCCCCTGACGCCGATCCCGGGTGAGGACAACGAACTGCGCTACATTCCCCTCGGCGTGGCCCTGGTGGTACCGCCGTGGAACTTCCCGCTGGCGATCCTGGCCGGCATGGCCAGCGCGGCCTGGGTAGCCGGCAACACCGTCATCCTCAAGCCTTCGAGCGATTCGCCGGGGATCGGGTACCAGTACTTCAAGATCCTGCAGGAGATCGGCCTGCCCGAAGGCGTGGTCAACTTCATGCCCGGGGCGGGCGCCACGGCCGGCGATTACCTGGTCAAGCACCCCAAAACCCGCCTGATCGCCTTTACCGGTTCGATGGAGGTCGGCCTGCACATCAACGCCGAGGCCGCCAAAACCGCCGAGGGGCAGATCTGGGTCAAGCGGACCATCCTCGAGATGGGGGGCAAGGACGCCGTCATCGTGGATTCCGAAGCCGACCTCGATGAAGCCGCGAAGGGCTGCTGTGCCTCAGCCTTCGGATACCAGGGGCAGAAGTGCAGCGCCGGTTCCCGGCTCATTGTCTGCGAAGACGTCTACGACGAATTCCTCGCGAAGCTGGTGGCCGAGACCGAAAAGATCACGGTGGGTGATCCCTCTGATCAGGCGAACTACATGGGGGCGGTCATCAATGAAGGAGCCATGAACGATCATCTGGCCTACATCGAGATCGGCCGGGAAGAGGGTCGGATACTCACCGGCGGCGAGCGGGACACTGCCGCGGGTACGGGCTGGTTCATTCAGCCGACCATCATCGCCGACGTTGATCGCAAGGCCCGGGTGGCTCAGGAAGAGATCTTCGGCCCGATCACGTCGGTCATCAAGGCGAAGGATTTCGATGACGCCATCGCGGTCTTCAACGATTCGATGTTCGGACTGACCGGTGCGGTTTACACTCAGAACCGCGAGAAGATCGAGCAGGCGAAGGACCGCTGCCACGCCGGGAACTTCTACGTGAACCGCAAGTGCACCGGCGCCCTGGTCGGCGGCCACCCCTTCGGCGGTTTCAACATGAGCGGCACCGATTCCAAGGCGGGCGGCTTCGACTACCTCTTCCTCTTCACCCAGCCCAAACTCATCTCAGAAAAGGTCTGATGGGCTGGCGTACCGCACCACACGGGCGGCGATTCCGGAAGGGAATCGCCGCCCTTCTGCTCCTGACCGGCCTGGCCGGCGGTCAGGCCGGTGTTCTCTCCCGGGCGGTCACCGCCCAGACCGCCGCACCTGCCGGTGATTCCCCTCCGGCCACGATCTATCTCGGCAGCGGACATCCGGCCTATGAGACCCTTGAGCTCTTCCGGGGGGCCGGCCTGCTCGCCGATGCCTGGCTCGATATCCGCCCGTTGCCCCGCCACGTGGTGGCCGAAGCCCTCGCCACCGGCGTTGAGCGGGCCCGCGAGCGGGGACTGACGGCCCTGGCCGCGGCCGGGGAGTGGCGCCTGCGTGAATTCGCGGCCGAACGCGCGGCAGGCGGCTCCGGCCCCGGGTTCGATGAACGCCGGGGACCGCTCCGTCTCGACTGGTCCGAGGGCGAGGCGCGCCTGACGGCCGAGATGACGCTGGAGCTGACCTGGGACCGGCGCACCGACATCCCTCCCGATTACGCTGCGGCGCTGATCGGGCGGGGCGGATTCGAGGTCTACGGCACCGCCGGCCGGGGGATCGGCTACGCCACCCGCTACCGGCAGAGCAACGAGACCCGCGAGGGCACGGTGCGGAAGTGGCGCTGGGATCCGCAGCGCAACGTACCCCGCCGGGGTGGAGGAGAATTCCTCGATTTCACCGCCTACAACGAGAGCGCCGGTCACCTCTCCTTTGACGGCCGCTACCTCGGGGCCGACATCCGCCTCGCTTCCCCGTCCTGGGGGCCCTCGCCGGAGAGCAACCTGCTCCTTTCGGGTCACGCGCCCGGATTCGGGCACCTGCAGGGGCGGGTGGCCTTCGGGGAGTGGCTCCGTTTCACCCTGCTGGCCGGGACGCTGAAATCGGGGATCATCGATTCCCTGCGCTCCTATCAGCCCGAAACCGATACCGTCGAGCGCCAGCTCGAGCGGCAGAAATACCTGATCGGGCACCGGCTCGAACTCCGTCCCCTGCCGGCGCTTCGCCTCGGCCTGCAGGAGATGGTGATCGCCGCCGACCGCTTCCCCGAACTGATCTACCTGGTACCGACCGTTACCCTCTGGGACGCCCAGCACTACCTGCGTGACCCCGACAACTCGATGATCCAGGTCGACCTGAACTATCAGCCCGCACGCGGCCCCGCGCTCTACGGCGCTTTCGCCCTCGACGAGTGGCAGATCGGGGACACCTTCGCCGACTCGACCTCGCACAACTGGCTGGCCTTCCAGCTCGGAGCCTCGTGGACCCCCCCGATCGACGGCGGGCGCTGGAACCTCTGGTTCGAGGCCACCCGGATCCTGCCCAACGTCTATCGCCACCAGTACCCGGTGAACGACTGGACCCACTGGGAGAGCCCGCTCGGTTTCTGGAGCGAGCAGAACAGCGAGGTCGTGCAGGCCCGGCTCACGTACCTGGCCTCGCCCCGGCTCACCCTCGCCCTCTGGGGCCGCTACGCCCGCAAGGGGGGAGAGGTCTCGCGCCGCGAGCAGTACACCATCCCGCCGAGCGAGGAGTTCATGCACGGGGCCGATCGCCTCGGGTCGTGGGTCGGTGTGCGGGCGGTTTACGAGGGGGAGCAGCACTGGCAGCTGCGGGCCGCGATTCTTCGTGCTCCGGCCCGGCTCTGGCCGCACGACCGCAGCGGCGCGATCACGCCGATCCCCGGCGCTTCGGCGGGCCAGGAGTGGCAGTTCTCCCTCAGCTGGGTCTACAACCCTTTCTAGGATCATGAGCCAGGCTCCGGAAATCATGTCGGGTGCGCTCACCAGCCCGACCCGGAACCGGGCTGACGACCCCCGATCCGGCGCATGAAACGGCTCTCCGCCCTCACCTTCGCGCTCCTCCTGCCGGTTCTCATGCCGGCTCCCCCCGCGGACATCGCTCCCGTTCCGGGCAGGGGCACAGCCGCACCCGGAGACGGCTCGGGTTCTGGCCCCGCACAGCCGGGCGAGGTGCAGCGCCTGGCCTACACCATGAGTTTTCTCGGCATCCCGGTCGCCCGGGCGATCCTCGACGAGGTCCGGCCGGCAGCTCCCGGCGGGGAATGGATCGTGCGCGGGGCGGCCCGCACCACCGCCTTCTGGGAGCAGTTCACCCACATCCACAACGCCTATCTGACCCGGTTCACGCTGCCCGGCTGTGAACCCTCGGTCTATGAGCGGGATATCGACGAGAAGGACCTCCGCTTTCTCAGCCTCCAGCACTATCGCCCGGCCGGGGACTCCGGGGCGGACTACAGGAGGGACGAAAACTCACCCGACCGCGCCGGAACCCGGGCCGGTCACGACAACCTGCCGCCCCTGCCCGAACGCTACGCCGCCGGGGGGCACCCGGGAGCGCCGGAGATCTCGGCCGCCCCCGCCGGACGGCACAACTTCTTCTCCGCCCTCTGGTGGGCCCGCTACGCCGACTGGGTGCGCACCACCCAGGCCCGGCTCGACCTCCGGGTGGAGGGGGAACCCTGGCGTCTGACCCTGCGCCGCGACGGGGAGGAACTGCAGCGGGCTCCGGAAGGCCGGGTCCGGACCTGGCGGATCGTCTGCACCCTGCAGCGTCAGGATCAGCCGGCCGCATCGACGGCAGGGACCGGTTCGGCCGGGAGTGATCGGACGCATCGCAGTGACTATGTCACCCGGCACCTGATCAGGGAGGACGTGGAGATCACCTTCTGGATCGAGCAGGCCCCGGAGCGCCGGCCGATCGATATCCGGGTCAGAATGCCGAAGTACTCCGTCCGGGGATCACTGCGGGGGCCGTTCAGGGATGAAGAGCTCGATCCCGGTCTCCCGGGAGCGGGTTTTCAGCGGTAGATGTTCCGGCTGTCGTCGTGCAGGACGAACTGCACGGTCTGGCTGAAGAGGGCGCGGACGGGGAGGGCATTGATCCGGGCGGGCGCATACTGCCAGGCCTTCACGGCCTCGAGAGCGGCTTCGTCGAAAATCCGCCGCGGGCTCGAATCAGCCACCTGAACTTCCTCGACCGCCCCGTCGGTGCCCACCACCACGTGCAGGGTGACATATCCTTCCACCTCCGCGCGCCGGGCGATCTCGGGGTAGTTTGGCTGGTGCTGTTCGATCAGGCGCGGGGGAGTATCCCAGTTCAGGAAGATCTGACTGCCGGTCTCCGCCGGCCCGTTCCCGTCGGCGGTGACTTCGGAACCGAAACGGTAGGGATGTCCGACCTTGCGCTTCTCGCGAACGGCCGGGCTCGTATCGGGCGTATCGACGGTGAGCACGGCGAAGAGGGCGCTGCCGTCCCCGAGCCTTTTGCCCATGACGACCGGACGCCCGGGTTCGAGCTGCATCTGCACGTTGAAGACGCTGGCCCGGTTCTGGAAGACATCCACCTCCATCGCCAGCGGCCCGTTCCCCGCGTCCACCCGGAGTTCACCGGAATAGTCGTCGACCGAATAGGGGCTCCAGCCCGGTTCGTCCACCAGACGATAGAGATACCGGCCGCCGCGGTTGCGTACCGCCTGGAGCAGGTAGTGCGACTGGCTGACGATCTCGATGTTCGCCCACTCGTACTGGCGGCGGATCAGCTGGACCGCCTCCACGGCGCTGCTCACCGCCTCTTCCACGACCTGATTGGAATGATGGCCGCGCAGGGGCGGCAGGGTGACCCGCGGCTGACCCTCCCGGGCGTGAACAATGTAGAGCCGTACCCGGTTGAGGGTGAAGGCCGGATTCGGGCGGTCGCGATCGTTGTCGTTCGGACCGTGGATCGTGCCGGCCGGGGCGGATCCGGGCCCGGGGGTCGAACCGGCCGCACAGATCGGCACCGGGCT
>Ga0180434_10007812_pt1 | contig 11965 bp, 13 predicted proteins | sample SS_ome_7_FD_132453 | JGI IMG/M metagenome (GOLD analysis project Ga0180434, IMG submission 132453) | Hypersaline lake sediment archaeal communities from the Salton Sea, California, USA - SS_1_D_2 metaG | ecosystem: Environmental > Aquatic > Non-marine Saline and Alkaline > Hypersaline >... | reverse complement strand
TTGCTGCTGATCGACAACATCTTTCGTTTTGTCCAGGCGGGCTCTGAGGTTTCGGGGTTAATGGGGCGGCTCCCGTCGCGGCTGGGTTACCAGCCGACGCTGGCCACGGAACTGGCTGCGCTGGAGGAGCGGATCTGCAACACCGCCAACGGCGCCATCACGTCCGTGCAGGCCGTGTACGTGCCGGCCGACGACTTCACCGACCCGGCGGCGGTTCACACCTTCGGCCACCTGTCGGCCTCGATTGTGCTGTCGCGCGACCGTGCCAGTCAGGGGCTCTATCCGGCAATCGATCCGCTCCGTTCCGGATCCAAGATGTTGTCGCCCGGCGTGGTCGGGGAACGCCACTACCGGATCGCTCAGGACATTCGCAGCACGCTCGCCCAGTATGAAGAAGTGAAAGACATCATCGCCATGCTCGGGATGGAGGAACTGTCTCCAGAAGACCGGCGCACCGTGCATCGGGCGCGGCGGCTGGAACGTTTCCTTACGCAGCCGTTCTTCGTGACGGAACAATTCACCGGCCAAAAGGGGCGGGCGATCGACCTGGACAGCGCTTTGGATGGGTGTGAGCGTATCCTCAACGACGAGTTTGCCGACTACCCGGAGAAATCGCTTTACATGATCGGGGCGGCCGAGGAGGCGAAGCGGCCGCGGCAATCGAAGGACTCCGAACAAGCGGGGCAGGATTCGGACGCCGAGGAGCCGGCGGAAGGAGGGGCAGCGTGATGCTCAAAGTCCTGACCCCGACGGCCGTCGCCGTCGAGCAGGAAGTAGTGAAGGTCGTCGCGGAGGCGGAGAACGGCGTGTTCTGCCTTCTGCCGCGTCACATCGACTTTGCCGCGGCGCTGGTGCCGGGAATCCTGTCGTTCCACAAGTCCGACGGGCCGGAGAAATTCCTGGCCGTCGACGTGGGCACGCTCATCAAGCGCGGACCCGAAGTGCTGGTTTCCACGCGAAATGCCGTGCGCAGCTCCGATCTGGAACACCTGGAAGAGACGGTCCAGAGGCAGTTCCAGACGTTGGATGAAACCGAGCGTAAGGCCCGTTCCGCTGCGGCCAAGTTGGAAGCCGACTTCGTCCGTCGCTTCCTCGACGTGAAGGATTATGAACCAGCATAGGCGCGACAAACCGGAGAGGGGTTCCGCAGGCCAGTCGCTGCGCGAGCAGATCGGTCGCAAGCAGGCGCGCAAGCTGCGTGCCCGTCGTCGGAAGGACCGGAGCGTCTGGTTCGGCCTGGGCATGTTCGGGCTGGTGGGCTGGTCGGTGGCGATCCCCACACTGATCGCGGTGGCCCTGGGTATCTGGATTGATACGAACTGGCCCAGCCGGTTTTCCTGGACGCTGATGTTGCTGGTGCCCGGACTGGCCATCGGTTGTTTGAATGCCTGGTACTGGATTTCACGGGAGCGAAAACAGATCGAGGCCAACCGCAGAGAGGAAAACGATGGATAGTCTGCTCGCACTGGGCTGGTCGTTGTTGGGCGGCGCCGCCGTCGGCGCTATAGCGTTCGGAAGCCTGTGGCTCACGGTGCGAGGGCTGCCGGGAGCGTCCTGCCCCGTGATGCTCGTGTTGGGTAGCTTCCTGCTGCGCACGGCGGGGAGCGCCGCGGGGCTCTATTTCATCATGGACGGACACTGGGAGCGGCTCGCCGCCGCTCTGGTGGGATTTCTGGGCGTCCGCACTCTGTTGGTCCGGCGGCTCGGACCCGGACCGGCGGCGCGCCAGCGGTGTGCAGCGGAGGCGTAGCGCATGGAGATCACGCCGGATCAGATCGTCTACTGGCGCTGGGCGCCAGTCGTTGTGAACGCCACACTAGTTTTCACGTGGGCAACGATAGCCTTCCTGGTGTTCGGATGCTGGCTGGTGACGCGCAAGGTGTCTGCCGACGTGGTCCGCTCGCGCTGGCAGAACCTGCTGGAAACGACCGTCGCCAACATCCGCGACCAGATTCGCGAGATCAGTCAGGACGAGCCGCGGCGGTACCTCCCATTCGTTGGCACGCTGTTTCTCTTTCTGGCGGTGTCCAACACGCTGACGATCATCCCGGGCTACCAGCCGCCGGCCGCCTCGCTGTCAACGACCGCGGCCCTGGCTGCATGTGTTTTTGTCGCGGTGCCGGCGTATGGAATTGCGCGCCAGGGTGTCGTTGATTATCTCAAGAGCTATACGCGCCCCTCAGTGATCATGCTGCCGTTCAACATCATTGGGGAACTGTCGCGCACACTGGCCCTGGCGGTGCGTCTCTTCGGGAACATCATGAGCGGGACGCTGATTGTGGGAATCCTGATAAGCCTTGTTCCGCTTTTCTTCCCCATCGCAATGCGCGCGTTCGGACTGCTGATCGGCCTGATCCAGGCGTACATCTTCGCCGTGCTCGCGATGGTATACATTGCCTCCGGCGCTCGGTCAGACCGGAAGAAACAGGCGACGAACGAAGCGCGGTCAACAGGAGACAGGTGATATGACAGCTATTGAGATCGTGGCGATTGCCTCCGTGTTTACAGCCGGGATCACCATCGGCATCGGAGCCATCGGTCCGGCGCTCGGCGAAGGGCGGGCGCTGGCCTCGGCCCTGGGCGCTCTGGCTCAGCAGCCCGACGAGTCCAACCTCATCACCCGGACGCTGTTCGTCGGGTTGGCGATGATTGAGTCGACGGCCATCTACTGCTTCGTAATCTCGATCATTTTGCTCTTCGCTAATCCCTTCTGGGATTACGTGCTGGAGCAGGCGGGAGGCTAGCAGTGATCGACTGGTTCACGATTGCCGCGCAGATCGTCAACTTCCTTATCCTGATCGGTCTGTTGTGGCATTTCCTGTATAAGCCGATCGCCCGCGCCATGGATCAGCGCGAGCAGAAGATCGCGTCGCAACTGAAGGAAGCCGAACGCCGGAAGGCGGACGCCGAGGAGGAGGCCGAGGCGTATCGGCGGAAACGGGAGGAGTTCGAGCAGCAGCATGAGCAGTTGCTGGCTCAGGCCAAAGAGGACGCGGCGCAGCGGCGCAAGGAGCTCACCCGGCAGGCCCGCGCGGAGGTAGAGGCGAAGAAAGACGAATGGCGCCGGGCGGTCGAAGCATCTCAGAAGGCCGTGCTTGACGACTTTCGGCGCCGAAGCGCGGAACAACTCTGCACCGCGACGCGGCAGGTGCTGGGAGCGCTGGCCAATGTCGATCTCGAGGCTCAGGTGATTGACGTGTTTACCGAACGCATTCGCGTGCTGGACAAAAGCGACCTCGAAGCCTTGCAGGAAGCAGTGCGAGAATCCAACAAGCCGCTGGTTGTCCGGAGTGCATTTGACATCCCGGAAGACGGGCGCCAGCAGCTCCACACTGCGGTTCGCAAGCAGTTCGACGGGGACGTGGCGGTGCGATTCGAGGACAGCCCGGATCTCATCTGCGGCATCGAGCTCCGGGCGGGCGGCCACCAGATTTCGTGGAGCATGGATGACTATCTGAGCGGCGTGCAAGAGGACCTGGCTACGCTGCTGACGAGTGGGCTGAGTGAACAGAGTGAATTGGAACAAACGGAGGCAGCACAGGAAACAGAGAAAGCATGAGTAGTGTCGAAGAGGACCTACAAGCTGTCGCTGACCAAGCCCTGTCCGCGTTTGCTCGGATCGTGGCGGACCGGCCGCCCCGACCCGAAGTCCGCGACGTCGGAACCGTCACGCAGGTCGGCAGGGGAGTGGCACTGGTGGACGGCCTGCCGAGCGTCCGCTCTGAAGAACTCGTGCACTTCGGCGGCGACGTTCTGGGGTTGGCCTTCAATCTGGACCCCGAGAAAGTAGGCGTCGTCCTGCTCGACGAAAGTGAAGACTTGGAAGCCGGCGGCGACGTACGCCGAACGGGGCGCGTACTCGACGTGCCGGTCGGCGAAGACCTGCTCGGCCGCGTCGTCGATCCCGTCGGTCGCCCCCTCGACGGACACGGGCCGCTGCGTGCGTCCGAAAGGTTGCCCGTCGAGCGCGACGCTCCGCCGATCGTGCACCGCGCCCCGGTGACCGTTCCGCTCCAAACGGGGCTGAAGGTCGTTGATGCCCTGATCCCCATCGGCCGCGGGCAACGCGAGTTGATTTTAGGCGACCGCCAGATCGGAAAATCCGCCATTGCGATCGACACCATCGTCAACCAGCGGCGGGGAGACGTTGCCTGCGTCTACTGCAGCATTGGTCAACAGGCCGCAGCCGTCTCGAAAGTGATTGCCGGCTTCCGCGCGCACGGCGCCCTGGAGAACTGCGCTGTCGTCGTCGCCGGTGACGATGACGCTCCCGGCCTGCGCTTTGTTGCGCCCTATGCGGCGATGAGCATCGGTGAGTATTTTCGGGATCAAGGTCATGATGCCCTCGTGGTCTTCGACGACCTGACGCGACACGCCCGGGCCTACCGCGAGCTTTCGCTCCTGCTGCGGCGTCCACCCGGTCGGGAAGCCTATCCGGGCGACATCTTCTACATTCATGCTCGGCTGCTGGAACGCGCCACGCATCTCCGGGACGAGCATGGCGGCGGTTCGCTGACGGCGTTGCCGATCATCGAAACCCAGGCCCAGAACTTGTCGGCCTACATCCCCACCAATCTCATCTCGATCACGGACGGGCAGATCTACCTGTCGCCGGGACTGTTTCGCAAGGGGCTCATGCCGGCGGTGGACGTAGGCAAGTCGGTCTCGCGCGTGGGCGGCAAGACGCAGTTGCCGGCCTACCGGAACGTCGCCGGTGATCTGCGGCTCTCGTATTCGCAGTTCGAGGAACTGGAGGCTTTCTCGCGCTTTGGAACAAGGCTGGACGAGCAAACGCGGAAATCACTGGAACGCGGCCGCCGCGTACGCCAGGTCCTCAAACAGCCGGAGCGCAGCCCGGTCCCGGTGCTCGAGCAGATCGCCGTGCTGGTAGCGGTTAACGAGGGGTTACTGGACACGGTCGCGGTTTCGGACGTTGCCCAAGCGGAAACGAAAATCCGTAAGGCCGTTGCGGACAAGCTCGCGGAGCTGGGCGAGAAGATCAGCAATCGGCAAGACCTGAGCGACGAAGACCGCAAACGGCTTATCTCAGTCGCCGGGGAGGCAATCGGCGAGCCAGGTGACGGAGGAAACGATGCCGACGCTTGAGGGAATGAAACGAAGGCTCGACGCTACCGAACAGCTTCAGTCAGTTGTCAAGACCATGAAGGTGCTGGCCGCGGTCAGCATCCGCCATTACGAGGAGGCGGTGGCGACCCTCAGTGACTACACTCGTACGATCGAGCTCGGCTTTCACGTTCTTCTGCGGGATCCTCGGGGGCGGCGCGTGTCGTGGCAGGGGGGGGCCACAGCGCCGCTGGGCGCCATCGTGTACGGCTCTGACCAGGGAATGTGCGGGCAGTTCAACGAGCAGGTCGTGCGGCACGCTGTCGGAACGATGCACGCCATGGGCGTGCCACCGCATGAGCGCAAAGTATTGGCCGTCGGCGAACGTGCCGCCGCGACGCTGGAAAGCGCGGACGAGGCAGTCGAGCGCGTAATAACGCTGCCAGGGACGACGAGCGGGATCACGCCGATGGTGCAACGCCTGTTACCGCTCATCGAGACCTGGCGGGACCAGCACGGGATCGCTTCGGTTGTGTTGTTCCACAATACATACGAGCAGACATCGTATGCCCCCACGACGCGACGACTGCTGCCGCTCGATCCTGACTGGCTGAGCGAGTTGCAGGCGACACCGTGGTCCACCCGCCGTCTGGCGGTTTTCTCAATGGACTGGGAGGAGTTGTTTGCCGCGCTGGTTCGCCACCATCTCTTCGCGGCGTTGTACCAGGCGCTGGTCGAGTCGCTGGCCGCTGAGAACGCCAGTCGCCTGCGGTCGATGCAGGCGGCGGAGAAGAACGTCGAAGAACGGCTGGACGAGCTGCGCGGGCGCTATCACCGGGCGCGGCAGAGCGCGATCACGGCCGAGCTGCTGGATATCGTTGTCGGCTCGGAGTCTTTAAGTGAACAGACACTAACAGCGACGACAGGAGACCAGTCTTGAGTGTAGAGCTACAACAAGGTGCGGATGTCAGAGTCCTGGTTTGCCGGCTGAGCGGCAAGCTGACGGCGGAGGACTACGAGAAGTTTGTACCCGAGATCGAACAGCGGATCCGGGAGCAGGGCACGATCCGGCTGCTGGTCGAGATGCACGATTTCCACGGCTGGGAGTTCGGGGCCCTCTGGGAGGACACCAAGTTCGCCGCGAAGCATTTTAAAGACATCGAGCGCTGTGCCTTCGTGGGCGAGAAGAGCTGGCAGGAATGGATGAGCAAGTTCTGCCGCCCGTTCACTGCGGCTGAAATCCGCTACTTCGACTCCGAGAAGATGGAAGCCGCGGTCAATTGGCTGATAGAGGACTGAGCGGGTATCCATGACCACCTCGACGCCGGCCCACGCCCAACCCTTCGAAGACGTGTTGCGCGCCCTTAACGTGCAGGCCAAAGAGGGCCTCGGCCAGAACGAGGTGCGCGCGCGGCGCGAACAACATGGCCACAACCGGCTGCGCAAAGCCAAACGCCGCAGCGCTCCGGCCATTCTTCTCGATCAGTTCAAAAGCGTCGTCCTGATCATCCTGGCCGTGGCGGCGGCGCTTGCGTTTGCCTTCCAGGAATGGCCGGAGGGAATCGCGATCGTCGCCGTACTCATGGTAAACGGCGTGATCGGTTTCCTGAGCGAATGGCGCGCCGTCCGATCGCTGGAGGCTTTGCAGAAGATAAGCAAACGGCGTGTGCGCGTGCGACGGGCGGGCCGGGAGCAACGCGTGTCAGTCGAGGCGCTCGTTCCAGGCGACATCGTGATTCTCGAAGGCGGCGACCTGGTACCAGCCGATCTGCGGCTGATCGAGGCGAACAACCTGTCGGTGGACGAGGCGGCGCTGACGGGCGAATCCGTCTCTGTCAGCAAGCGTGTTGAGCCGGTGGAGGCCGATCGAGCTCTGGCCGAACGGACAAGCATGTTGTTCAAGGGCACGACCGTAATGGAGGGTTCGGCGGAGGCCGTCGTGGTCGCCACGGGGATGGCGACCGAGCTCGGTCGGATTGCCGAGTTGACCGAAGAGGCCGAGCCCGAGCTCACGCCGCTGGAGCGCCGATTGAACCGGCTGGGTTGGCGGCTGGCGTGGGTCACGCTGGGCGTCGCGATCGTGGTGGCGGTTGTGGGTCTTCTGGCCGGGCAGCCGACGTTGTTGATGATCGAGACTGCGATCGCCCTGGGGCTGGCCGCGATTCCGGAGGGACTGCCGATCGTCGCGACCATCGCTCTGGCGCGGGGCATGTGGTTGATGGCGCGGCGGCAAGCCCTGGTGAATCGCCTGGCGGCCGTCGAAACGCTGGGGGCGACACGCGTCATCTTCACGGATAAGACCGGTACGCTCACAGAAAACCGCATGACGCTGCGGCGGGTGCTGACGCCGGCCGGCGACCACCAGCTCGATGTTGGCCAAATCGGGGAAGGGGCAAGGCCGGATCACGCAGCGGGGGGGCAAGCGGATGATCCGCTGCTGAAGCGGGTCCTTGAGGTCGGCGTGTTGTGCAACAACGCGTCGCTCAGTGACGCTAACGGCGACGCCCGACCGGATGTCGAGCATGGTGATCCGACCGAGACGGCCCTGCTCTGGGCCGGCGATGCCTTCGAGTTGCGGCGGGACGAGTTGCTCGAACGCAAGCCGGAAACCCGCGAGGTGGCCTTCGATCCTGACGTGATGATGATGGCCACATTTCACCAAACTGACGATGGTCAGGAGGTGGCGGTCAAGGGCGCGCCGCAGGCTGTGCTTGAGGTCTGCGAGGTGATCGCGACTACTGACGATCGAAGCGAACCGATGAGTGAACAGGGCCAACGCTACTGGTTGGAGCGAGCCGAGGCCTTGGCGGGCGAGGGGCTGCGCGTGCTCGCGGTCGCTGACAAGCTCGTGCAGAAGACCGACGAGGAACCCTATCAAGCGCTGCGGTTGCTCGGCCTCGTAGGACTGCTGGATCCGCCCCGGAAAGCGGTACGCGAGTCGGTGGAGGCCTGCCGAAGCGCCGGCGTTCGCGTCGTCATGGTCACGGGTGACCAGCCGGAGACGGCCCGGGCGATCGGGCGGGAAGTCGGCCTAGTCGACGGCGATCATGCGGAAGTCATGCACGGCCGCGATCTGGTTGAACCCGATCTGCTGTCAGTGGAGCAGCGCGAGCGCATTCTGAAAACAGCGATCTTCGCCCGGGTCAGCCCCGAGCAGAAGCTGCATTTGGTGCGGGTGTTCCAGGACAACGGCGATACGATCGCGATGACCGGTGATGGTGTCAACGACGCTCCGGCGCTAAAGAAGGCCGACATCGGCGTGGCGATGGGTAAACGGGGCACCGACGCCGCTCGCCAGGTCGCCGACATGGTCCTCCGGGACGACGCCTTCTCCAGCATCGTCGCGGCCATTCAGCAGGGACGAATCATCTTCGGGAACATCCGCAAGTCCGTGATGTTCATGCTCTGCACGAACGTGGCGGAAGTGTTCGCGGTGGCACTCGCGTCGCTGGTCAATGCCCCCTTACCGCTCCGACCACTGCAGATTCTCTACCTCAATGTTGTTACCGACGTCTTTCCGGCCCTGGCGCTTGGCGTGGGCAAAGGCAGTTCCCACGTCATGCGCCGGAAGCCGCGCGACGCCCGAGAGCCTGTGTTGACACGTAGCCACTGGCTGGCGATTGGCGGCTGGGGGTTGGCAATCGCGGCCTGTGTGCTCGGTGCGCTGGCCACGGGCCTGTTGTGGCTGAGAATGGAGGAGCCCGCCGCGATCACCGGCTCGTTTTTGACCCTGGCGTTCGCCAAGCTGTGGTTTGTGTTCAACCTGCGTGACCGCGGTTCGACACTGCTCGATAACGATGTGGTGCGCAATCCGTGGGTCTGGGGGTCCATTGGGCTTTGCGTGGCGCTCCTTCTCGCGGCGACGTATCTGCCCGGACTCTCAGACGTCCTTAAAACACGCCCACTGGCGAGTCCGGGTTGGGTCCTCGTGCTGGCGCTCAGTGCGCTGCCCATGCTGCTCGGTCAGACGATTCGAGCTATTCAGGGCCGCCGGATTCGTGACTGAGGTGTGTATCGGTCGATCAGTACACCCAACGGTTTCGCCTGTCGTCGGCGATCCGACAGAGCGGTTGACTTTGCGACCGAACGAGAGGTTGGCGCCCCGGCGGGCCAAGGATGATTCCGCGCGGAAACGGACCGGAATCATTGTCCTGGACGTCACAGCGGCAGAAGTGTCATCCCGACGGCACAGGAGAGCGGCCAGATGAACAGGGATCACGGCGAGGAAGGCCGTCTTCACTTGGATCCAGAGGAATTGCGCGGTAGGCTGACCGATCGAGGTCTGATAAATGCGAATGTTGGGCAGAGAGAAAACGACAACGGCCACATGAACGGGCTTGAGAGAATGCGCGCTTCAGACACGATGGGAGGGTAATCATCCATGAGCCGCAAAGCGGATAAGGCTCAGCCTCGCTATCGCGCTATCCACAGTGCGAACGTGGAACGGACGGCCGAATGGAAGCGGCTGCCCGATGAAGTCCAGGAGGCGGTCCGAGTCGTCTCAAGAGTCCTGCCCTTTCGCACCAACGCCTACGTGATGAAGGAACTCATTCGTTGGGAGAACGTGCCGGACGATCCCATTTTTCAGCTGACCTTTCCGCAACGGGGCATGCTTAGCGAGGAGCAGTACGATCGGATGGCCCGTCTGCTCCGCAAGGGAGCGCCGGAGGAGAAGGTCAAACGCCAAGCCAACGAGATTCGCTTTGAACTGAATCCCCACCCGGCCGGGCAGCAGGCCGACAACGTGCCGACCTGGCGTGGTGAGGAGATGCCCGGTACACAACACAAATATCGCGAGACGGTTCTGTTCTTTCCCAGCCAGGGGCAGACTTGCCACGCATTCTGCACCTTCTGCTTCCGTTGGGCGCAGTTCGTTGGCATCGATGAGCTGAAATTCGCCAGCAACGAGGTGGAACAGCTTGTGGGCTATCTTAGGGAACACACCGAGGTCAGCGATCTGCTTTTCACCGGGGGCGACCCCATGATCATGAGTACGGATGTACTCCGGCGCTACGTTGAACCGTTGCTGGATCGCGAGCTCGGCCACGTCCAAAATATCCGGATTGGCACCAAGTCGGTCGCGTACTGGCCCCAACGCTTCGTGACCGACCGGGATGCCGATGATCTGCTCAAGCTGTTCAAGCGGATTGTGCGCAATGGCCGACACTTGACCATCATGGGGCATTACAGCCACCCCGTCGAACTGTCGACGGAAATAAGTCACCGTGCCATCGAACGCATCCGCTCCACCGGAGCCGAGATCCGCATGCAGAGTCCGGTCATTCGCCATGTCAACGATGATCCAGATGTCTGGGTCGAGCTCTGGAAGACAGGCGTGCGGTGGGGCTGCATTCCGTACTACATGTTCGTTGCCCGAGATACGGGAGCGCGGGATTACTTCGATCTGCCATTGGCACGCTGCTGGGAGATCTTCCGCGATGCGTACAACCGGGTATCCGGTTTGGCACGAACCGTCCGCGGCCCGTCAATGTCAGCTCGCCCGGGAAAGGTGCATATCCTCGGTGTGACGGATTACGGCACCCAGGACGTCTTCGTGCTCCAGTACCTCCAGGCGCGCGATCCGGCCTTGGTGCGTCGGCCCTTCTTTGCGAGGTTTGATCCAGAGGCTACCTGGTTCAGCCAGCTCGAGTCCGCAACAGAGCAGGATCGCGAGTTTTTCCCGCAACAGGATGTGGCTTCCGCGGAACCAGGGGCGCTGTTCCCAGCGGAATCGACGTGGTTCTAATCCAGGCACGCTGGCTACGCTGACGAACACCCCCGCCGCGAACGGTCAACTTCGCCCGGCACGAGCGCGGTATCGCTCCAGAACCATCCCCGTGGCCGAATCCGCAAATGACTTGGAAACGGCAAAGCGATGATGCCGAGCTGGGAAAGAAGACGCGAAACCGCGCGCCTGCCGGCGCTACTGACGCCTTTCGGTCCCTGGCCACGACGTGAACATGTCTCAGTATGTTGAGACCCAAGGCGACCACGGCCTGGAGCGAGCGGTGGTAGTGCATTCGTGGCGTTAGGCTCCGTGCTCTCCACCCCGCGTGACCTGGACGGCGTCGAGCATTACAGTCGGTTAATCTCGAATTCAGCGAGACGTCAGCTCCGTGTGGCGAAATGAGGTTAGTTGCAGCGCGAGGGTATGGCGCTCGGCGCGCTGCAGAGGATCTGAGGGCACTCGGCCCACTGGAGCCCGTTTATGCGAAAGCCCACAAAGCTCGACAAGGAACTGACGGTCGGCCCGCAACCCGGCCGGGAATACGTGGCCGAACTCCGACGCCAGGGATTTGCGACGGTGATTGATCTGCGCGGCTCAGATGAAGATGACCAACGACTGGCACCTGTGGCGGAAGACCAAGTTGCCCGTGAACAAGGACTTCACTACCTGCAACTCACTGTCCCTGAGCAGGAACTGCGCCCCGAACTGGTCGACCTTTTCCGTCTGGAGCTGGCGCGTCTGCCGCCGCCGGCGTTTGTGCACTCGAAAACCGGCACACGGGCTGCTGCTCTGGGCTTGATGGCCAAGGCGGTCGAAAGAAGAATGTCGGGGCCGCGGGCGCTATCCGTGGCGGACAGATTGGGACTGGGTCTGACTGCACCGGAGCTCAGAGCGTTTATCGAAGCCTATGTTTCGAAACGCGCAGAACTCACCGGGACCTAACCGCGGCCCGGGTGCGCCACTGCCATCATTACCCAGGTAGACTCTGGCGGAACGCGCCACCTCGAAGGCGCGGACGTTTGCAGGAACGCTGCGCTGTGAAGGGGCCGCGGCAGATCACGCCCAGCCGCAGTGAGTGGACAGCGGACTGCGAAGAACGCAAACGGGTCGAGCACCAAGCGATTATTTGCGTAACCACTCCTGGTGCGGGTTGAAGCGCACCACTTCCACAGC
>Ga0180434_10007809_pt1 | contig 11969 bp, 7 predicted proteins | sample SS_ome_7_FD_132453 | JGI IMG/M metagenome (GOLD analysis project Ga0180434, IMG submission 132453) | Hypersaline lake sediment archaeal communities from the Salton Sea, California, USA - SS_1_D_2 metaG | ecosystem: Environmental > Aquatic > Non-marine Saline and Alkaline > Hypersaline > Sediment... | reverse complement strand
GAGTTCGTTCACCCAGATGACCGGGCAGGTACGGAAGAGGCCTTCACCAAAGTCGTCAACGACCCAGACGCCGTCCTATCCATCGAATTCCGTTTCCTGTGCAAGGATGGTTCATACCGGGTGCTCGAGGCGACGGGCAGCAATCAACTCCATCATCCTGCTATCGAAGGTGTGGTCATCAACTCACGTGACGTGACGGAGCGAAAGAGCATGGAGGAGGTGCGCCGTCGCCAGCGAGAGCGGCTGTTGGCCATCATCAAGCACTTCCCCGAGATTCTCTACGTCGTGGATCCGGAGACCTTCGAGGTGATCTTCGTCAACGATGCGTTCAAGGAGTTGCTGGGCAGCAATCCGGTGGGTCAGACCTGCTACGAGGCGTTTCAGGGCTTCGACGAGCCTTGCGACTTCTGTACCAACGAGATCATCCAGCGGACGGGAGAGCCGTACACGTGGGAGTACCACAACCATGTGCTCGACAGAGACTACCTGATCACGGATCAGCTCATCCGCTGGCCCGATGGTCGGGATGTCCGATTTGAGGTGGCCATAGACATCACTGCCCGGAAACAGGCAGAAGCCCTCGCCAGCCAGGCGTCGGTGCTGGAAGGCATCAACCGCATCTTCCGCGATGCGCTGCAAGGTGAGACCGAGGAGGAGCTGGCCAAGACCTCCCTGGCCATTGCCGAGCAGCTGACGGGCAGCCAGTTTGGCTTCATCTGTGAGGTGAACCAGCGTGGGCGGCTGGACACCATCGCCATCAGCAACCCAGGGTGGGATGAGTGTCTGATTGAGGACTCGGAGGAGCTGATCACGGCCCAGGATCTCCCGGTACGCGGCATCCGCGGCCGGGTAATCAAGGAAGGGCGGGCGATAATCTTCAACGAGCCTGCCGCTCACACCGACTGGATCGAGCCCCCCGAAGGGCATCCAAGGATAACGTCTTTCATAGGGGTGCCTCTGGAGGACGCCCAGGGTAGCGTCGCCGGCATGATCGCGCTGGCGAACAAGGAAGAGGGCTACGACGACGCCGATCGGGAGGCCCTGGAGACCCTCTCCGTGGCCGTCGTGCAGGCCCTGGAGCAGAAACGGATGGAGACTGCACTGGCCCGACAGGCTAAGGAGATCCTGGAGTTGTCGACACCCACGATGCAGGTGTGGGATGGGATCATCGCGGCCCCCCTCATCGGCACGCTGGACAGCCAGCGCACCCAGCATTTCATGGAGGACCTCCTGATCGCTATCGTCGAAACAGGGTCCGAGATCGCGTTGGTGGATATCACGGGCGTGCCCACCGTTGACACCGTGACAGCTCAGCACGTGATTGAGACCATCAGCGCCGTGCGGCTGCTGGGCGCAGACGTGATCCTGACCGGCGTGCGCCCCTCCATTGCCCAGACGCTGGTCAACCTGGGCATTGATCTCTCCCACATCACCACCCGCTCGTCGCTGGTAGCGGGGCTGCGCGTGGCGTTGAGGAAGATGGACGTCCGGATTTGTGAATGATCACCTCAAAAACGCGAGGCATCACCGTGAAGTCAGAGAGAGGATGATTCATGCAGACCAAAGAACAGACGCAGACGACGCCAGCCGATGAGGTCAGTGCCCTGCGCCATCGTCTTGCCAGGCTGCAGGCCCGGTTCCGGCGGCTGTCGGAAGCATCCTTCGAGGCGATCATCATCCATCGTCAGGCCAGGATCCTGGAGGTCAATCAAGCCGCCGCCGACGTGCTGGGATACGAGCGTTCCGCCATGGTTGGCATGGATGGTCTCAATCTCGTCGCCCCCGCGTCGCGCGAAATCGTAAGAGAGAACATCGCGGGGGGGTACGAGAAACCGTACGAGGCAACCATGCTGCGGGCCGACGGATCGACCTTCCCCGCGGATCTCCGCGGGAAGGTCGTGAGCAGTGGGGCTGACACCGTCCGCGTCACGGCGGTACGCGACATCACGGAGCGGAAGCAGGCTCGACAGGCTCTCGAGGAGAGTCGCCGTCGCTTCCGCACTGTCGCGGACTTCACCTACGATTGGGAATACTGGATCGGGCCCGAGGGCGAGTTTCTCTACGTCTCCCCGGCCTGCCAACGGATCACGGGCTATGACCGACAAGCCTTCCTGGAAAACCCTCAGCTGCTTCAGCAGATCACCCATCGCGACGACCGCGCGGCTCTGGAAGAGCACCTGCAACACGAGGCTAAGCGGGATGAACCGTTGTTCTTGGAGTTCCGGATCAGCACCCGCGCCGGTGAGGAGCGTTGGATCGAGCATGCCTGCCAACCCGTGAAGGATGATGAAGGACGCCGGCTGGGGCGGCGGGCCAGCAACCGCGATGCGACGGACCGGAAGGCCATGGAGCAAGAGCTCCGAGTCAAGGAGAGCGCTATCGCCTCCTCCATCAACGGCATCGCCATCACCGATCTCCAGGGAAGCATCTGCTACGTCAACCAGGCCTTCGTCGAAATGTGGGGCTACAACGACGTTAGTGAGGTCCTCGGTAGGCTCCCCCCGGATTTCGTGGAGCGCCCGCGAGAGGTCGGGCAGGTCATTGAGGAGCTGCTGGACGCATCGAGCTGGGTCGGGGAACTACAGGCGAAGCGCAAAGATGGATCGACCTTCATCGTTCAGCTGTCCGCCAGCTTGGTCGCCGATGCCGGCGGCCGCCCGATCCGCATGATGTCTTCCTTCGTCGACGTGACGGAAGCGCGACACGCTCAAAGACAGATAGCTCGACAGGCAGAGGAGATCCTGGAGCTCTCGACTCCCGTCATCGAGTTGTGGGAAGGCATCGTCGTCGTACCTCTTATCGGCACGCTCGACAGCCGCCGCGCCCAGCGCCTGGCAGAAGATCTTCTGGACGCCATCGCAAGCACCCAATCCGACCTAGTGCTGGTCGACGTGACCGGGGTGCCGACCATTGATACACAGACGGCACGTCACTTGATTGAGACCATCACGGCCGTGCGGCTGCTGGGGGCCGATATGATCCTTACTGGCGTACGGCCTGCCATCGCCCAGACGATCGTCCATCTGGGCCTTGATCTGTCCAACATCACCACCCGCTCCTCGCTGGCGGCCGGGCTGCGCGTGGCGCTGGGCATACTGGGAGAGGGAATGTGATGTCGCTGTGTGGACTTCTCTCCATCATTCACTCACTCGTCTCACTTGTTATCTAAGGAGGTCAATGTGGCCGTTGAAAGTGTCTCAGTCGTCAAAGTGCGCGATGTTCTCATGGTGACGGTGCCATCCGCTCCGGATGACGCCACCGTGTCCGAGCTGCAGGATCAAGTGCTGCACGCCATGGCCGACTACGAAGCAAAGGGACTGGTGCTCGATATCTCAGCTGTCGAAATCCTCGATTCCTTCTTCGCTCGAACGGTCGCTGAGACAGCCCAGATGGTAGGATTGATGGGGGGAGAGACCGTCATCGCTGGCATGCGTCCCAGCGTCGCCATCACGGCCACCCAGCTGGGCCTGACTCTGGGCAAGGCAAACACCGCCTTGGACGTCGAGCGCGCGCTCGATCTGTTGGGCGGCCTGTGAGACTGGGAGGTAATGGAATGGCGGATAACTACGAAGGACGTCTTCGGATTGAATCTGAGGGTGACATCGTTTCCGTCCGGAGGGCCATTCGGGATGCCGCTAGAGAGATCGGGTTCGGCTTGACGGATCTGACCCGCATTGTCACCGCTGCATCGGAATTGACGCGCAATATCTACCTTTACGCAGGTTCGGGCGACGTAAGGTGGCGAGAACTGAACTCGCCTCGAGCGCATGGTATCGAGCTCATCTTCGAGGATCGAGGCCCGGGCATCGCCGATCTCAGCTTGGCATTGGAGGAGGGATACACCACCAGTGGGGGTCTCGGCTTGGGACTGCCCGGTGCCAAGCGGCTTATGGACGAAATGGAGATCGAGACCGAGGTGGGCAAGGGGACTAGGGTGACGGTGAGAAAGTGGCGTAGGTAAGCAGGTACCGCGGCAGGCATGAACGCACACCAGGAGGATCGAGCACGCCATGGCTAACGGATGGGAAACCACGGATAGAGCGCATATTCGCATTTCCTATGCGAGCGACGTAGGTGAAGCGCGGCGCAAGGCCAGGCGTCTGGCAGGGGCTGTCGGCTTCGACGAGGTAGTGCAGGGAGAGATCGCGCTGGTCGTCAGCGAGATGGGCACCAACCTGGTCGAGCACGCGGGCGGCGGGACGCTGACGATCACTCCCATCACCGCCGGTGATCGCGAGGGACTCCAGATCGAGTCGCTTGATCGAGGCCCCGGTATTGAGGACGTCGAACGGGCCATCGGTGACGGCTACTCTACCACGGGCAGCCTCGGATACGGCCTGGGCACGATCAATCGCCTCACGGATGCTTTCGAGATCACTTCACGCGGAAGCCCCGACCGAGGCACGCACATCGTCTGCCTGCGTTGGCTTCATGAGACGCCGGCGCCAGTGACCGCGCGCTGTCCGCTGGACTTCGGTGCGGCGACGCGCCCCCACCCCGCCATGCGGCTCAACGGCGACGCGTTCGTCATCAAACGCTGGGACGAGAGCGTCTTGGTGGCCGTCATTGATGGACTGGGCCACGGTCAGTACGCTCATCGGGCCAGCCGGAAGGCGCGCGAGTATGTGGAGCGGCACGTTGACCAAGACCTGACACGCTTGTTCCGCGGTGTGGGTCGAGCCTGCCGAGCCACCCGCGGCGTGGTGATGGCGGTCGCTCGCTTCGACTGGGTGGAGAAGCGCCTGACCTTTGGCATGGTGGGCGATGTCGTGTCACGCGTCTTTGAGAGTCGGGCACCCATCGATTTCCGCATCCGGCGCGGCGTGCTGGGGGGACAAGCACCTAATCCAGTCGTGACCCATCACGCATGGGACCCATCAAGCGTCTTGGTCCTCCATTCCGACGGCCTGTCGTCCCGCTGGCGCTGGAGCGATTTCCCAAACCTTGCCCGCGCTTCAGCCGCGGAGGCGGCCGGCACACTCCTGCGAAGGCTGGCCAAGGACGACGACGACGCCACCGTGGTCGTGGTCAAGGCAGCCGACGAGCAGGGCAGCACATAGGCTTGAGAATGGGCGAGCGGAGAAACAGACAAGTATGAGGGCCCGAACAGCAGTGGCGAGCCAAGCCCCTTCCGATCGCGTGGGCATGGGGCCAATGGCCGGGAAAGAACCGGGCCCGCACCGGGCGAGGACACGGGTATGAGTGAAAAGGAACTGCGACGAGCGCTGGCAGAGGCTGACAAGACAATTACGACACTCCAGAAGGAGCTGACCGAAACGAATCGAGAGGTCATGGCGCTGACGCTCGATCTGGAACGGCGTATGGACGATCTGCGAGCGCTCAACACGATGGCTACCATTGTCAACCGGGCCCAGGGGGTCAAGGAACTTCTCCAGCAGGCGCTGGATGAGTCGCTGCGGCTGGTGGGCGTCGAGGCGGCTGGCATCATGCTCCTGGACGAAGCAGGTGACAATCTGGTCCTGAAGGCTCACCGAGGCATCAGCACCCGATCTGTGGAAGCCTTGAAGCAGTGGCCCCTGGGGGAGGGCATGGCCGGCCGCGTGGCGCAGACCGGCGAGCCACTGACGATCGACCGTCTCGAGGCCTACCCCGGGGCCCTCCGCTCGTTTCTAGAGCAGGAGCGATTCGAATCCATAGCCAGCATACCCCTTGTCGGATCCCAGGGCGTGACGGGCGTCATGAACCTGGCTGCTGAAGCGGCCGCCTATTTCAGCGATTCGATGATTGTATTGCTCCAAAGCCTGGGAAAGCAGATCGCCACTGGGATCGAGAAGCTCTATCTCCACGAGCAGACTCGAGCGCGAGCTGAGGAACTTAGGCGACGCACCGAGGAGCTCCGTGAAAGCCGAGAGAGAATGGCGGAAGCTCTGGAACTGAACCGGAGGCTCATCGATGCATCCTCGCTAGGCATCACCGTCTACGATACTTCAGGGAATTGCGTCCTCGCCAATGCGGCGAGCGGACCAATCATCGGGGCCACGCGAGACCAACTCCTCGCGCAGAACTTCAGAACGATTGCGTCGTGGAAGCGAGCCAGTTTCCTGGAGGCCGCCGAGACCGCATTGACGGCCGGAGAGGCGACGCGTCAAGAAGCACACCTGGTGTCGACGTTCGGCAAGAGCGTGTGGCTCGATCTCCGTTTTGTCCCGTTCAGGCTCGGCGGCGAGCCGCACCTGCTCGTGGTGACTGACGACGTTACTGAGCAGAAGCAGCTCCAGGAACAACTGATTCGACACGAGAAACTGGCGACCCTGGGACGTCTTTCGGGCAGTGTGAGTCACGAGCTGCGCAACCCTCTGGGGGCGATCAAGAATGCCGCGTACTTTCTCACGATGGTCATCGAGAGTCCGGACCCTGATGTCGGCGAGGCCCTTGAGATCCTGGAACGCGAGGTCGGCCGGTCCGAGGGAGTCATCCAAGGCTTGCTGGACTTCGCTCGCTCCGAACCGCCCACCCGTGAAGATGTCGACGTCAATCAAATCATTGTCGAGACCGTCCAAAGCCTGGACGTTCCGTCGCAGGTCGACGTCATTACCTGCTTGGATGAGGAAATACCCTTGATTCGCGGGGATCCCAACCAGCTGATTCAAGTATTCCGCAACATTGAGGAGAACGGGATCCAGGCTATGGCCGACGGCGGGGAACTGGTGCTCAGGTCCAGTAGGTTGTCCGATGGTGAGATCGAGGTCGCGATATCGGATACCGGCATGGGCATTCCTGACCATCAGCAGGACCAGATCTTCGAACCGCTCTTCACCACGAAGACACAGGGTATTGGGTTAGGCCTGGCGATCGTGAAATCGTTGGTCGAGGGGCACGGCGGCACTATCGAGGTGAAGAGCCGGCTGGCCGAGGGGAGCACCTTTACGGTCCGTTTGCCCATCGGTGAACGAACGCCAGCGCGACTGTCCGACAAGGGGCCGCGGGTGACACCGTGAAGTGCATACAAAACATGACACTGCACTCCTTAGCAGGCGTGGGACGGGGACCCATCATGGAACCTAGGCCGAGCATATTGATCATTGACGACGACCTTGGTATGCGCGAGACTCTGGAACTCATCCTGCGCCGGAAAGGATACCTGGTCCAGACAGCAGCCACAGCGGAGGCCGGCATCGGGGAAGCGGAAACAGGCTCCTACAATATCATCTTCCTTGATGTCAAGCTGCCTGATGCCCAAGGGGTACACCTGCTTCCTCCGCTGCAAGAGCTCCACCCAGAAGCGGCCCTCATCGTTATCACCGGACACGCCTCGGTGAAGACTGCCGTTCAGGCTCTCAATGAGGGCGCCGCGGCTTACGTCACCAAGCCGCTGGATATGGATGAGGTGCTCGCCACCGTCGACGGAGCTCTTGACAGACAGCGGTTGCTCGAGGAAAAGCGGGAAGCTGAGCGAGCGCTGAAAGAGAGCAAGGAGCAGTACGAGCTGTTGGCCGAGAACGCCGCCGACATCATCTACAAACTGAACATTGCGGAAGCAAGCTACACGTACGTGAGCCCCTCGGTGGAGAGAATCCTGGGCTACGCACCCGAAGCGGTTGCCTCCATGGGACCATCGGATGTGCTTACCGCGGAGTCCTGCGCAAGGCAGGCCCAAGGCCTGGCCAGGGCGCTAGACGCCGGCAAGATGGTGTCAGATCCCCTTGAGCTCGAAGCCATCCACAAGGATGGACACATCGTCCCCATAGAGGTCCGTGCCAAGGTCGTCGTGGGCGAGCACAGAGCTCCGGTGGAGATCATTGGGGTAGCGCGGGACATCAGCAAGCGCGTGCGAATCGAGGAACAACTGCGACAGCGGGAACGGCTCGCCGCCCTCGGTCAGATGGCCTCGGGCATCGCTCACGATTTCCGCAACCGGCTCAACCCCATCATCCTCTACACGGAGATGGCCCTCAGGCAGCGCGACTTAGCGGAGGGGTTGGAGGAGAGCCTGGAGATTATCCTTGATGAATCGCGCGGCATGACGGACCTGGTGCAGCAGATCCTCGACTTCGCGAGCCGTTCTATGATCGACCGACAGCCTCTCAACCTAGCCGAGTTGGTCCAGGGCGTAGCCGGGGAGCTGCGATCAGAGCTGCCTGCCCACATCTATGTCGACGTGCGCCGTGGGCCGGGCACGTATACGGTCCTGGCGGACGCCGAGCGTATCCGTCAGGCACTGAGGAACATGGGGCTGAACGCCCGTGATGCGATGCCGGACGGCGGGATACTGCGTTTTGAGCTCATGTACGCATCAGTGACGGAGGATGAGATGCCCAGGCGAACGAATCGGATGGAGGCCCGCCCGGGGTGTGACGAATGGATCTGCCTGGCCGTTTCGGACACCGGGATCGGTATGACGGATGAGGTCCGCACCCATCTGTTCGAGCCCTTCTTCACCACCAAAGACGTTGGCCAAGGGACCGGACTCGGTTTATCCCAGGCCCACGGGGTTGTCCGGCAGCACGGGGGATGGATAGACGTCGACACGGCGTTGGGAGAGGGAACCTCGTTCCGCATCTACCTCCCTCCCTACGAGGGGAATCAGAACGAAACCACCCATCGCGAATCCCCGACGGCCTCGCGAGGAGAAGGGGCGACCATCCTGCTGGTGGTGGGCGGTCAGACCTTGCGGAACGCAGTGAGTGGCGCGCTAGAATCCATGGGCCATCGGGTGCTGCCCGCAGCGAGTCGAACGGAGGCGCTCGCTCTCAGTCAATCGCCGCGGTGGGGATCAACGGAGCCGACGGTTGACCTGGTGGTCATCGATCAAGAGACGCCGGAGGAGGGCGGCAAAGCGTTGATGCGTGAGCTAAGACGCGGGCAGCCCGACTTAAGGGCCGTGATCGTGGGGCACGATAGGGAGGATAGCGCAGTCTATCTGAAGTCCGCGGGCGTCGTAGACGTCGTTCACAAGCCGTTCGACGCCCAAAGACTGGCGGAAGCCGTACAGCAGGCGCTGGATCGATAGGTCCACTGCGCTGACCCAGGGTGGAACGTCTAGGAAGTGGCAGCTTGGCGTAGCCGAAGAGGAGGATAAGGCCGCTATGGACACGCTGAATGGGATTGCACGCACCATTCGAGCCGAGCAGGAGTTGTTGGCGGAGCAAATCGTGAAACGCCAGTACGAAAGACAACCTGAGGTATGGAAGGCATTCAGGGATCGGGCCGAGCGAAAAGCGTGCGGGATGCTGGCTACCACCTCGCCTATCTGGCCGAGGCACTGGCCGCCGAGGACCGCTCGCTCTTCGCCGAGTACACCGCCTGGGCCAAGGTACTGTTCGCTGGCCTCGATTTTCCGGAGGATGTCCTGGTGACCACCCTCGCGTGCACGCGAGATGTGCTGAGGAGCAGCCTTGCGCGAGAAGACTATGCGATCACCGAGAAGTACCTCGACGCAGGTCTGAGAGCGATAAAGGAGACCCCCCTGGACCCACCCAGCCATATCGAGAGCAACGCGCCTCTGGGGCGGCTCGCCAGAGCCGGCTATAGGGTGCTTGAGGCTGAAGAGGGTCGAGAGGCCCTGCGCCTGGCCAGGGCACAGAAACCAGATCTGGCCGTGATCGACGTCGTGCTACGTGACATCGGTGGAATACAGGTATGCCGAGAGATCAAGGAAGACGACACCCTGGAGAGTATGGGAGTAATCCTCCTCTCCGGCCTGGAGACGGCGTCGGAGAGCCAGGCGGCCGGCCTGGAAGCAGGGGCGGATGACTATGTCGCGCGGCCCCTCTCCAACCGGGAGCTACTCGCCAGGGTAGAGGCCTTGCTCCGTCTCAAGCGAGCCAGGGACGAACTCCGACGCCAGGCAGAGCGCCTGAAGCGCGAGGTGACTGAGCGCAAGCGGGCCGAACAAGCCCTGGAGGAACACCGTGAGCACCTGGAGGACCTGGTCGAGGATCGCACCTGGGAACTGCAAGAAGCCCAGGAGCGGCTGCTGCGTCGGGAGAAGCTGGCCGTGCTAGGCCAGCTGGCCGGCGGCGTGAGCCACGAGCTTCGCGGCCCACTTGAGGCGATCAAGAACGTGGCGTACTTCCTCACTACGGCCCTGGAGGAGGAGCGCGACCCGGAGGTCAAGGAGATGTTGGACATCTTGGAGAGAGAGGTCAAGAGATCCGATGCGATCATCAGGGATCTGCTCAACTTCGCCCGCACTAGAACGCCTGAGCGTCGGCCTTTGAATGTCAACCATCTCTTGGAGGAGATCATTGGCCGTACAGATGTGCCCTCCGACGTGCAGGTGATCCTTCGCCTCAAGGACTCGCTGCCGACTCTACTCGCCGATCCTTATCAACTCGACCAGCTCTTCGACAACCTGATCCAGAACGCGATCCAGGCTATGCCCGAAGGTGGGCGGCTGACAGTGACGACCTCGGGTGATTCCCGGAGAGCCCTGACGTCTGGTGGAGAGGTGACCGTCTCCATCGCGGACACCGGCGTGGGCATTCTAAAGGACGACATTCAGCGGGTCTTCGAGCCGCTGTTCACCACCAAGGCCAAAGGCATCGGGTTGGGTCTCGCTCTGGCCAAGACATTGGTAGAGGCCCACGACGGCACCATCGCGGTGAGGAGCGAGGTCGGGCAGGGGACCACCTTCACAGTCCGGCTGACCATCTGCGCGGAGGAGCAAAACAGCGGACGGGCGGGCGAGGGTGAGAGGAGATATCCGTGACTTGGGCAAGACCACTCCCCACGATACATAGACTGGAGCCGGGCGACCATCTCTGCTGCATCTACGAGACGGATAAGGAGCATCGCGCGGTGCTTACGCCGTTTCTACGCCATGGGCTCGAGCGCGGCGAGAAGGTGCTCTACATCGTGGACGATCGCACGGCAGAGGTGATCACAGGCTATCTGCGCGACGCGAGGGCCGAGGTGGATACCTATCTCGATAGCGGGCAACTGAGCGTGCTCACCAGTGACCAGGCCTACGTGCGGGGCGGGACGTTCGATCCAGACGCAATGATCGGGTTGCTTGAGAAAGAGACTGAGCGAGCTTCGAGAGAGGGCTACACCGCCCTGCGCGTCACCGGTGAGATGAGCTGGGCGCTCAGAGGGCTGCCCGGCTCTGAGCGCCTGATCGAGTATGAGGCGAAGCTCAACCGCTTCTTCCCCGGCCGGCGCTGCCTCGCCATCTGCCAGTATGACCGACGCCGCTTCCAAGCGGAGGTGTTGCTGGATGTGCTACGCACCCATCCCATCGCCGTGATCGGTACGCAGATCTACGATAACTTCTACTACGTGCCTCCCGCAGAACTCCTGGGCCAGGCACCGGCTGACGCTCAGCTCCAGCGATGGACACGGCGTCTGGCAGAGCGGCGACGTCTGAAGCGAGAGACCGAAGAGCGACGGCTCTATCTGGAAGCCATCCTCGCCGCCGTGCCAGACGCCATCGTCACCCTCAATAGAGACCACCAAGTTCTGGAGTGGAACCCCGCCGCAGAGACGCTGTTCGGCTACCGCGCTGAGGCGGCATTCGGGAAGGACCTGGACCATCTGCTCTCTGGATCTGATAACGAAGTACTGGGAGAGGCCAAGTACCTCACACGGCGGATGCGATCCGGCGAGCCCATCTCAGCTGTAGAGACGGTGCGATACCGCAAGGATGGAACGCCGGTGGACGTGCAGCTGGCAGCGGCGCCGATTCTGCAGGATGGTGACGTGATCGGCTTCGTAGGCACCTACAAAGACAGCACCGAGCGGAAACGGATGGAGGAGAAGCTGCGTGAGAGCGAGATCCGGTTCCGCGAGTTGTTCAACGGCATGGGTGACGGCGTGGCGATCTATCGGCCAGAAAACAACGGCGATGCTTTCACTATCCAGGACATCAACCAGGCAGGAGAGCGCATCGGTCAGGTCCACCGGGAGGAGGTTATCGGCGAGAGGGTGCGCGACGTGTTTCCCGGCGTGGAGGATTTGGGCCTCTTCCAGGCACTGCAGGATGTCTACCGCACTGGTCTGCCGTGCCG
>Ga0180434_10007808_pt1 | contig 11971 bp, 7 predicted proteins | sample SS_ome_7_FD_132453 | JGI IMG/M metagenome (GOLD analysis project Ga0180434, IMG submission 132453) | Hypersaline lake sediment archaeal communities from the Salton Sea, California, USA - SS_1_D_2 metaG | ecosystem: Environmental > Aquatic > Non-marine Saline and Alkaline > Hypersaline > Sediment... | reverse complement strand
TATTTTTATATTAATAATCAGCAACTTATTTTTACTAATTTTTCAATTGAGAGAAAACAATAGCAAGTTAATTTTCTCAAAAATTGAGTCAGCCTTGATAACAAATCATATAGATTCATATTCTTTAATAGGAAAGAGTGTAAAATTTGTAGGAATTGAAAAGATTTTCAATAGTGGCAATGAAGATGTTATTGGAGATTCACCTTCTTTATTACTCATTTTAGATGAGCTTAGTTGTGACGTTTGTCTGGAAGAAGTAACTAAGATTGCTTTAGAAATGGCAAAAAAATATGGACGTAATAAAGTCTCAGCTATAATAAAATCAGATAATATTCGTTATATTCAGGGTTTTATAAGAATAAATAAAATTGATTTTGATGTTTATTATTGCTCTGATAATCATTTTTTTGAAATTAATGAAATTATTCATACTCCTCTTCTTATTGTGACGAATGAGTTTAGCCGGGTAATCGCGGCGCATATACCGATAAAAGGCAATCCTCAATATTCAGGCCCTTTTCATTTTTTTTGTACGGATTATTTTAGCCAAATCAATTGAAAATTAGTTTTAATGATCTTTGAAATGGTCCGGATGTAAAGACCAAATCTAATCTTTTTTTAAGGTGTATACCCTTTAACATGCTGCACCCATTTGCATCTGACGATAAGCCTCGAGAGGCGTATCGGATTAAAAATCCGTTTTAAAGGCAAAAAACAGGATGTTGTCGTTTTTAAAGGGGCCGAACTTGGTGTTGTTCTCACTCCCTGAGACAATAAATCCTCCGGCCTGGAAAGTGACAGCGTCTTTGATCTTATACTCCAGCGAAGGCATGAATGAAAACGCACTTTCGTGGTCACCGAACTCGACGATTCCGCCCAATTCTATCTTCAGGTTCTCTCTCAGCATACTGTATTCGGCGCTTGCCAGTATAAAGTCCTGGATCTCTCCGAAAAACATTCCTTTTTTAAATCCGAACAAGGATTCGGCTGTGCCGGAATAATCCGTCTCGTCAAAAAAACCGTGAAGATACTGGGCGTTGAGATAGATCCCTGTCCCTATATCTGCGGTATAGTCCAGCCCTAAGACATATTTGAAATAAGGGCCTTCGAAAAGAGGAAATGTTTCCTTGACCAAATAAGGGGGTTCGTTTCCGGGAAAGGAGATGTACGCAAAAGCGTCCATGTCCTCCGGTATTATATAAGCCAGTTCAGCCCAGAAACCGGCTGAGAGGACCTCTCCTGCCACATCCAGTCCCAGAACCTGTTTCTGGGGATATGTATACGAGAATTCCAACTCTGCAGGCCCGACGGGGGTCACTCCGTAGAGCATGGGCAGGTTGTAATTTCCTTTGTAGTAGCTGACCCCTATATCCGTATTCAGGAGAACCGTTGCAAATCTAAAGGCAAAGTTTGTGTTCCGGAGGAGTTTGTTTTCTGTTTCTATCCGGATGGAAGAGGATGTGAGTCCTCCGGTGACCAGGCCTGAGAAGTCGGCTGGAAGAGGCGAGATCTGCCGGGATAAAAGCCAGACGAACTGTATTTTGGTGAAGCCGGAGAGATAGTATTCGAAATTAAGCGCTGTCTGGGGGCGCCTTTCTCCGAAATAATCCGGGTCAAAGGTCAGGAAGTTAGCAAAATCCACGGGATTCAAATTGTCAACCACATTGACCATATCTGCGGTTCCCCATTGGATCCTCTGTTTCCCCAGAGTAAAGTCAAGGCCGTGGAACAGAAAATCAGAGATTTTAATATTTCCTTCATAAAGAAAGAAATCAAAAGGTTCTGCCAGAGTGGGAGCGCCCAGAGAACTGGATTCAGGAAAGCTGTCCGAAGAGAACAGAGCATCCGGCTGGGAATAGCTGTCGAACCGGACGGCGTAGCTTATCTGGTCGGATAAAAAGCCGGAGAAGCGAAGACGGGTCTCAATACGTTTGTTTGCGAATTCGCCTGAGTCATGGATGAAATAAGGCCCTGTGTCATTCTGTTTCAGAAAGAGAGAAGTGAAAAGTTTAAACTGTCCTGAAACAGTGACATCCGCTTTTACTGTTTGGGGGAAAACCAGCAGAGCTAATGAAAGGAAAAAGACTGTTTTTTTCACCGGACACTCCTTTTCAGAAATCTGGGAGTGAATATTTCAGAGTCGAGCCCCTGGTCTGTTTTTATCTCATCCATATTAAGCTCTGTCCGGGAACCTTCTTTGATGTTTTTCATGGTGATCTTCACAGGGACCCAGTATGGGCCGAAAGGCCGGCTTTCCTGAATGGTTTCTTTACTCAGGGCACCGGATGCGTCATAAATTTTCATCCTCACAGGGAGATTCGATTCCTTGGAAACCCACATCTCGATCAGTTCATAGGGTTTATCAGCATCCGGTTTTTTTGAGAGTTTGAGAAGCCAGAAATCGTTTTCTTCTTTTATCAGTTCCGCGTCGTAATACTTTTCAAAAGAACTGATGCCAAGGTCTTCGTAGGAAAAATCAGAGCCCATGAAGCTGTCGGATTTGTTATGAGAAGCTATGCGGCGGATGCGGTGGAATTCCGGAAGATAGAGATACATTTGTTCGTCTGAAAGGGTGAGAAAACCCACATCCCTTACATCAGGGGGGGACATGAACTTCATAAGCCGCCAGTCGTCTTCGTTTTCATTATTTTTGGTCCAGGTCTTTAGTTCGCGCACTTTTTCGCTTCCCGAAGGGCTCACTATTTTCATCGTCATGATCATCTGAACATCTTCAGGAGCTTCACTGCCGACCGTGCGCGCATCGACTTTCTTTAATATTTCATTGCCCGTGAGACTCCACCCGAAGAGGGCGGACAGCAGAAAAAAAATTGAGAAAAGGATTGTTTTTTTATTCATTAATGCCTCCTATTTTCGGTTTGATGGTTAATATAAGGGCAGGCAGTATGGTGAGAGAGGATAAAGCCGCAAGAAACATAGCCCCTGCCATAACCCCTCCAAAATTTTTCAAGGGACTCATGGAAGAGAACAGAAGAACCAGAAACCCGGTCATAACAGCCAGGGAATTGGCCAGTATGGCCTTTCCCTTTTCCATGAACACATGCCGGACAGACTCTTCCACGCTGAAGCCTTGTTTTGCCTGTTCTCTTATTCCGTGTGTAAAGTGGATCACATAATCAATGCCGACTCCGATACAGACTCCGGCGATCATCATGGTGGCAAAGTCAAGCGGTATGCCTGTTAACCCGAGAAAGCTGTATATCACATACAGAGTAAAACCTATGGGCAGGATGGAAATGCATCCCCATTTTAAGGAGCGGCTCACAACGGTGATGAGGACGAAAGTGATAACCAGGGCAAGGATAAGAGACTGGATCTGGGACATATAAAGATAATGATCCAATCTTATCATGAACACGGGTTGGCCGCTTTGTTCGATTCTTGATATTTCAAGAAGTTGACCTTTGAAGGGAGCTGTTTTTTCAGGGAGAATGACCATATCATCTGCGATTTCATAGAGGAGCCCCTTCAGTTTTTTAGAGAAATTTTCATTGTTTTCCAGACTGGAGTCTATGTAGGGAGATATCTCTTTCAATGCCCTGTCAGAAAAAGCTGACCTTATGGACTCGGTCACTCTGAAGGATAAAGTGGATGCCACGTCCAGAGCGATCTCATCATTATATTCCTCCCCGGGAATGGTGTTTTGTAGTATCTTTTTAAAGTCCTGTACTGAAGCCCTGGATTTGTTTAAGGAGGAAACCAGTCTGTCATAGAGCAGGTTGGCGGTGTCATCAGAAATTATAAAGTCGAAAAATTCGGAAAACAGGGTGTTTCTAAATTCTGAGGAAGCTCTGTCTGTCACATCTTCATCATGAGGTTCAGGAAAGTCCTGGATTAGAGAAAAGAGTTTGTCCGCTGCTCGATCGCTATCAAATGGGGACACTCCGTATGACTGAACAAGCCAGGTTATTTCATCCAGGATCGTGTCTGCTTCTTTATCTCTCAGATCCAGAATTTCGTTTTCAGTAAGGTCTTCCAGATGGAACACATAGATATCCCCTGAATATTCCTTCTCGAGAAAGTGATCTATTTCATCGCGGAGTTGGTGCATGAATTTGAGTTCCGAATTCGATATCCGGGAGAAAACCTGGCTTTCAGAAAGGTCATCTGAAATGATCTGCTTGAGCTCTTCTCTTCCTTCTAAAAAAAACCACAGATTTCCTACGCCTCTGTCATTATCCGGGATGTGGTAGCGGTCATTGAGATTGTCGTTCAGCTCCTGTATGAAGTCAGCTACGGAGAAAGGTTGGCTGGCCTCCTGGACTGAGCCGAGATAGAGAGAAATCCTCCTTATGAGGCGAAGAAAAGCGGCTGAATTGATACGCTCCCCTCTGAGATAGATCGTAAGCGGGAAGGAGCCTCCGAAATGCTCTTTGACTATTTCAAAACCTTTTCGCGGCTCGCTGTTTTTCGGGTAGTATTCGGAGAAATTCACCTCTCTTTTTATGATGAAAAGTCCGTATCCCATCCCTAATAGGATGATGAGCGAAAAAACTAAAACAGATTTTTTATATTTGCGCACAAAACGGAAGAGGGCTCTCAAAAAGGGAAGGAAAAAAGACATATGTTTTTTTTGTGCACTTTTTTCTTTTCCCCGAAAAATAATGTGTGCGGCTGGAATAAAAACAAGTGATATGACAGCGGCAAAGATAACTCCCACAGCGGAATAGATCCCGAATTGTGAGATGATTTTCAGTTTCACTGTTAAGAACGAAACAAATCCGGCCACAGTAGTCAATCCTGCCAGCATCACGGGAGCTGCGACTTGGCTTGAGGCTCGCCGGACATTTTTAAGTTGAAGGGAACCGGATCCCTTCTGGCTGTAGAGTGTGTTGACCACATGGATTCCGTAGGCAGAGCCCAGGGCGATCACCAGAACAGGTAAAGCCGGACTTATGAGAGTCAAGGGAGTGCGAAAAAGGCCCATCATGCCAAACATCCATACCACGGATGTGGCAACAACAATAATAGGAAAGAGAACGCCTTTCAGGTGCCTGAAGCTTAAATAAAGGAGAGAAAGGATGAGGATGACAATAAGGGGGATAAGTTTTTTCATGTCTGATGACACGAACTGATCCGCAAAATAAGCATCCGAAGGGACGCCTGAGTAGAAAATTTCCGTTTGTGAATCGAAATATTTTTCTACAGTTGGTTTTATGGTCTTTTTGAATACCTCTATAAGGTCTTCCTCCGGGTCGATATACACACTGACAGCCATCCATTCACCATCCGCGGATATGACATTGTTGACCATAGTGTCTCTGGATAACGCCAGTTCTTTAAGCCGGGTCAACTCTTTTTCGCTTTCCGGGATCTCTTCCAGGAAATCTCTGACTTCGATTCCTCCCTGGATTTGAGTGATATAGGGAGAATTGGAAAGAGAAGAGGCAAGGAATATTTGATCGCTTTTATTCAACTCGTCTGTAAATCGTTTGACCTGAGTCAGTGTTTTTTGTGAGAAAGCCCTGCTGTTGTCGATTTTAAAAGTGATGAGCACGAGTTGGTTGGACCCGAACAAGTCTCCTGTATGGAGAAGGAGTTTCTGAACAGGATCATCTTGAGGGAACCATTGGGTCATCCGGTTTTCAAGGCGAAGGTTTTTCATTTGAAAGCCAAATAAACAGGTAAAAAGAACAATCACGAGGATAACGGCTACTCTTCTTTTGATGAGGAATTCAAATATTTTATGCAGCAATTCAGGTCTCCTTTTATCTAGAGTGAATATTCACTCTCATTTCAATGAATACAAGTACATTTTTTTTGAAGTTCCCTTCTAGGATTTTATTCCGCTGAGCAGTTGAGACAGCAGATAATCACCGGTCTGGCTTAAAGAAACCTTTCTGTTTTTTATGGTCCAGTAAGAAAAAGACGTTTGGACTATTCCCAGAAAATGAACGGCTGCCATTGTGGAATTCAGGTCAGAACGGAATTTATCTGTTTTTTTCCCTTTGTCAATGATCTCCTTAATGGAGCCGGTTAAAGCATTGATGAGAGATTCGAGTTTGTTCAGCAGCGACTTTTCTCCTATATGGATCTCATCGGAATATATGATCTTGAACAGGCCGGGGAAAGCTTCTAAAAATTCAAGATGGATTTTTAGAAGAGCCTTCAACTTGTCGACCGAATTATCTTTTAAATCTATGATTTCCTTCAACTGCTGTTGGGCAGCTATGCCTGCTTCGTCCAGTATGAACTCAATGATTTCTTTTTTTGAATGAAAATGTCTGTAAAGCGCGGATTCTGCAAAACCGACCTCTTTGGCAATACGGGCAACGGTCATTCCTTTGATACCGTATTTATCGACGATTTCGAGTGATGTTTCGATGATTTCTTTTTTCCTGGTCTCTCTTGAGATCGTAAATATGGTTTCTTTCATGAAAGTGAATACTCACTCACATTATAGGGTAGTTTGATAAAAAGTCAAGAAGGCGGAAAAAATATTTTGTTTTTTCTGGTTTTTTCTTTTATAATTCATGAATCATTGGTTCAATTTGAGAGAATGAAAATTAAAACAAGGGGTCATTCAATGAAAAAGAAATTTGGTATTCTCATCTCCATTATGTTTGTTTTGCTTTTATCCTCTGTCCGGATGTGGAGTGCGCCTGATGTCCATTTTGGCATAACCACGGATATCCTTGAGCTCATAGATGAAGATTATCAGTTAGAGGTCATGTATTATACCTCCACAAAATCCGCTTTTTCTGTAAGAGTCGGCTATTACAGAACCATCGAAGACTCTAATGATAAGTATGCTGATGGGGACAGGCACTGGGAATTGGGCGGAAGATGGAGGCTTTTTGTTTTAGACAGGGCGCCTAATCTGCTTTTTGTAGGAGCTGGGTTTGACAACAGGCCTCAAGACAACACCATAACTCCCCTGGGAGAAGTAGGATTCAATTATGCTTTAAAACCGTTCATCGTAAGTATCGTGGGTTTTGGCGGATATGAGATCCATGTTTATGATTCTGACGAAAGCCGGTTCGTCAAGGGAATTGAACTGAGAGCAGGAGTCGCCTTTTAGCATCAGTATCTCCAGCTTTCCAGATCCGCACCTTCAGGAGCTGTTTCCAGTATCCTCCGGACGATTTTTGGAATAAACATTTGATTGTATCTGAGCCTTGAAAGGGCATTGGGCCTTTCATGGTCTCCGTTCCAGCAGTGCTCCGCCCGGTCTCCGTAATCCACTTCTCCGTCATAGTAGGGTTCCTTCGTGCTTTCAAGGAATTCTTCCATAAGATAGACCGCATTGTTCAGGTAGTAATTATCCATATCCCCGCAGTATATGTGGATCTTGCCTTTGAGCTTGGGCCCCAGGGTCTCCCAGTCTCTTTCCAGAATAGAGCGCAGGTCATAATTTTCCCTCCAGTATTCAGCTGCCTCAGGGTTTATATCACCTGTTTTCTTATCCCAGATAGGTTCAGGGTATCCATCCTCTCCGACAGGAGAATACACGGACTGCCAGATATCCCACTGCTGGCCTGAACGGGAGTTGGTGCCCAGAACAAGCTCTCTGTGGTTCATTTCTTCGAGAGTGCAGCTAATTTTGCCGAGATAGTTCCTGGCTCCCGGTCTCGGAGTTTTCTTCCACTGGCTGTCCAGGTAATAGGCGTTTTTATCCTCGTATATATTGACAATGGTGTAAGCCCGGAAGTCAATCGGATCAGGACAGGCGGCAAAACATCCGTTGTATTCATCCGGATAAAATACCTGGACGGCAAGGGCTTCCCAGCCTCCTGTGGAGCCGCCATACAGGAAGCGGGACCATCCTTTGCCTATGCCTCTGAATTTTTCCTCGATATACGGGATCAGTTCATACGTGATCGCATCTCCGTAAGGGCCGAGATTGGCGGAGTTCACAGCATAGGAGTCGTCATAGTAGGGATTGGCATGCTGGATTTCAATGACAAGCACCCGCGGGAAATCGGCTCCTGTCCAGTCCTTGTAAAATTGATAAGCATACTGCTGCTGGATGAGGTTGTACCCTTCCACATCAAATCTTTCACTGTATTCAGGCTCTGTGCTTTTATCCGGTGGCTCCTCCCTGAATCCGCCGAAAGTATAGGGAAATGCCCGTGAAAAATGATCAGTGGATATTTTGTATTGGGATGCTCCTCAAATCCTTCAGGAAGAAGAATATGGGCGCCCAGATGCATGGGCCGGCCCCAGAATTCGGTTAAAAGCTTGCTTTGGATCTTTATATGTTTGATGTATTTTGTCTCTGGTGGGTCAGGGATGGGAGGGATTTCTTTGTCCATCTTTATTTCTATTTTTTGGCCTTTTTCAGGGTCTATGCTGGTTTTCACAGGAGTGCTGTACAGGTTTCCCGGCGCCTGGTTCCATCTCTGGCCTTCACCTCTGTCCATGGGAAGCTTTACGGTATGGCCGTCAGCCCGGTCAAAGGTCTCGTATTTGTGAAGTAGGGCCTGCACAAAATAGGTCCCGTTCGGGATTTCGGATATGCTTTTTAAAGGATATCCGAACACTTGGGAGTCTATCACGGCTTCGTCCCCCGGACTCATACCCTCTACGTTTATCCCGAAAACCAGCTGTGTATCCGGCCCGTCGGATATTTGATATCGGGGTTCTGCTTTGTCGTTGCTGGATATCATCAGGAGGAGCCGGCCGTCCAATGGTTCTTTGGAGAGCTCTTCCGAAAAGGTGACGGTAAATCTCAGATTCGTTCTTTGATCCGGACCACCGGTCTGGCAGCCTATTGCAAAAAAAACAAAAGACAGGAATAAAACAGCGGGTAAAGCAGGGTTCTTTCGATATCTTTTTCTCATTTTCGTTTTCTCCTTAGGGAATTTCTCACTTTCTTTAAATTATACTTTAACTCTTTTTAAATCAATTCTTTTGTTAACCTGGATGACGGATGGGTCAGGATATTTATGCTGGCAACTGAATTGACTATTTGTGCGTATATTACTATAGTCATAATGAAACAGGAAAAACACAATGAAATGCCCTAAATGCCGGACTGAAAACAGGCCCGGAACAAAATTTTGCGGAAACTGCGGGTCTTCTCTTGGAGCCGGACCAAAAGAACCGACAGCCGATACAAAGACACTTGTGACCTCCGTAGGCGAGATGAGGGTCGGCAGTACCTTTGCGGATAGATACCATATCCTCGAAAAGCTTGGCAAAGGAGGAATGGGAGGCGTTTATAAGGCAAGGGATATCAATATAGATGAGAACGTGGCTTTAAAGATCCTGAATCCTGAGATCGCCTCCGATGAGCAGACCCTTCAGCGTTTCCGTAATGAATTGAAGTTGACGAGAAAGATCTCCCACCGAAATATCTGCCGGGTGTTCGATCTGAGCGAGCATGAGGGAATTCACTTCATATCAATGGAATATGTTTCAGGTGAAGATTTGAAATCGCTCATCCACCGGGTAGAGCAGTTGACAGTGGGCAAGGCTGTTATCATTGCCCGGCAGATCTGCGAAGGCTTGAACGAAGCGCACCGGTTGGGTGTTGTTCACAGGGATCTGAAACCTCAGAATGTCATGATCGATAGGGAGGGCAATGCCAAAGTCATGGATTTTGGCATCGCCCGGTCTGTCAAATCAAAGGGAATAACCGAAGAAGGAGTTATTGTGGGGACACCGGAATATATGTCTCCGGAGCAGGTCGAGGGCAATGACATCGACGGCCGGACCGATATTTATTCATTGGGAATAATCCTTTATGAAATGCTCACAGGCAGGCTTCCTTTTGAAGGCAAAACTCCCTTAAGCGTAGCTGTGAAGCAGAAATCCGAGATGCCTTTGAATCCGAGACGGCTCAACTCTCAGATACCGGAAAATATAAGCCGGATGATCCTTAAATGTTTAAAGAAAAAGAGGGATGAGAGATATCAAGATGTCAGAGAGCTGCTGGCCGAATTGAGACAGATCGAAAAGCAGATGCCTGAGACAGATAAGGTTCTGCCCAAGAGGAAGACCACTGCTTCCAGGGAGATAACGGTAAAATTCACCTTAAAAAAGGTTCTGACTCCTGCGCTAGTATTCATCTCTCTTCTCGTCATCGGTTTTTTTGTATGGAAAGCCCTTTGGCGCCAGAGGGCTGTGGTTTCCGATGGAGACAGGCCTTCTCTGGCTGTCATGCATTTTGAAAACAATACAGGAGACAAGAGTTTTGACCACTGGAGGAAAGCTCTTTCTGACCTTCTTGTCGCTGACCTCGGGCAGTCTAAATTTCTGACGGTCTTAAGCGGGGAGAAGCTGTTTGATGTGTTGAAGGAATTGAATCTGGAGGAGTCCAAAACCTATTCCTCGAAAGACTTAAAATATGTGGCATCCAGGGCCGGTGTGACCTATGTGCTTATGGGGAGGCTGACGAAAGCCGGAGACACATTAAGGGTGAATACCAGCCTGCTTGAGCCTGAGTCGGAGAGGGTGGTCGGAAGAGAACAGGTGGAAGGGATAGGCGAAGAGAGTCTTTTTGATATAGTGGACCAACTCACAAAGTTGGTCAAAGAGGATTTCGAACTCTCGTCTTCAGAAATACAGGGAGACATAGACCTGAACATAAGGGAGATCACAACAGATTCCCAGGATGCCTTTCGATATTACAGAGACGGAGAGGACTTCAAAAGCCAGGGGGAATACTTAAAGGCGATCCCTTTACTGGAAGCAGCTGTGGCAATTGATCCGGAATTCGCTATGGCCTACAGAGGACTCTATATCTGTTACTCCAATCTCGGGTATAAAAGCGAAGCGGTCAAGAATCTTGAAAAGGCATATGAAAAAAGGGAACATGTCTCAAAGCGAGAGCAGTACAGCATCTCTGCGGAATACTTCCGTCAGACTGAAAAGACCTATGATAAATCCATAGAGGCATATAAGAAATTATTGGAACTGTACCCTGAAGATGAAATAGCTAACAACAATCTCGGTCTTCTGTACATGACTTTGGAAAGATGGGATGATGCGGTCGAACGTTTATCAGTGAGCAGAGAGAGTAAAGCCAGAGGGCTTCAGAGTTATACGAACTTGGCAAATGCCTATACAGCAAAAGGACAGCTTGACAGAGCAGCCGAAGTCCTCGAGTTTTATTTGGATAATATCAGAGAGAGCATATATGTTAGAGCAGACCTTGCCCGGGTCTTGATGATGCAGGGCCGTTTTGACCGGGTACAAGAAGAATTAGATAAAATTTTATCCGTGAATCCATCTTTTGAAAATCAATATGAAATAAGAGGCTCTGTTTATCAGATGAGAGGGGAACTGGAAAAGGCAGAAGTCGAGTTCACAAAGCTTCTGGAGACTGAAAATCCCAATATCCATAATACAGGAAGATATTTGCTTTATAAGTTGTATTTAATGCAGGGCCGGTTTCAAGAAGCCGAAGAACAGGTGACAGAAGGCGTAGAGATGGCTCAAGTCATTGAAGATGCAACTTTAGAGGCTAACTGGAAAGTAATAAAAACGTATCTGCTCTATCTCCAGGATGAACAGGATAAAAGCACTGCAGCCTGCTCCGAAGTCGAAGAGGTGGCTGTAAGTATAGGTAATTTGGCCTTCCAAAGGCAGGCTCAATTTTTCAGGTGTCTTATGGATGTTAAAACTGGCTCTTTGGAAAAAGCCGAAAAGAGCACAGAGAAACTCAAAACCATGATACAGAAGGGGATGAATCAAAAGGAAATGAGGCTTTATTTCCTGGTCAATGGTTTCATCCACTTAAGGGAAGGCAGAACTGATGAAGCTGTGAGTGAGTTCAGGAAAGGGTTTGACCTTCTCTCCGCTCATGACGAGATGAGAGCGTGGTTCCTGAATGCTACTGCAGAGGCTTATTATAGAGCCCAAGATCTTAATAGTGCGCAGAAACTTCTGGAGGGGATACCGGGCGACATGAATTTAAAGATGGAAGGGGATTACTTTTTCTCCAAAAATCTTTATTTGCTGGCCAGGACACTGGAAGATAAGGACATCAAAAAAGAAGCGAAAAAGT
>Ga0180434_10007804_pt1 | contig 11974 bp, 8 predicted proteins | sample SS_ome_7_FD_132453 | JGI IMG/M metagenome (GOLD analysis project Ga0180434, IMG submission 132453) | Hypersaline lake sediment archaeal communities from the Salton Sea, California, USA - SS_1_D_2 metaG | ecosystem: Environmental > Aquatic > Non-marine Saline and Alkaline > Hypersaline > Sediment... | reverse complement strand
TGAGGTTTCACAGCGAAACAAGAAAAAAGGTCCGGCCCCTGATTACAGGGCCGGACCTTCAGTCATACTGATTTTATCTACTCTGTCAGTCCTTGAGTACCACCTTTACATTGCTCGGGGCGTTTGGTTTCGAATTATTTACTACTATGGTTACCGCCTGACTCACTTCGTTACCATGGTCGTCAGCAACCTTAAGTACCGCCTCATAGGTGCCTGCCGCGGTATAGTTATGAGACACGGGAAGGCCGTCAGTGATCTTGCCGTCGCCGAAGTCCAGGCTGTATGAAAGGCTGTCATTGTCGTTATCCATGGCTGAACAAGAGAAGGTCACCTTGCCGGGAGGATTGTCAAATTCTGTCGGGCTTGCAGAAAAATCCAGAATTTCCGGTGGACTGTTGGCAGCCACTTTCACTGTCACTGTGGCGGTCCCCGTTGCCCCGTTATCATCCGTTACAGTCAGAGTGACCACATGGTTACCGGAAGTATTATAGATATGTTCCGCTTCAATCCCTGTCTGGCTGGAATTATCACCAAAGTCCCAATTATAATTTACTATGGACCCATCACTATCGCTCGAACCACTCGCGTTAAGCCTTCCTCTCAAAGGTGCATCGCCGCTTCAAGGGCCGGCCTCTATAACGGCTGCAGGCGCACTGTTTGCTGTCACGCTGATCACCATGCCGATTGAATCCGTGACTCCCTGATCGTCTGTCACAGTGAGTGTCACGCTATAGTCGCCATGGTCCTGATAAGTATGGGATACTTGCGTGCCTTCACCGCCGGTACCATCGCCAAAGTCCCAGTGATAGCCGGTAATCGTACCATCAGGATCCTGAGAGGCGCTACCGTCAAAACTCACAAGGAGTGGGGCCTGACCGCTGATTGGTTCTGCAGACATCTTGGCCATTGGCGGCAGGTTGATCGGCTCACCCGTCACAAAAGTTATAATGAGTTTCGGGCGCTTAGTGCCATCCTCATTCTCGCTGGAGGCAAAGTAACGGTTACTGTCTGCCCCTGCGGTTGTGTCTGCATTGAGTAATAACCCGTAGTTCTCAGTTGGCGTAAATATCCAGTGCTGGACCATATCAGGGACATCCCATGACTTGTATTCATGGATTTTATCCACCGGAACGATGCTTTCTTCGAAAGCTATGTCAGATTGTGCAAGCGTAATATTATCCTCACCAGTGGTCCACCCGTTGACACCATCGTATGTCAAACCGTTACAGAGAGAAATTACGGGGTCGTGGTTGATTATACGATGTGCCGATACGTCGTACGGGTCGTCGCCACCATCCGATTCCATATCGGACATGAAGAGCTGTACCATGGCCTCTCTTATCTCTGCATCACCCGGAATGGCTGAAAGATCCCATTTCATGATGATTACATTCGCCGCTTCGTCCGTAGGCCAGGTATACAGCCTCAGGGTTTCATTATCTGAATAGTTCTGATCGTTCAGATTGATATAGGTATCTTCTACAGTTCCTTGAAAATCCGCATCCGGACCATTACCGAAATGCCAGGTATATTGGTACCCCTGCCGTACCTCTATTGCCGCAGTAGCGACATCCACAGCACCTTTATCATCGGTTACCGATAAGGTGATTGTATAGGAACCTGTATTACTATAAGTGTGAGAAACAGTCGATCCACTGCCGGCTGCTTCCTCGCCAAAGTCCCAATTATATTCTACAATACTGCCGTCGCTATCAGTTGAACCGCTTGCATCAAAATCTACAGCTAACGGTGCATAACCGCTGACCCTGCTGAGTACCATAGACGCTTCAGGAGGCTGGTTGCAAATGACTTCGATCTGTAATGTCTCCGTATCCGAGGCCCCTGCATTGTCGGTAACAGTCAGACTGGCTGTATATGTGCCCGGTGTATCATAGATATGTGAAGTAGTAACACCGTTCCCGGATGAGCCATCACCTAATTGCCATGAATACAGAACTATTTCACCATCAGCATCTGAAGATAAGCTCGCATCCAGAATTACTTCAAATGGGGCTATGCCCTGGTTTGCATTTACCTGTATATTTGCAACCGGAGAGATATTCGGGACTGGAATATATTTATAGACCTCAGAAGAAAATTCACTTTCCTGTCCGGACATGTCTACTGCCTTTACGGCAAAATAGTAGGTGTTTCCCTCCAGCAAGTCAATGATTTGGCATGAGGTCTCAGTAGAATTCACCGTAACGCAGTCTGAGTAATTCCCGCTGCCTGTACCATAAAACACCTTATATGATGAAATATCAGGCTCTGTATTGGAGTCCCATGATATAACAGCGGTTCCTCCCCCGAGTGCGAGACCGGGCAGGAAAATCATATGTAATATGATGAAAAAGCAAATGTTTTTAGTCTTTAACAAATTTTTATGTAAATTTTTTTGGACGTCGGAATTTTTGCCCAAGAATTTGCCTGATCTGGATTTCATGGAAAAATCGCTGGCATCGGCACCGGGCTCGCGATTATTGATGCTCATGGTTGCTGCCTCCTGTAGAATAGTTACTCTTCGCGTCTTAATCAGCAAAGTCTGTACCAAGACAGGTAATTATGGTCATGCACCAATCTTTTGCCGAAAAACAAATTCCTGATTTAATTCGCTAGTGCTGGCAGATTAACGGGCCAAGAGAATCTGCGGTGAAACTGGCATAATATCCCAAAACAGGCCCCCTCCTTTTTATGTTAATCAGATCATATAATCTGTCGATTAATATTCTATATGGTGTTTTCCCGGGACCAGGTTTTTCCCTGTTTCATTCATCGTCTTCTCCGCGATACCTGCTCCATTAGAGTTGAAGACACTTAAGGCTGGAGTCTGAACAGATGGCAGAAAAAAAAGAACGTTACAGGCTTAAAGAACTTATTGATGTTGACAAGAGCCAAAGGCTTCTCGACAGTTTCTGTGACGCAGTGGGAATTGCAGCTGCAATCATCGACCTTGAGGGCGAAATAATGGTGGGCTCCAGATGGCAAAGAATCTGCACAGATTTCCATCGAGTTAATCAGAAAACCCTTACGAGATGCATCAATAGTGACACACGAATGGCCAATGCCTTGCAAAAAAATCAAAGGTTCTCCATGTATCGTTGTCTCAACGGCCTGACTGATGCCGCATCGCCTATCATTATAGAAAAAAACCACATAGCCAATGCCTTTGTAGGACAGTTTCTACTCGAACCGCCTGATTTGAACTTTTTCCGGGCTCGGGCAGCTCAATATGGCTTTGAGGAAAAGGCATATCTTGAAGCCTTAAGCGAGGTGCCTATTATCGACGAACAGAGACTCCCCATAATCCTTGGTTTCCTCACTACTTACGCGGAGATAGTTGCCACCATGGGGCTTGATCGCCAGAGGCAGCTTGACTATGAGGCGGCTATTTGTGCAAGCGAAGAAAGATTCAGGGAGACTGTGGAACTTTTGCCGACCATTGTCTGTGAGCATGATACCAATGGGCGGTTTACCTACGTCAATACATATGGATTAGAATTGTTAGGCTTTTCTCAAACTGATCTGGAAAGGGGCTTATATGCAGACCAGATATTCCCCGCACAGGAGGAAAAATTCAAAGGACAATTTCTCTGGCTTCTAAAAAAAGAAACCCAAGAACCCGGTGAATTCCAAGTAAAATGTAAAGATGGAAATAGTATTGATGTGCTGGCTTATTGCGCGCCTATCTGGAAAGAAGACCAGATTGTAGGTGTCCGTTCCAGCGTTACTCCGATAACCGAACTCACAAGGACCAAGGAGGCCCTGCGAGAAAGCGAAATGAAGTATAAAGAGCTGGCTGATTCATTACCTCAAGTCGTCTTTGAGACCGATGAAGAAGGCGAGCTCAAATTCACAAATCTCAATGCCTTCAAGGAGTTCGGCTATAGTGATAAAGACTTCAAAGAAGGCTTAAATGCCCTTGAAATGCTGGTATCTGATGATCGGGAAAGGGCAATGAAGAATATCACGGCAATTTTAAGCGGCAGGACCTTGGGCGGTATAGAATACACAGCGCTAAGAAAAGACGGGAGCACATTCCCGGTCTTGATACATTCGAATCTGATTCTGCGACAGGGAAAACCCGCAGGCTTGAGAGGCATTATCATAGATCTATCAGAGAGAAAGCAGGTTGAAAAAGAAAGGTCCGAACTTGAAGTGCGTCTCCAGAGGGCAGAGAAGATGGAGGCTATAGGAACTCTTGCAGGAGGAGTAGCCCACGATCTCAACAATGTCCTTTCCGGAATCGTAAGCTATCCCGATCTGCTGCTCATACAGTTGCCTGAAGATAGTCCTTTAAGAAAGCCGATTATGACCATACAGGGTGCGGGGAAAAAGGCAGCCGCCATAGTGCAGGATTTACTGACCCTGGCGCGAAGGGGGGCGACTCACAGCGAGGTGGTGAATCTCAATGATATAGTTTCAGGTTATATTAGAAGCCCGGAATACGATCGCTTGATTTCGCATCATCCAGGTATGGAAGTGAAGATCAGCATGGATTCGGACCTGCTGAACTTATCAGGATCACCTGTACATCTCTCCAAGACCTTTATGAACCTGGTGTCCAATGCGGCCGAGGCTATGGCTGATGGTGGAAAAATACGTATTTCTACAGAAAACAGATACATTGACAGGCCGGTGACTGGTTACGACGAGGTCAACGAAGGCGATTATGTGGTTCTTGTGGTAGAAGACACGGGAACAGGTATCTCCCGGGACGATATTGGAAGGATCTTTGAGCCTTTCTACACGAAAAAGAAAATGGGAAGGAGTGGAACAGGGCTGGGCATGTCTGTTGTGTGGGGAACGGTAAAGGACCACAAGGGTTATATTGATGTGCAAAGCAGGGACGGAAAAGGGACTACGTTCACCCTGTACTTTCCTGTAACGAGGAGAAAATTTGAAAAAACACCACCCGGCCTTTCCTTAGAAGACCTTACGGGCCAACGGGAGTCCATTTTAGTAGTCGACGACATAAAAGATCAGAGGGAGATAGCCGCCAATATGCTTTCCAGCCTAAACTATTCAGTGGAAACTGTCGCGAGTGGGGAGGAAGCTTTTGAATATCTGAAAAATCAGTGCGTTGCTCTGGTTGTCCTGGACATGATCATGGACTCTGGTATGGATGGACTCGATACCTACCGCGAAATCCTCAAGCTACATCCGGGCCAGAAGGCAATCATCACGAGCGGTTTTTCCGAAACAGAACGATTGAAAAAGGCTCAACGTCTGGGGGCGGGACAGTATGTCAGGAAACCTTACACTCTGAAAAAGATCGGAATTGCCGTCAAAAAAGAATTAGAAAAGTGAAAACCTAAAAAATTTTCCATATATTCCAGGATAGACGGCATTGTAAAACTCTCATACAAATGTGCACAAGTGCGAATTCTGTATATTGATCCCGGAAAAGAGATTAGCTGGCATTGTCTGCGCATGAAATTGACAGAGAAAATAATCGGGCTTAAGGTAGTTCATATCCAGACAAGCCTGATTACAACCCTTACGACTTCATCATTTGATAAAAAATGGAATAGAAGAGACAAATTTTTTCTGAAATAAAAAGGATAATACAGATTTTTTCAACATTTGACTGATAGATATTCCAAAACAACGGCTTAATAGTACTTGCGAAGTGCTGATTTTTAACCATTTTCAAATATACGCGCACATCTGTTCAGGTCTGATCGATTATCCGTGTGAATTTGCAAATTTCTGAAATTCATGCCAAAGATCACATGTTCTGCACTCATAAGCCAGAATTCGCTTTTATTTCAGAAAAACGCTGACCATAATGCTAATGGACTCTTTGGTTTAAATAGGCCGACTTCGGAGTGCGAATGAAAAAAGTCGTTATTGTAATTCTGATTCTATCAGTGGCAGGTACGGTCGGCGTTATCTGGTATTATTTTGCTCATATTACGCACGATGAAGCCAGGGCAGAGATGGTACTATACGGTAATGTCGATATGCGACAGGTAAATCTTGCCTTTAAAGTGAGTGACCGCATTGCGGAAATTAAGGTCGAGGAAGGTGAAACGGTCAGCAAGGGGCAGCTTTTGGCAACCCTGGATAATACGTTATTTCAACTTGTCTTAACTCAGAGCGAGGCCCGAGTTGCCGCCCAGGCCGACATGGTGGCAAAAATGGTGGCTGGATCGCGCAAGGAAGAGATCGATCGAGCCCGTGCAGAGGTAGAAGCCGCCCGTATCCGTGCCCACGATGCCCAGCGGACATACAAGCGATTGCAGGCCATCGCAACGGATTATCTGGTATCGCAGGAACAGGTGGATAACGCGGAGGCTAATTCAGAGGCTGCTCAAGCTGCTCTCCAAGTAGCCCAAGAGACCCTTAATCTTGTCTTGGACGGATTTCGAAAGGAAGATATAGCGTCTGCGCAATCAGAGCTCAAGGCATTACAAGCAGCTCGAGACATTGCCCATCAAAATCTCCTGGATGCCCGACTTTACGCCCCTGTTGGGGGGGTGATTCAAAACCGGATCCTTCAACCGGGGGATATGGCTTCTCCGCAGCAACCTGTTTTTACGCTGGCCCTGACTGATCCGATCTGGATCCGTACCTATGTGTCAGAAGCCGATCTGGGAATCTTATTCCCTGGCTTGCAGGCATCGGTGAAGACCGACAGCTATCCTGAAAAGTCCTACGACGCATGGGTTGGATTCATCTCCCCTACAGCTGAATTCACGCCCAAGACCGTGCAAAGTCCGGAAATTCGTACCAGTCTTGTATATCAAGTGCATGTCTTTGTCTGTAATCCTGAAAATGAGCTTCGCCTGGGAATGCCTGCAACTGTTATGATTCGGCCTCACGAATCCGGAAGCAACAAAGAAAAACAAACTATACCTTCGTGCGGGAAAAGATCGAACGGTGAATGAGACGGCTGCGTTTCAGAAATCAGCCCTATCATTTAATGCTGTATGCAAAACCTTTGTTGAAGGCAAGCGTACCATTCCTGCCCTGGTAAATGTTACTTTCAACATTCGCCTGGGTAGCATTTCCAGCCTGGTAGGTCCTGACGGAGCCGGCAAAACAACATTGATTCGTGTAGCGCTGGGCCTTTTGCGTCCTGAACAGGGTGATATTACTCTTTTCGATACACCGATCGCATCTGCTCCCTCTTACGTGCAGACAGTCACGGGATACATGCCCCAGCGCTTTGGCCTCTACGAAGATCTTACTGTGAGCGAAAACCTGGATTTGTACGCAGATCTGCAGGGCGTGGCTTCAGATGAAAGGCCCGAGCGTTATCATGAGCTTATGAAGATGACGAATTTGCAAAATTTCACCTCTCGGCTGGCGGGACGGTTATCAGGTGGCATGAAACAGAAGCTCGGTCTGGCCTGCACGCTGTTAAGCTCACCGAAGCTTTTACTTTTGGATGAGCCGACAGTAGGTGTTGACCCTGTATCGCGACGGGAATTATGGTCTATTGTCAGTCGACTGGTGGAAGAAAAACACACGACCGTGCTTCTTAGCACCGCCTATCTGGATGAAGCAGAACGCTGCGACAATATTATTCTCCTTAATGAAGGAAGGATATTGGATCAAGGGCCGCCTGATTCCTTCACCCGGGGCCTGCAGCACAGAATCTTTGAAATTACGTCTGATCTCAATAAGCGAAGGCTGCAGCAAGAGTTACAGAGTGCTGAAGGAGTGCTGGATGCGGTGATTCAGGGAGATTTGGTCCGTTTGGTAATGCGAGAAGGCTATGAGCCCAAAAAAGTGAAAAAAATTTATGATATACACGGAATTCAGATCGATTCAGTCTCGCCGCGTTTTGAAGACGGCTATATAGCCATGCTGGACGCGGAAAAAGGCGGACTGGATGCCCAAGGGGTCGAGTTCGATACTGCCGCCAAAGAAACAAAAGACGGGATAGTTATTGCCGTCGACCATATCAAGCGGCGCTTTGGCGATTTTTACGCAGTTAAAGATGTATCCTTCCAGGTCTTTCGCGGTGAAGTTTTTGGTCTGCTGGGAGCCAACGGTGCCGGTAAAACCACCACTTTTCGCATGTTGTGCGGTATGCTGCCGGTGAGTGAAGGCAGTCTCAGCGTGTCCGGAGTGGATCTGCGTACAGCCGCTGCTGAAGCACGAGCCCGTGTCGGCTATATGTCCCAGAAGTTTTCACTCTATGGCAGCCTCAGCGTGATGCAAAATTTGCGCTTTTTCAGCAGTGTCTATGATTTGACCGGTCGCCGACGCGAAGAACGCATCCAGTGGGCTTTGGATCAGCTTGAACTGGCGCCGGTGAAGGATGCCTCGAGCGGAGAGCTTCCATTAGGTTATAAGCAACGTCTGGCTTTGTCCTGCGCGCTCATGCACGAACCTGACATACTTTTTTTGGATGAGCCCACATCCGGCGTCGACCCCCTAGCCCGCAGGGAGTTCTGGAAGCATATCAATGCCTTGTCTAACAGCGGAGTCACCGTATTGGTAACCACCCACTTTATGGAAGAAGCTGAGTACTGCGACCGATTGGCCATTATGGTGGACGGCGAGATTCCGGCCATCGGCACACCGCTGGAAATACGCACCCAGGCCGGAACAATTGCCCGCGAACCGATTGTAAGCATGGAAGAGGCATTTGTCACCTTGATCCGTGAACAATCGAAGAATTAAGAGGCATTCAGCTTGATACAAGCCCTGCCCAGGTATCGCATTCGCTTAAGAAAAAACACGAACGGAACAACCAACCGGCAACAGACTGTTAAGTAAAGACAATATTAAACTGTTTGCAATGAATAATAAAGAGCAAGGTAAAAACCTCAATCAGTCCGGATCCGGCGCTACGGCCATGCGTCTGAGGGGGATAGTGCGTAAGGAATTCCTTCAGATCATGAGGGATCCAAGCAGTATAGCCATAGCGTTCCTTATGCCGGTTCTACTTCTGCTCCTGTTCGGCTACGGCGTATCCCTTGATGCTGAACATGTCCCGGTGGCTGTGGTGGTAGAACATTCGAGCGTACATACCGCATCTCTTACCGCCAAATTTTCTACCTCCAGATACTTCGAGCCGGTTTTTATCACCAGCCTGCAGGAAGCGAAGCAGGCACTCATCAATCATAAAGTAGACGGCATTATCTACCTCAAATCCGATTTCAGCCGTATACTGAAAACCGGATATGAACCGGCCCCTATTCAAGTCATCCTTAATGGCGTAGACTCAAATACCGCACGACTAGTTTCAGGATATGTCCAGGGCATATGGGCAACCTGGATCGAAGAACTGGCCCGAGAACAGGGAAGCCGGGCCTCGATGCCCGTGAATCTGCAACACCGTATCTGGTTCAACAGTCAGGTACGCAGCCAGAATTTTTTAGTCCCTGGTCTGGTGGCAGTCATTATGACGTTAATCGGTGCCTTGCTCACCGCCATGATAGTCTCCCGTGAATGGGAACGGGGAACTATGGAGGCCCTTATGTCTACACCAGTAGCTATACGTGAAATACTCCTGGGGAAAATCATTCCTTATTTTGTTCTGGGAATGGGGGGTATGCTGCTGACCGTAGCATTAACGGTCTGGCTTTTCGATGTACCGTTGCGGGGCTCGTTCTGGATTCTGGTAAGTACTTCAGCCCTGTTTCTGTTAACTGCTCTAGGAATGGGACTGTTTATTTCCACCATTGCCCGCAATCAATTCATTGCCGGGCAAGCTGCTATTATTGTCACTTTCCTTCCGGCATTCCTGTTATCCGGATTTATTTTCGACATTGAAAGTATGCCGGCCCTGGTCCAGGCTATAACCCATATCATTGCCGCCCGTTACTTTATTATGATACTACAGACGGTATTTCTGGCCGGGAACGTGTGGTCGGTCATTATTCCCAATGCCTTTGCCCTGCTGGTTCTGGCGATCATTTTTCTCGGATTAAGCAGGTTCAAATCATATAAACGACTGGATTAGCAAAGCAACAATATAACATGAAACAATTTAAATACTATACTCCAAGCTCAGATATGATGTAAGAGTCATGCTGACATACTTAGCATGGTTAGAGCATACACACGGTCTCAAGGTGAAAGATAACCAATGTGGCGACGAGTTATCGCATTAATAAAAAAAGAATTTCTTGCCCTGATGAAGGACAAGAAAAGTCGCCTCACCATAATCATTCCTCCCATCTTGCAGCTCCTCATTTTTGGTTACGCCGCTACTTACGATCTCGAGCGAGTCCGTTTCGCGGTATACGACGAAGACCGCAGCCATGCCTCCAGAGATCTGATCTCCCGTTTTAGCGGCTCTCCGACGTTTCATCTGGTCAGTCACATAACACGGGACGAGCATATTGCACCCCTTATCGACAATAAAAATGTATTGCTGATAATTCGCATCGGTCCGCAATTTTCTCGCGATCTTCTCACAGGTAGGGGAACTGACCTGCAGGTTATTATAGACGGGCGCAATTCTAATACCGCACTCATAGTGCTCAATTATGTGCGGACTATTTTAACCGATTTCAATATGGATTGGATGGCCCGCCACAACTGGCCCACCCCGCCGGCAAATCTCTATATTCGATCCTGGTATAATGAGAACCTGGAAAGTCGCTGGTTTATCGTACCAGGCATTGTAGGCCTTCTGACCCTGGTAGTGACCATGCTGGTAACTGCCTTATCGGTAGCCCGGGAACGCGAGCAGGGGACCTTTGATCAGCTGCTGGTAACACCGCTGCGGCCGTTCGAGCTTCTCCTTGGAAAGGCACTTCCTGGTTTTATCATCGGCATCGTTGAAGCAACATTTATTATTTTAATTGCCATGTTCTGGTTTGACATACCTTTGCGGGGAAATCTCCTGGCGCTCTATATAGGGCTGGTTTTGTTCCTGCTTTCCGCCATCGGAGTCGGCCTTATGATCTCGTCCCTGGCACTCACCCAGCAGCAGGGTCTGATGGGAGCCTTTATATTCTTGGTACCCTCGGTCATTCTCTCCGGGTTCACCACCCCTATTGCCAATATGCCTGTATTGGTCCAGAAGTTGACTCTGTTCAATCCGCTACGCTACTTCATGGTGGTTATCAGAGGTGTCTTTCTGGAAGAGGCTCCAGTTACAGTGCTTTTAGATCAATATTGGCCCATGGCGCTTATCGGCAGCATAACAATGCTGGCCGCCGCTTGGTTTTTTCGGCATCGCACGACATAAGGATATGTTGTAAGTGAACAAGGAGAATCTTTCAGGCAAAACAATGAAGATTGATCAGAACCACCTTATATTTCATTAAATCGGTCTCTCTAGGCGCTCCAATATCTTTTCTGCAAAGGCCCAGACATCATTCTTGTCCATCCGGGTCTTATAGGGTATGGGAGTCTCTCGGCCGCAAAGCATTTTGTAGAACTGCTTAAGTCCTTCCGTATCTTTGGCATCCAGCTTATTCGGGTTTATCTCTCCGCCAAGGAGTCCTGCATGTATCGGTGGTTTTGGCAGGCTACTGATCAGCGGCAAGATACAGTCCCATCCGCCATGGACCTTTCCTCGAACAAAGACACCTGTTGTGTCCATAGCGACTCCAAAAACTACGGTCTTTTTGCCTTTCAGTTCATCCTTAAAGCGGTTCACATATTCCTCCAGTGAAGGTAATACATGATGTCTGTAAATACCGGAACCCAGAATGACAAGATCTGTATCCGCAGGGTGGGGCATGGATTCGGCCCTATCCACAAGGCTGTCGCCGCCCAGTCTTTCTGTCAGCCATTTACCGATCTCAAAGGTTGAGCCATACTTGCTCGCGCATACGATTAGAGTTTTCATGACCGCACATCCTCCTGATGATAGTGCTGGAAATAGTCAATAAGGAACTGGGCCAGGTTGACATTCCAGAATTCACCTGCCACCGTAAGCTCAATCCGGCCGTTCCCCTGACGTTTAATAAGGCCGGTCTGCTCCCATTGCTTCAGCAATGGGGAAAAGATTACCTCCAGGTCAAAGCCGTGCTGTTGCCCAAGGGCAGTTAGATTCACT
>Ga0180434_10007803_pt1 | contig 11977 bp, 10 predicted proteins | sample SS_ome_7_FD_132453 | JGI IMG/M metagenome (GOLD analysis project Ga0180434, IMG submission 132453) | Hypersaline lake sediment archaeal communities from the Salton Sea, California, USA - SS_1_D_2 metaG | ecosystem: Environmental > Aquatic > Non-marine Saline and Alkaline > Hypersaline >... | reverse complement strand
TTTTCGTTGCCGTCATCGTCAACCGGCCCAGGAACGGCATGGTCGTTTCTGTATTCGGACCGCCAACGCATCAGCTCCAAGTGCATGGAGGCGACGGCTTCCTCGAAATTGCTCCTGCGAATCAACGGAGCCGCCTCGTCGGGAATGTCGACGCCTGCGCGATCGAGAACTTCAAGCACCTCTCCGCGCTTCAGACGTCCGACACGGGCCACGATTGCCGCGACAGCGAGCCTGAGCGGCGCACCCTCCAGGCTATCTCCCGTTCTGCCGCCAAAAAAACCGCGAGATTCCAAGTCGCGATATTCCTCCGATTCCTCCTGACGGCCCACAAATCGCTCGACGACGCCATAAATAGGAATGTTCTCGCTGGCCCAAGGCTTTGCCGCAGAGGAACGCCTAACCTGCATAAATTCAGTCAGACTTCCAAGTTTTGCCACTGGAACTTCAGTCGGACGCATCGGCGCCGCAGGATGTCCATCGGAACCTGCGGCAACCGCCCTGATATAACTGTCAACAAAGCCTTCGCCGTTGGGAACGCCCTCAATCCTGTAGCCGCTTTGCCTGATTGCATCGCATCCGGCGTCGATTATTCGACGGTAAAGCTCCTCCGTGTCTATTTCGTCGGACATGCCGCGAAAGAACGGTTCAAAGTCGTCATGGTGCCAGACAAGTCCCGCCTTATGGATAAGTCCAGCAGCCATAGCGTTCTTTTTGAGCACCACGACGTCAAACAAGGCGTCCTTATCTTCTTTCTCCACGGCTTTCTCGCCTTCGTGCTTCCGCTTTTCCTTCCATGCTTCGCATTCTTTCGTCAGCCCGACAAGATCGCGAGTGGAATAGTGCGGAAGGTCACGGGGCTTCGGCACGCCCCAAGTATCGAAGGCGTAATTGAAGGCGTCGACGATATTGTCGAACTTCTTGCCGCCCGCCGGCCACTTGTCAGGCATTTTGCGAATGCCGGCGAACCATCTCTGTTCAATGTCCTTTACGCCGGCAGGACTGATGACAACGTACCATTCGCCAGGGCCGTCGACCTGTTCGCCCTCAAAGCGGAAGTAGCTGTCGGGCCCGAGACAGTCATGATACATTTCCTTGAGGAACATAGTCCTCTCAGTATACATCTCGCGCCATTTGATTCTCTTGTCTTCCTTGAGCTTTCTCATGCCTCTTCCCGCGAGCCGAAACCACTCCGCTTTCTATTTCTTACCGTGAGCCTTCAGGAATTCCTCCTTGCGGGCTATCTCCTGCTCGATTCTGTCGAGTACGCGACCGAGCTGGTCTTCGATCTCGCGTTCGCGGAATCTGACTACCGTCCATCCCATGTTCCGCAGGATCATGTCCCTTTTCTTGTCGCGGGACATCTGGTCGGCACTCGAATGAAAAGTTTCGCCGTCAGCTTCGACATCGATCTTCAGCAACGGAAAGGCGATATCCATCAAAAAAGGCTGCTTGCCGTGCCTGACCTCGAACCCGCCTACCCACTTATGCGCAATGCGGCCCGCGCGACGGCGTTCGGCGAGACCCTGCTCCAAGGCGATTTCCAGACTGGTGCGCCAGATCCTGCCCCGGTCGTCGCGCTCGAAACCGTCGCCGCCCTGAATCTTGCCGGGAATCTTGTCTTCGGCGCGGGGGCGCCCGCTGTCGACCTTTTTCCGGCTCTTTTCCTTCATCACCTTGCCGCCGTAGTCCTGGAGATTGACGGACTGGGCCGTGGACGCCGCCAAGCCTCCCCCCAGTTCCCCCGCGGGAGCGGCCCCCGTGCCGCCCCCCATGTCCATCGCGCCCCCCATGTCGCCGCCGAGACCCCCCATGTCGCCGCCGATCTCGCCGCCGGCCGAAGGAGGCATGCCTCCGCCAAGGTCCAGTCCGCCCCCTCCGCCCATAGCGCCCTCCAGACCTCCCGCGGCACCGGCTCCGGGGCCGGCCTCAGTCATGGCTTCTATGCGTTCGTACTTCATTTGCTCCGCTTCGACATCGGGATCGATATCGAATTCATCGAGCACGCGCCTCCTGGAAATCAGCCCCTTGTCGAAGAGCTGCATGATACCCTGGCGTTCCTGGTTGACATCCCTGAGATTCAGCGAATTCCACTTGATCTTGGGATAGATATATTCCTTCTCGCCCCATTCATTCTCTTTGACAAACCCCCTCATCTTGGCAATCGGGAGGAAAATGTTCTGCTCAATCCACTTGGCAAGTTCATGGCGCCAGTCGTCGAGCCGCTGAATCATGACTTCCGCGCCAATGGCGGCCGACGCGTACACAGGACCCTCGGCATTCAGCAAGGCCTTGTTTATTCCCAGGCCGTCCAAGATCTCCTGATTGATGAATTCCCACTCCTGAGAGAGCTGAAGAACCTGAGAGCCGGCACCAACCCATTCAATCTCGAATGCATGATGCGTAACAATGACGAGATTCGGATCGTTGGCAGTCATCTGCATTTGAGTCTGGACATCGGCGATGTCCTGCGGCGACGCGGGCCTTTCCTCAGTGCCGACCTTGACAATTTTGACGGGAATAATCATTCTTTCGGCAACGATCCACTGCGCCGTCATCAGCTTCGTCTTGTAGGAGAGTATCGGGAACAGCCTGCGAATCATCGAAATGCCGTACCGCCTGTAACCCGACTCGCCATATTTCAGGTGGCTGACCGCAAGATTGTCGAGCGGAATGGGTTGCCCGCCCATTACCAGATTCCTGATCTCGGGAGACAGGCGATCAGCTCCGGGTCCGCCCTTGCGGACCAAGTCCTTCAGCTCGTCGTCAGGAATCAGCGTGATCGCGTTTTCCGGGGCAATTGGATTGGTAAAGACTTCGACAAAGTCGGGATTGAGAATGATGATTCTCTTGAAACTGCCGCCTTCATGCTCGCAGGCAACGCCGTTGACCCATCCAGAGCCGTGGCAATGCGGGCAATCCACTTCCAGAAAGGGAAAGCAGTCGCCAAGAAGGTGGACCTCGTGACTTATGAGCCGCATCCAGCGGTCGAGCTCGAGGTCTTCCCTCTTGTGCTTGTAGTAGTTGGCGACGTAGCGGTCCTCGCACTCGAGCTCGAAGCCCGGGGACAGGGGGTATCTCGCGTAGAAGTCTATGGCCGCCGCGACCCGCGGCTCGTTCTCGTAGAAATAGCGTTCCCACTGGTACTGCTCGCGCCTCTTCGACGGAATCTGCCAGTTGATTGGGGTGTAGACAGGACTGAAAAACGCAGGCTGGCTAAAGCTAATGCCGCCAGTAGAGGCGGTCGTCTTTCTGGCGGTATGGCCATTGAACGCTCCGCGCACCGTCGAACTTTCTGCATAATTGGAATAGAAAGGGTCGGCATACGGAACTTCGGAACCGGCCATGGGATGGTTTACGGGCGGCGATCCCGCAGGCAGCCCGGCTGGTTGCCCCGTCTTTTTCAAACTATGGAAATGGGCGTCGAGATTCGCGGTGATCAGGGGGAAAGACGTTGTTTCTGACATTGTCCTATCTCCAATGGCGCGGAAACGCTGTCAACGGTCAGTCGCAGAGACCGGATTTCGCACCCACTTCCCGGAGCTCTTCGTCAGTCATCTTCTCTCCCCGCCTGCGAACAAGCCGCATCCGAGCCATCCCGACTTCTTCGGATTCGGGTTCGCCAGTCGACAGCTCGGCGGGATCGCTTTCCTTTTCCAGGCGCTCGTCCTTTTGCTCGGGCACCCCGGGAATCCCGGCATACTTGCAGGCCAAGTCCCTATTGCGTTCGGCAATGCGACGCAGAGAAAACACCTCTTCTATGGTGAGCCCGCTTTTATTGCTGATCGCGATGACGTACTTGTTCTCCAGCACGTTGCCGGCAAGCACGATAGAAGAAACCTGCGCAAAAGCCTTGGCCGTGGCCTCTTCCTTCGATGCGTCCGAATAGATGTCGTACGTGCTTCCGGGCTCTCGCTGTTCCTGCAGGCGCCTCTCGATCGAAAACTGGTGCGGACGGGGAACGGCGGTCCGGAAATCCTCATTCCGCCACATCGGATTTCCGCCGTCGTCGTAAGAAGTCTCGAGGCGTTTGTTCTTGACCAGGAGCACGTCTTCTTCGGAGGCGGCGCCATTCTCGTACCACTCGAGCCGCTCCTGCTGCGAAACCTCGATATCTTCAGGCTTGACTACGCGGGTTTGTCCGTCATGGTCGACGCGCTCGACGCCCTCGGGGCCGTTGTATCTTCCGGCTGTTTTTTTCATCATGATCCTCTTTGGGGCTATTTATCTTTCTGTACAACCGGCGCCACGCCGACCGCATCCTCCATTATCTTCAACAGGGCCGCGCACGGCTCGGCCGCCTCTTCAAAACGGCCTGCGGTGACAACCGACTGCACCGCGTCCTTCACGTCATCCTCGGCATCTAGGCGCCCGGCGATCTCCAACGCCCTTTTTATCCCGCCGAAGAACTTTCCGGGATTTCCGGTCACCTCCTCGTACAGGTCGTACGGATTTCTGAAGAAAGCTCCCATGACTATTCGCCAATGCCTTCCATCTGCTTTTTCAGGCTTTCAAAAAAGACATCGGTAACCTTGCCGACCACAGACGACTGGCGCTCGTCCCAGCTTCGATCATCTTCGGAGGACCTCTGAATTTCGGAACGTCGCGCGGCGGATTTTTCCGCCAAGGTTTCGCCCAAAGTTCTATCGGGCACCGGCTCTTCGTCAGGCGAACCCATGATCGAGTTGTGCCACGCCGCTCCGGGCGTATGCCGTTGCGGCTCGGGATTTTCCGTCCTCACGACTCCGGGTTTCGGCACGATGGCCGTTGCCTCCTTCATCTTCGCGGCAAACTCGGCCTCCCAGGCATCGCGATCAAACGCGGTATCCTGAAGCCGTTTCTCGTTCTGTTCGCGGATTATCTCGAGAGTGCTCTTTTCCTCGCTCTCAGCCATCGTTCCAATGGCGTCGGGAGCTGCAACAGACGCTTCTCCGGGACGAACCCCCTTAACGGGGTTCTTCTCGTATTCCTCACCGCCACGAACCGGAATGACCGCACCCGTCATACCGGGTTCGTAGTCCATGGTTTTGGCTGCGGCAACCGCATTCCACGAGTCGTTCTGTTCAAAATGCTTGCCCTCTGTAGCCTCCTCGGGAATGAGATCGAATTCAACGACGGGCTTCTTGAGCTCCGCTGGCTCGGAAGCTTCGGATTCGCGCGCCTTGGCTACAATTTCAGCCCTTTCGCGGCGCACAGAATCGACAGACTGCATTTGATCGGGCGGCAGTCCGACAACAGCGGCATACTCTCTGAGCTCGGCTTGCTGACCGCGGTCCAGCTTGTCGCTGAAATGAAAGGTTTCCCCCTGCCGCGCACATTGTTCGATCTCGCTCCTTGCGGCGACAAGCTCTGCTTCAGTCATCGACTCTTTGACGGAGGCCACCTTCTTTGCTTCGTCGACGTCGGCCGAGACGGCGCCATCAAGCCACTCGGGCACCTTGTCTGCGTCCGAACATTTATGTATCATCATCGCGTGTCTCTCCTGTAGTTGCCGAAATCTTTCCTGGTCAAGAGACGTCCTTCCTGCCAAAAAGCAGAGGCCCGGGGATTCCCCCGAGCCTCTGCGTATGGCAGGAAAAAACAGTTCTGCCAGTCATCGCGTTCGGCCTACTTCTCGTAGTCCGTCACCATGTACTCGACATACTTCGGGTCGTAGCCGAGAATGTTGACCCAGTAGTCCCGAACTTTCTTCTTGTTCTCGGGGGTCAGAGCCGCGACTTTCACGAAGCGCCTGCCGGCGCCGCCGCTTTCCGCGACCGTGATGCTTTTCTCGGACTCCGCCTCGACGGACTCGCCTTCGCTGTCGGCCTTGGCCTTCACGGGAAGAGCTTCTCCGCACATCTGGCCGGTTTCCTTTTCCAGCTCTTCTTCGATCGGCTCGCCTGGCGTTTCGGACTCGAGATCGCCTTCGAGATCGCCTTCGAGATCGGCATCAACCTCTTCGGCGATTTCCTCGGCTTCGTCCTCAAACTCAATCTCGCCGTCCTCTCCGATGGCCAGCTCGATAACGTCCTGAATGGCGTCTTGGGCCTCTTCGAGTATTTCTGCCGCCTCTTCGGCCGCCTCTTCAACGGTCGCGGGAGCCTCTTCTTCGCCTTCCAGCTCCCCTTCTTCGGGGATTTCGCCTTCGACGGTCACTTCGACGGCGTCGATTTCAGGCTCTTCGCCGGGCTCTCCGACCAGAGCTTCTTCAACGTCGACATCGACCGGGGCCACCAAGTCCGAGATTTCCTCATCGGACATGGCTTCCACACCGATCTTCTCATCTTCGGCCAGCTTCGGTATCCAGTCGTACCGCTTGCCGCCTGCGGGAAAGATGACACTTGCCATTGTATTCCTCCGTAGCTTTCGCTGCGCTTGATTTTGCCTCCCGCCATGGTATTTGAAGCGGGAACGGCGGTATCCGTGGATAGAGGTTCCAGAGAAAAACCCCTTTTCCCTCTTTTTCTGTGAGCTAGAGTTCGGAACGGATTCTGGCGACTTCCGCCTTAGCCGCATCCAAATTGGCCTCCATCACGTCCAGGTCGGCAGCGCTCAGTCGTGCCTGCTGGCTGGCAATCCGCGCAGAAAGCCGCTCAAAAGTGGGTACGGGCCGACTGCGAGCCAACATGCTTCCAACGGTCTCGGCGCCATATTTCTGTCTGAGCTCCCGCAACAAGGCCCGGCGATCGCCCAGTCGCAATCCCATGCCTTCCAGAATTTCGCGAACAATGGTTCCCGATTCTAGCTGGATCTTGACGTCGGACAGCTGTTCATCCGTAAACGTTACCGGCATCGTCTATGCCTCCGTTTTCTCATCCTGAATATCTCAGCGGCATGCCGGTTATCCAGAAATGATGTTCTATGCTTTCTTCAAAAGTCAGGTGTTCTTTCCTGTCAAGATCGAATCCGCATTCAAAAAGACATGGCTCCTGACTCCAGTGTTTGGCCACTTGTCCAGCATTTGATTCGCTATTTTTCATGAAATTCCCTCTTGTTGCGGGATCATTCATGCACTGGCGACAAATGTTTTCGTTGACCATCATCTTGGCACGATAGCACCGCCAGGTTCTCTGCCGTCTCGACGTCTGACTTTTCGGGTCCTGCACCCTGTCCACGACAGCCCGGAAAAAAGGCTCCGCCTCTTTCCGGCTTCCGTCATTGATAAGGTCGGCTGCCATGCAAAAATTGTCGTAAACGTATTCGGCATCATCCCAGAGATCATTCTCGACGTCCTCATGCCGACTCCTGTTCAGCTTCTGCTGGACGACATCGTACGCTTTGGAATAATCGCCGCACCCGACGAATTCCTGCATGTCGTCTATTGTTTCCTTCGGCTTCTCCAAGAGCTCCTCGAAATGGTAAAAGCGAATAGGAATATCAGGATTTTCCAGCAAAAATGTGCAAGCCTGGGTGGTGACATTAATGAACATCTCCGGCGTATGAATCACGAGACCCTCGAAGATATTCTGAACGCGACCCTCGGAATTGACGATGTCAAATCCGCGCGTAAGCCTTTCCTGCGACTTGGCCACCGCGCGCGGATGCCTGATCATATAGACAATCTTGCCAATGTACATCGGGTCGGATGCCAACAGCCCCTGACTTACCACCTTGCAGACCTTGAAGTCACCATCAAGAACGCCGCGCAAAAGCTCCTTGAAATGGCGCCTGTAGCGAACGCCCCTGACAGTAAACTGCATCTCCCAGAAACCCTCGGGGTTCATGTCCCGCCATTTTGCCTCGTCTCGACTCATGTTCTGTTCTTCGGAAAGCTCATGCTTTTCCAAAAGATAGGCACGACATCTCGCAAAAGCTTCTGTCTCGCCCTCTTGCGGCTCCCTCATTTCCTCGCGGGCCTTTTTTCTGGCCTCTTGCGGAAATTTTTCGCCGAGTATGGCGTCCTCGCCATGTGCAAGGCGCTGAATATCCATGCAAAGGCTAGTCCCGGAACGCGGACAGCCCGATACGAGTAGAAGTCCTGCCATTGTAGCCTCCGTTGATTTTCTGAAAACAATTATACAACGCATTGTTTCGACAGGAGCATTCAACTACCCCTGTCGAAAATGGAGAAGCTTGCTCCCTCCCCTGACACCCTCCCGCGGCTGAAGCCGCGAATGTTCTAATACAGGGATTTTAAAGGCCGAGACAGAGAGCCGCCTTCTACTACCAACCAACACCCCTAGTCCAAGTAAAAGTTATTCCGCCGCGAACAACAGATCCGAAATAGTTGTCCGTTATGTCATAGTCCGTCTTTCTGCCAGGTCCTGGAGATGCAGTGATCAAGCCCAAAGCAGCACGAACAACATAAGTTGACGGGGCCGAACAAAGCCCATAAAACCAACGCTGGTCTGACGCACTAGACGGAGTCAGCGTCAGCGACACTGATGTGGGAGCGATAGAAATCAAATTGCCAGGATCCGCCGTCAAAAGGCACGTAGTGCCGAACCACAACATCGACGAAAAAACGCGCTCCAAAAACAAGCCCTTGACACCATAATTCCATGCTTCGCCACCATAATATACCTTGTAGTTGGTACCAGTAAATGTACTAAAGCTTTTAACATACGAAGTCGGACAAACTGTCCTTGTTTGTCCCGACTGCCCTGCCGTCCAAGTTTGTCCGCACCATGTAACAGTATTTGGATTTCCCGACACCGTAAGCCTGATCGACGGTTCGGGATCACAGGGATTGCCAAGACTCTCGGAAGAGCTAGAAAGGCTGTTGCTCGAAGAGCTGTTGCTCGAAGAGCTGTTGCTCGAAGAGCTGTTGCTCGAAGAGCTGTTGCTCGAAGAGCTGTTGCTCGAAGAGCTGTTGCTGCTGGAAGAGCTGCTGGAAGAGCTGCTGGAAGAGCTGCTGGAAGAGCTGCTGGAAGAGCTGCTGGAAGAGCTGGAACTGCTGGAAGAGCTGCTAGAAGAACTGGAGCTACTGGAGCTGATGGTCAGCTCGATCTCGTCCTCGCCATAAAAATAGCCGTCATACGCCCGCAACACCAAGGTCTGATCCACGGTAGAATTGAAGTCCACATCTGTAATCGTCACCTGAGTAACCGCGACATTCTTGTTGGCAAAAGCCGCATTCGGAGCCCCTTGCCACTCAATAAGCGGATTGGCCATCACTTTCCCGTCGTCGTTCACCGTGCCGTTCAGATTGGCAACAGCCTGTCCGCCGACCCACGGCACGACCTGATCCGCCCCGGCGTTGACGGCTGGAGCGACATTGTTGATAATCGGATCGGAGTTCACCGTCCAGACACCGCACCTATTGCCGTTTTCGACGCGAAAATCCACGCCGCATCCCGACATCTCGATCCACCATCTCGTAGTTGTCTTGCCGGAACAGCGCGGTTCCAGATAGACCGTAAGCGGAAAGTCGGCAACGCTCACCTCGATCATTACGGTATGGGGGCCGCCATATACATATTCGGTGCCGAGACACCCGCTGTCATGCAAGAGCCTGCCCTGAATGGACTGCCCGCAGGCATCATTGTTGTAGTAATCGGGTTCGTCGCTCTGAGCCAGCACTATCACCCTGTCTTTCACCCAAAACGTCTGATAGGTCAAGGTGACGAGACAGGTCACGCACCAAGACGGCACGCCGGGAGGCAAGGGCTCTCCCCACGGAGGCAGGTCGTCAGGACATGGCGGACCGTCCCAGCCGTTGCTGCTCAGACTGGAGGAGCTCGACGAAAGGGAGGAGCTCGACGAACTCGATTCCCCGCCAGGTATGTCTCGCATGCAAAGCGTAGTTTGTTTCCTCCACGGGCGCCATCGGCCCGAAACGAAATCGAAGTACTTAACGCTCAGCTTGCCGTCCTGGAGCGCCATAGCAATCGGCCTTCCGCTTTGCTCGTCCGCTGCGACGTCGAGCCGGGCGGCGCTATCCATTCTCTTCTCGAACGGATGCACCTGACCGCCCAGCAAACTCCATGGCTCTCCCCGCCCGCAGGCTGCAACGGCCTGACGCCACTGATTCGTTGCTTCGTCCCAAACTAGCGACGTGACATAAAGCATATCGTCATGAAATGACATGGCGTTCAGTTCCTGATGCCTTTCATAAAACGAAGTGGCGGTGAACGGAGAAGAATTCGACGACGAAAAACACCTGAAAGAGGCATAATCGTCTTCGAAACTCAGCAAGAACGCGAATGGTGCGTCTCTCCAAAAGGTGAAGGCGTCGGAAAAAGCGTCGTCCTCCACTTTTTCCAACGGAAATGCGGTGTCCGACCTAACGGCCAAAACGATCAAATCCACGGTATCTGCCAGCATGTCCACAAGCTTGAAGCCTTCCATCCGACCAATCAGCTTGGGCTGACGTCCTTCCGACAAAGAATATATGCCGACGTCCGTCCCCTCTTGCGCGGCAACAAATTTCAGGCCGCCCACTGTCGCCACCGGCACAACCACAGATCCTCTTATGCCTTCCACGGCGATATCGTCATTGAGAGCGGGAGACCATTCGTCAACGCCGGTTCTGGTCGCTGCATAAACGGATTCCATATGGGCATCTCCATAGACGAAGCGCCTGGAATCAGAGCCGTCGACAGCGACCGTGGGCTGATTCGACAATGAAACTTCGTCAGGAGGACCTTCGGACACGCGCGGGCGACGGCCTGCAAAATTGCGGTCCACCCTAGTATCGGCCTCATATGCGAAAGGCACCGTTTCCGTCGCCGTAATATTGTCGCTGTCGTAGTAGATCCAGCCGTTGGCATCGACCATGGCCACGTGCAGGCGACTGCCCATTTCTGCTCCGAAGCTCACAATGTTCTCGCCACTGGAAAGCAGAGACAAATCGTTGCCGTTGCACTGAATGATTTTGGCCATGGACCCCTCTATGTCAGGAGTAGTCGAAAAGCCACTGGTAGGTGACCGAGCCGCTCCCAGTGGAAACCGCGTTCATCTTGATGTTCAGGTAGACGAACTGCGAGAGCTTCGAGGCGCGCGTCCCCACGGTCACGGGGTCGTCCTCGCCAGCGAAGAACCTGCTGAGCGTCCCCCTGGAAAGGAAGTCCGCACTGTGCTCGCACCCGAAATTCCCGTTCCCAGCGGAGCCGTCGGAGCCGATGTCCGTCGGACTGTCGTTGATCGGCACAGTGTCCGTCGCCGTGATCTGGAGCTGCACGTTCGAGATCGCATCCACGTCGTCGACCGAGAGGTCTATGACCTTCACTCCGCTGACGCGGCCGAGCGGAACGTGCCCGAACTCGAGCTCCGCGATGTTGCCGATCAGCTTGCCCGTAGTCGGATTGTACTGTCTTGTTGTTGCTGTGGGCATTTAATGTCCTCTGATTCGTTGTCTTTCAGTTTTCAAACCTGAAAATCCTTGCCGCGCTACCAACCAACACCCTTGGCCCAGCTGTACTGGACTCCTCCGGCAGTCGTGAAGCTGCCAAAGAAGCTGGCGGTCGGGGTCGCGGCGTAGTTGCTGTATGTTGGAGGGCCCTGACCAGTAAGTATCCCAACCTGATAGACCGGTGCGCCTGGCCCCGTCGTCACCAAGGTGAGCGTGCAGTTCTGGAAGTTGTTCTCGTCCCTCGGGTTCTGAGTCCCCGCAATCAGGATGACCAAGTTCCTGGCCGAGGCGTTGTTGCAGGTTCCACCGATGTCGAGCCGATTGTACTGGCGGTATATATTCAACTGTGCCGGACTCCCGTACTGCCAGTTGAGGGTCGCATAATTGTTTGTTCCCGGAGGAAACCCTGGAACGCTTGTGGCGTGGTCCCTCTTGTACGCGGTGGGGCACACAGTCTTGGTCGCCCCGGCTTGAACCTCGGCCTGTGTCCACGTTAATCCACACCACGTGATGTTGCCGCCGGCGTAGTCCGCATCGAAGACAGTCAAGTTCACAGACGGCTCAGGATCGCAGGGATTGCCAAGACTCTCGGAAGAGCTGGAAAGGCTGTTGCTCGAAGAGCTGTCGCTCGAAGAGCTGTTGCTCGAGGAACTGCTCGAGGAACTGCTCGAGGAACTGCTCGAGGAACTGCTCGAGGAACTGCTC
>Ga0180434_10007800_pt1 | contig 11980 bp, 16 predicted proteins | sample SS_ome_7_FD_132453 | JGI IMG/M metagenome (GOLD analysis project Ga0180434, IMG submission 132453) | Hypersaline lake sediment archaeal communities from the Salton Sea, California, USA - SS_1_D_2 metaG | ecosystem: Environmental > Aquatic > Non-marine Saline and Alkaline > Hypersaline >... | reverse complement strand
GGTCTTGCACATGAGGCAGTTGCCGTCCCCGTCCGTATCCTCACCCTGCCCACAGGTGGGACACTTCTGGGTCACGTTCTTCTGCAGGAACGTCCCATCCCGCTTCTTCACCTCGTCAGAGCGGCCCATCTTCGTGAACGGAACGGGGAGGATGCAGATGCCGGGGTTCCCGTGCCTGTCGGCCTCGGTGTCCTTCGGAGTGTAGACGGGAAGAGGATGGCGGACATCGTAGCCCTCGATCCTCTTCGCACCACTGTCCTCGACGATGACCTGGGAACCCTCATCCGGGACCCCGACACCCGCGATGAAGCACCATGCGGCCAGGAGATCCTCATCGGTGACGGACGACGGGGGCTCCTTGTCCGGGTCGAACCAGGAGTTGTCCGTCTCGTCCTCCGGCTCCGGGTCGGCGTTCTCCCGGAGCCACTCCAGCTTCTCACGAAGCTCCTCCTGCTTCCGGAAGGACAACGCCTGGATGACGTTGAGAGTGTCGCGGGGGCCCACGACACGCATCCCCTCGTCGAGATGGAAGCCCAGGATCTTCCCCAGGTCGGATCCGTGGGTGTCGCTCTGGAGAACACCCTGAACGACGGACCGGAACCACGCCTGACGACGCTGCACCTCCGCCTCGGAGACCTCCCGGTCCTCACCGGGGAGCGTCATGGTGTTCATCGCCACGGCAATGTGGACGGGGCGGAGCATCACCAGGAGCTTCCCGTCCTGCCACTTGGCGAGCTTCTTCTTGACCAGGATGCGGGCCTGGCTCGGGTGGCAGTGACCCGCGTCGAAGGGTTCACCCTTCCCGAGGTCAGCGATCACTTTCACGGAATTGGAGTTCTGCTTGGGATCAGTCACGAGACACCTCACAACACGGCCTCCCCGTTGGTGGGAGGGCTAGTAGTTGGTGCGAGGCCAACTCGCGCTCCCCACGAGTGGGAGGGCGGTGAGGTATCTCGGACAGTGTCCGGTAGGACCTCGCGGGGGACATCTTACCCCGCATCGTCCTCTTCGTGAACCAGGACCTGAACGGAGCACTCCCAGTCGCAGAGCTTCGCCCTCGGGCAGTCCTCCTTGTGGGGGTCCGTCCGGTATCCCACCGGGCAGTCGTCGCAGGAGGGGAGGTCCATGAGGGGACGAAGCTCCCTGGGGATCTCGTAGCCGAGGTACCTGGGCTCCTCCGCCCACCACGTGACCACCTGAGCGGCGAAGTCCTCGAGGGACGGGTTCAGGGACCTCTTCACACACCGAGGCCAGTAGAACGCGCACGTGGCGTCCGTCGTGGTGAAGAGTTCGGGCTTCGTGGAGTGGATGTACGTCGGGATGCTCAACCCCGTTGCGGCCCCGATCTCCGCGTGCGTCCCGCGACCCCCCGGAAGGAGAACGACGACGAAGTCCGCCTCGGTGACTCCATGGAGTTCGGCCTCGGCCACCTCGATGAGGCGTTCCTCGCCCTCTTCCTTGATGGATCCATGCGAGGTCCAGTCGTAGGTGATTTCGTGCCCGGCGGCGACGAGGGCGTCACGGACGAGGTTGTGGTCCGCATGTCGCTCGAGATAGGTGGCGATGTAGAACTTGGCCATGCGTCACACTACCAGCGGGTGACGCTTCGGCTCCCAATGGGACCCAGGATCTTTCCATGTCCGCTGCAGGAGGTCGTTGACGAGGGCCATCGCCTCGGAGTCGATGCCCGCGTCCCGGATCTTCCAGAGGAGCTTCTGAACCGTCTCGTCCGTCGTCGGCGGACTTGGTTCGGGCCCCACGTAGGCGGTCCCTGGTGCCGCGTTCATACGGTCCTGGGTCATGATCGCCTGGGACCGGACGTGGCTGACGAGCTTGTTGAGCCAGTTGAGGGCCTCCGGAGTCCACGGGAGCGGCAGGTCGTCCGAGTTCCGGGGTGTGATCTCGATGAGTCCGATGTCGAAGGCGAACTGCTTCCAGTACGGGGCCCACTGCTTGTCCTGCTTGAACTGGAACTCCCCGACATCGAGGAACGCGAGGCACAGGACGTGAGCCTCGGTCACTCCTTCCCACCGGGGACCCGCACTCCCCATCTGCGTGAACGCCTGGTAGGTGCCTTCGGATGTCCGACGGATGAGGATCCCCGACGGCAAGTCCTTGAGCCGGAGGGCACGGGGGTGGGATTCGTCGGAGAAGGCCGGGACGCCCCCGATGTTGCCCTGGATGCTCCCGACCTCATTCGTGGGGTAGCAGGCGTTCTCGCCGTGGACGCAGTTCTTCTCGAGCGCCGGACCCCCGGCGGACCCGAAGTTGATCGGAGTCCACATCTCGCAGGGGATCATCCCCATCTTGTCCGCGACGGCCTTGTCGAGTTCCGGTCCCGGCTTCATCGGCATGTCGTCTCCCTGGCGATCTCCGTCACCACGCGGGCGAGGATGTCGGTGTTGCAGTCGTAGAGTCCCGCACACGAGAAGGATCCGACTTCGAGGACCCGCGTCCGCTTCTGGGCGTCCTTGCACAGGTCGAGGACCCAGATGGGGTCTGGCTCGAAGCCGACCCGCTTCGCCCGAGCCGCCATCAGCTTCGCCATCGCCCAGGGTTCCGAGACGGCAGAGACCGCCGTGTACTGCGACGTGTGGGCGTTCTTGCGGTACAAGGAGCCCGTCAGGACCTCCCCGTCCCGGATGAAGAAGCGGTACTCCTCGCGGATGTTCTGCGGGGCGCAGACGACGCACAGCGTCTCCGGGGTCACGACTTCATCGTAGAAGCCGATCTGCTTGAGGTCCTCGTCCCAGGTCTCACGCTTGACGAGCTGGCCGGTGAACGGCTTGTCGTTCGCGTCAGGACGCACGAAGATGCAGTCGTCCTCCCCGAGCCAGTCGAAGAGGTCTTCCTTGCGCTCTTCGAAGCAGCCGAACGGCAAGAACAGGTGCCGCCGGTTCAACAGGTACTCGTTGAAGACGTGGTAGTAGGACTGGCACCGGAGCTTCGGGTTGTTCGCAATCGCGCCGGGTCTCCAGGTGGTGTTCTCCTGGACCCACTTCGCCCCCTGCAGGGACCCATGGAACACGATAGGACCTTCGGGCTCCGTGCCCGGTCCCGGTTGCAGTCCCTCCCCGAAGGGGACGAGCTTGCGGACCTGAACCTCGACGTTGGGGAGGATCGCCAGGGAGTCGAGGAGCCGTTCCTCGGCCTCCGGGTCAAGACCGGTCTCGACCATCCACGTCACGTACTCGATCACCGCTTCCTCCGCTTCTCTCGCCACGCGTGGCGAACCCGCTTCTCGGCTCGCTCCGCGAGTTCATCCATCGCCGCCTCCCATTGGGCGACGTTCTCCGGAGTCGGCTTGCCTGAGGAGATCCGCTCCTTCTTGTCCGGGTCCATGTCAACGTAGACCTCGATGTCGGTCCCCCGAATCCCCGCGACGACATACCCCCGAGGGCTCTTCTCGCAGTAGAAGTTCCGAGCGAAGCTCATCCCGCGACCTTCTCCCAGAGCCACTGGAGCTTGTACTGCTCCATGCCGACACGCTTGACCTCCCCCCGCATGTTGCACACCAGGGCGAAGCGGTCCTTGTCGTCCTCGTACCGGGTGAGCATCCAGATCGTGTCCCCGTTGCCCTTCCCCTTGTAGCCAGCGGCGAGGCACTGGACGGCCTCGGGGTCCGGGTTGCACTCCTCGGTGATGTCGTGCCACTGGTGGACGGAGAGTTCGACGCAGATGCCCAACTCCAGGTCCTCGCGGGTCATGTCCTCGGGCTTCGGTGGGGTTGTCATGGAGAAGTCCCCTCCCTTCGCTCGATACGGTACGAGATGCCGTCCCGGTCGCCCCCGACACCCTGCAGTACCCTTTGGGCCTCCTCCTCGGTGATGGCACCCTGGCGGATCCACGTCAGGCCCGTGGTCTCCTCTCGGCCTCGGATCACCCAGGGGCACTCGGATCGGAAGGTGACCTCGCAAAACCAGCAGCCGCCCCAGTGCGTTCCGCCGCCCCTCACAGGCCACTCCGTCCCCTTGCCGCCGCAGGCGGGGCAACTCCGGTGGATGTGGGCGTGGAAGCTATCTTCTGGCTCCCCGAAGCGATTGCGGAGATGCTCACGATTGTACCCGTAGTAGGTGAAGGGACGCAGGTTCCGACCACCCGCATCCGACAGGAACACGGGCTGCCCAAGGGGTTCGATGCCGTCCCGCATTCCCGGACGCTCTCCCGGTTCGGCGGGGCGAAGACAGACGATATTCACGCCACCGACCGACCTCTGCTCTCCGACGAGGAAGTGATCGTCCACGTGGGAGATCACGCCATCGAAGTAGTTCCTTGTGTCGGGGTCGTAGGGCCATGCGGGAGGCAAAATGGGAAGTTCACTCATCACGGATTCTCGACCTCCACGGCCCGACCGTACACGGCCTTGGTCCAGCCGTTAGTTCCTCCTCGATTGTTGCCGATGAGCACCCTACCGTCTGTGGACTTCGCCTTCACGAGATGGAGGTAGACGTTCCCCTTCACCCGGCACAGGACGATGTCCCCGACCTCCGCTTCCTCCGTCGTACAAGGCTCGAGCGTGACCCGAGCCCCGGACAGGACACGGGGACGCATCGAGTTCCCATGGGGAATGACGACGCCTCGCTCACCTCGGGCGAGGGCGGAGATGGCGTGCTTGGCCCATCGGCTCATGGGGGGATCTACGCGAGCGGGGCAGGAACAGACCCATCCCACCGGGACTTCCAGTTGTCCTCCCACTTCTTGACCAGGACGCGGTCCCACTGCTGCTGGAGGCCACGGACGAGATCTCGTCCATCTTCCTGGTCGCGGGCCATGTCGAACATCGAGTCCCGGAGCATGTCCTGACCCCATTCCTCGAGTTCGTGGACCAGGAGCCAGATCTGGTACGGGGTCTGCGAGAGCCACGTTCGGACCTTGGCCTTGTCCTCGTCGGACCACGTCACACCGTCCTCTTCGGCCATCGTGATCTCGTCCTCCACCACGCGGCGGAGGTCCTCGAGGGTCTCGTAGGGGGTGTCCGGCTTCTGGAAGGGTCGGGGCTTCTTGAACTCGGCCACGGAGATCATGGTGCCCGTCAGGGACTCCACGCCGAGAGCGGCCCAGTGGGCGAGGCTCCCGTGGGAGTAGTCCGACATCCCGGCGACCTCGTCACACGCCTTGTGGGCGGCGAACAGCTTGGCCGACCCCTTGGGATCGTAGAGCTTCGCCCGCTTGATGGCGTCCTGGACGTCCTCGACGGTCATGTACTGGTGGAGGTCGCGGACGTAGCGTCCCAGGATCTCGTCGTCACGGCGGAACCCTACGATCTCCTCGATCTCGGTGCGGGGGGTGTCACCCATGGTCGTCCCTCTCTAGTAGTAATAGCTGCTGCGGCGGTTCCGCCGACCGGCCCAGTACTGACCCTGTCGGAACCGGGCGTCCCGAGCGGCCTGCTCCATCTCATGACGCCGCTGGTCCTCCGTGATCTGCGCGTCCGACTTCCAGCAGAAGTCGCAGCAGACGTCGTTGCCCTTCTTGCTGGTGAACATCGGGGCACCGCACCGGGGGCAGCGGTTGGGGCGGCGAGCCTTGCCGAACACCTTCCGCATCCGCTTGAGGAGGCGGTCGCAGATGGCGTCGGTGTCGCCCACGCGGTGGATGCGGGTCTCCTTGATGATCCCGCGCTCCTGACCCGTGCGCTTGGAGTGGTAGACGGCGGCAACGCGGATGGCGTCCTTGCCCTTGTCGCGGACCTCGTCGCCCACGATCGAGGTGTAGACCAGCACGCGAACACCCTCGACCACAGACCCGTCGCCCATCGTGACCGGGCGGTAGAACACCTTCTCCTTGACGATGTCCCCGGCGTCCTCGTGCCACTCCTCGATGAACCCGGCTTCCGCCAGGACGTCGAGGATGCAGGTTGCCAGGTGCTGGCGGCTGGTGGGGCTCAGGGGGTCGTACTGCATGATCCTCTCCTCAGCCCTACTACGCCGAAGGAGAGGCTCTGCAACCTACAAAGTGATCTCCCAGTGGGAGTCCATCACGGTACGGAAGATCAGGCCCAGCGTTGCCCAGTCCGTGTTCTCCTCCCGCATCAACCCCCGCAGACTGTTCCACTCGACGTAGGTCTGCTCCTCGCCCCCATCCTCACCGTGGGCCTCCCCCGAAGCCGCGACCTTGCGGACCTGAGCCATCTCGTCTGCCGTCAGCTTGTACCCGTAGACGTGGACCTGATGGGTGGACACCGTCCCGACCGCCTGCCTGGAGCCCACGTAGCGAAGCCGATCCTTGATGTCCCGCAAGACGAGCCCGGTCTCCTCGTAGACCTCCTTCGCGGCCCGCTCCTTCGCCGTGTCGTCCGCCGCCTCGACCCCACCACCGGGCACCTCGTGGATGAACCCGTCCGGTGTCCGGGCCGGGGAACGGAACTCTCGGATGAGCACGACCTCGGTGTCGAAGAAGTCCATGTGGGACCACTGGTGGTAGAGGACCACGCAGGCGACGTCCGTCCTGGCGAAGACCCACTCGTTCGCCTTGTGGCGTCCCTCGCTGGCGACCCAGATGTCCACCTTGAGGACGTAGGAGAACACACGCCCATTGAGCCCGAAGGTCCACAGGACCTGAGCCTTGTCGAGCCGGTTCCCCACCTCACGGAGGTTCGTGTACCAGGACTGGAACATCGGGGTCTCGAAGATGACCCTCGGCACCCACCGCTCACCGCCGCTGCGGACGTTGTCCCCAAGAGCCTTCGGTACGGAATCCCACAGCAGGATCGCCGCTTTCAGCGTGTCGGTCAGGTCGTGGCGGACAGGCACCTTCTCGAGGGCGTCCCCGGCGAGCCAGTCCAGGTACCGCATCTTCTCGGCCCCGTCCGGGTAGCCCAGGACCGCCTTGCCCGTGTCGACGTACCTGCCATACTCGATGTTGGTCGTGAGCGCGGGCATCGTGCGGAGGTCACGGGGGACCCAGAACACGATCTTGTCCGCCATCTCGAGGCCCATCTTCTCCCACTCGGTCTGGTCCGTGTAGGAGCCCCGCCACTCGCCGTTCTCCGGCTCGGGGACGAACACGACACCCTCGTAGCCGAGGCCCTCGAGGATCTCGAGCGCCTCGGGTCGCCAGGATGGGGTCTTGGGGTCTCGAGGCGTGGGGCCCGCGAGGAAGATGGCGTGATGCCACGATTCGGGTGGCTCCTGCTTGGCGTAGACGACTCTCACGGTGGACCTCCTGCGTGGGGCTACTGTACCTAGTACGAGCAGTCGAGGACCGTCCAGCACATCATCATGGTTCGGTCGAACCCGAGGTCCTCGATCGCGTCCCCGGCGAAGTCGCCCCTGTCCTTGGCGTTCTCCCACGGTCTTGAGGGGCTCCAGTTTGAGCCTCCATTGCTCGAGTCGGTCTTGCCGATCTGGACGCCGATAACGAGCACGGGGCTCTCGTAGTCCCCGATGTTGTGGACCTCTGCCCTGTCGATCTTCATCCCCCACGTGTCGTTCTTGAAGTCGTGGAGGGAGTCCTCGTCCAGATCCAGCGGGTCGCTGAAGTTCGTGAAGGGGGCCATCGTCAGGAACGGCTTGCGGACCCGGACCTTCTTGACCTTTTTGACTCGCTGGTCGGTCCTCGCCCCACAGACGGGACAGAAGCGGACACCCTCGGCCTCCGGGTGCGAGCAGACGGTGACGTCTTCGGTGTAGTCCTCGAAGAAGTGATCCCAGTCGAACGGGACCCCGATGATGGTCTTGGCTCTGTAGCTGACTCCCACGGCTCACCTCCGGGGAGCCATGTACGCGCTACTTGGCCCAAATGTACCTATTGGTCGGCAGAACCTCGAGAACGGCCTTCGGGACGAGTTCATCCACGGGAAGGCCCAGGGCCAGGCGTCGCCTGATCATCGAACTGCTGATGCCGGGGAACATCGGACGAAGGCTGACGGAGTCGTGGGGGAATCCCTCACGACCGACCACGATGGGACTGAACTCGGCCTCGATGGCGTCCCACTCCTTCCACAGGTGCGTCTCGTTTATCACGTCCGATCCCACCACGAGCCTGAAGGGACCGTCGCTGCGGAAGGTCCTCCGGAGTTCCCGGAGGGTGTCGATCGTGTACGAGGGACGAGGCATGTCCTTCTCGATCTCCCGGACGGTGACCCAGACGGGGTCGATGAGATCCCGGAGGGCCTTGCACCACGCGACACGAGCGGAGAACGGTGAGGACTCCTTGCCGAAGGCGTGGGCGTAGGCGGGCACGATCCATACGGACTCGTCCGGGTAGGTCCACCGGAGCCACGAGATCACCATCGCATGCCCAACGTGGGGAGGATCGAAGCTGCCACCGTAGATGAGGGTCACACCATCCCCCTGTCGAAGAGATTGACCAGCCGTTGAAACTCTGGGGAGAGCGGGTTCATGTTGCGGAGCCCCTCCAGCATGCCCTCACGTTCCATCTTCTGGATGACGCTCTCCTTGACGCCCTTGGCCCTCAAGACCTCGTGGAGAGAATCCGGCACCTTGTAGTCGTACCCGCAGAAGTGGCAGAACTTCGCCCCCATCGGAACCCTCTTGGCGTCGCAAGCGGGACACCGGCTCCGAGGTATCTCCTGCTTGTACGGGGCTCCACACTCGTGACAGTGGAAGGCATCCTTCGGCTTCCGGAGGGCCGAACATCGGGGGCAGTGGGTGACCTCTGAGGGCTTGGGGGCTTTCGGAGGGGGCTTCCGCATCTTGAGGTGGAACCGGATCTTGTCGTAGGCGGACCGAAGGTCCATCACCATCTGGTTGGACTCGGGGCTGTTGTCGTGCAGATCCGGGTGTTCCTCGCGGACCCTCTCCCGGTATCGGGTCTTGAGTTCGTGTTCCTTCCAGTCGTTCGCCAGCTTGTCGACATCCCTCTGGGACATGCCCGGCTTGATCTTGGGCAGATCGATGTCGAGGAACTCGATGGCCTGCCGAACGGTGAAGGTCCTCTGTCCCATGCCCTCTAGTACGCTCCCGTTGTTCTCCCTATACCCCCCGAGGGATAGCGGAGATGTACATGGCTGACGACATCCAGCTTCGATCTCACCTTCTGGGCATCGCCGCCGGATTGCCTCCGGGTGACCCAACCCGGCGTCAAATCCTTCAGGTGCTGCAGAAGGAAGAGGGGATGCCCCCGGCTCCTCCGGAGGAACCAGAGCCTCAAGAGCCTCCTGCGGCTCCTGTGGCGGCTCCTGTGGCTCCCATCACACCCATCGTGTCGCCGGAAGCCCCGGTGGCTCAGGCCCCGGTCACGGTCCCCGTGACGGTGCAGTCGCCTCCTCCCATCGTGCTGCAAGCACCGACTGCGCCGCCGACGCCACCCGAGCCTCCTCCGGTACCAGAACCTGAGGACCTGCCGGTCGCTGTGCCGGTGCCGGTCGTGGAATCCGAGCCCGAGCCCCCTGTGGCAGGTCCTGTGGGACCTCCCAAGGAGCCGATTCCGATCCAGACGAGGAGGGCCTTCGAGAACGAGTTCCTCCCGGAGATGGAACGGATGCTGGAGTCTTCGTCCGTCGAGGAGATCCGTCAGACGTTCCTAGACCTCGTCGACACCGCGATGCGGACGAAGAACGACTACTACTCGACGCTGAAGTACTACCAGGCGCTCAACCAGACCGACTCCGAGTTCTTCGACGGCCTCAAGAGGGTCATCCGCGAGTGGAACGTCTGATCGGGAGGGTCGGATGGCATACGGCCTCCTCGTCAGGGTCCATCACACCGGCAAGGCTCAAGACTCGGTCTTCCTGTCGGACATCGATTCCGCGATCGATGACCAGGGATCGTTTCGCAAGGCCGGTGGGATCTACGTCCCTCGAGGTGGTTATGTAGATCTCGTCTACACGCGCATCGTCAGCATCTCCTTCGAGTTCGGAGCCATCCGGAAGTTCGAGGACAACGGCTACGTCTGGACCGAGTTCATCATCGGCACGACGCTCGCCGCGTCCATCTTCCCCTCCATCGAGGACGAGGGTGTCGAGGTCGAATCCTCCGCCCAGGTCATCGACTTCGTCGGTGCAGGCGTCACCGCGACCCAGACCGCCCCCGGCGAAGTCGAGGTCAACATCCCCGGAGGAGGGGGAGGAGACCACGCGGCCCTGATCAACCTTGGCTGGCTCGTGTCCGGTCACACGGGAGCCGTCGGATCTCTCGGAGCCTTCGACAACGCCGGGAACTCCGCCCTGATCACAGGTGGAGTCCAGGGCGAGATCATCTACTTCGACGGGAACGACTGGACCCGACTTGCCCCTGGCGTTGCGGGCCAGATGCTCCAGACCAACGGAGTCGGAGCCAACCCCTCCTGGGCGGCTCCAGCATCCGGGTCCACCCCCCAACTACTGTGGGGCGACAACTCCGTGGGGTCCTCGACTACGACCCGCTACCTCTCTCCGGGGTATGACGACGGTCTGGCCGAAACGATCCCCACGCAGTTCAGAGTCGTGCGGGCCGGGACGTTTCAGAACCTCCGCATCCGCCACAACGTTCCCGCAGGGAACGGGAACGCCATCGTCTACACGTTGCGGGTCAACGGGGTTCCCTCGGCCCTGACGGTGAGCCTCGCCTCGACGGCAACAGACGGCTCGGACCTCGCCAACAACGTGGTGGTGGCAGTGGGTGACCTGATCGACATCGAGGTCACCAAAGCGGCGGGGGTTGGTTCGTCGCCTACCAACATCACAGCCACGGTGGAGTACGTCTGATGGCGATCAAGACCTACCTCTACCGGGCATCGGGCCTCACAGCGGCGGACATCGAGCCCCTGCTGGCAGTAGGGGCCAGTCCTGTTGTAGGGGCACCCCTCCCCGACGCACTCCTCCCCATCACCATCGACGACTCCCACAAGGAGGACCTCGATGATGCGATGGCGGACTTCGGCTATGCCTTCGTGGCCGAGTACACGGGAGTCGCCCCGCTCACGAGTCGCCGGGACTTCGGGGTGCTGGCCGCAGACCCGACAAGCCCCGCTCCGGCGAACGGGGACATGTACTACAACTCCACCCTCGAGATGGAGATGCGGTACGACGCGAGCCGTTCCAAGTGGCTCTCCATCGAAGCCGAAGAGTTCACGTTCGGACGCAACGGCAACACCGCTGCGGGCCAGTTCTACCGGACGGTCAACGGTCGCGTGATGTCATCCTCCCTCGGATGGCGGATGGGCCGCAATGGCACCGTCGTAGACATCCAGTACACGCGAAGGGACGCCGATGCGGCGACCTTCGACGTGGTCGCAGATGGGGTGTCCATCGGCACCCTCGCATCCATCGCCACGAACGGTGGTGACCCGAGTTTCGACTCCGACTTCAACAACAACCAAGTCCTCGCGGTCCAGAACCAGGCCGGAGGGAACACCACATCCGATGTGGTGGGGTGGGTCAAGGTCAAGTGGCGGTCTTGAATCCCTACTCCTTTTATACCGCACCCCTAGTAGGTGAAGAGGTCCGCCGCCTCTTCCCGACTTCTGGAGGCAACTGAGCATGGCCATCCCCGTCATCATCGCTGAGAACCAAACCGCAGGAGCCGTGTTCCTGTCGCGGCTGGGGCTCACGGTCCCGGCCTCTGGGACGCTGACCCTCACCGACTACTGCTTCGAGGACGAGATCCGCTCCGACGAGGACCTCCAGAGTGCCGTCGTTGCGGGCAACATCCTGCTCAACTTCGGGCAGGGGGCCTTGACGCAGGGCGAGAGCCTCAAGTTCTTCAACTTGGTGACCCTCGAGGTCCGCATTCCGGTGCGTGCCCTCTCGGACGCCAACGTGGGTTCGCTCTCGGGCACGACGACCATCGATGGTGTGTCCCTGGTGGCCGACGACCGCGTACTGCTGACGAACCAGACCACCGCCACGCAGAACGGCATCTGGGTGGTGAAGGCGGGGGCGTGGCAGCGTCCGGACGACTTCGGGACCGACCAGAGTGCCTCGATGGCGATGATCGCGGTGGACGAGGGGACCACCTACTCCGATCAGGTCTGGCAGTGTACGACCACGCTCGGTTCCGACGTGATCGGCACGAACAACCTGAGCTTCCAGCAGATC
>Ga0180434_10007799_pt1 | contig 11981 bp, 8 predicted proteins | sample SS_ome_7_FD_132453 | JGI IMG/M metagenome (GOLD analysis project Ga0180434, IMG submission 132453) | Hypersaline lake sediment archaeal communities from the Salton Sea, California, USA - SS_1_D_2 metaG | ecosystem: Environmental > Aquatic > Non-marine Saline and Alkaline > Hypersaline > Sediment... | reverse complement strand
CACCAATTTATCACTCATAACCTTCACATAAGGAGTCAGTAATGCAACATGCAATGACCCAGGATTTGTTTAATGGTGCAGACTATTTTATTGATCGAAATATTCGTCAAGGGCGAGGCCATAAAATTGCAATTTATACGGAGCATCGTAATTATTCATACAATGACGTCCAAAAAATGGTACACAAAACAGCCAATGCATTGCGCGAGAGAGGTGTCAGGATAGAAGACCGGGTAATGATGCTGATGCTTGATATACCGCAATTTTATGCTATTTTCTGGGGGTCCGTAAGAATTGGAGCTGTTCCAATACCAGTAAACACTATGCTTACCCCTGATGATTATGAATTTTATCTAAATGACAGTCGGGCCCGTCTCCTTGCTATATCTGAAGAATTGCTGCCTTTAGTTAATGAAATAAAGGGTGATTTACCATATCTACGTGATATCATTGTAATATCAGAGATTGAAGGCGCGCGAATACCATTCAGGCAAAAATACAAGAGCGCCCCTGCCACCGCCAAGATCGCAGCTACCAGCCGTGATGATATTGGATTTTGGCTTTACAGCTCAGGCTCTACCGGAACTCCAAAAGGGGCAATTCACTCCCAATACGATATGGTAGTAACATCAAAGAGTTATGCGGAAGGCGTATTAGGGCTCAGAGAAAATGATATATGCCTTTCGGCTGCGAGGTTGTTCTTTGGCTATGGATTGGGGAATGGGATGTACTTCCCACTCTATGCCGGATGTTCCGCTGTACTCAGCCCCCATAGGCCGACTCCAGAGGTTATGTTCCGCTATCTGGAGAAATTTCGACCAACAGTTTTTTTTGGAATCCCAACCCTTTATGGTCAAATGCTGGAGCATCAAACCCTTATGGACAGCAAAAATAAAACAGAACAAGACCCTAACGCTGGACATGCATTCTCCTCCGTGCGTCTTTGTATTTCCGCAGGCGAGGCATTACCGCCGGCAATCTTTCACAAGTGGAAAAACCGTTATGGCCTTGAGATATTAGATGGGATGGGATCAACAGAAATGCTCCATATCTTTCTCTCTAATAGGCCAGGGGAGACCAGGCCTGGTTCTACCGGGAAACCTGTCCCCGGGTATGAATTAAAATTGGTGGATGATCAGGGTGTCGAAGTAGCCAGGGGAGAGATAGGCACTTTAATGGTCAAAGGGGAAAGTGCAGCGCAGTTTTACTGGAGAAAACGCGAAAAATCCCGCCAAACCATGTTAGGAGAATGGATAAATACCGGTGATAAATACTATGTAGATGAAGATAATTTTTACTGGTGTGCAGGCAGGCAAGACGACATGTTAAAGGTAGGTGGAATATGGGTCTCTCCATTGGATGTTGAGAACTGCCTGAGAGAACACCCGGCAGTGTTAGAGAATGCTGTTATTGGCATTGCAGATGAAAAAGGGCTCATCAAACCAAAGGCCTTTGTTGTCCTCCGCCAGGGCTATAATACCTCCAAGGAAATGGAAGAAGAGCTAAAAAAATGGGCCCTGGAAAAGATGGCAAAATATAAATACCCACGGTGGATCGAATTTGTCGAAGCCCTGCCCAAGAGCGCTACTGGAAAAATCCAAAGATTTAAACTACGGCAGGAACCCTTGAATAAATCATAATTGGTGTGGAGGTTTTATGGTAGAGGTAGTATTTTTAGGCGTTGGTGAGGCATTTGACGAAAACAATTACAATACCTCACTATTAACTAAATTTTCTAACGGCATCTCCTCTGTCATGCTTATGCTTGACTGCGGTTTTACTGCAACCATGGGGTTTTGGAAACAGGGCTTGGAGGTTGACGCCCTTGATGGCATATGGGTTTCTCATTTTCATGGTGACCATTTTCTGGGCTTACCTGCCATACTGGTTAGATTTTTAGAAGAGGGAAGAAAAAAGGCCCTAACAATTTTAGGTCAAAAAGGGATAAAGGATCTCATACTAGACTCGCTTGATATTGCCTATCCAAATTTTTATAGAAAATTGCAATTTCAGTTGGTTTTTTCCGAGATAGAGCCGAATAAAGATTATGATATCTTCGGATTACGCCTAAAAAGCGCGGAGACTGCACACTCACAGAGAAACCTTGCCCTAAGAATAGATTTCTCTGGGAAATCAATTTATTATAGCGGAGATGGAAGCCCTACACGTGAAAGCCTGACACTGGCTAAGGGCAGTGATCTTATAGTTCAGGAAACATTCAGCATAGAAACCGAAATCTTTGGACATGGGACTGTCTTGGGTGCTATAAAAATGGCTCATGAGGGTAAATCAGCTTATTTGGCACTGGTTCATATCCAAAGAAAAACCCGAGAAAAAGTATTTAACAGCATGGAGTATTTAAGGAAATTAGCAGGGTCACTAAATTTAATTCTACCAGAGCCTAATGACAGGATAACACTATAAATATGGAATAATCTTGATAAGGCCTTTGCCTAAAAACTTAATAAATAAAATCAAATAAAAAGGTGTATATTATGAAAGAGGCCATGCTTTATGAAAAACTCACAGACAGCAGGGTAAAATGTAACCTTTGCAATCATAGGTGCATAATCAAAGATGGAGATTACGGAATTTGCGGGGTAAGACAAAATAGGGGTGGATCACTGTACAGTCTTGTCTATGATAAAATTATAGCAACCCATGTAGACCCTATTGAAAAAAAACCCCTGTTTCAATTCTATCCCGGATCAACAGCCTATTCCATAGCCACTGTTGGCTGCAATTTTATCTGCAAGCATTGTCAAAATTCTGATATCTCGCAATCGCCGAGAGAAGATAAAGGGCATATACTTGGCAGGGAAATGAGCCCTGAAAAAATTGTTAGAGAGGCAGAAAATAGCGATTGCCAATCTATTGCCTACACGTACACTGAGCCAACCATATTTTTCGAACTCGCCTATGATACTGCAAAATTGGCGCAAGGCCGGGGCATTAACAATGTATTCGTAAGCAATGGATTTATGACACCAGAGGCCTTAAAGGAAATCTCCCCATTCTTAGATGCAATTAATATTGATTTAAAGGGCTTTACAAACAAGTTTTATAAGGAGGTATGCGGGGGGCGTCTGAAGCCTGTTCTGGAAAATATACAACTTGCCAATGAACTTGGTATATGGGTAGAGGTAACCACCCTTATAATCCCAACACAAAATGATAGCCCGGAGGAACTCAAACTTATAGCAGAGTTTATTGCAAGCACAAATAAAGACATACCCTGGCATATCACCCAATTTTATCCGACCTACAAAATGATAAACTTGCCGAGAACACCTATAGAGATATTGCACCAGGCAAGGGAGATAGGCCTTCAGGCGGGACTTCGTTATGTTTATGAGGGCAACGTGCCTGGAATGGGCAATGAAAACACCTACTGTTATAATTGCGGAAATATACTGATTGAAAGGTGGGGGTATTCTATTGGGAAAAATATGATCAAAGACGTGCATTGCCCTTTTTGCCAGAGCCCCATAGCAGGTGTTTATAGCTAATAGGCAATTTGATGCGGCAATCTTATCATAAACCTGCCCCTTCAACAAAATTTTTACTCTAAATAAAACGATTTAAAAATCAAAAATTCCGCTCTAAACGATTCCGGATTTCTAGTCTTGAACAATTTATACATTCTTATATAGTTTATATATTGACCTATCCATAAGCTATTACAGAAAATTAAAATAGTAATGTTATCTGAATTTAAACCACTTACAATATATTTTGTTAAAAACCGGACTGCATTGAGCCTGGGTCTTTTAAGCCTTTTAATAGTTGATTTTTTGCAGCTCCTTATACCAATGGTTATTAAAAGCTCGATTGATAGCCTGACCTTTGGAGAGGCTCAGTCTGGCTTACTGCTTAGGTATGCAGTTTTAATAGTCGGGATTGCCTGTACCATAGCAATTTTTCGATATATATGGCGCTACCTGGTCATAGGCCATTCGAGAAAGCTGGAAAAGGCACTTAGAATTAGACTATACGAGCACCTACAAACATTATCCGCCTCTTTTTACTGGAGGACTAACACAGGAGATTTGATGGCCCGCGCTGTTAATGATATTGATGCCATAAGAATGGCTGCGGGAATGGGGCTCGTAGCATTGACAGATGGTATTGTAATAGGCCTGGCAACGATTGGTTTCATGGCTTATATTAACATAAAGCTAACCCTCATCTCTATAATACCTGCACCTTTCATATTTTACTTCACCCTTATTATAACCAAACGGGTAGGCAAACAGTTTACAGAGGTACAAAAAACCTTTTCCGGGCTCACCGAATCAGTCAGAGAAGCATTTTCTGGAATCAGGGTAATTAAATCATACAACAGACAGAAATGGGCCTATACCAGGGTGGAAAAGAAGGGAAAAGAGTATGTAAATGACAATATTACATTATCAAAAACCATAGCCCTCTTTTTCCCAATGATGACCCTGTTTACAAACCTTGGACTGGCAATGGTCATCTGGTTCGGCGGACGACTTACTATCCTTGGAGATATAACCACCGGCGATTTTGTGGCCTTTATCAGCTACCTCAATCTATTAACATGGCCCATTATGGCCCTTGGATGGGTAACCAACATGATAAAGCGGGCATCTTCTTCAATGAAAAGAATAAATGAGGTACTCACTGAGGCCCCAGAAATCACAAATCAAAAACCTAACCTTTTCAAAGGCTCCTTAAAGGGAACTATTTGGACTAGTGACCTAACATTTCACTACCCAAAGGAAAAAAACCCTGCCCTGGATAACATCAACCTCTTTATAGAGGCAGGGCAAACTGCTGCGATTGTAGGCAGGGTAGGATCAGGAAAAAGCACTTTAATGCAGACAATACCCAGATTGGTGGAAACAGAAAAGGGCATGATCACTATTGACGGAATCAATTTACATGACATGGACCTTAGGCACATAAGAGAGTCTATAGGTTTTGTGACCCAGGAATCATATGTATTTTCGGATACTATACTAAACAACATCATCTTTGGCAGGACGGGAATCAAACCAAGCATTATTGAAGATGCCGTTAAGATATCCCGACTCACAACAGATATTGATTCCTTTCCCGATGGCATTAATACCTTTTTGGGAGAAAAGGGCATTACCCTTTCCGGAGGGCAAAGACAGAGACTTACTATAGCAAGAGCCCTTATTTCTAACCCACCTATTCTTATTATGGATGACGTACTCTCTCAAGTAGATACAAAAACCGAAGCAACTATATTACGAAACATACTTCTACATAGAAAAGGCAGGACAAACATTATAGTATCACACAGGCTCTCAACTATCAGGAAAGCTCATATCATATATGTGCTTAAAGGAGGAAACCTTGTAGAAAAGGGCAGTCACTCAACCCTTATAACAAAGGGGGGAGAGTATGCTAAACTTTACGAAAGACAGCAACTGAGCGAGGAATTGGAGAGAAAATTATAGCCATGCATTTCGATTACGGATATACCGAAGAAGGGCAGCTTGGGAAAATTTATGACCTTGGCCTGTTAAAACGACTAATACCTTATGCAAGACCACATAAAAAGGCTATTTTTGTTGCCTTGCTCTTAACACTAATTATTACTGCCTTTGATCTGGCTATACCATACCTGCCAAAAATAGTTATTGATCAATACATCCTATCTTTCTTTTACCCTGTCAACTACTCTGAGACCCCTGGTAGTCTGAAAGACGATTTTAATAAAAAATACCGCCACCTCTTAGAAAATGGGGGAGCACCTCGTTTTATTTCAAATTCAAAAATAAAAAAAATTGACCTTAGAGATCTTAAGAAATACCAGGAAGAAGGGCTGATAGGAGAAGAAAAATATTACAAGATACCCGATAAATTCAGGCAAGTGGATGCCTTTAAAGATGCCAATGGCATAATAGAACAAAATGGTCTAAAGACATATATGCTTGTTAAAGATCTGGAAGGACTTTCCCCTGATACCATATCTGAATTAAAGCAAAAAGACCTCAAAGGGGTATTGTCCATAGGCGTGTTCCTTATCTTTCTTATTAGTGCCTCATTTTTTTTGAACTACTGGGAGTATTATATTCTCGAAAAATCTGGTCAAAATATGATGCATAGTATCAGGATGAACCTCTTTAATAAAATTCAAGGCTCATCCATTAGTTTTTTTAATACTAACCCGGTAGGAAGGCTTGTCACAAGGGTCACTAATGATATAGAAAATCTGAATGAAATGTTCAAGTCTGTCCTTATAACGGTCTTTAAGGACATTTTTCTGCTGTCCGGTATAATAACAGTCCTTATCTTTTTAAACTGGCGGCTTGCCGTGATTTCTTTTGCCCTGTTACCTTTTGTTTTCTGGCTTACACTATTTTTCAGCAGTCAGGCGAGAGATGCATTTAGGGAGATAAGAAGGCACATAGCATCAATAAATGCTTTCCTCCAGGAGAGGCTATCAGGCATACGTATTATACAGCTTTTTGCCCAGGAAAAATCGCAGCTCGGCCAATTCAAGGATATTAATCAAAAAAATTATCAAGCAAGCATGAGGCAGATAAAAATCTTTGCCATATTTATGCCATCAATGGAGGTGTTTTCCTCCATTGGTGTCGGCCTGATAATTTGGTATGGAGGCGGGAAGGTAATAGAGGATCAGCTCACCCTTGGGTCACTCGTGGCATTTATCGGATACATACAGATGTTCTTTAAGCCTATAAGAGATATTTCGGAAAAATTTAATATCATGCAATCTGCCATGGCATCAATGGAAAGAATTTTTGGCCTTATGGACCAAAAAATGGTGATGCAACAGGCAGAGAATCCAAAAAGGCCAGATAAGAAAGAAGGGCACCTGGAGTTCAAAAATGTTCATTTCTCTTATGAACAAAACTACCCTGTCCTTAATGGTATTTCCTTTGAGATTACCCCTGGCCAAACAGTAGCCCTTGTCGGGGCTACGGGATCTGGAAAAACAACAATAATAAGCCTTCTTGAAAGATTCTATGATTTCCAGAAGGGGAACATTCTATTGGATGGCATTGATATAAGGCAATGGGATATAAACGAACTCCGTTCTAACATCGGTCTTGTTATGCAGGATGTCTTTATTTTTGCCGGCGACATTGCAGAGAATATATCCCTTGGAGACAAAAAGATAACAAAGGAGATGTTGGAAGATATTACAAGGCAGGCCAATTCCTATAAATTTATACATAAACTACCAGACGGGATATACCATGAAATAAGGGAAGGGGGGTCTACTATTTCTGCGGGCGAACGTCAACTTATAGCCCTCAGCCGCGCATTAGCCTATAGACCTCGCCTCTTAATTCTAGATGAAGCTACATCCAGCATAGATCCCGAGACAGAGCGGTATATACAAAGTTCTATTTTTGAGCTTTCAAAAAAACAAACAACTCTTATTGTAGCTCATAGGCCATCAACTATTCGGCAGGCAGATGTAATACTCGTAATAAATCACGGGCGGATTGTTGAGCAGGGCACACATGATGAGCTTATTTCTATGGGAAATATATATTTCAAGTTAACCAGGTTACACGAAGTAAACTGAAGGGAAAAGACCGTTTAGAATACGCTCCTGGATTCTAAAAACAGCAATTTTCAGCCAAATTAAGAATTAGTAAGTTTAAAAAATTCTAAATGTAACAAGCCTGTAATATTTGAGGCTAATTACGTAGCGAGGCTGAAGGCGCTTAGACTGAAGGGGTTTAGACTGAAGGCTGAAGTGGTACAAAAAGCACGATTAATGCACTTTGATAGAAATAGAGCGGCCTTACCCACCGAATGGTGCTACAAGATAAACTACATTAAACTTTTCCCTAGAGGCCTGATGCATCTAGTCAAAAGATCAGAATAATTACATGCCCCCCACAAGAATGATGCGCAACTTTTGCGGTAGAGAAAAGCTTATTCACCACAGAGTCGCAGAGTTCACAGAGATTTTATTTGTTGTGCCCATCGGACTCCCCCGATGGGCACAACACGAACTGTCCTGAAGGACATTCATGGAGAGGGCTAAGGGAAATCTCTTTTCGACCAGGCGCAACTCATTGAGTCCTTGTGTCTATACTGCATCTATGGTTTCAAGTCTATGCAAGGGTAAGCAGACCCGTCTATCTACTATGGTAGAGCGATGAGAGGAAGGTGGTTAAAGCTTTCTCTAACAGGATACTTACTGTTATCTGCACCCCATGGTAATGATGGAGTACTTTTGCGGCAGAGAAGTGAGATGTACCCTGAAGGCCCAGCAATTATCAGTGGAGCCCCATGTATCATTACTCATCATTGATCCCTGACCTCAGACCTCTGATCTCTGTTCTCTGACCTCTGATAACTGCCTCTTATCCCAGCATATTGGCAATTTATTACTTACAGTATCTTGTAGAGGATTTTCTTTACCCTGCGATAGCTCCTCTTAAGCAGCATTGAGCCTTTTTCAATAAAGGTCACCCTGGAATATTGCCTATCTTCATCGATAATATCCTCAAACCTCTTGCCGTATTTCAACTTAATCCACGCATTAAAATCAAATTTACTTGCAAGACTATATAGATACCAGTTTAACGGACTGAAGCCTGACTTTTTTAATACAGCCGCACCAAAGTCGATAATGTACGGGGTGGTTCCGTCTACAACAATGAGATTGTCCTTTTTCTTAAGGTCCATGTGGGCAATGCCTGCCCTGTGTAGTTCTTTTATAAGGTTTAAAAGGCCTTCAAAAAAAACACGGCGGTTTTCTATTGTGCCTTTACGGACTGTTATGCCATTGATGTACTCAAGGATCAGGTACTTGCCTTTTATGAAACCATAACATCTGGGGACACCTTTAATGCCTGAAAGTTTGCAATAAATTCTGTATTCCCTGCGTAACATGGCCTTACCAATGACTTCTTCAAAAAAACCCTCTTTAGGGGCCTTGATGATTAAGCTGTTTGCATCATCTTTATAAAGATATACCTGACCCTGATACCCCCTGCTTAAAACATGTGAACCCTCTTTAGTGCTTCTCCTGATCCATTCAAGAAGGTTTTCTTCTGTAATACCGTTAATCTCTTTAAACATGAGTACGCAGTGAGGTTTAAAAAAGGCCCATAGATAAAACATAAAACCAAAATAAGAGGAATAACGCAATAATTGGTTCACCATTCTGAAACAGGCTTTGCCGAAAAGACCATTCTCCTAAAGAAGAAATCCCGCCTAACTTAAAATTTGGAATAAGGGCATGAGTTTTTTCCCTCCATTCCTCCCAATCCTCCTTAAACAGCCTATGAAGTTTTTTGTCTTCCCTGTTTATTGCAGGGGGGTAAAAGATTAGCAAAATTACTATCAGGAGTGGAAGACCCCACCATAAGCTGGAGGCAATGGAAAATCCCACCCCCAATGTGATGTTTCCTACATAAAGTGGGTGTCTTACGTATGCATACGGCCCATCAATAGCAAGTGTTTTATCTTTTTTGATATGCCCGGATGCCCACAGTCTTATGGCTATGCCCAAGATAACTAACGGAAACCCTGCAATTAGCAGAACCTTTAAAGGCTTGCCGGCTATACTGACAAGCATGACATAGGAAATACCCACGAATTGCCTATATCTTTCCCTGTGGTATCTTATATCTTTAAGGAATTTTTCTAATCCTAAACCCATCTTGTCAATCCTTTTTCAAGCCTTATATTACGTGACGAACCGGGGGGCTAAATTTTAATGCCCATTAATAATTAAAATGATAGGTATACTCTAAAAATTCTAAAAAATTTTTCTTATAAGACCGGAAGTTAGCAATTAATAGGTCAAAGTGCAAAAGAAAAAACTTATGTGCCAAAAAATTGTTTAATAGTAGCTTTTTTAGACCTCCTGGAGCGTATAATTTTTATAAACTAATATTTTCTTAAGCCGACTATCATTTTAACTAAAAATTATTTAGAGTAAGATTATGTGGAACAACAAAGGAAAGAATTTATCTGACATACACCGCTGGTTAGTTTTTGGTGTGTTTTCAATGATATATTTCTTTGTCTATTTTCACCGTGTCTCCACTTCAGTTATTGCCAATGACCTTTTGATGACCTTCCAGGCCCATGCAACAGCGCTTGGGCTTATGTCCTCAATGTATTTTTATGTTTATGCCTTTGAGCAGCCGTTAGTTGGTCATTTATCTGACTTACTAGGCCCTCAAAAGGTTGTGGGAATCTGGTCTTTGATCGCAGCCGCCGGCTGCATTATATTTGGCTTGTCACCCACTATTCAATGGGCTGCATTTGGTCGCGGCATAATTGGCCTTGGGGTTGGGGGTGTTTATGTTCCTGCCATGAAGGCATTTTCTCAATGGTTCAAAAAAAGAGAGTTTGCCACTATAACCGGACTACTCTTGGCATTCGGCAATCTTGGGGCCATAGTTGCCACCACACCGCTCGCATGGATTGTCAGCATTTGGGGCTGGAGGGTAAGTTTTTTCGTTATCGGAGGGGTTACGCTTCTCCTTGCACTTCTTGCACTCCTTATAATTCATGATTTTAAGCCACCAGAAGAGCCTTCTGAAGAAATACCCATCTCTGGGAAAAAGATTCATATGCCTGCATCTGGAATACTATTTAATGTTTTAAAATTGCCTAGGTTCTGGATAATGGCAGCAATCTTCTTTTGTGGTTTCGGCACCTATTTTACATTCCAGGGACTTTGGGCAACCCCCTTTCTTATGTCTGTATTTGAAATCGACCGTTTACAGGCCAGCGCTCTAAATATGCTGATACCAATAGGTTTTATTTTTGGGGCACCCTTAAATGGAGTCTTTGCAGACAAGGTATTTAAAAATAAGGTCAATGTCCTCTTCTCGATCCTGACCGCAGAAACAATCGTATGGGTTTTTATTACATTTTTTAGCCATGCATTAGGGAAAGGCGGAATGGCCTTACTTTTAATTATAATGGGGGCCATAGGGGGTGGCCTTGGAACTACTATATGGTCATTAGTCAGAGAAACTACTGACAGTTCAATTCTTGGGATAACTACCGGCCTGCTAAACCCATCTCCTATCCTCGGATCCGCTATTCTCCAGGGATGGACTGGCGCAATGCTTGATAGCGCAAGGGGAGTAACTGATATTTTAGAACCCTTAGCGTACAGGGGACCCTTTCTGCTATGTCTTTCCACGCTGGGAATTTGTCTTATTGTATGCGGGTCTTTAAAGGGATATCTATTGGTAAAGAATATAGAATAGATATAAAGGTTTACCGTTTTCAGTACTGCCATATAGAAAGAACAAGGCGGTGTAGTTTCAGGGTCAGAGACCCAGGGATCAGAGATAGGTGATGTGTTATGAGTGATCAGCTTGGGTGATGAGTAATAATACATGGGGCTCAGGGTAAGTCTCTTTTTTCTGGGGCAGATATTATCAATTATTTCCTGATCTTAAGTGCAGCTTATTTTTGTACATCAAAAAAAATGATGGGGAAAAATAAAATCTTTACCTGAACTTCGGTCGGCGCGCAGGCGGTTATTTTTCAGAGGCTGTGACTTTGCTGTGAAAACGCATTTGCATGAAATATGCAAAAAAAATATGAAATTAGATATACACGGTTGAAGATTGCGGGCTCACTTTTAGATTATTTGAGATTAAAACTGTAGCATTACGTCAAAACCATTTCGTTATTCTTGGTTTGAAAGAATATTTTGGAAAATTTTGTTGACATTGAAAATATGATTCTATAATGTGACGCAATATTCACATTTATTGGAAAGCCAGTGTGCGGCACTTGCTCGACTTATGGATAATACAAAAATACCAAGAAGAGAAAGAGAAAAATTGAGGCAACGTGAAGAAATGCTTTCCGCTGCGCTCGAGCTTTTCTCGGAAAAAGGATACCATAATGTGGCAATGGGTGAGATCGCAGAAAAGGCTGAGTTTGCTATAGGAACCCTTTATAAGTTCTTTAGAAATAAGGAGGACCTTTATAAATCTCTTATACTGGAACAGGCT
>Ga0180434_10007798_pt1 | contig 11982 bp, 9 predicted proteins | sample SS_ome_7_FD_132453 | JGI IMG/M metagenome (GOLD analysis project Ga0180434, IMG submission 132453) | Hypersaline lake sediment archaeal communities from the Salton Sea, California, USA - SS_1_D_2 metaG | ecosystem: Environmental > Aquatic > Non-marine Saline and Alkaline > Hypersaline > Sediment... | reverse complement strand
GAGGCTGTCACTCTGGTCGCTGAGCATTTGGTCAACCGCACTCGTTCGCGCGCGAGCCGCCTCAAGCGCCAGAGAAGGCTACATTGGGCAAACGCACCACCGTAATGTGCCATTGTCAAATTAGGCAGTTTGCCGGCTGAGCAGGAATGAAACGACGTATCGAAGCCAAAAACGGGCCTTACAAGCACCGCTCGCCCTGGTTTCGACACGCTGGCGCTACTCAACCGACGGGATCGCTATGGACTGCGTAACTTCTGAACGTATCCTGTTAGCACTCCCTCCATTTCTCAAACTGAATTCAAACCTCGGCATGGTATGGTAAACAGTGCTGGCTTACGCTTCGCTCAAGCCGGCTGAAAGATTATGTGCCCGCAGGCAGTGTTTTCCAACACTATCTGCCTTCGATGGTTTGAAAAAGTTTACAAGGACAATGAAAACGTTCATCCAAATACTTGTTGTATCCTTGCTGGCTACAGTAGTCACGAGCCTGGCGCTAGGGACAACGCCGGTTTGGGCAGATACTCCTGCGCCAATTACCGTAATCGATCAGACCCCCACGCAGCCGTTGGCCAATCCAGAGCCGTCATCTTTCCAGCCGCGCTACATCAGCGGCTTTGGACTCGACGACACGTTTACCGTGTTTTTCGAGGATCGCGACAACGGTGGTTTGATCTCCTACAACCAGACGACCAACGGGCCGCAGGGGTTTGCGCCCACCAGCACGGCGACGAATATCGCCGACACGCACTTTGTCGTCAAGGATTGGCCGGTCAATGTCGACGGGACCGACTATGCCTATCGCGGCTGGGGAGCGGTGGGCAACAACCCGCAACATAATTTCTACGTTTCCAACGACCTGACCACCTGGATTCTGTCTTCCACGTTCACCATCCCGAACGCGCCCGACTTTGCGAACGCAAACGGCTCGGTCTATTACGGTTTCCACGACGTGATCCTGCTGAACGGCACGTACTATGCCTTTGCCGAATCAAACGGGGGCCAGACGATGATCGTCAGCAGCACCACAGGCACAGACAACTGGAGCGCCTTTGCCAGCGTGGGAGGAGCCCCAGGCGACGGCCCCCTTGAACTACCCGCAGGCGTCACCGCCGGCTGGACTCCTTCCGGAAATTTCTTCCCCCTGAGAAACGATCAGGGATACGGCAAGATACACGTTGACCCCAGGGACTCGAACTTTTACCTGGCGATCAACACGGCGGCCAAACCCAGCCTGCCCCCCGCAGCCCTGGAAGCGGCTTTCATCAACCCGGCAAACTGGCGATGGAACGACGGCTCCACCGGACCCGCCGCCAATCCGATCCTCTCAGAAACAGCCGAACACGATCTTCGGGAGTGCTGGCTCGTCCCCAGCACAAACCCGAACGCCGGATGGACGATCATGTACGACGCGGATTTTGGATCGGAAGATGGGGATAAAGCTCTGGGCTATGCAAAAATCCCGGGCGGACCGTTACCTGTCGGCGGTGCCACCGTCCCCCTGCACAAGGTCGAGTTGCTGGCTCCGTGGGTGGACCTGGCATTGGTCATCCTCTTTATGGCCACCCGTTAACTCTCCCTATCAAAACTTGGCAGACTGTTCAATCTGCGGTACACTACCCGCTCAAGGAGTGTACCCATGTACCAAGCTACCCACGTCGTCTTTCTCAAACTCGGCGGCTCGCTCATCACCGACAAGACTCGCGCCTACACCACCCGGCACGAGGTCATCGCTCGCCTGGCCGACGAGGTGCGCCAGGCCCTCGACGCCGCCCCTGACCTGAGACTGCTTATCGGGCATGGCTCTGGCTCCTTCGGCCACTGGGCCGCCAAACCTTACGGCACGCGACAGGGCGTGCACACGCCGGCCCAATGGCGCGGCTATGCCGAGGTCGCCGCCGCCGCCGCCCGCCTCAACCGCATCGTCGCCGACGCTTTCCTCGATGCCGGAGTGTCCACGCTGAGCGTGCAGCCCTCCGCCTCCGCCCGTTGCCGCGACGGCGTACTGGAACACCTGAACACCCGCCCGATCCGCACGGCGTTGGCACAGAGACTCGTGCCATTGGTCCACGGCGACGTGGGCCTGGATGACGTGCGCGGGGGCACGATTATCTCCACCGAGGACATCTTTTTTTACCTGGCGGGCGAACTGCACCCCAGCCGCATCCTGTTATTGAGCCAGGTAGACGGTGTGCTTGGCCCTGATGGAACGTTGCTTCCGCGCATCACCCCACCCGACCTCCCCACCCTGCACCCATCGCTGACCGATGCCAGAGGCGTGGACGTCACAGGCGGTATGGCAGACAAGGTGACGCGCATGGTCGAATTGGTAAAGCGGCACCCACAGATCAAAGTGCACATTCTTACTGGCACCGAACCAGGGCTATTGACCCGCGCGCTGCTCGATGCCACGCTGTGCGCAGGTACGCAAATTACTGCGAACCTCTAGCCCGCAGTTGACACAATCGCTCTACCTGCTATAATCGTACACTTGTGACACGTACACCTGAATGCTTTCAGGCCGAACCATTTCACCGAAAGGAAACATCATGAAAAAACCTGAACTCTGGCGGCTTGCCGTCATCATATTCATCGCACTATTGGCCCTGTTCGTGGACCTGAACATCGAACATCCCGACTGGGCAAAGAACCTGCTCTTCTGGCAGCCGGAAGGCCAGCGGGACATCGCGCTGCATCTGGGACTCGACTTGCAAGGTGGTCTCAAGGTGCTGCTGGCTGCCGATCCCCCCGAAGGGCAAGAATTTGAGCCTGGCTCGATGGAGACCGCCCGCCGCATCGTCGAAAATCGCGTCAATGGCCTGGGACTGACCGAGCCGGTCGTGCAGGCGCAGGGCGAGCGCCGTATCATCGTCGAGCTGCCCGGCATCGAGAACCCCGAGCAGGCCGTGGGAACGATCAAGGGCACGGCGCTATTGGAATTCGTCGACGCCGGATATCGGCCCTTGATGCCTGGAACAATGATCACGACGAGCTTGGGCGGGCCAGAGACCACATCCCCAGAAGCGGAAATCGGTTCCACCACTCCGCTCAGCCCAACCCTGGAACCGGAAGTAGTCGCCCCTACCCCTACACCCACGGAGGAGCCTACACCTACGGAGGAACTCACGTCAACGGAAACCACGGGAGAAGATTTTCCTCCCATGCCGGAGAATCCTGCCGACCGCAACCAGATGTACAGCGAACCTCCAGAGATGCAGATCGATCCCAACGAATCCTACGTCGCCACCATCTCGACGGCCAAAGGCGACATCATCGTCGAGCTGTTCGCCGACAAAGCGCCCAACACGGTCAACAACTTTGTGTTTCTCGCCCGCCAGGGATTCTACGACGGCACAACCTTCCACCGGGTCATCGAGGACTTTATGGCCCAGGCAGGCGACCCGACCGGCACCGGCACCGGCGGGCCGGGCTACACCTTCCCCGACGAGTTCCACCCGGACCTGAGGCACGACCGGCCCGGCATTCTCTCGATGGCCAACTCTGGAGCCAACACCAACGGCAGCCAGTTCTTTATCACCTACGCGCCCACTCCCTGGCTCGACGACAAACACTCGGTGTTCGGTCGAGTGGTAGCGGGTATGGACGTGCTCGGCTCGGTTTCGCTCCGCGATCCCGCCTCGGCCACGACTCCCGGCGACGTCATCGAAACGATCACCATCACGACGGGCGACTCCGAGATCACCTCCACGACAGAACTCAGCCCCACCGCCGAAAGTCCCCTCGAGCTCATTGACATTGAGACTCCTTCGTCGCCCGACCCAATGGTCTTTGAGACCATCCTCACCGGCGCCGACTTGAAGAACGTAGGGCTTGACCGCACAGAGCAAGGGGCGTATATCATTCCCTTCGAACTGCATTCCGAGGGCACCCAGATATTCGCCCAATATACGGCGTCCCATATAGGACAATCCCTCTGCATCGTACTGGACAAGACCGTCGTCTCCTGCCCGACCGTGCAAGATTCCATCCCCAACGGCCAAGCCTCCATCTCGGGTCAATTTAGCTACGATACCGCCCGCCAGTTAGCGATCCAACTGCGCTACGGCGCGCTCCCGATGCCGCTGCGTGTGGAGAGCTTCAATCGCATCGGGGCCACCCTGGGCACCGAATCGGTGGAGAAATCCGTCCGCGCCGGCGTGATCGGACTGGGTATCGTCCTGCTCTTTATGTTGATCTACTACCGGCTGCCGGGCGGCCTAGCCGACCTCGCGCTCATCATCTATGTGCTGATCAACTTTGCGCTCTACAAGCTAATGCCGATCACGCTCACGCTGCCCGGTATCGCCGGATTCATCCTCTCGGCGGGGATGGCGGTAGATGCGAACATCCTCATCTTTGAGCGTATGAAGGAGGAACTGAGGAAAGGCCGCAGCCTGGCCATGTCCATCGAGCTCGGTTTTGGCCGCGCCTGGCCCTCTATTCGGGACGCGCAGCTTTCGACGCTCATCATCTGCGCCATCCTCTTTTTCTTTGGCACCAACTTTGGAGCCAGCATCGTCAAGGGTTTTGCTCTCACACTGGCCATCGGCACCATCGTCAACGTCTTTACGGCTGTGTTCGCCACGCGCACCTTTGTGCGCCACGTCGCCGCATCGGCGGGAGAATGGCTCTCTGAGCGCAAGGAATTGTTAGGGGTATAACTATGTTCAATATCGTCGAGAAACGTCGTTGGTACTTTATCTTTTCGGCCATCCTGATCGCGTTAAGTATCGCAGCGATGGTGGCTTCAAGCATACAGTTTGGCCAGCCCATGCGGCTCGGCATCGATTTTACCGGCGGCAGCATCTTTGTGCTCAAGTTTGATCAACCGGTCAGCGAAGTCGAGATCCGCGATGTCTTTACGGACTATGGAGTGGAAACCGCCATCGTGCAACCGCTGGGCGCGCCAGAGGACTACAGCTGGCAGGTGCGCACACGCGAGGTCACGGCGAACGAAGTGGGCGAACTTTTGGCCGCCCTGGAGGAACAGGTCGGAGACATCGATCGCGACGCCCTGACCTTTGATACAGTGGAGCCTGCGGTAGGCGGCGAGGTGGCTCGCGCCGCCGGGTGGGCCATCCTGGTCGCCTCGCTGATCATTGTGGGATTTATGTGGTTTTCCTTCCGGCGCGTGCCCAACGCTTTCCGTTATGGCGTCTGCACCATCGTCGGGATGACGCACAACCTGCTCATCGCTTTCGGCTTTTACGCCCTGATGGGCATCGTCGCCGGATGGGAGGTGGACGCGCTCTTTCTCACCGCCATTCTGACGGTGATCGGCTTTTCGGTGCAGGATGTGATCGTCGTCTTTGACCGCATCCGCGAAAACATCCCCCGCTACAAGACGGAACCCTTCGACACGGTGGTCAACCGCTCCATCCTGGAGACGATCCACCGCTCGCTGGCGACGCAGCTCAACGCGATGTTCGTGATGCTCGCCATCATCCTCTTTGGCGGGACGACCATCAAGCCGTTCATCGCCACGATGCTGGTCGGCATGATCAGCGAGACCTACTCGGCTATCTTTATCGCCGTGCCGCTGCTGGCCGCCTGGGAAAAGGCTGCTACCCGTCGCGCTCTGACGCAGGCACGGGCCTGAGGGCAATGCTGAGAAAATCTGCGCCCTTGTTCAACCGTCTGTTGGACCGCGTCAGAGAAATACCGGTCGTTGATTGTCACGAACATCTGAGAGGCCCCGACAGGGAACTGCAAGACGCCTCCTACACGGAGCCTATCCTGGCTCTGACCGCTAACTACCTCGTCAGCGACCTTTGGTCGGCAGGGGGCAGCGATCAAGAGATCGAACTGCTCCAGAGCGAAACTGCAACCACAGACGAAAAGTGGCCGACGTTTCGTCGTCTGTGGGCCGCTACCGAGCACACGGCCTACGCGCGCGCGACCAAGCTGATGCTGGAGAGATTTAACGTCCAGAAGCTCACGCGCCAATCCCTGGATCACGTGGCAAAACAACGGGCCAGCTACGACCATTCCCAATATTTGAACATCATCCACGACGCTGGCATCAAGGCCATCATCGCCGATGTGCTCTACCCACCGTCGTGGAACGAGATCACCAGATACTCGGAGAATCAATGGCTCAAAGAGTTCCTCGATGGTCAATTTCCAATGCCCGAGATCTGGCATCCAGTATTCCCCCTGGCTTACTTTCACGAGATCCGCCATCACAGTTTCATCCACTTCGTCGGGAGCTTGGTGGACACGAACATCACCTCGTTGGCAGAGTACGAGGAAGCGTTGTTCGAGCTGCTCAAGAAAAGCGTCGACCTGGGCGTCGTCGCCCTCAAAGATCAATCCGCCTACCGTCGCATCATCTCCTACGACTTGCCGGCACGCAGCGACGCCGAGCGGTTCTTTAACCAACTACTGATCGATCCCCGAAATCAACTGGCCTGGCCCGACGCCAAGCCGCTGGATGACCATCTTTTTCACCAGTATATGCGCTTTGCCCGCGAACTCCACCTGCCGGTGCAGCTACATACCGGCCATCTGGCCGACATCCGCAATCGGGTGGACAAGGCGAATGCCGCGCACCTCGCCTCTGTCCTGGAATTACATTCCACGGTCCGGTTTGACCTGTTCCACGGCAACTGGCCGTATCTGGGGGATCTACTGTTCCTGGGCAAAAACTATCCCAATGTCACGCTCGATCTCTGCTGGGTGCACATCGTCGACCCGCTCTACACCCAGGAACTGCTCAAGCGAGCTGTGATGACGGTACCTCACACCAAGATACACGGCTTTGGCGGCGACTATAGCCTCGTGCCGGAACTCGTCGCCGCCCATCTGACGATTGCCCGCGAAGTGATCGCCTCCGCCCTGGCGGACCTGGTCGAAAGCGGGTGGCTTGAGGAGGAAGAGGCACTCCGTCTCGCGGCCGATTGGCTGTTCAACAATCCGAACAGATTCTACAACCTCGGCCTACAACCTTACGATATCTAACGACAATGCGCGCCCTATTGCTAGAACCAGCGTCGCGGCTCGACAGCGCACTGAAATTTACGGCCGACCGCCCCACCCCAACACCCCGGCCAGGCGAAGCGCTCATCCGCGTGCGCGTGGCTGGCGTCTGCAATACGGATCTGGAGCTGGTGAAGGGATATATGCAGTTCAAGGGCATCCCCGGCCACGAGTTCGTCGGAGTGGTGGAGCGGGCGCCGGGCGCAGAGGAATGGGAGGGACGCCGCGTGGTAGGCGATATCAACATCGCCTGTGGCGACTGTCCCACCTGTCGAGCGGGCCGCCCCACCCACTGTCCTCACCGCACCACGCTGGGCATCGCTGGCCGCGACGGGGCCTTTGCCGAATATTTGACCTTGCCCGTCCGCAACCTCTATCCTGTACCCAATTCTCTCTCCGACGAAACCGCCGTCTTCGCCGAACCGCTGGCCGCCGCCTGCGAGATTATCCAACAGGTGCACGTGCATCCCACCGACCGCGTCATCGTGCTGGGCGACGGCAAGCTAGGGCTGCTGTGCGCACAGGTGTTGGCCCTGACCGGCTGCGCTCTGACCGTCGTCGGGCATCATCAGGAGAAACTGGACATTCTGGCGCAGCGAGGTATTGCCACGGCGTTGGGAGAGGAAGCCGTCGAGGCCGAAGCCGATCTGGTCGTCGAGGCGACGGGACACCCGGCAGGGTATGCGGCGGCCCGACGGCTCGTCCGCCCGCGAGGCATTATCGTGCTCAAGTCCACCTACCACGGCCCCGTCGACGCCGATCTGACGATGGCTGCGGTGGACGAGATCACGTTGGTCGGCTCCCGCTGTGGACCCTTCGCCCCGGCATTGCGATTGCTGGAACAGGATCTGGTAGACGTGCTCCCATTGATCCAGGCTCGCTACCCGCTGGACGAAGCGACCACCGCCTTTGAGCACGCCGCTCGCCCCGGAGCGCTGAAGGTGTTGGTGGACTGCACGGCTACCGAGTAAATCTGACACACACCAAACGCCCGGTGGTAATCAACCACCGGGCGTTTGGCGCTCCATAGAGGTGGGCCGGGCAGGACTCGAACCTGCGAAGGCTGTGCCAGCGGATTTCATCCCAACTACAGCTTTCGCTGCCAGCGTCTCGCTGTTTGTGGGCTGGACTTTGTCTTCATCCGATCTGGATGCTCCCCGTCAAGTCTCTACACCTTCCCTCGTAAGGGCTTGGCTCGGCGTTGCCACTCCCAAAGGTTTCGCCGAATTTGAGGAGTTTTCACCTACAGATTCCTCTGTAGGGCTGCAATCATCGCCAGTGTCTGGGATAAAGTATTGCTCCCACTTTGACCACTTGCTTTCTCGGCCAATGTTGATGGTAGTCTGACCTGCTGCCTCTCGAAAAGGGATAACATACATTCGACCGTTAGCGCACAGGGCAAAAAGGATATCAAAGTCTTCTTGTTGATACTTTACCCTGCGATTTCCAGCACTTCTGTTCCCACCGGAGACGTAAAGGGGTACTGAGAAGATGTCTGGGCTTCTCTCGTGTCCAGCGTATTTGCACTGAACTCTTTGGAAAGTTCCGTCCCTCTCGACTACCAGATCATACTTGGCCGTGTCAGACAGCGGGATGGCCACTGTATATCCTACGGATACAAAGTGCCTAATTGCACTAGCGATAGCCAAGTTGCCTTTCTGCTTGTTATCCATCTTGGATTCCTGGCAAACTTGACTTTTCTACAGTCCGCCCCCTTTGCCGCTCGGGACACCGACCCATACCTAGCTGTTAGTAGCTAGTTGCTAGCCATTAGTCATCACGTAGCTACTAACAACCAACGACTAACCACTAACGTAGCCGGCGATGGGACTCGAACCCATTACCTACTGATTACAAGTCAGTTGCTCTACCGGATGAGCTACGCCGGCGCATTCAACATTATACCACAATCAAACCGAACGTCAAACTCGCAACAGAAATCCTCCTCAAACAGACAGGGCTAATATGCGCCATCTCCAGACAATACCTCGGGGACGATACGCAGCAGAATTTTGAAATCGAGCCACAGCGACCAGTTCTCGATGTAATAAATATCGAGCAATACCATCTCGTCGAAACTGAGCAGGCTGCGGCCGCTGACCTGCCACAATCCGGCCATCCCCGGACGCACCTCCAACCGCTTCTTGTGCCACTCCATATAGTCGTCGACCTCAGACGGGATAGGCGGGCGCGGCCCGACCAGGCTCATCTCTCCGCGCAGCACGTTCCACAACTGCGGCAACTCGTCGAGACTGGTGCGCCGCAGGAACCGTCCCACCCGGGTCAGACGGGGGTCGTCGCGCATCTTGAAGATGGGGCCATCCACCTCGTTCATCTCGCGCAGTTGCTCCAGCTCCTCCTCGGCGCCCTCGTGCATCGAGCGAAACTTGTATATCTCGAATAAATTCCCGCCAGCGCCCACGCGAGTCTGACGAAAGAGGGCTGGACCCGGGGAATCGAGCCGCACAGCGAACGCGATCAGCGCCAGAAAAGGAGCGCCAAACGTCAGCAAGAGCACCGATCCCACAACATCCACCACCCGCTTGATCAGCCGCGCCCTGCGCTCAAAGCCGACCTTCCGCACGCCGATCAACGGCACTCCGCCCAGATCGCCCACGTCCACCTGGCTGAGGCTCATCTGGAACAGATCGGGTACGATGTGAACGTTCACCTCGTGTCGCTCGCAAGCGCGCACAATCGACATAATCTTGCGATGGTACATCCACGGCAGCGTGATGATCACTGCATCCACCGCCTCTGTCTCAATCAAGTGTGGCAGGTTCTCGACCGCTCCCAACGCCTTGAAACGTCCAATGTCGGTCTGTCCCTTCTCTGGGTTGTCGTCCACGAAACCGACGATCCGGTATCCCAATCCCGGACGCGCCACGACGGTGCGCATCACGGTACGCCCCACCTCGCCCGCGCCGACGATGATGACGCGGTTCACACCAATGCCGCGAGTGTACAATCGGCTCTCGATCCACTTCTGCACTACTCGCGCCGCGCTCAGTAACACGACGACGATCAGGCCCGCTTGTAGAAAAAGCGCGCGGGAATACTGAAGCGGCCAAAAGATATCCAGGAAAAAGGTGGTGGCGAAAAGCACAACCACGGATTGGACGGCGGCATTGATGATGGATTGGACGTGGTCGAGCCAGGCGCGCCCGCGCCAATGTCGGTAGACTCCATCGATCTGAAAGATCAGCAACATCAGCGCGGTGAACAAAAGGCTGAAGGGAATGTACGCCGACAGGGGATGATGATAGCTGATGTCGCGGAGCCACTGGAGTTCGTAGCGTACCCGGTAGGCAAGTAACATGCTGGCGTTGATCAACAAAATGTCCGAGATGACGATCCACCAGATGGGCTGACGCCGCCGAGCTTTCACGTCTCACCTCCTTCGACGCCGGATGTTTCGTCCGCGCTCAGGACAAGCCCTTCGGCCAGGGCGCGCCTGTAGACGCGCGCGGTTTCCTGCGCCGCGTGGGGCCAGGAGAACTGTCCGGCATGAACCAGGCCACGTCCCCGCAACTCTTGTCGAAGCCCCTTGTCCGCCAACAATTGATTCAGCCCTTCCGTCAAAGCCTCTACATCGTGAGGCTCAACCATCAAGGCCGCATCACCAGCGGCCTCGGGCAGAGAGGAAACGTTCGAGGTTAACACCGGCGTTCCGCACGCCTGCGCCTCCAACACCGGCAAACCAAATCCCTCGTACAGAGAGGGATAAGCCAGGATGGTCGCGGCATTATACCAGAGAGGTAGTTCCTCATTCGGCACGTACCCAGCAAAGATGACTTTTTCGCTCAGTCCCAGGGATTCGACCCGGGCAAACAGTTTATCGTAGAGCCAGCCTTTCCCACCGGCCAGCACCAACCTAACCCGGTCGTCGCGAACGAGAGCAAAAGCCTCCACTAACCGCACCAGGTTCTTGCGCGGCTCCAGCGTTCCCACAAAGAGCACAAATCGCTCTGGGAGCTCCTTGCGCCGACAAAAAGTGGCTATCTCGTCAGCCGACAGCGGATGGAAATCCGGCTCCACACCGTGGTAGACCACGTCAATCCGCTCTGGCGGGACGTTCAACAAGTGCGCTGTCTCAGCGGCGGCGTGGGCTGAGACAGCGATCAGCCGCCGCGCGCGACGCGCCGAAAGCCGGGTCATCACCGTCAAGTAAAGCCGGTTGGCAGGGCGGAACAGTTCAGGAAAGCGAATAAAGCTCAGATCGTGGATAGTGATGACCAATGGGCAAGGCGCGACCAAAGGACCGACAAAAGCCGGACAATGCACCAAATCCACCTCTATCTGGCGCAGCGCCCACGGCTGTACCAATTGCTCCCACGGAACTCGCAGCGTTGGCCTGCCAGTGGGCCAACGGGAGCGGAGCGAGTCGAGGGCAATATCAAGAGGAAACGCCCCCGCGCCCAGCAGAACCGTACAGCGCATCCGGTCATCGGCCTGGGGCAGATGGCGCAGCAAATGGTGGATGTATTGATGTACGCCTGCGCTGCGGTAGGAATCCTGGCCCGATAGAAGATGCGCATTGATGGCCACGTGAAAGTCGTCTCTTGCAGATGGCTGCATAGCGCGATTATATCACATCACGAGAGGGCAGACCAATTGCTCCCAAGCCCTCGGAATAACGATAAAGGAGCGGAGGCATATGTCTCCGCTCCTTCGCCCTGCTCAAATACAAAACCGCTCACGGCATCATCAGCACCTCGGCGACCTGCTCCAGCGCCCAGTCCAGTTCCTCTTTTGTGATGACCAGCGGCGGCGCCAGGCGAATGATCGTCTCGTGGGTCTCTTTGCAGAGCATGCCTCGATCCTTCAGCGCCTCGCAGAAACGGCGCGCGCCCCCGGCCTGCGGTTTGAGAACGATACCGACGAAAAGCCCCTTGCCCCGGTAAAGGGCCACGTGGGGACTTTCGATCTCTCGCAGGCGAGCCAGCAGATAATTCCCCATCTCGGCAGCGCGCTCGCAGAGATTCTCGTACACGATGACCATGAGCG
>Ga0180434_10007797_pt1 | contig 11983 bp, 18 predicted proteins | sample SS_ome_7_FD_132453 | JGI IMG/M metagenome (GOLD analysis project Ga0180434, IMG submission 132453) | Hypersaline lake sediment archaeal communities from the Salton Sea, California, USA - SS_1_D_2 metaG | ecosystem: Environmental > Aquatic > Non-marine Saline and Alkaline > Hypersaline >... | reverse complement strand
CGGCCTTTTTTCACCGCTAGTCAAATTTTGCATCTCTCATAAAATTGATTGTAAAAGGCTAGAGAATAGCCCTGTATCAAGTAAATCTCAGATGGACGGTCTCATCTCAATCCCGCTCGGCTTGCTTTTCGCTTATTGGCGTTACAGAACCGATCAGGGTATAGGTAGACCCCCTCCAATCAAGTAAGTGCCAAGCTATCTTGGGGAAAGAGGTCGTTCCTTCGGGAGCGGCCTTTTTTCTCTCTCTCCATCCTAAGATTTTGCATATCTCATAAAATTGAATCATTATCACCTGTATACAGAGTCAAGCATACAGTGATCATGTCTTGGTTGGCTTGCTTCGGAGGTATCGCTTACTTTGCCGCACTTGGCACGTGTCACCACTTTCTTGATAAATGTCAAGTTTGTGCTGATGCCCATGCCGCTAAGGTTCGTGCTCAACGAGCAAAGCTTGAACGCGAACTTAAGGAAGCTAAGGCTGCTGAAGCTGGAGAGGACTAAGAATGAAGCCCAAAAGAGAGAAGATCACCTTAAGGTGGTCTTTTTTCTCTCTCTCAGGTTTGGATTTTTTATCTCTCTCTCTGAGAGATTTTTATCACTCATATAGGGTTTTCTTACTCATTTCCGAGTTCCTATAAACTAAGGTATCTTAGCCTGGTTCATAAGCCGTATGAGTCCATCGGCGTGAGACTAAGTTAGGGCTAGATTGCGCTGTATATTTTATCACTCATATAAGGTTTTCTCACTCATTTCCGGGTTGCCCTTAAGTAACGTCTTAGGGACGCGTCTTGGTCGGAGGTAATAAAAAACTAAGGCGAGACCAAGGCGAGACCAAGGTGGCGCAGTAGCACCATACACTAACTAATTTATTACCAATTAAATTATTTTTGTTTTCTTAATTGTAATGAAATATTTGGTAAATATAAATATTAAATTTAATATTTATATTTTCTCTCAAAAAAATAATAAAACACTTTATCTTAGAATAGGTTTTTAAATATATTTTATTAAATTAAATTGTTTAAACTAAAATTAGGTATTATTGTTAATAGTGCACCTGTTGCTATTATATTAGGTTCAGTAGATGTTACTCCATCGAAAACATATACAGCTCCTGTTAAATTACTTCTTGCTTGTTCTGAAATAATTAATTTTTCATTATTTTGTATAACATCTGTACCAAAAAATGCTGATCCAAATTGAGAATTATCTAAAGGAATAGATGATTCAATATATGAACTAATTATCCAATTACTATTATCTAAATAAGCTATATATATTCTACCTTTATTATTTAAATAATAACCAGAAAATGTAATTAAATTTCCATAATAGTTAATTGATAATCCTCCATAAATTTGATTACTTTCATCATAAGTAATAGGTAATTTTATTACATTTGTTTCCGTCCAAGAATCATTTATTAAATTAAATACAAAAACTGCTCCTTTATGATAATTTGTATTTGATGGATTATTATATGCAATAACTATTATTGTATTACCATCACCACTAATTTTTACATCACTTCCAAAATAGTCATGACTACCTTGAGTATTTCCTTGTAAATATGCAATATAATTACCCCATGTTCCATTAATTTTATTAAATACATATACAGCACCTCTTTTATTATTATTAAATGCATTATCAGCGCCAATTACTAATATATCTTCATTATAATTTAAGTCAAAATTACAACCAAATTTATCATCAGAACCATCATTTATAAATGTATGTGTTCTAGTCCATGAATTATTAATATATTCATATTCATGAAAATTACGAGTTGACTGCCAAATATTAGATGAAATATATAATTTATTACCAAGTCTATTTAATTTAATTCTTATCCCAAACTCAAAATCTATATCTGTTGGCTTTTCTATTATTTCTCTAAATTGCCAATTATTATTAATATATTCATAAATATATATACATCCATTATCACTATCATATCCTTTTCCCGTTACAGCAATAATATTTCCTAATTCATTAATTTCAACTGCCCAACCAAATCTTATATTAACTTCAGGTGTTGGAGATTTCAAGTATTTTGATAAAACATATTGATTATTTACTAGATTATATATATACACTGCACCACTACTAGTAGAATCATCATTATAAATACCATTACCATCATGTGAAGGTGCTGAACCATCTTCATCTTGAGAGCCAATAAGTAATATATTTTTATTCCCACTTAATGCAATATCACAACCATATCTATCGCCTGTACTTTGATTTGGAGCTTGTAACATTTGTATATCAGTGTGTGTCTGATAAATAATATTTGGTGGTATACCTGGTGTAGTTTCTGCCATTTATAATATTAATAAATAAAATAAATAACTACAAAAAAATAAATTATTTTCTTTTATTATTTTTACTTAGTAATTTTATATGTGTTTTACAGGAGATGTTTTAGCTAAAACAAATCAAGGATTAATTAAAATCGAAAATATTACAAAAGAAAATACAATAGATGGTAAAAAAATAATAGGAATATCAAAAATAATATACTCTCAATCTTATATAGTAACAGTTAAAAAAGATGCATTAGGAGAGAATAAACCTTCAGCAGATATAAATGTAGCACCATATCATTTATTTTTAATAAATAATAAATTAGAACCAATTGCAAATTTTATAAATAAAGATACAATTTTTTTAAGAAAATATAATAATGAATATCTATACAACATAATATTAGAAGAACAAGATATTATGGAAGTAAATAATATGCAGGTTCAAACTATGGACCCAAAAAGCTTATTAGCTAAAATTTTTGATGGTTCTCAATCCCCAAACCAAAGAAAAAAGATAATTGATTCATTAAATAGGTATCATGAAAAATTAAAATTAAAACCTAACAAAAGACACGAAGACTATAGAGTATAAATGTATATATTTTTAATAAAAATGAAATATATATATTTAATTAAAAACCCCTTCTAAGATAAACTTGTTCTATTTTTTTGAGAGAATATATATAACATGCTTCTCTCAATGTACATTTATATTTATTAGAAATATTCAGTACCTGAATTTTATCATCAATTTTAACTGGGAAATTAAATTCTAATTTATTTTTTGGTTTAATTAAAATTTCATAAACAGCTTCATTAATATTTGCTAATTCAACAGCATTATCCAATTGTTTTTTAATTAAATTAGTTATTTCACTCATATAAATATTATAGAGTAAAGTATTTAAATAAAAAAAAGATTTAAAAGAAATGTAAAAAATGAAATAATATAAAAATATTAATATAAAATAATTATATATATTATGTATTTTTATATAAATAGAAGTGATAGAAGTGGTTCAATTCTTCAACTAATGTTTTGTTTAATTTCATATTGTTATAAGTATAAAATTAGTTATCATGGAATTATAGGAAATAAAAATGTATGGTGGTATAATCAAAATTTTTTTAAATTTGTAAAAGATAATTTTAGTTTTCAAAATAATATGGTTGATATATCAAGGTTAAAAGTTATAAATTTCAATGAATTAAAAAATTATTCAAATGTGCCTTCAAATCATTTAATTTGTGAGTTTATGGTTCCAGGTTTTAACACAGATTATTTTGATAATAATATTAATTATTATTTTGATAAATCATTTTTAGATTTAATACATAGTAATTTACCTATTAAAACATATAAATACATAAATAGCGCAAAAAAAATTATTTCTGTTCATATTAGAAGAGGAGATGTTCATTCAAATGTTAAAATGCGTTATACATCAGATAATGTGTATATAAGTATTATTGATAATATAATTAGTAATTTGGAAAATTATGAAATACATTTATTTACTGAAAAGAATTTTAATGGTGATTTAAATTTATTTAAAAAATATAAAAATATTATTTTTCATATAGAAACTGAATCAGGTTTTAATAAATATGAAAATATATTTAATGATATAATGTTTATGATAGACAGTGATTATTTAATATGTTCTAAAAGTAGTTTTAGTTATTTTCCTGCATTAATAAACCCTTCTGGAAATATATATCATAATAATAAATTTTGGCATAAACCTTTGAATAAATTTCTAATTTATGATGATTTAACTGGAAATATGATAAAAAATTGAATACTTTTTATTCTTTAAAAATAGAATGGAGAGTATATTGATGTTGACAATAACAGGTAGTCAAACATCAGGAAATATATCAACAATTACAATGATAGATGAAAATCCAACAATAATTGATGATGTAAGAAGGGCAATATTAATGGATCAAAATAATACTATTCAAGAAAAACAAGCAGAAATATATTCTCTCAAAAATGTAATTTCAAAATTGAAAATTCATCTAGAAAATAATAATATTAAAGAAGCTAAAAAAATATTAAAAGATCTAGATATTTAAGTTAAGGAAGAAAAATTAGTTAATATATTTTTTTATTATGTATTATGGTAATAAAAAAATTAAAAAATAAAAATAAACAACCCAGCTACCTTTGTACGGATCTTGTTTTAGATATTATTATAGATATTCTCTCAAATATTCTCTCAGAATCTTGAAAATTATTCTTCAAAAATATAGAATTATTTTTTATTTTATGAGAGATTTTCAGAGATTATATCTATAAATATATTGCAAAAAATAATATATTTGATATCGTGGCCCACTGCATTCAGAGAGTAGGACAAGGAGAACCACAACACCAATCATCAACAATATCCATTGCAGTTTCTACAGAAATAGGAACTACTGGAATATCATAAAATGTACAAGTTAAACTTAATGGATTACATTTTGATAAACATTTGACTATTTCTTTATTACAAATAATTTGGAGAGATTTATTTTGCCCACAACATTTATCATGTATTCTACAACAAGAATCCTCACAAGAATATCCAGTCAATTTATGAAATTCAGGTAAGATAGAAACATCACATTTATCTTCATCTAACCATTTATTATTACACCAACCAGGTCCACAATATGAACCACAAACTCTAAATCTCTCAGAAGATAGAGAATATTTTTTAATATCTGTGAGAGAATTATTTTCTATATTCAAAATAGTAAAATAATTTAATATTAATATTAAATAATTCATATATTATAAATTAATTATATATTTTTATTTACTTATCATAATAATAATAACTATTAATAAAATTATAAATATAATTATAAAACAATAAAAACTTCTTACACGATATTTAGATTGATATTTTTTTGCTTTATTTAATTGAATAACAGCTTTTTCAGTATTATTAGCTGAAGCTTCAATATTATTTTGAATTGAATTAATAGTTTCTCCTTGTTGAGTTACCAATAAAGCCATATCAGTAAATAATTCAGATATTTCTTGTACACCTTTATGTATATTCTCAATCTCTCTCTCTCGTTCAACAATTAGATTTTCATTGATAGGATTAATTTGTACAACAGTATTATTCATAATTAAATATTTATTTTTTATTTTTAAATAATTAATAAAATTGAAAAACTTATATAGATTTATAATAATTTAAACCAAAGATGGAGAAACAAAGTGTAGTAGTAAAAAGGGAAGAATATCCAGTAGGAGTATGGGATAAATGTGATAATTTTTATGATGAAATATCAAATCCACCTCCTCCACCTCCTCCATCCCCTCCTGAAAATATTGCAGAGATGAGTTTAAAAAGTGAAGAAAGGTATAATAATTTGATAAATTATGCCTTTCATAATCATGTAATGAATGATATAGAAAGAAAAGAGATAATGACAGAAGATTGGGAAAAATTATCTGGAGAAGAAAAATGGAATAAATATTGTGAATATTTATCAAAAAAAATAAAAAAAGAAATAAAAGATGAAGAATCTGAAATAACAAAAAAATTCTCTCATAATTCGGAGGAGAAAAATAAATGGATAGAAATTATGTTAGAGAATAAAAATGAATTTAAGATACCAGATGGTTATCTTTTAATGAATGAAATCTTTAATTTAAAAGAAGAAATAGAAAGTTTAAAATATGAGAGAAAACATACTTTACAAGTATTATCTAATACACGTGATTTATATTCTGAATTAAATAAAAATTATTTACAATTATTAAAAAATAAGTAATAATAAAAAAATTATTCAAATATATATATATGGATAAAATAGTAAAATATGTTACGACTTTTTTAATTTCTGGGTCAACAGTAACAGGAATATCATTTTTAGGAAATATGATAAGTCCAGCAGCAGCAGGTGTAATTTCAGGAATTCCAATTAGTATTCCCTCAACATTATTAATAAAAGGAAAAAATAAACAAAAAGATTTTATTTGGTCAGCTTTTTTAATGGTAACATTATTAGCAATTATAACAGGATTATGTGCATTTTTAATAATAAAAATAGAAATGAATTCAGTTGAAGCAGTTATAATTAGTTTTATAACTTGGTGTATAGGAGCATTTATATATTATAAAACTATGGTTGAAAAAAAAAAATAATAAGATAATATAATATGGTTAAAAAAACTAGAAAAATTAAAAAAAAGAATATTAAAAAACTAGATGAAAAATTAACTAAAGAAAAAAGTTTTACCCTAACTCCAACAGAAGGTGGACCTACTCCTAAAAATAAAAATCAAGAATTACAATTTAAAATAAGTAGTAAATCCAGAAAAAATTCAAAAAATAATAAATCAGTGGGAGGAAGAGTATATATTTTATATACAGGAGGAACAATTGGTATGTCTCATCCAAGTGATGAAGAAGGATTAGTACCTATTAAAGGAACATTAATTAAATTAATAAAAAAATTAAATTTAGATGTAGATTTAAAAATTGAATATTTAATAGATAGAATAGATCCTTTAATAGATAGTTCAGATTTAACAGCAAAAGATTGGTTAAAAATGATAAAACAATTAGAAGAAAATTATGATAAATATGATAGTTTTATAGTTTTACATGGCACAGATACGTTAGCTTATACTTGTTCAATTCTTTCATTTTTTCTTAAAGATTGGCAAAAACCAGTTGTAATCACTGGATCACAAATTCCTCTTTTTGAATTTAGAAATGATGCAAGAAGTAATGTAATAGATTCAATTATTGTTTCATTATTAAAAATACCAGAAGTATTATTAGTATTTGGTGGAGAGATAATTAGAGGATCTTGTGTTTCAAAAGTAAATTCTACAGCTTTTGATGCATTTGCATCACCAAATGAAGGAAAATTAGGAGATATAGGAGTTCATATAAATATTTATAAAGATAAAATAACAAATTGGAATATGATAAAAAAAGATCCTATGTTAAAAGATAATCCTATTACAGAAAAATATATTAATAAATTATCTAATAATAAATGGAAATTAAATCAATGGACAAATGATATAAAAATAGATGTTTTAACATTATTACCTCATAAAAATGCTCCCATTTTAGAAAAATTAATAGAATTAAATCCAGATGCTATAATTTTGAAAACTTATGGTATCGGAAATGCTCCAGTGTCAGATACAGAATTTGTAAATACATTAAAAAAAGCAATAGCAAAGGGTATTATAATTGTTAATAATACTCAATGTTTATATGGAGGAGTAAATCAAAATTATTATCATACTGGTAAAGAATTAAAAACATTAGGAATAATTGGTTCAAAAAATATGACAGATGCAGCAGTTTATTCAAAATTATTTTATTTATTCCAAATATTTGGAAAAGAAAATAGAGAAACAATTGAAAAATTATTTCAAATTAGTATTGTTGGAGAGATTACAGTTAATACTTTTTTTCATGATAATCTTGAAAATAACCTTGTTAATTATTTTAATCAATACCAGGAATTAGGATAATTTTTTTTTTTAATTTTTTAAAAAATTGATTACTTGTGATAAAATAAAAATTTATTGTAAGCTAATATTATGGTTGCAGGAAATATCTCTCAGTCTATGAATGATGAATGTATACTCTGTAATGAGGAAATTTCAAGATTAGCACCTTTATTTAAAAATATGTTCAATAGTATACCAGGTAATACCTGGCAAGAAAAATTAGATTTTGTTAATGAATGTAATTGTTGTGAGAGACATCAAATTGATAAACCTAAAATATATTCTCCATGGAAAGATACAGTTTTTAAAGGTACAAATCATATAGGGAGATGTGCTTGTGATTGTAGACATAAAGCAAGATTCATTTGTAGACAGCATAAAGGTTTTAAAAATTCAATTTCATTAAATGGAGATAAAAGACAAAAACTTCAATAAATATTAAATAATATAGAAATAATCTATATTTTTTAATTATGGGTAATTTTTTATCTATTTGTTCAGTACCTGATTTTAACTGGAATGAATCATTATTCGGAAATAAGAAAAAAAAAAAGATAAAAATTTATAACTCATCAAGAAATCAAGATTTTCCACCTTTTATATCTTCATCAGTTTCTATGAGATTTGATCCATCAGGAAATTTTTTATAATTTTATTTTTTATTTTTTAAAATTGATATATAATTAAAATAATTAATTATTGATAAAAAGATGCTCGCAGTATCTGTGGTATTTGCGTTATCACATTCTCATCATTCAAGTGGAGGATCTTCTGGAGGATCTTCCACAACACATTCTGGAGGATCAGTTGGAGCACATAGTACATCACATAAACCTTATACAAAACATTTAGTAGCTACATCTGTAATTTCAAGTTATTTAATTTGGGGTACATTTTCAAATGCAGTTTATAATGATTTTATGCGGACAGAAGATTACAATATTTATAATTTAAATTATTATAATGAATTTGATAATTGTTTATATTACAGCGTATATAAGAACAAAAATAATGAAACGCAAATAGATGGAAATTCTTTAATTTTTGTGAATTTAGATTTAAGTAAAAATACAAATACATCAGTTAATTTTAAAGAAAAAATAGAAAATTATAATAGATTTTGTGTAAGTAAAAATGATAATTTTGGAGAAAATATGATGTTTGTAATTGTAGTGTTAGTTGTATTATTCTGTTGTTGTTGTTGGAGTGAAACAAGTACAAATAGAAATATGTATTAAGTTAAAAATAACTTAATATATATATATTATGAATATTCCAAATAATGAAACAGTTTATAATTTGAATATGGAAATTATGGAAGATTCATTTATATTTTTTTTAATGTTTTTCATTATTATTTTTTGTAAATTTGTATGTTGTAAAAAAAGAATTGTTATAGATAATGAATCATTAAGAGATGAAATAAATTCTTTGAGAGAAGAAGAAAGTTGTGAAGAAAATTTAACACTACCGAATTTGAAAATAGAAAAATCAAATAATTTAAAAAATAGTGAGGATGATTTACCTTCTTATTCAGATATTTATCCAGAAAAATATAAAGTTAATCATACAAACAAACAAATGATAGAATAAAAGACCAATCCATATTATTTAAATCAAGAATACGACCATATTCATCAAGAATCTGAACAGATAATCTTTGTATATCTACAGGACCAAAATATTCGCGTGTTCTATTTAAAGAATCAGTATAATTATCATCTTGACCACTTTTATAAACTTTATTTGTTTGTAAACCTTTTGTTAAATTAATGCGACCCAAAATATTAGGAGATAAAATAGATTCGGCAAATGCAGCTCTGAAAAAATTATTACTACTATTATTATAATCATTAACAACAATATAACAATATTGAGGTCCATTAACAAAACATATACCTTCTGATATAATTGATCCTCCAGAAAGCTCAGTAGTACCATCTTCACTTTTAATAACATATTCTCCACTTCTAAATCCAAGTTGCCAACCTAATCGGAATAAGAGAGGAGTTGAATTATCTGGTCCTCCTTCATTATTTACATTAAAATTAACAACTATTTCACGACATTTTCCCGGAGGATTAGAATCCTTATCTAAAGCAAAAACACTTCTACCACTAACAGGATCAACAGTAAATCTTATACAAGGAATTAGAGGATCAGGTTTAAAACTTGTATTAGACCCTAAACCTACTCTATCTAAAGCAGAATTAACAGCAGATTCAATATAAGCTGCCTTAGTAGAATCAACCCAGCGGTCTTCATAATTACCAGGTGGAATTTTAATTATAAAAATATTGGGTTCATATTGGGGAGCAGTAGGATCTAAAGTAATAGTAAAAGTAGTATTACCTAATGATTCAGAGAGAGCATAGAAGGTCATAGGAATTTCTATAGAAGATAATCTCATAGAGACAACCTTATTTAATCGTTCTGGTAAAGTAACAGTAAAATCGGTACTTTTAGTAGTATAATAATCAGGTCTAAATCTAGTATCAATATTAATAGATCTTTTAATACTTTTAACATTAATAGGATTTAGATGACCGGGTGGATAATTTTTTTCATCAACATTTCTTCCATCCCATGTATTAGCTTTTTTACCTTCTATTTCATTATTATTATTAATAATTGGATGATTCCCATAAAATGATACGTTATTAATAGGATCTTGATAAGTACCAGAAAATTTATTATTAGAAAGATTTTGAAATAATTTATTTTGAGCATTATCTAAAAATAATAAAATTTCTTGAATCTTAAACATATCTGAATTTTCTAATTTCACTAATTTTTTTTGTAATTTATCTTTTGCAATTTTGACAATATTCATATCATAATCTTTTGGCAAAGAAAGTAATTCACAAATATCATCATTTGAATAAGTAGTTATATCTAAATTAAATTTTTCCATTTTAATATATATAAATAAATATATTTAACTAATAACACAATTATCTTCATTATCTTCTTTTTTGTGTAAACTATGAAATAATAGATCACTTTTTTCCCAATCAGATGAATCTGTATGACTTTCTTCTGATAATTTATTTTCCAATAAAATCATAGATAAGAGAGAATAATTTTGAATTTCTAACAATAATTCTTTTAATTCATTTCTTTTTTCATCATCTAAATTATATAAATAATCTTTTTGTAAAGAATTTAAGTTATTATTTAATCTTTTCCAAATTTCATTAGGACCATTTTGAGAAAATTCATTATTATAATTTTGCACATTTTTAGTAAAATTATTTAAAGATTCGGCTTGTAAACTTTTAAAATGAGAAATTTGCGTTTTATATAGTGCTCCAGTATCAATAGTCATACTTTTTTTATAATCCTTAACAACAAGATGTCCTAATCCTTCAGACATTTATAAATAGAATTAAATAATTAAATTTAAATCTATTTTTATTATAAATTTTAAGTTCTTCTGGCTCTAGCTCCTACTAATCCAGTAGATGATGAAGATCCAACAGTAGAACGTGGTAAACTATTAGGTTTATAATAAGCAGTCCAATTAAAAAGAACTTGTTTATTAGGAGGTTTAAAATTTAATAATTTAATTCCTGGAAAATTAATAGGTTTTTTAGGTAATCTATAATCATAATTTCTAAGAGGAAGAGTTCTATCTGTACAAGGACAAGGCATAATATATATATATTTTTTTTTTATTTAAATTCACTAAATAAATAGTTATCTTCTTCCTCCACAACCACAGCCTCCTTTTCCTCTTTTTACATTTTGATGCATACCCCCCAATCTATTCATAATAGGTTGTGGTTGAGGTTGATTTTTAGGTGGAACAAAATTAGGTTTATTAGCAATTTTATTTTTTTCATCTTCTTTTAATTTTTCAGCTTTTGCCCATTCATCAATAAGTATCTTAGGATCAATATTATTCTTTTTTTCATGTTCTAATTTTTGTTTTTCCAATCTCTCCTTTTCTAATCTTTCCTTTTCTAAGTTTTCCTTTTCTAAGTTTTCCTTTTGTAATCTTTCCTTTTCTAAGTTTTCCTTTTCTAAGTTTTCCTTTTCTAAGTTTTCCTTTTCTAAGTTTTCTTTTTCTAATTTTTCTTTTTCTAAGTTTTCTTTTTCTAATTTTTCTTTTTCTAATTTTTCTTTTTCTAATTTTTCTTTTTCTAATTTTTCTTTTTCTAATTTTTCTTGCTTATGGACT
>Ga0180434_10007796_pt1 | contig 11983 bp, 8 predicted proteins | sample SS_ome_7_FD_132453 | JGI IMG/M metagenome (GOLD analysis project Ga0180434, IMG submission 132453) | Hypersaline lake sediment archaeal communities from the Salton Sea, California, USA - SS_1_D_2 metaG | ecosystem: Environmental > Aquatic > Non-marine Saline and Alkaline > Hypersaline > Sediment... | reverse complement strand
GCCCGGTTATTCGCGGAGGCGAGGGGGGACGGGGCCGAGCCGCCGTCGTGAGATGGCGGGTATCCAGTGCCGCAGCGGAAACGCGGCGCGCCGGATTGAGATACCCGCGAACTCACGTTCACGGCTCGGCGCGTGCCGGGGTCGTCACTCCGAAATCCGCAATCCCAAATCCGAGATGCCAGCCTGCCCCTCCGGGGCTTCGAGCCAAAAAACATCAGGGGCGAAGCGCGCACCTTACGCCTGGCCGTCGGCGTCGGGCGTGCGGCCGAGGCGCTGGGCGATGCGTTCGGCCACGTCGCCCGCGAAGTGAACCGTCTGGGTGGGGAAGGCGATGGAGAGGCCCATCCCCCGCAGCGCCCGCATGATGGCCAGGTTCACCCGTTCCTTTGTCTCCATGTGGTCAGCGTAGGCGACGGCCCGGGTGAAGTAGTACACGCGGATGTTGAGGCTGGAGGCGCCGAAGTCCTCGAAGCGGACCACGATGTACTCCGGGTCCACGCCGTCGTCGGCCTGGAGGATGGCGCGGATCTTGGCCACGGCCTCTTCCATCTCCTCGGCCGTGGTCTCGTAGGTGACGCCCACGGTCTGGAATACCCGCCGCTTGGGCATGGCGGACCAGTTGTCGATCTTGGCCGCAGCCACCGTCTTGTTCGGGAGGGAGACGAGCGTGGCCGGCCAGGTCCGGATGCGGGTGGACCGGAAGCCGATCTGCTCCACGGTGCCCTGGGTGCCCTCGATCTCGACCATGTCGCCGACCATGAACGGGCGGTCCAGGAAGATGAAGACCGAGCCGAAGAAGTTGGCCAGCGTGTCCTGCAGCGCCAGGGCCACTGCCAGCCCGCCCACGCCGAGACCCGCCAGCAGGCTCGACACGTTGTAGCCGAGCAACTGGACGACCCAGACGGCGAGCAGCAGGCCGATGACGATCTTCATGGCCTTGCGCACCAGCGGCACGAGTTGGTCGTCCAGGGTCGATTCGGTCCGCCCCGCCAGGCGCGTCAGGTACACCGCCATCACGTCGATGAACCGGAAGAGAAACCACAGCAGGTCCGCCACCAGCAGGACTTTGAGGATGGCGAAGGCCACGCCGCGGACGTTCGTCGGCTCGGTGGGCAGGGCCAGGACCCACACGGCCAGGGCCAGCCCCGCCAAGAGCAGCACCCAGCCGAAAGGTTTGGAGGCGGCCTGGGCCAGCATGTGGTCGAACTGAAACCGCGTCCGTTGCAGCCGCGGGATGAGCCGCTTCTCGAAAACGTAGTCGGAGACCTTCCGGGCCACCAGGCCGAGCAGGATGAACGCCAGCGCCGCCGCAGCCTGCCAGACGGCGGTGCCCAGCACGGGGACCCGCGACCACGCGGGGGCGTACTGCTCCAGGAAGGACGGGTCCGGCGCCGCCTCCTCGATGCCGCGAGCCGGCGCAGGAGCGCGGCGGGTCTCCGTACCCGCCGCGCCCTCCGCAGCCGCGCGCGGTGCATCAGGCGATACCCCGCGCGGGACTCCCTCCGCTTCCGCGCGGCGGCTCTCCTGGGCCGCCGCGCCCTCCGTCGGCTCGGCCTCATCGGCATCGGCTGCGGAAGGCGAACTGGCGGACAAGCCGCCAGTGGCACCCGGCGCAGCGGCACCCGGCGCAGCGGCAGCCGGCTCGGCGGCAGCCGGCTCGGCGGGGGCGGCAGGAGCGGCGGCGAGGAGTTCGCTCACCACCGCCCAGGCCAGCAGGGCGACCGGCACCGCCAACACCAGCCGGGCCAGCCACGTGATGCTGCGCCCGCGCCGCATGGGAGGTCCTTTCCTCCGGTCCGCCGCGTAGTCTACCGAAGGAGGTGAGGGCGTGCAAGCGACCGCCGGGGCGCTTGCGCGGTGGGCCCGCCTTCGGCGGGTAAATCTCCGTGCCCACCGTGTCCTATTTAGCCGCCGGCCCTGCCAACCCCGGCGGGTAAAACTTGGCCGACGCGTCACATCCGAAACGGCACGCGCCGCGCAAGGGCGGGGGCTAACTGTCCATTTCCGCGCGAAAGGTTCCTCTCGCATCCCGCCCGGCCAGCGAGTATGATGGAGGCGAGACGGCCGGACCGGCCGAGGCCGGCCGGCCCACTCCCATCCACCCGGCAGAAGGAGGAGAGACGATGGCCCTGCACGTATCGCGGGTCCAGGTGTGGGCGGCAGCCATCGAGGACCGCCCCGGCGGCACGGCGGAGAAACTGGGGGCCCTGGCCCAGGCGGGCGCGAACCTGGAGTTCGCCATCGCCCGCCGAACCCCCGAGAAGGGCGGCGGCGTGCTCTTCGTCGCGCCCCTCGCCGGCGAACCGGCCGTCCAGGCCGCCCAGGCCGCCGGCTTCTCGGTCGCCGAGGGGCTCCACAGCCTCCGCGTCGAGGGACCCGACGCGCCCGGCCTGGGGGCACGCCTGACCGGCGCCCTGGCCGAGGCCGGCATCAACCTGCGGGGCGTCTCGGCGGCGGCCATCGACGACAAGATGGTCTGCTACCTGGCCTTCGACGCCGACGCCGACGCCGCCGAGGCCCAGGACGTCCTGGCGGGCCTGGCGTAGGCCGGCCGGTCGGCTGGGCGCGTGGCGAAGGCCGGCGACGCGCCGTCGCCGGCTCAACGTGCGCGTTCGGTGCGGCGTCGCAGGAACGACTCATGCCGATGGCTAACCGTCTGCTTCGCCTGGTGCTTCGCGTGACGGGCTCGGCCCTGCTGCTGGCCCTGCCGTTTGCCCTCGTGCCGCGCACGTGGCACGAGGCGATTCACGAGTGGATCGGTTTGGGCCCCTATCCCGAAGGGCCGGTCGTCGATTATCTCGTGCGGTCGGTCTCCGGCATGTACGTGTTGAGCGGCGCGTTCTGCTGGCTGGTCGCGACCGACGTGCGCCGCTACGGGCCGATGGTCCGGTTCCTGGGATGGACGAGCATCGCGTTCGGCGTCCTGATGACGGTGGTGGATGTGATGCTGGGCCTGCCGTGGTGGTGGATCGCGGGCGAAGGGCCGGAGGCGATCGTCCTGGGGGCGATCCTCATCGTCCTGGAGCGTGCGGCCAGTGCGCCGGGCGAGGAGGATGGGGCGTGAGCAACAGGCACTTGGCGGGCGCCCGTTGGTGCTGGAACCCTGGCGCTACGTATCGCGTGAGGCGGCCACGAAGCGCCGAAGAGGCTCCAAATCCTGAGCCCAAGCAATGTATACGCCAGAGGCCTGAGCATCAACTAAACTTGAAACCTTGAAGACTCCGGATAGCACGGCCACCGTCACGACCTGTTGGCCGTACGTCGTGCGCCGGTGCTCGGCCTTACCAGACGTCTCGCGATTCAGCCGCTTGACACTGTTCACGGCACTGTTCGACACCTTACACTCGATAGCCAGAAGACGCCCTTGATTAAGGCGAACGGCAAGGTCCGCTTTGGCTTGCGCCAAAAGGACTTCGCGAGTGAAGGGGCCCCCGTGGCAACTCATCCAAGGCACGGATTTTGCGGATGCCCTCTTGATGCTTCAAGCCACACGACTTGAGGAGGCGGTGGACGGCTTCCTCCTGCTCCGTGCTGGCCTCGCCACGCCTTGTAGTGCGGCACATTTCAATAGCCCAGAGCGAAGCGGTCCAGTCGATCGCCGCCCGCCGCACGACGCGCGTGGGGCGGGATCCAGAATCGACCCAAGGGCACCGGAAGGGATCGAGGAAAGCCTTAATGGCCGTCACCGCTCTTGCCGCAACATCATCCGGGATGCTTTTCCGTCCCACAACATTTCCGCCAGCCAGCGTGTTGAGATCATCCTGGCTCAAAGGCGGGGCCCCGAGATAGCGGGCGGCCTCCACCAATTCCGGACTGTCTTGAAGCACATGGGGGTCGAGACGGCACACATCGTCCGTAGCCTTAAAGAGCGCTTCGAGTTGGTGGCGCGCCTTGGGAAAACCTCCCTGTACGGAGCCGAGCCTTGCTGGAGCCGCTCCTCGACGAACATCGACAAGGACTTGCGAGCAGCCTCCTCCAATTCCTGCGGAGTCCAGGTCGTGGGGAAGTCCATGGAGATTCCTTCAGATATTCCAGTCGGCCGGCGGAGGAATCAGCAAGTCTTCCATCTCACGCGGCTCGAACTTCTCGAGTCCGCCCTGATAAAGGCGACCGTTTCCAACGAATGTGTGTGCCGCCTTGTTTAACGCACGGGCCAACGCCCGCACCTCGGCCGCAGACATCCGCTTGCTCGGGTACACGCCATGCGCTATGTTCAAAATCCGTACACCATCCGGGTTGCACGCAAAAGCCGGAGCACATCGAGCCATGTAGGACGCGATAATCGGAGGGGGCGTGGCTTCGCCCAGCCACCACCAGGGGCGCCTGTGTCGGCAGAGGTATCGTTCGTGAATACCTCGCTCCTCGCCCTCGGCGAGATACCGTAGGGCCGCTTCTCGTGCGGGATCCGGCAAAAGCGACAAGTCGCGGGGAAGGGTAAGAAGCACCCGACACGCAGAGCCGTCGAGGCATCCCCCCGCAGAGAGAATCTGCTTGGCGGATGTCACGACAGGTTTCGTACAGGCAGCCAACCCGAGCCGTTCGGCCCGCGCCGCGTCCATCACGAAAAAGTCGTTTGCCCCCGTGGCAACCCCGCGATGAACTGACGCCACATCCCCCAGGCGTACCCACCCCTGGCGCGTAGCGTCCTCCGGGCGCTGCCCGTTCCGAAGCAGATGACCCCAGCGACCCCCAAGCCGACTGCGTGGCACAGCCCGCGCCTTGTCCGCCCCATCGGCCGCCGTGAATTCCGAAACGCGAGAGAGAAGGACGTGAAGATCGTTTGATCCCACCCTGAAACAGGTCACGGCAGCGGTCGTCATCGCGTCATCGAACACATCTGAAGACTCGTGGAGCAAGGAGATAGACACTAATCCGAGCCGATCTCGCAGCAACTTGCGCAAAGCCCTTCCGTAGCCTACGTCGAGCCATTCGGCGCTGGTGATGAAACACCCTAGGTCACCCGGCTTGGCCCTTAATGCCGTCGCAAGAAAAAAGTACACGTGCAAGCCGGCCAGTTTTGAGAAAGGAAGGTTCAGACGCTTGGCCACCCCTGCACCCCAGGCCTTGACGTGGGATGGCAGCCTGTGATGACGCACGTAGGGGGGGTTACCAATAAACGCGGTAGTGCCTTCGTCGAGTTGCAGTGACCCACTCAGATAGTCCATACAACGCACTTCGACATTGTCCAAGCCAAAACGCTTCGCATTGGCCCTCGCGATGAGGGTGGCGACAGGGTCTGAACCTCTCCCCCCTGTGGTTGCCGGCAAAGGATTCCCACACGAACACCCCGCTTCCCAATGGGCAGACGACCACGACGTTTCCTTTGACACCGCCGCGCGGTGGCCGGTAGAATCGCCTCCGGCGCCGAGGCGGGAGTCGGCCGCGACCACCCCGCGAGCCGGGGCCCGTCCGGCGCCGGTGTTCGAGCCGCGATCGTAAGGCTTGCCCTGAGCGAAGTCGAACGGGTCGCGGGTACGTTCGATTGGCGGCGCTGGTCGCCCATCGCGGTAGAGGATACCCGTCGCCTTACGGCGGCTGCTCGAACAGGTGTGTCTCGTGCGCGGCGGGTACGGAGGCCCGCCGCGGGACGTCTTCAAATTCAGGGTCGTCGCGTTCTTCATGGAGGAGAAGACATGAGTAAGCGCGTGCTGAACGTCGGGCTCATCGGGGGCGGGGGCCCCGCCTTCATCGTCAATCCGCACTCCAAGGCCATCCACATGGACGGCACCCGGCGCATCGTCTGCGGGGCGCTGCACCAGGACCCCGAGGTGGCCATGAGCGAGGCCCGCAAGTGGCCTTATCCCATCCACGGATATCCAAATTACGATGAGATGATCGAGGACCAGGCGTCCAAGCCCAAGGGCGAACGCATCGACTACGCCCTCATCGTCACGCCGAACTTCGTCCACTACGACCCGGCGATGAAACTGGTGAAGGCGGGCATCCCGGTCTTCTGCGAGAAGCCGCTCACCATCACCGCCAGCGAGGCCGAGGACCTGGCCAAGGCCGTCAAGAAGGCCAAGGTGCCGTTCGGCGTCGCCCACACGTACCTGGGCCACTGGAGCACGTGGGTGAGCCGGTGGATCGTCCAGAGCGGAAAACTGGGCAAGGTCCGCTGGGTCGATGCCTACTACCTCCAGGGGTGGCTGGCCAGCCGGCTGGAACTGGAAGGCCTCCAGCAGGCCGAGTGGCGGACCGACCCCGAAAAGGCCGGCGCCTCCTGCTGCGGCGGTGACATCGGAACACATGCTTTCATGCAGATGCGCTATGTGACGGGCCTGCGGGTCAAGCGGCTGCGCGGCATGATTGAGACGTTCCTGAAGGGCCGCCAACTCGACGACCACTTCACCACGTACTGCGACCTGGCCGGCAAGATGGCCGCACCCGACGGCGCCAAGGCCCTCATCCGGGCCACGCAGATAGCCATCGGGCACAAGAACGATCTCGGCCTGGAGGTCAATGGCGAGAACGGCACGCTCATCTGGCGGCAGGAGGACGCCGAACGCATCCAGATCCGCCTGCCCGGCGAGCCGGACCGCGACTACTGGCGCGGCGAACTGGGCGAGAAGGACTCGTTCCTCGGCCGGGTGCCCAAGTGGGTCAGCGACGAACCGCAGGTGCCATCAGGCCACGTGGAGGCGTTCCACGACGCCTACCGCCGGCTGCACGCCGCCTTCGAGGCCGACGTCCGCCGGTACAACGCCGGCCGAAAGTTCACGTGCGACGGCTCCAAGTACGCCAGCGTGGACGACGGCGTGGCCCACATGAAGTTCGTGGAGGCGGCCGTCAAGAGCGCCAAGAACAACTCGCGGGCGGTCACGCCGTAAGGCGACGTCCTTCGATCATCCCGCGCGGCGGGTCTCCGCACCCGCCGCGCTTTGCCTTTGCGCACCGGGTGCCACTGGCGGCTTGCCCGCCAGTGCGCCCTGCAAATCTTGAAACACTGGCTGACAAGCAGCCAGTGGCACCCGCGCGCGTCCGTACGTAGAACGGCACGCGCCGCGCAAGCGCGGCGGCTAAATGTGCGTAGGGTTTTCGATCCCCCGCACCATGGCCGGGCAAGCGCGGCGGCTAAATGTGCGTAGGGTTTTCGATCCCCCGCACCATGGCCGGGCAAGCGCGGCCATGCCACCCGGCGACCTGCGGTCGCCGGCTCGGGCGCGGCGTGCGAAGCTCCGATCAGCCCTCGGGCCCCGGCCCCGCCACATGGCGCATCCGCTCCAGGGCCTTATGGAACGCCTCGCCGCGCTTCCCGTGCGGGATGACCGTGTTGCCTTCCAGCGTGATGACCTTGGGGGCCGTCGCGTTGTACCGGACGATGGGCACGCCCTGGCGGAGCGTCACGATGTTGTGGCGGACGAGGTTCTCGCGGGCCTTGTGGAACCGAAACGGCGAGCGAACCGTATCGTGAATCAGGTTCCCCTCGATGACGATCTCGGTCGTGCCCTGGTCGAGGAACATGCCGTTCGACTCCGCCCGTCCGGCGTTCAGCGGGATGTCGTGGATGTGGTTCTTCGCCAAGAGCGTGCCCGGCTGGCGGCCGAGGGTGTAGATGCCCCCGCCGTCGGAGAGAATCTGCATGCAGTGATGGATATGATTGCGGGCCACTACGTTCGCCTTGCACGGCGAGGGCGTAGGGTTCCACCGCCAGCCGACCGAGACGCCCGTGTACGGATGGTGGGCGATTTCGCTCCGCGCGATGACGTTCTCAGCCGCCAGGCCCACCCACACGCCGACCGCGCCGAAGAACCGCTGCCCGCAGCGGACGATGCGGCAGTTTTCAATCCGGTTCGCGGAAGCCACGTCGCGGCCCTTTCGGGCGGCCCCTTCGCCGAGCATCACGCCGTTGCCCGCCACGTCCTCCACCACGCAGCCGCGCAGCGCGCCCTCGTGGCACGCCCGGCCGAACCAGACGCCCGAGCCGCCGAGGCGGCGGAACCGACAGGACTCGAACCCGCAGGCGTCGGCGGCCACGAGTTCGACGGCGGGAGGGACCGGCTCCCTGTCGCCCCACTGCTTCTTTTCCCGCGCCTCGCCCTCCCAATGGAAGCAGGCCTGCATGCCGGCGTACCGGCCGCCGGCCGGCATCCACAACGCGTGCTCGAACGTCAGGCCGCGTAGGTTCAGGCTCCAGACCCGCTTACCCGCGTCCGTGTCGCCGCGGACGACGAGCAGTTGCGGGGCCACCGGGGCGACCACTTCCGTCGTGCCGATCGTCTCGCCCGGCATCGGTCGGTACGTCAGCACGCCGGTCTTCGTATCGAGATACCATTCGCCCGGCGCATCGAGCAGCGCGGGATGGTTCTCGATGCGGAATCGCGGGTGCGGCTCGAAACCGCCGATGCGCCAGAACCCGGCCGGTCCGCCCACGCGGTCGGCCGTCGTCAGCGTCCGGCTCCCGGCGTCCATGGACGCGATACGCACGCGCGTGACGGACCAGTCGTGCAGCAGGAGGAGTTGGGCCTCGCCGGGCTCCGCCAGCGCCGGCACCTCGTCCTCCTTCCAGGTGAACTTCCAGCGGTCGTCGACGACCGCGTCGACGCGGGCCCAGCCCTGGTTCGGGTGGCGTGCCCGCGGCCGTCGCTCGCCGCCGACGAAAAGTTCGTTGAAGCGCCACGCGCCGGCCTTGACCTTGGGGACGGTCGTTCGCCAGACCTCGCCGTCCTGCTTCCATCCGCCAATGACCCGGCCGCCGGAGATGACGGGCGAGGTGCCTTCGGCCGCCCGCCAGATGACGTCGTGCTTCACCGTGCCGCCGTCCTGGGGGCCGAGGACGAGCGGCTCGGTCAAACGGTACGTGCCGCCGTGCACGATGACGTGCAGGTCCTCCTTCAGCCCCTTGGTGATTGTCTCGCGCGCCGCGTCGCGCGCCCCCACGAGCGTCGCGACGGGCTCGGCGGCCGTGCCCGGATTTGCGTCGTCGCCGTCCGGCGCGACGTGGATCTCGGCGGCCGGCGCAACACCCGCGGCCAGGGCCATCGCAAGGGCCGGCGTGACCATCTGGAAGAAGCGATTCAGCATAGGCGGGCCTTTCCGGAATCGTGCGCGCCGCCGCCGGCGCGCCTCTGGTGATTTAATGCGGCCCGGCGGCCCGGGTTGCGGGTGAAGCGGAACGTGGGGGCCGCGAAACGGAGGAACCCTCGGCCAATATCTGCGCTTGATTATACGGTCCCCCACCGTAGACTTGAAGAGCGAGATTCCGAACCTCGTGCCGGAGACGCCCGATGCCTTCACCCCTCTCTCGCCGACGGTTCCTGAAGGCCGCCGCTGGCGCCGGCCTGACGCTGCTCGGCCCCGGCCTCGCCCGCACCTACGCCGCCGCCGACACGGTGAACCTCGGCATCGTCGGCGCCGGCGGCATGGGCAAGGGTAACCGCCGGTGGCTGAAGCGGATCGGCGGCACGCGGATCGTGGCCCTGTGCGACGTGGACACGAAGCGCCTCGCCCGGGCCGCCTCCGAGCACCCCGATGCCAAGACCTGGACCGACTACCGCAAGATGCTGACCGACATGCGCCGGGACATCGACGCCGTCTGCGTCTCGACGCCGGACCACCATCACTTCCCGGCCTCGATGCTGGCCATGCAACTGGGCATGGGCGTGGATACCGAGAAACCGCTGGCGCACTCGGTATGGGAGGCCCGGCAGATGGGCATCGCCGCCGCCAGGCACGGCGTGGCTACCCAGATGGACAACGAGGGCCACGCCCGCGAAGGCCTGCGGAAGGCTGTCGAGTGGGTCAAGTCCGGCGCCATCGGGCCGGTGCGGGAGGTCCACATCTTCACGAACCGGCCCATCTGGCCGCAGGGCATCCCGAAACGGCCGCCGGCCCAGGACCCGCCCGAGCACCTGGAATGGGACCTGTGGATCGGCCCCGCCCCGTTCCGCAAGTATCATAAGCATCTGCATCCGTTTGCGTGGCGGGGGTGGTGGGATTTCGGCACCGGCGCCCTCGGCGACATGGGCTGCCATTTCTGGGACTCGCCGTTCTGGGCGCTGACGCTCGGCCATCCGGAGACGGTGGAGGCGGAGCAGGGGGGCAACTCGGCGGAGACCGGCCCTCTGTGGTCGACGGTCCGTTACGAGTTTCCGGCCCGCGGGCCTAACCTGCCGCCCGTCACGGTCACGTGGTGGGACGGCCGCAAGCCGCGAACTCTGCCGAACGGCGAGGTCACGTCCGACGTGCCGAACCTGCCGCCGCGACCGCCCTGCTTGGAGGAGGACCGCGAGTTTCCCCGCAATGGGACGATGTTCGTCGGCGAGAAGGAGACGCTGCTGGTGCAGGATACGGCCAGTCCGCGGATCATCCCGGAGGCGCGGATGCAGGCGTTCGAGCCGCCCGAGCCGTTCCTCCCCTCCTCGCCCGGGCATAAGAAGGAGTGGCTGGCGGCGGTGCGAGGCGGGGAGGAAGCGGGGTCGAACTTCCACGATTACGGCGGGCCGCTCGCCGAGGTCGTCCTCCTGGGCAACGTCGCCATTCGCACGGGCGAGAAAATCCGGTGGGACGGACGGAACCTGAAGGCCAAGGGCTGCCCCGAGGCCGACCGCTACCTCCGCCGGCCGTACCGCGAAGGGTGGGATTTCTCACCGAAGGCGTGAGCGCGCCGGGCGGCCGCGCGGGGCGGACCCGGCGGCGAAATGGGCGCGCGGAAAACGCACTGGACTCCAGCCCCGATGAAAGGAGATGCCGATGTCTTTCCCAGGACGCGTGATTGCCACGGCCGTGTGTGCGAGTCTTGCAGTGGGCGTTCTCGCGCAGGTGGCGCCGAAGGCGCAGGCGGCAGCGCCGGACACGGAGGCCTGTTTTCGCGAGGCGGCCGCCTCGGCGGAGGTGGCCGGCTACGCCCTCAGCAAGGTCCAGCGCTGGCTGCACGAGGTCGCCCTGAAGAAAATCGAGCCGGACACCGGCCTCTACCACCCGGAGGGGCGCTTCAACTACCAGGACGCCTGGGCGGACTGCTATCCGTTCCTCACCTGGGCCGCCTGGGCCACCGACGCCGAGGCGCTCGACGGGCCGGTCCGCAAGGCCCTCCACGCCGAAATCGCCCACTGCCCGGACGGGTTCTTCACGAAACCCGAGAACGCCTACGGCGGCAGCGAATACGTCAAGGACGGTCTGGTGGCCGTCGTCGAGGCCACCGGAAAGGACGAGTGGTTCGACCGGATGCAGGCCATCGAGGAGGCCATCTGGCGGAACCCGACCATCGAGACGCCGTTCGGCAAGATTCCCTCGAAGAACATCGAGGTCAACGGCGAGCAGTTGCAGGTTCTGGCCCGCCTCCACACGATGACCGGCGAGGCGCGGTACCTCGTATGGGCCCAGCGGCTGGCCGACTACTACCTGAGCGATGAGTCCTTCGTGCCCAAACGCCTGCGCGACCACGGGTGCGAGATCATCGGCGGCCTGGGGCTGCTGCTCGGCGTCGAGTCCGAGGTCCAGCCGGAGACGGCCCGCCGGCGCCTGCCGCGGCTCAAGAAAATGTTCGATACGATCCTGGCTCGCGGGTGCAACGAGGACGGCATCATGTACAATAGGCTGGGAGCCAAGGGCGGCCGGCTCAGCGACGGATGGGGGTACAACTACGTCGGCTTCCTGTGCTACGACCTGGCCGCCGGCAAGCACGTGTACCGCGAGCACGTCGCCCGGACGCTGCGGAACCTCGCCAAGCCGAAGTACAAGGACTACCCGTGGGAAGGCCGCTCCATCGACGGCTACGCCGACTCCATCGAGGGCGGCATCTACTGCCTCAACCGCGTCCCCGTGCCGGAAGGCCTCGCCTGGGTCGACCGCGAGATGGCCCGCAACGTCACGCGGTCCGACGACCCGCTGGCGACGGCCAAACTGTGGGGCACGATGAAACTTGAGTCCAACGGCGTGCGGACCGTCATCATGCACGCCCTGATGCACACCCGCGGCCTGCGGGCCCGGCCGTGGCGGCAAGACCTGCGCCTCGGCGCCTGCGAGCGCGGCGACGGGCTGGCCG
>Ga0180434_10007795_pt1 | contig 11983 bp, 4 predicted proteins | sample SS_ome_7_FD_132453 | JGI IMG/M metagenome (GOLD analysis project Ga0180434, IMG submission 132453) | Hypersaline lake sediment archaeal communities from the Salton Sea, California, USA - SS_1_D_2 metaG | ecosystem: Environmental > Aquatic > Non-marine Saline and Alkaline > Hypersaline > Sediment... | reverse complement strand
GACGTAGGTGTTTTCGCTCTTCTCGGCGGCCTCGCGGACCCACCCGATCTCCTTCTTAAGCCCGTCGGGTTTCTCGCCCGTTTCCAAGAGGGCCCAGGTGATGTAGGCGTTCGAGCAGTCGCGGTCCTCGATCCAGGTGTGCAGTGCCCGGCGCCCGCGCGTAAAACCGCCCTGGCCGTCGCGCGTGGCCAGCAGCCACTGGCGCGTGCGCTCGACCATCTCGGCGTCGACCTGGTGTACTTCGGCCATGTCGACGAACTCCATCAGCCCGTAGGCGGTCAGCGTCTCGTGGCCCGGGTCGGCGCCGAACCACTCGTAGCCCTTCTCCTGGCACTCGAAGCCGGTGAGGCGCTCGTAGCCGCGCGAGAGCGTATCGCCCGCCCGCTGGACCAGGTCGGGATCGACGCCGGTGTGCGACATGAAGTACTGCTGGGCCATCACGAGCGGGTAGGTGGTCGAGCTGGTCTGCTCGAAGCAGCCGCACGGCTCGCGGATCAGCCGGGCCAGGGCCTCGGTCAGGTTGGCCAGCGGCGTGGGGTAAACCACGGCCCGGGTCGTCATGCTCCCCTCGACCATCTCGGCGGGGATGACGATCTCGTGGGTCGCCGTGCCGCCGGCGGCCAGCATCCCGCCGAAGCCGTCCTCGACGGGGAAACCCCGCGGCACGACCTTTACGCTCCGCGTGACCCGATCGCGATACTGCCCGGCCGTGGCCGAGAGCGTCAGCTCGGCCTGGCCGTTGTACGGCTCCACGGCGATGGCCAAGAGCCGTCGCGCCCGCTCGTCGGGCCCGAGCGTAAACGGGATCAGCGACGAGGCGGTTTTGAGCGCCGGGTTGGCCTCGATCGTGACGTTGGCGTTGGCCAGCGGGGTGCCCGTGGCGTTGACCATCGCCATGGGCAGCAGCACTTTGTCGCCCGAGGTCACCTCGAGCGGCATCTTGGGCTCGCAGTAGAAGGGCTCGACCGACTCGATCTGGGTCGTGCCCGTGCCCAGGGCCCCGGCGGCCGAAAACGCATCGGCGAAGACCCGGAAGCTGGTCACCGAGTCGTTCAGTCCGAACTCGACCTCGGCCCGGCCGGTCTGCGGGTCGGTGGGGATGCCGGCGTGCCAGAAGAGGGTCTCGGTGAAGTCGACGCGCTCGCCGGGCTGGCGATCGGCGCGGACCTCGTGGGCGTAAATCCGCACGGCCACGAAGTCGTTGCGGATCGGCTGGGGCTTGCTCGCCACGAGCCGCTTTGCGTCCATTTGCTCCTCGGACTTGGCCAGGGCCTGGTCGAGTTCCCTGCGCTCGCGGTCCTGCGGGACTTGGAGGCTGGGCAATGCCTCGCCCGCCGCAGCGGGCAGTTCGGCTTCGGCCAACGGCGGGGGCTCTTCGGCCGGCGGCGGGGCGGGTGCGCCCGCCGGGGGCGGCTCGTCCGCGGGCTCGGGGGCCGCAACGGGCGGCTCGGGCGCGGCCGGCTCGTCGGGGACCGGCGGGCCGCCCATCGGGGGACCGGGTAGCGGCGGAGGAGCAGCCCCTGGCGCCTCCTCGCCGCCCTCGACGGCTCCAAGGTCGAACATCTCGTCCACCGGGACCGCGCCGCCACTCCGCTCCAGCACCTCTGCCCGGTGCCGGACCGACTCCATGCGCAGCGCCAGCGCCCGCCGGGCCGGGTCGCCCTCTTCGGCGAGGAACTTGGCCGCGTCGACCAGCGCGAGCCGCCGCCACCCCTGCGTGCCCAGGAGCAGATCGACCGCCAGCGGGGCGTCGGGGTTTTCCGGGTCGAGGTACACGTGGGCGTCGGCCAGCTCCTTGACCTCCGGCTCCAAGAGCACCATCACGGGCAGGCGCGGGGCCTGCTCCCGCGTCTCGATCATCTCCAGCACGCTGTCGTCGGTCACCGTGACGCCGACCACGGCCCCGACCGGCTCGCCCGCCGCGTCGCGGGTCTCGATCGTCAGCTTTGCCCGGCCGCCGGGCACGTAGCGCTCCGCGTCGGCGCTGATCTCGACCTGGATCGAGTCCTTGGGCCGGCGAAACACCAGGCGTTCGGCCAGCGGTTTGCCTTCGGCGTCCCACACGGTGGCCACCAGCACGCCGTCGGCGTCGCCGGGGTCAAGCTCGAACGACTCGGCCACGCCGGTCAATTCCAGCGTCTTCGAGGCCAGCTCCATTTCCCGTTTGCAGAGCGTGACCGTGTACGTTCCCTGCTCCGTGCTCTGCAAGCCGAGCTGCACCGGCGCGTCGCCTGCGGTCACGTCCTTGGCCGACGTGAGCACCACGCCCTCGTCCTTCACCTCCGGCAGCGGATACTCCGTGGTGATCCCGGCCGGCTCGAGGATTTTCAGCGTGTAGCCGGTGCCGGCCTCGGGCGTAAACTCGAAGCGCCCCCGGCCCTCGTGCTCGCTGCGGAACTCGGCCGCCTGGTTGCCCTCGCCATCGACGATGATGCCCGCCAGGTCGGCCGGCTTCTTGGCCGGGGTGAACGCCTCGAAGTAGACGCGGCAGGGCAGCCCGGCGACCAGCTCGCCCCCCTCGGGATACATGGTCAAATCGACCGTCTGCAAGAGGATGGGGATGGTCTTGCTGGCCGTCTCGACCACGCCGCCGTCCTCGATCACCATGGCCAGCGTGCCCTCGCCGCGGCGGATCTCCCCGGGCAGCTCGAACCGGGCCTCGCAGATCCCCTCGTTGTTGACCCGGGCCGAGCCGCGGTGGACTTCCTCGCCGTCGACCCGGGCGATCACGGTCACGTCGGCCCCGGCGGGCACGCCCCCTTCGGCCCGCTCGACTTCGAGCGTGGCCACCACGAGGTCGCCCGGCCCGTAGCCGTCGCGCAAGAACTCGATTTGCGTCTTCAGACGCGGTGCCCGGTAGGCGCGGACGTCGAACTTGCGTTCGGCCGGGGCGTGGCCCAGCCAGGGGTGGGTCACCTTGACCGTGTATTCACCCCCGGCCTGGTCCTCGGGCACGAGCCACGAGTAGCCCAGCACGCTCGCCTCGCAGGGCACGTAGCCGGAGGCCACTGTATCGCCCTTGGGCCCCATGATCTCGACCAGGGCCTGGGGCTGCTGGTCCTTCGGGAGCGGCCGGCGCGTGGCGTGGTGCAGGATGGCGCCCCGCATGTAAACGGTTTCGCCGGGCCGGTAGATCGGCTTGTCGGTGCTCAGGTGCGTGAGATACCGGTCGGGGCCGCCGAGCGTCTGCGTGGTGACCAGCGCCCGGGCGGCCGGGCCTTTCGCCTCTTCGGCCGCCTTCTCGGCGAGTGTGGCCTGGAGGAAGACGGCTGCTGCGGCGGCGACCGCCAAAGCGACCAGAACGTACGAAGGGCGAGTGTGCCGGCTCATGGCAGGGCTCCTTGTGGTGAGGTGCAAGTTCGTAGTGACCGCATTCATGTGTATGACGGGCATTTGCCTGTTTTGGTTCCGAGGGCCGTGCCCCCGTGAACAACGAAGCTACCCGACCGGTTCGCCGGCACGCCAGCATCCCCCTGCTGTGAGGGGGGGTTGGACGGCCAGGAAAGCGACAACGGCCGTCCCCTGGGCCGCGAGTTTGCGCGGTTGATATTGTCCGCACCCGATGGGTGTGGGTATAAGCCGCGTTTGCGTGTGAAGGACTCACGACCTCTTGCGGACGGCTGTCATGTGTCGCGTTGGCCTCGTTTGGTTTTGGATCGCGGCGGTGGTGTGGGCGCCGGGTGGCGCGACCGCGCGGGCTCAGGCCGTGGGCGAGGAGCTGCCGGCTAAGGAGGTCACGGTCGAGGCGGTCCAGGAGGCCATCAAGCGGCTCGACGAGTCGCCGGAGATCGACGAGGCCACTCGGGCCGCGGCCCGCGAGCAGTACCAGCAGGCATTGGCCGAGCTTGAGTCGGCCAAGGGCTGGGCGGCCAAGGCCGAGCGGTTCGCCCGGATGGCGGCGGTGGCCCCCGAGGAGCTTCACCAGACCCAGGCCGACCTTTCGGCCCTGTCGCGTCCGACGGCGTTCACCATCCCCGACGTGGCCCTCGCCAAGCTCGAGCAGACTCTCTCGAAGAAGGAGGGCGACCTGGGCGAGATGGAGGGGCTCCTGGCCGAGCTCGAGGCCGAGCCGAAGCGTCGGGCGGCACGCCGGCTGGAGATCCCCAAGCTGACCGGCGCGATCCGGGAGCGGCTTGCGGAGATAGACGCCCAGCTCCCTGGCGCCGATGGCGCGGACGCCTCGCCGGCCGCCGAGGCAAGCCGGGCCGCGCTGCGGGCCAGGCGCCACGCCCTCGAGCAGGAGGCGCTCTGTTACGAGAACGAGCTTCGGGCCTACGAGGTGCGCAGCGAGCTGTTGCCCTTGCGGCGCGACCTGCTGGCGGGCCGCATCGCCTCGGCCGAGCAGGAGATCGCGGCCTGGCGCGAGGCGCTCAATCGCAAGCGCCACCGCGAGACCGAGGCCCAGCTCCAGCTCGCCCGGCGCGAGGCCGACCGGGCTCACCCCCTCTTCGGCGACCTGGCCGAGACCAACGCCCGGCTGGTCGAGCGCCGCCAGGAGCTCGCCCGGCTCATCGCCGAAACGACCGGGCGGCTCGACGAGACCAACGCCAAGCTGGCCGTGCTCCGCGACCAGTTCAAGCGGACACGCGAGAAGGTCGAGGCGGTCGGGCTGACCAACGCGATCGGTTTGTTGTTGCGAAAACAGCGGGAGTCGCTCCCCAAGCTGGCCGACCACCGGCGGGCCATCCGCGCCCGGGAGCCCGCGATCCGCGAGTGCCAGCTCGAGCTGCTCGAGCTCGACGACCGCCGCTCGGAGCTCGGCAAGCTCGACGAACAGGTCGAGAAGGAGCTTCAGGAGATCGGTCCCGCGGCGGGAGGGGCCAGCCGCGAGGAGCTGCGCGAGTCGGTGCGCGGGTTCCTCGAATCGAAGAAGGACTACCTCGACGCCCTGATCGCCGACGCCAACACGTACTTCGACCGGCTCGTGGACCTGGACAACGCCCAGCGCCAGCTTATCGACGAGAGCGAGCAGTACGCGGCGTTCATCGCCGAGCGGGTGCTGTGGATCCGCAGCGCGTCGCCGCTGTCGGCCGACGACGCGCGCCACGCGGCCGGGGGGCTCGTTTGGCTGGCTGACCCCCGGGGATGGATCGAGGCCGCCCGAGCCCTGCTCTCAGACGCGGCGGCCAACCCGCTGTTGCCGGCGATCGGGCTGCTCTGCTTTGCCGGGCTGCTCCAGGCGGCCCGCCGGGCCAAGGAGCGGCTCCGCGAGCTGGGGGAGATGGCCCGGCGCCCCGGGTCCTTTCGGCAGTCGCCCACGCTGCGGGCCGTTCTGCTGACGGGGCTGGCGGCCGCCGTTTGGCCGGCGCTGTTGTGGTACGTCGGTTGGCGCCTGGGCACGGCCGGCGATGCCCTGGAGCTGCCCAAGGCCGTGGCGGCCGGGCTCTTCTACGTGGCCGGGGCGTGGCTGGTCTTCGAGCTGATCCGGCAGGGGTGCCGCGAGGACGGGCTGTTCGACGCCCATTTCCAGTGGCCCGACGCGACGTTGGCGTTCCTCCGCCGCGAGGCCCGCCGGGCCATGCTGGGGCTGCTCCCCCTGGTGTTCGTCGTCGCGGTGATGGACGCCCAGGCGAACGACCGCTGGGCCGACGGCCTGGGCCGGCTGGGGTTCGTCGCGGCCATGGCGATCTGTGCCCTGCTGGCCCGACGCCTGTTGCGGCCCGAAAGCCCCGTCTCGCGCGATATCCGGGCCGGCTTCCGCAAGGGCTGGGCCAACGCCATGCGCCTGGCGGGCTATCCGTTGGCCGTGGGCGTGCCCGTGGCGCTGGGGGTCTTGGCACTGGCCGGCTACTACTACACGGCCCAGCAGCTTGCCCTGCGCATGGCGACCACGGTCTACGTGCTCTTGGGGGTGATCCTGCTGCGGAGCCTGGCGCTGCGCTGGGTCTTCGTGCGGCGGCGGCGCCTGGCCATCGAGCAGGCCCGGCAGCGCCGCGCCGCACGCCAGGCCGAGAGCGAGGCCGGCGCCGAGGGGGAGGCCGGATCGGGCCTGCCCGCCGCACAGCCCCCCGAGGTGGACCTGGCGGCCATCGACTCCCAGACCCGGCACCTGGTCGAATACTCGCTGGCCGTGACCGGCCTGCTGGCCGTTTGGTTCATCTGGGTCGACGTGCTGCCCGCCCTGGGCATCCTGCGACGCATCGAGCTATGGCAGACGCTCGATCCGGCCGGGGCGGTCACGCTGGCCGACGCGGTGTGGGCCCTGCTGGTGCTGGCCACTACCTGGATCGCGGCCCAAAACGCACCCGGCCTGCTGGAAATGGCCGTGCTCCAGCGACTGCCCGTCGACGCCGGCTTCCGCTACACCGTGGGCACCGTGGCACGCTACCTGATCATCGTGGTCGGCGTGGTGCTCGGCTGCCGGGCGATCGGGCTGAGCTGGGTCAAGGTCCAGTGGCTCGTGGCCGCGATCAGCGTGGGACTCGGCTTCGGGCTCCAGGAGATCTTCGCCAACTTCGTCTCCGGCCTGATCATCCTCTTCGAGCGCCCGGTGCGCGTCGGCGACGTGGTCACCGTGGCCGACGTCACCGGCGTGGTCTCGCGGATCCACATGCGGGCGACCACCATCACCAACTGGGACCGCAAGGAGTTCATCGTCCCCAACAAGGAGTTCATCACCGGGCGGCTCCTGAACTGGACGCTCAGCGACCAGGTCAACCGGGTGCTGGTCAACGTGGGCATCGCCTACGGTTCGGACACGGAGCTGGCCGGGCAACTCCTGCTGAAGGTCGCCCGGGAGCACCCCCTGGTGCTCGACGACCCCGAGCCGCTGGTCACCTTCGAGGAGTTCGGCGCCAGCTCCTTGAACTTCGTGCTGCGGGCCTACCTGCCCAACATGGACAACCGGCTGGCCGTGATCCACGACCTGCACACGGCCGTGGACCGCGAGTTCCGCGCCGCGGGCATCGAAATCGCCTTCCCGCAGCAGGACGTCCACGTCCGCTCGATCGATGCCGGGCTGCCGCTGCTGGGGCTGGCCCGCCGTGCTGGACGCCGCGACTCGCAAGAGGGCGGCCCGGGCGCAGAGAACCCGCGCCAGGTGGCGTAGAGAAAAGGCTCCTGACCCCTTTTCCTAGGCCAATCATCCGGCGGGACGATATTCGCGGACCTCCGCCTCAAGGCGGCCTCCAAGGCGATCGTGCTCTGTGTCCAATTCGTAGTCCATTTGAAGTCCCAGCCAGAATTCCGGCGATGTCCCGAAGAAACGACCGAGACGCAGCGCCGTATCTGCGGTCACGCGCCGGCTGCCGTGCACAATCTCATTGATTCGCCGCGGGGGCACGCCGATCCCGCGCGCCAAGGCACTTTGACTCAGCTCCATCGGCACGAGGAACTCTTCCAGCAAAACCTCGCCGGGATGAAGGGGTTCCATTTTCTCAGCCATGGTTCGCCACCTAATGATAGTCCACTATCTCAACTTCATAGGCGTCACCGGATCGCCATACGAAGCAGATTCTGAATTGGTCATTCACGCGGATACTGTGTTGGCCCTTCCGGCTTCCCTTGAGCGCTTCCAGCCGATTGCCTGGTGGCACCCTCAAGTCCTGCAACGATTGCGCCCGGTGGAGCATTCGCAGTTTCCGGAACGCCACCCGATGTACGTTTTGCGGAAAGCGTTTCGGTCGCTCACGACGAAAAAGCCGCTCGGTATCGGCGCAGGCAAAGCTCTGAATCATAAGGCAATTCTATAGCGCGTAGCGTTACGCGCCAAGCCTCGCGCGAGCCGCTCCGCGTGCTCTTCTTCGCCGGAGGACCCCGTGTGCAGCCTGTTCCTCGGCGCACACGCTGCCTTGCGTCGGACCACGGACCGGGCCCGGACCAGCAACCGGAAAGGGGTACTCCCTGCGCCTTGGCCGTGGACTGGAACGCTCGTCCGCAGCAGAAATACCGGCCATCCGGGGGGTTGTGGGCGCTTATTGCCCGTCCTTTGGGCGCATCGCTATGCCTCTGCGGCAGTAGAAATGGCCCACTGAACCCCCTCTATCGGGCCATTTTGGGATTTTTTTGGAATTCCCTGTCAGGAATACGGGCCGGGCGGCTAATTAGCGATGGAGTAGCAGAGATGGGGCGCTGTTTCTTCTCTTTTTTTCCTTCCTCTTTTCGGAGGGCAGTGAGATGGTGGGCAAACGCTTCGTTCGGGCCCTGGCGACCGGTTGCGTGGTCCTGGGCGTTACCCTGACCCTCTCTGCGCAGACGGCCGATGCGGCGCTCGTCGCGTACTACCCGTTCGACACCGACCTGGTGGACGTGGTAGGTGGCAATAACGGCACCAGCGGTAACGAGAGCCACGCGGTCATTGAGGGCCGGGCGGCGCTTAACACGAATCCGGGCAATTCGCACGTTCGGGTAGCCACGGCGGGCGCGTGGGCCGGCGACGCGGTGGCCAACGATGCGATTGCCTTCTCGCTCTGGCAGCTCGACTCAGCCCGGGCCAATTCGTCGACTTTCTGGGGCTTCGCACCGACGGCGGGCGGGGGCAACCGCGGCGCCCAGGCTCATATCCCTTGGGGCAACGGAACGATCTACTGGGACACTGCGGGCTGCTGTGGCGGCAACACGCGAATCACCTCAGGCAGCGGCAACACCAACAACGGCCAATGGCACCATTTCGCGTTCGTCAAGGACGGCGGCTATAAGGCGATTTACAAGGACGGCGTTCCCCTGAAGACTCAGGCAACGGGGGCGTCGGCACTACGTCCCTTTACCGACCTTTGGATTGGCAGTGCGACCAACGGCGGGAATCGCATGACCGGCTACATCGACGAGTTCGCCGTCTTTGACCAGTCGCTTACCGCGCCGCAGATCCGCGGCCTGGCTGCGGGAGTCTCACCGATGGCTCCGATGGAGAGTGACTGGCAGAACAACAAGGACGCACGGGAAGACCCGCGCCCCATCGAGGTCTATCCGATGCGGGGCACGCCGGTGATGGACGGGATCATCGACCCCGCGGAATGGGCGGGGGCAACGGTCTACGAGTCCCTCGACGCCGCCGACAATCTCCAGGGCACCCTTTATGCTCGGCTCTCCGACGGGTACCTCACGCTGGCCAACGATTGGGTCGTCAACGACGACCCCAATCCCGACCGGAGCGGTCTGAACGCCTGGCGTATCGGCACGTCAACCGGCCCCGGCCCGGGCAACAGCGGCAACGACGAGTGGTACGAGGTCTTGGTCCAGGACGCCGGGGCGGATGACGAAGTGTGGGTAAAGCGGGCGCTTAATGAAACCGACTTGGCAACTGCCGACTGGCAACCCGGAAGCGACTTCGGAATCGACGCAGGGGCAAATTTCGACCAGGCCGTGGGCAACTGGCAGTACGAGCTCTTCCTGGGCCAAACGAATCCGGGCCCCGGCCCCTTGCCGTTCTGCTACCACTGGGAATGGCAGCAGATCGACCCGCGACCCGGCGACGGCTTCTGGCTTCCCGTCTTCGACGGCAGCGTACACCACGCACCCGAGCCCTCCACGGTACTGATCTGGTCGCTGCTGGCCGGGCTGGGCCTCGCCGCGGGCTGGCGGCGGCGCAAGCGGTAGCCCGAGCGGGGTGCCTGGAACCTTCCAAGCCCCGTCGGTCTGTGCCGCCGGGGCTTTTCTATGGCGATTTGGCGAGACCCCCCCTATCGGGTGGAATTGCCAGGCGGGAAAGGGGGCGCCGCGCTGCTGGAGTCCGGGAATCCACCCCCCTTGTGAGCCATTTTGGCGAAATTTTGGTCGGGGACTGTCAGGAAAGGGGTGCGAGCGGCTAATTAAGGGCGGGTACGGGAAAGGAGGCGAAGTACCACCATGATCTCGCCGTAAGAGGCAACAGGGCTCTCCAACGGGTTACCAGATACGACACATCGTAGACCCCACTAGCAGAAAGGCAGCGTGACCATGCGAAGTGTATCGAAGAGGATCGGATTGGCCCTCATCGTGCTGGCGGCGGCCGTTCTAGTTGTTGCCACCGCCGGCGCCGTCCGGGCGGATATTACCACCGGACTTGTCGGGCACTACACGTTCGACACCGGCAACGCCAACGACAGCGCGGGAACCAACCATGGGTACGACGTGGGCAGCCCGGGCTACGTTGCCAGCCCCAACGTCCTGCAAGTCAGTGACGGTAACTACGTCCAGATACCCAACGACGCGGTCATTCCGACAGGCAATGCAAACCGCACGTTCGCGACCTGGGCGATGATCGACAGCTATGAAGACAACGCCGGCATCTGGCACCATGGTACTACCAGCAGTCAGCGGGATTTTTCCCTGGAACTGACAACGACGCCCGGCACGGTCACGTTCAACGGCTGGAGCGCCGATTTCAACTTCAGCTTCCCCGGCGACCCCTACGGCTGGCACCAGTTTTCGATCACGCACGACGGGTCGACCACGCGGGCGTATGTTGATGGCGTTGAACGGGGTAGCCGAAGCGGTAGTCTGAACACCGCCGCCAGCGACATCCGCCTGGGTGGGCAGCGGTTGAACAATTCCGCTGCTCAACTCGACGGCTGGCTGGACGACTTCCGCGTCTACGATCGCAAACTGGAAGAGAGCGACGTTGGGGAGTTGTTTGCATTGGGCGCGCCCCCGCTGCCCCCGGCCCTGCCCTCGCCACTTTACTACGCCCCCAACGGCAGCGGCGGGATCAACGCGTACGAGTTCATTACCGACAACCTGAATTATGGGGACGCCAAGACCGGTGCTGAGACTGGCTTGCCCGCCAGCGCGGTCTACGGCACGGCAGCCGACGCCGGAACGACCGGCCACCTCGCTTCTTTCGACAGCAAAGAGGAGTACGAGTCGCTCTATGGAATGCGCATGGGGCACGGCAATGCGTATTTTGGTCTAACCGATGACCCCGCGCTCGCCCCTGGCGCGTTTGAGGATGGCAACAACAGCGGCGGCGCGCTACCTGACAATGGGACGGTCGCTGTGTCCGGCGAGCGTGGCGCCGGTTGGGCATTCGTCGATACCGGTCTCAACCAGTTCCACCAACGTTGGCCCGGTCAGTCCATCTGGAATGGTGGCGAACCGAACAACTCTGGGAACGAAGACGCCGGCGAGATGTACGACAGCGGTTACTTCAATGACATTCCCGCCAGCAACGGTCGCGATTCCATTCGCGAATGGGATGTCAACCTCGGCCTCTCAGAACGCCCCGTGCTCGGCCCCGATGGCGGCGATGGCTTTGCCGGTTGTCGCGACGTGAAGGGGAATGGCGATGTCAACGGTATGGGGAAGGCGATCAGCTCATTGACGAGCGGTGGTGGAACGATCGTTGACGGTGCGATTCCTTACATCAATCTTCGAGACCCGCAAAACGAGAGCGCCGGATCGCATAGCTTTCCCGCCGGCGGCGGTCCGACCAGCAGCCCCAAGTTGGACTTTCTCGGCAATACCGGCGGCGATGATAATGACTTCTCCGTCGTAGTCAATGGCTATTTGCAGATCCCTACGACAGGCATCCACACCTTCGGGTTCGATGGTGACGACGGTGTGCGATTCACGCTGTTCGGTGCTGACTTCACGAAGCAGACGGGAGGGGACTATCGCGCTCAGGCGGGCGGCCACATCATGCAATTGCCGTATGATACCGGCAACGCCTTCATGCTCGCGTCCACACCCCTTGATGCCGGGATTCACCCATTTGAGCTTATCTATTACGAGAACGGTGGCGGTGCCTTTCTCGAGTTGTTCCATGCCCCCGGCCTGAAGACCAGCTTCGACAGCGAGTTCCGTATTGTTGGCGACACGCAGTTCGGCGGATTGGCGCTTGTCTCCAAGATCATCCCCGAGCCGTCGACTTTCCTCGTCTGGTCGCTGCCCGCCGCGGCCTTCGGGCTGGGATGGCGGCGGCGGAAGCGATAGCTCGGGCCGTGTGCCCGGGACGTTCCAAGCCCCGCCGGCCGGTGCCGGCGGGGCTTTTTTTCGCAGCGATCCCCCGCGGCCCCCCCCGATCGAGCGGAATTGCCAGGCGAAGAGGGCCTGGTCCGCCGCCAAAATT
>Ga0180434_10007793_pt1 | contig 11985 bp, 7 predicted proteins | sample SS_ome_7_FD_132453 | JGI IMG/M metagenome (GOLD analysis project Ga0180434, IMG submission 132453) | Hypersaline lake sediment archaeal communities from the Salton Sea, California, USA - SS_1_D_2 metaG | ecosystem: Environmental > Aquatic > Non-marine Saline and Alkaline > Hypersaline > Sediment... | reverse complement strand
GTCGGAAGAATCTGGCAACTGTTTCCAGAAATCTTCGACCAGATCGACCCTTGTCAACTCAGGTTCCAGGTAATAAACAATCTGGTTTTCGAAAAGATCCACTAGGTACAACCTGTCGCCATCTGGAACAACTCTATTGATCCGCTGTGCCAGCTCGGTCTGCCCCAGATAAGAATCGTGTCTTGGCATAATAACGGTCAAAACAACGACAACAATAATCCAGGTCGCCGAAAAAATGGTTCCAAGCTCCGCGTCATACCTTCTCTTGTATTCACAGAATGTCGTTACAAGGCCAGCAATCCCAATAATTCCTATCAAGGCGGCAATTGTTCCAAAGCACTTTGGCTGTGTGAGAATCACTATCACGATGCCAAGAACGGACAGCAACGCGCAAAAGACAGAAAAGACCGCGTAGAACAGGGTCGTCTTTTGCTCACGCCGTGCGATTAGATCGATCAGGCCAACCGCAGCCAACACAATCAACGGCGGGACGAGCGGCGTTAGATAATGGTCCCTCTTAAAAGTGCTAGCACACAGTAAGGCCAGGCCCGGAACCATCCAGCATAGAAAAAACTGTAGAAGCGGCTGACGGAATTTACCCTGCCGAATCGCAACGATGACCGCCCAAAACACAAACGGAGTCCACGGCAATACGACAAGTAGGATCGAGTAAAGATAGAAAAACGGTTTTTGGTCGCCACCCAATTCGCCTTGAAAGCGACCAAAATGGTGCAAAATCTGATCAGACATGAATTGTGGATACCGCAACCAGGCTGTGATTGCCCAACCTCCGACACAAATCACGAAACAAAGGACGCCAACCGGATTGAGCAAGAACCTGGCTCCCTGCCAATCTCTTCGCCAAATCACAAATGAAAAACAGCTCATGGCGATAAATACCGGCCCGATCATCCCCTTCAGGAAAAAGGCGACGCAAACAGCCGCCCAAAAAAAGAACAAGGGCCACCGCGACTCTACTCGCCCGCCAGGACTGTCTATTCTGGCCAATGCGAAACAAAGCATCGCTGCACAAACGACCGCCGTTAGCGGCATCTCTGCCTCAGCAACGCGCGAAAGCCTCAAAGCGTAATGAGTTGTCAAACTCATTAACCCGGCAACCAAACCAATCCGGTCACCAAACCACCTCGCGGCAAACAATCCAATAAGCAACGCAGTCACGATGCCAGCAACAACGGCCGGAATCCGAACAACAATCTCATCGCAGCATCCGGTAATGGCCATCATAATCGCGACAGCCCAATGCATTCCGGGTGGTTTGTGTGTACTAGGCACGCCGGCAATACGAGGAACGACCCAATCACCCGTAGCCAGCATTTCTTTGGCAGGCACTGAAAAGAGAGCCTCGTGGTGTGTCAAGACCCTGGTACTACCCAGCCCAATCAATAGCAGGCTAACGCCGTACAGAGCAATGATCAGGGCCGATTTTCTGGAGAGTCGACAATTTCCACCCGATGGCTCATCGCCGCCAAAGCGCGGTGAAAATGCGTCGTCAGTCGGTATCCGCACCCTAGAAGGCCACATCCGGCAACATCCTTGTCCCAATTCAGATCGACACCACCCCAGTCAGTCTCGGGAGCCTACTCTAATATCCGTATCTAGTCATCCCCAAATTGCCTCATCGGGGCATATAGGCCGATTGCGTAGTTTCCAACAAAAGGCCACAATGGTCCCATGTTTTCCCTCGGTTCCGAACCATCCATCAACTCTCGCAACACAGTCACATACCAACCGCTGGTAATAGTCTTTATTGCCGCCTGCATTGGCATCGGGGTGGATCGAGTGATTGGCCTGCCGATCGGGTACTGGTTCGCTGCGACGATAGTCTGCTGGATCGTATGGTTCTGTTTCTGGCACCGCAACTTGGTTCGATCCGCATCGGCCGTATTGCTGGTCGCAGTTGCAGCAGTCGCTGGGGCGTGGCACCACTGCCAATGGTCTCTTGTACCCGATAACGAGCTGATAAGTTTTGCCATCGACCGTCCCGAGCCCGCCTGCGTCGAGGCCATAGTCACCAGGGGCGTTCGACGTATCCCGGCACCTGAGCAAATCGTTCCTCAGGTCGATCGGTCCGAGCTCGAAGTCGACGTTGTAGCCATACGCGATGGCACTAGGTGGCACCCAGCATCCGGCCACACCAGGCTGACCGTCGATGGTCACCTTCTCGGAATCCACGTTGGGGATCGTCTGCAAATCTTCGCAAAACTCTCATCGCCATCGCCTCCCAAAAATCCGGGCGGATTCGATGCCGTCAACTATGCCAGATCCGATCGTATTTTCACCCGACTCTGGTCTTCGTTTCCAAGTTGCGTTTCGATCGTCGAAAAACGACGCGGCTGGTCGCCGCGCCGTTGTCTGGAAGAGTTGCGATCTGCGGGAAACCGAATTCTCAAAAATTATCTTGGGTCTGAGCAAAAGGAACTAGCCTCGGCCGTCTTGCTCGGCGCACGTGAGGGGCTAAGCAGCCAGCAGCGAAACGCGTTTCAGGAAACCGGAACCGCCCACCTTCTTGCCATATCGGGACTTCACATCGGTATAGTTGCTATGGCCCTATTTTTGTTGTTGCGGATTTTGTTCGTTTCGCGAGGTACTACCGCAATAATCGTCTCGCTCGTAACAATATCTTACGCACTGATAACCGACGTCCGACCACCGGCGATCCGTGCAACGATTCTGGTATTGGTGTTTTGTTTTTCGTTATACGCAGGACGTCGCACAAGACCCTTCAACTCGCTCGCAGCGGCCGCTTTGGTCGTGCTTGCGATCAATCCGTGTAACATGTTCCGACTCGGTCCTCAGCTGTCATTTCTGGCGGTTGCCGGCCTGATATGGCTCGCCCCACTCCTAAGCCGCAATCCAAAAGAGCAAGACCCGCTCGAAAAACTAACACAACAAACCGCAAGTCGGCCCAAAAGATTGATCCACGCCATCGGTCGCAGAGGACGCGAACTGATATTGATCAGCGCAGTTATTTGGTTTTTGACCATGCCGTTAATTCTTTACACGTTTCACGTTTTTACTCCACTGGCAATACTGCTCAACGCGGTTCTCTGGATCCCGATGATAATGTCGCTCATAAGCGGACTCGGAGTGTTAACATTTGGTTGGGCCTGCCCAGCGCTTGCCTGCGCCCTTGCGTTTGTTTGCAAATCATCGTTTTGGGTGTTAGCACACTGTATCGATTTTGCGCAGTCGATTCCTTACGGTCACTTTTGGGTGCCCGGTCCGGCAGGCTGGTGGGTCGCCGGTTTCTATATCGGCCTGCTGACAATCGCAGTCTTCCCAAAGATTCGCCCGTCGCGACGATGGTGTATCGCACTGCTGGCCGGCTGGACAACAATTGGGCTGGCTCCACAAATGTTTCGCTCAAACGAATCTCAGCTCGACTGCACGTTCGTTTCCGTCGGCCATGGTCTTGCTGTTATCTTGGAACTTCCATCCGGCCAAACTATGCTATATGACTGCGGCAGCTTCTCTCCGCCAGAATTCAGCGCAAGATCCAGCGCCAAATGCTTGTGGTCGAAAGGCCACACACGCGTCGACGCAGTGATAATTTCGCACGCCGATGCCGATCACTACAACGCCCTTCCAAATCTGCTGAAGTATTTCTCGGTCGGTACGGTTTACGTCACGCCGACAATGCAGGAAAAAATGCTAAAAAGTGAATCTGGATACCTCAAGGCCCTCAAGACGGCTCTCCGAGAACACAAGGTTCCAGTCCAAACACTCCACGAAGGCAAGCGTCTCTATCTCGGAAAAGAGGGCGAAATCAATGTGCTACACCCGCCTCAGCAGTTAAGCCAAATGAGTGATAACGCAAACAGCATTATCCTCGACGTCAGTTATGGCGGACGACACGTCCTGCTGACCGGCGATCTAGAATCAAGTGGCCTCGGTGCGCTAACGTCCTCCAAACCTATCAAATGCGATGTAGTTCTATCTCCGCACCACGGCAGCGTACGAAGCAAGCCATTTGGCCTGTTCAAGTGGTCCAGCCCGGATTATATCATTGTCAGCGGCGGTCGACGATCTGGTCTTACTAGCCAAGAAGTGGCTCGAATGACCGGTGCCCAAGTATTTAACACCAACGAAGTCGGCGCCGTCCGAGTCAGGCTGTCAAAAGCCCAGACACTCGTGACGGGTTTCATAAACAAAACCGGCCGGGCAAATTAGGCAGCTTTCAACCAGTTCTTCAGAGGTACTTGACCACAAAGGGGGGCTAAAAAGTTGAAAAGGGTTGAATCCCCGGTTGCAAAAAGGGCGACAGATGGTAGACTGGGCCTTCTCGTATAGAAGGTAATTATGGTAAGAAGTTGTTTTAGTAGGTATCACAAGATACGGAAGGAGGAGTGTGCTTCGGGAGAAGCGTCTCGTGCCGGCCGGCGTGAAGGATTTGCGGTAGTAGATGACCATTACGAAAGAGCGAAAACAAGAACTGATCGAGCAATACAAGCTGAGCGACTCTGACACGGGTTCACCAGAAGTGCAAATTGCAATTCTGACAACCCGCATTAACGGGCTAACTCAACACCTCCAGAGTCACAAGAAGGACTTTGCGGGGCGGCGCGGTCTGTTGATGATGGTCAGCCGTCGTCGCCGTTTGCTGGATTACCTCAAAAAGGTCAATCCGCAACGTTATCTCGACGTTATCCACAGTTTGGATATCCGCAAGTAATCCTCACACGTCCTCTTCCGGTTCCCGGGCGTCTTGCCCGCGATGCGGCTTTTCGGCCATATGGGGGTGAGTCGATGGCATTGGTTCGCAGGCGGTCTTCTTTTTGTCGCCAAGTTGGCGCGTGTCGACGATCTGCTCGTTCGGTATGCGCCCTCTGGTGTCCCGCGGTTGAGCTGGAAACTGTTTAACAATCATCAGTGTAGGATAGGATGGTAAATTGAAAGTACGTGTAGAAAAGCAAATAGGCAGAAACACCCTCTCATTCGAGACGGGCGACCTGGCTAAACAGGCGGCGGGAAGCTGCCTGGTTCAGTACGGCGACACCGTTGTCCTGTGTGCCGCTGCGACGGGTGCTCCACGCCCCGGAATCGACTTTTTCCCTCTGACTTGCGACTATCGTGAGCGAGTCGCATCGGCAGGCAAATTCCCCGGTGGTTTTCTCAAACGAGAAGGGCGCCCAACCACGAAAGAAACGTTGACCGCTCGATTGATCGATCGCCCGATTCGACCTCTCTTTCCAGAGGGGTTTAACGCTGAGGTGCAGATACAGTCGTTCGTTATGGCAAGTGATCGCCAAAACGATGCCGATGTCCTGGCAATGAACGGTGCTTCGGCCGCACTGAGCGTTTCAAAATTGCCGTTCCTCGGCCCGATCGCATCAGTTCGACTTGGGTACGTCGATGGCGAGTTTGTGCCATTCCCAACTCAGGACGAACTCGAGGAAAGCGATCTCGACCTGATCGTATCCGGCAGCACAGAAGCAGTCCTCATGATCGAGGGCTTCGCACGTGAAATGCCCGAAGATCAGATGCTAGAGGCGATCGTAAGTGCTCACGAATACATAAAGCAGGTATGTGAGCTGCAAAAAGAATTAGTCCAAAAGATTGGCGTCGAAAAGGATGAATTCCTGCCCGCTGAACCGAGTTCGCTGCCAGGGATAATCAAAGAAAAATTCTACGACGACCTTCGCGACGCAATCAAAACTGAAGGCAAACTGGAACGTGCCGAGGCGTGCAATGCCATACGAGACAGGGCTATGGCCGAGCTCATACCAAACGCTAACGCAGACGACGCAGTCGACGAACAGGAGTTCCTCTCAGTTTGGCACGACCTTGAAAAAGAGGCTGTCCGAGAGCAGATTCTGTCTGGAACAAGGCCAGACGGAAGAGATTTCAAGTCGGTCCGACCGATCGAGTGCGAGGTCAACTTGTTGCCATGCGTACACGGGTCAGCCAAGTTCCAGCGAGGTGAAACCCAGGCTTTGATCACGGTCACCCTGGGTACCGGACGCGATGAACAACGGGTTGACGGCCTGTTCGAAGAATACTCCAAAAAGTTCATGCTCGACTACTATTTCCCGTCGTTTTCGGTCGGTGAATGCCGCCCGATCAGGGGTCCAGGACGTCGTGAAATTGGACACGGAGCTTTGGCCGAGCGTAGTGTGAAGCCAGTCCTTCCAAGTCCAGACGACTTCCCCTACACGGTTCGTGTTATGTCCGACATCCTAGAGTCGAACGGTTCAAGCTCTATGGCTTCTGTCTGTGGTGCAACACTGGGGCTTATGGCCGCAGGCGTCCCGATCACAAACCCGGTCGCCGGAATTTCGGTCGGACTCGTCAAGGAAAGCGACAGCAAATGGGCCCTACTCACTGACATCATCGGCGACGAAGATCATTACGGCGATATGGATTTCAAAATCGCCGGAACACAAAACGGCATAACGGGCATTCAGCTTGACCTTAAGGTCAACGGTATCAGCGAAGAAATCATCAGAGAAACTCTGAATCAATCTCGCGAAGCGAGAATTGAAATTCTTCGAAGTATGCTGTCCACTATTTCGAGGCCGAGTGCCGAAATTTCGGATTCAGCACCACGTCTTTTGCGAACGCACGTCAACCCGGACAAGATTGGTATGTTGATCGGTCCAGGTGGAAAGACAATTCGCTCGATTCAGGAGACGACCGGCGCATCTTTGGATGTCGAAGATGATGGCACGGTGACCATCGCGGCTAGCAGCGCCAAGGCAGCTGAAGAAGCGATGAGCAAGATCGATGCGCTAACCGCAAATGTCGAGGTTGGTCGAATTTACGGCGGTCGGGTAACGAGTGTGAAAGACTTCGGCGCATTTGTCGAAATTCTACCCGGCAAAGATGGGCTCTGCCACGTCAGCGAACTTTCTGACGAATACGTCTCGAATGTGTCCGATATCTGCAAGATCGGCGACGAGATGCACGTTAAGGTGATCGCCATCGACGACCAAGACCGAGTCAAACTTAGCCGCAAGGCTGCTATATTGGAGGCAGCAGCAAAATCCGATAACAACGCAGAAGACTGAGAGCGAGTCGGTAGATCTCTCGCCAGGGAGAACATAATGTCCGCTCATAATAGCCACCAGGATGCCGAAAGCGTCAACCAGCGGTTGGTCGATCAATACACCGAGATCGCCCGACTCGCTGGTGGCTTGGCACACGAAATCAAAAATCCGCTGTCCACGATTCGTCTCAACGTCGAACTACTAGGGGAGGAGTTTGGCGACGAAAATTCTCCCTCCGCGCAGCGTGCCCTTAAAAAGTTGGCTGTCGTTCAGCAGGAGTGCCAAAGACTTCAAGATCTACTAGACGATTTCTTGAACTTTGCTAAAGTACGACACTTTAAGCTATGTCCAACCAACCTGAACGATGTGATTGGGCGGGTACTCAGTTTTTTTGCGCCAAAGGCAAAAGAATCAGGCATCGAAGTCATAGAGTATCTCGATGGCGATCTACCGACGGTCATGCTTGACCCGGAAGTTTTCCACGGAGCACTGTTGAATCTTGTCATAAACGCCCAGCAGGCGATGTCCGGCGGTGGCCAGCTTGTTGTCCGAACGTTCAACACTGCCGACGGTGTGGCGCTGCGACTGATCGACACTGGATGTGGAATGGACAAAAAGACACTCCTACATATTTTCGATGCGTTCTTTTCGACAAAAAGCGGAGGCTCCGGACTCGGTCTACCAACCGTCAAAAAAATAATAGAAACGCACAATGGGGCCATATTAGTCCAAAGCGAGCCTGGGTACGGAACCCAATTCACGATCAAATTGCCCGTCCCGGCTCGAATTTCGGCCGAATCTAACGAGCCGTAAATATATCGAAAAATCGCGCAGCCCACTAAAATGGCGGGCTCTAGTCCGATTACAATCGATTTTGTATCATCGAGACCTATGACCGCAAACAAACCACAAGACGCTGCTGCCAACGAAACGCCGATCAGTGTACTGGTCGTAGACAATGATGATGCACACGCCGAGGTCGTGGCCGAAAGCCTCGAACGAGTCGGCTTCGAGTGTGTCACCGCCACTTCTGGCAAACGAGGGGTCGAACTAATCGAGTCCGAACCGTTCGACGTAGTTGTCAGCGACCTGATGATGACAGACATTGACGGTCTTGGCGTCCTTGCCCGAACAAAGGAAGTCCAACCCGACACCGAGGTCATCCTGATGACCGGACACGGAACCGTTCCGTCGGCAGTAGACGCAATGCAGCAGGGCGCATTCAACTATCTTCTCAAACCGCTCGACATAGGACAACTTCGAGCAATAACGGAAAAGGCCGCCGAGAGCTCGAAGCTACGTCGCGCAAATGTCGAGTTGAAACGCCGATTGGAGGAGAAGTACGGTTTCGAAGGAGTAATCGGTGACAGCCCCAAAATGCGAGAGATCATCCAACGTCTCAAGCAAATCGCGCCAACCAATGCAAGCGTCTTGATTCAGGGCGCAACCGGAACTGGTAAAGAACTGGTCGCTCAGTCAATCCACCAAAATAGCCCTAGGAAAAACAAGCCATTCGTCGCTCTAAACTGCGCTGCTCTAAGCGAAAATATCCTTGAAAGTGAACTGTTTGGCCACGTTCGAGGCGCATTTACTGACGCATCAACGGATCGAGTAGGAAAATTTGAGTATGCCGATGGCGGCACAATGTTCCTCGACGAAGTTGGTGACATGCCGATGCCAACGCAAATTAAACTGCTTCGTGTACTCGAGAATGGTGAAATCACCAGGGTTGGATCCAACAGCCCTACCAAAGTCAACGTTCGAATCCTCTCAGCAACAAACCGCGACCTTGAAGATTCGATCGAAGCGGGTACGTTTCGGACAGACCTCTACCATCGCCTAAAGGTTGTGACGGTTCGACTGCCATCCCTTTTCGAACGCAGCCAAGACATACCTGTCCTGATCGATCATTTTGTAAAACTGTTTGCCAGGCAACACGAAAAACAAATCAAAGGCATGTCACCTGCCGCGAGACGCAAACTATTGAGTTTTGACTGGCCAGGAAACGTTCGGCAGCTTCGCAATGTCATCGAAAGTATGGTTGTCGTCAACTACAAGGGCTTCTTAGACATCGACGATCTGCCCGAGGAACTGTCCGACCGTGGCCAAGTAGCTGAAGAATCTCCCACGTCATCGCTAGCCGCGCTGGTCGGCAAACCATTAGAGGAAATCGACCGGCTGTTCATTGCCGAGACGCTCCGAATCACTGGGGGCAATAGAGAAGAAGCGGCCGGTATGCTTGGGATCGGCGAGAGAACTTTGTACCGAAAAATCAAAGAATTCAAAATCTAAGCATCAACTACGTCTAGATCAGCGATGGAATCAATCCAACAATTGCCGCAAAGTTTGGTCAACAAGATCGCGGCCGGCGAAGTTATAGAACGACCGGCCAGCGTTGTTAAGGAGTTGATGGAGAACGCAGTCGACGCTGGAGCGACTCGAATCGACGTCCACATCGCTAAGGGCGGATTAGAACTAATCAGAGTAACCGACAACGGCTCCGGAATACCTGCTGACCAGCTAGAACTGGCCGTCGCGAGCCATGCCACAAGCAAACTGTCTACGGCAGAGGACCTTTTTAATATCAAATCGCTCGGATTTCGTGGCGAAGCGCTCGCATCGATCGCCGAAGTCAGTCATTTCACTATCCAAAGCCGCACGCCAGACAGTAAAAGCGGTGCCAAACTCAAAGTAGTAGGCGGTCAGCCCTCTGAAGTCGTGCCCTGCGGATGCCCTATCGGCACAACGATAGAGGTCTCCAACCTGTTTTTCAACACTCCGGTAAGGCGCAAGTTCCTCAGGACTCCCCAAACCGAGTTCGGTCATGCGAGCGAGGCGTTCACACGAATTGCCCTCCCCATGCCCAAAATACAATTCACGATGCAGCATAACAACCGAAATGTGTACAACTTAACGGGATCGTTGGGGCTTGAAGATCACATTGTTAAATTTCTCGGGCGCGACCTAGCCGACAACTTGATTTACTTGGAGAACGACGAGGATTCAGTGCAGCTATCCGGCTACGTTGCTCATCCCAGTCATAGTCGAAGCAATAACCGAATGCAGTACTTCTTCCTTAACGGGCGTCACATTCGAAACCGAGCCCTGCAGCATGCCGTTATGGAGGCGTATCGGGGATTGCTAACGACCGGGCGATACCCAATTACTGTTTTAATGCTGACTATGCCACCTGAACTGATCGACGTAAACGTACACCCAACTAAGCTGGAAGTCCGATTCCAAAACTCCGGCCAGCTTTACAATCAAGTCCTCTCAACAATACGAAGTAAATTTCTTACAACTGACTTGACGACCAAGGTAACCCACGATGAAACCGAGCCTACATCTGCTCACGATTCGGAAAAAACAATGCGGTCTCGTCAAAAGTTGGTCGATTGGGCTAAGGGAGAGGTCGATTCGTGGTCCGATCGTAGAAGTGGTCCACCGCAGAATCACACAAAATTCGATTCCAAGCGAACAAACAAACCGAGGAAGCCGCTAGAGCTGGTGACTCTGGACCGATCTACCAAACCGAAAACAGAGGACACACCTGCTGGCCGCTCAAATAACCTGGCCGACCAGAAGGCCAAAGCCCAATCCGAATCTGAGGTCAAGGCGTCCAACGCAATACAGTTGCACAATCGTTATCTGATCAGCGAAAGCAAAGATGGATTGATCGTCGTCGATCAGCACGCTCTGCACGAGCGGATATTGTTCGAACAACTGCGAAACCGAGTTTCTGAAGGCCCAATAGAAACACAAAGTCTGCTGGTTCCACAACCGGTGGACTTGCTCCCGACCGAAGCCGCCATCGCATTGGAAAATCGCGATCTGCTTGAAAAAATCGGCATAAAAATCGAGCCGTTCGGAGGTGATACAGTACTGGTTTCAGGATATCCAGCCATACTGGCGAACATGAATCCAAACGACGTGCTACACGCGATTATAGAGCAACTACAATCTAGCGAGGCAAAGCTCGATCACAACCAGTTGGTCAACGAGCTACTCCACACTATCTCGTGTCAAGCGGCGATCAAAGCTGGCGATCGACTCAGTCCTAGCGAAATTTCGGCGCTACTAGAGGGTCGCCACCATATAAACGATTCCCACCACTGCCCACACGGTCGGCCGACAACATTGACTTTTAGCTGTGAAGATCTCGACAAGCAGTTCAGACGCATTTAATGCGAATGGAAGAGCGGGGACTTCAAAAAAAAGGTCTGACTGACTAGAATGATCGCTCTGACAATATTAACTGATCCACTGCCAAGGACCTAATGTTATCATGATTTGCGTGAGCATCGGACGTAGCCGTCATCGACACATGATGGCCGAACATAAACATCTCGTGGACCAGGGAGCCGAACTGGTCGAATTGAGACTCGACTATCTTCGCGGCGAGACAAAGCTGAAGCGTCTACTTGACAGTCGACCGTGTCCGATAGTCGTAACGTGCCGCCGGGAAAAAGATGGCGGCAAATTCCAGGGCACAGAGCAAGATCGAGTCATGCTCCTTCGTACGGCAGTCGCAGAAGGTGTTGAGTACATCGACCTGGAAGAGGACATAGCAAGCCTAATCCCACGGTTTGGAAAAACAAAACGTATCGTCAGTATCCACAATTTTCGGGAAACTCCGTCTGACCTGAACTCGATCCATAAGCGGCTCAGCAAACTTGATCCCGACATCATCAAAATCTGCACCATGGCCAATAACCCGCAAGACAATCTTAGGATGTTTCGTTTGATAAAGAACAGTAAAATACCAACCGTTGGGATGTGCATGGGCGACATTGGCATCCCTTCGCGAATACTAAACGGTCGTTTTGGGTCTCCTTTCACTTACGCAACCTTTCACCACGAGCGTGCGCTGGCCCCAGGCCAACTGAGTTTCGAACAGATGACCAACGTCTACCACTACGACCAGATCAATTCCGAAACCGACGTTTTCGCCGTGATTGCCGACCCAGTAGGACACAGC
>Ga0180434_10007792_pt1 | contig 11986 bp, 8 predicted proteins | sample SS_ome_7_FD_132453 | JGI IMG/M metagenome (GOLD analysis project Ga0180434, IMG submission 132453) | Hypersaline lake sediment archaeal communities from the Salton Sea, California, USA - SS_1_D_2 metaG | ecosystem: Environmental > Aquatic > Non-marine Saline and Alkaline > Hypersaline > Sediment... | reverse complement strand
CGCGAGCGCCCGCGCGAGCGCCTGCGTTTGGAGTACCTTTGTTCCGTGTGCGCGGGCCGCGCGCTATCAAGCTGACTTCTTGCCAGAAAACAGAGCCGCAAGTCCAGTCTGTGCGCCTGCTGTCGTCGGAATGGCGCTCTCCGTATCTTTGTCTCCGCAGGTAGCTGGCCCAAGGGAGGTCGTGCGCGGCGACCACCCTTCTAGACATGGCGGCACGGTTGGTCTGCGTGTGCTCCGCCTGGCGTGGAGGGCGCGTCCGCTCGCGTGTCGAGGCCGCCCCAGAGGACCCGCTGCTCGCGGCCGGTTGCCTGCATGAGCTGCCCCCTTCCGCGCAGCCAGTCGGGACGGACACCCAAAGGAAGGTGCTCCTCTTGCACGAAGCCCGACTAGCCCCAGGCTCCTCGCGCTGCGCGCTGGACGCGCGGCCGGCGCTGCGGAAGGCCCTGCGCGAGCGCGAGCTGCCCGTGCGCGTGGTGACCGAGCCCCCCGACGTGCTCCCTGGCGAGCTGGGCAGCACGCAGCAGCTGACGGTGCGAGACGTGGTCCAGCGCTTGGCCAAAGAACTCCCGGGGGCGTGGCAGCTCTTTGAAGAGGGCGTCTCCGAGCCGCTCCTGCTGTCCCACCGTCTGCTGCGCGACGCGCTCCATCTGCCCTCGGCCAGCGCGCGCGAGGTGGTCCTCCGCGCCGTGCGCGAAAGCTCCGCGCCCCCCGCGGGCGAAAGGGCCGGGCGCCTGGCCAAGCGCCTCCGCGCCGCAGAGGCGCTGGCGGCGGACAAAGGCGCTGCCCCCCCCGGCGAGAGGGCGGCCGCGCGCCGCGGCGCAAAGCGTCTGCGCGGCCTCCTAGCCGATTGCGAAGAGCGTCCCTGACTGTGCACGACGAGAACAGAGAAACGACTGCGCTAGCGGAAAAAGGAGTCATCACGCGTCGCGCCTTACTGCTCGTCTGAAAAGGCGCATGTTGCTGAAACGCGTTCGGAGACGATCTAAGCAAACCGACGGGCATAAGCGGCGGAGGAGATGCTGTCCATCCTGACCTAGGCAAGTCAGGCCCGACATGGCATCCTGCAATCCGGCGCTTTTGCCCCTCTTTCGAGGCTGCGTGGGGCTCGCCGTACGCTCGAAAGAGCTATCAAAGCTAGCCACAAGGGTCTGGACGATCTTCAGACGAGCTGTTAGAAAGACGAGGGAGCCCAGACCACGGCCTTCTGCCTCCTCCACCCAGTTCTCCTGCAGCCTTCTTTTGTTCGAGTCTTTGCGCCTGGGGGGGGGCCATGACAGTCCGCCCCGCCCCCGCCCTCTCGCACGCCGCGCGGCAAGAAGCCCGCTCGGACAAGCGCCTCCGAAGCTACCTGCAGGGCTTCTCCAGGGACTCAGATGTCTTCGCCCTGCTGACAGCCATCCACGATGCTCTGCACATGCGCCCCGCGGTCGCCAAGGCGAAGCAGCCGGCGCGGCGCGCCGCGCACCGCGCCGCGCACCGCGCCGCGGACAGCGAGAGCTCCTCCGAGGAGGCCGCTTCCGGCCTCCTGCTGGAGCTCCTGTGCTCGGGGCGCAGCAGCGTCGAGAAGCGCATCCGCAAGATGGGCGACGCCCAGGTCGAGGCGCTCAAGACGGCGTTTTGGCGCTGCATGCACCGCTGCTGCGGTAAAGACACCGTGACGGAGCGCGTGCTTCTCGCTGCGCCGGGGCAGCGGCTCGCGTGCATGCGCGCCCTCGCCGCGGAGGCCGCGGGCCGGGACACGCCGCTGCCCCACTTCCTCGCCGAGCTGGACGCCAAGCAGCGCGTGCTGCACTACTGCAGCGCCCTGGCAGAGCCCCCGCGGAACGCCGAGGAGGAGCAGGCTGTGGTGGCGGCACTGCGCGAGCTTCTGCTGGACCAGGCGCGCTTCCTGCAGCTGGGGTGCGACATGACCTGGCACCACGCTCTCGCGCAGGCCATCCGCTCCTACCCCCGGCACGCGGGCCCGGTGCTCGCGGCCTTCCTCAGCGACAGCCTCGGCCTGCTCCTCTTCTCGGAGCCCCTGAAGAGGGTGGCGCTGGAGGTGCTCAAGTGCTGCGAGGCGACGGGCGCGGTGGCGCGGCTGGGCGCCGTTCTCGGGGAGGTGGCCGCGCAGGAACTGCGCGGCTGCGTGCACGTGAGCGAGGGCCTGGAAGTCGCGCTGACGCTGCCCAAGGTGCTCGTCAAATCCATGATAGGCCCCGGCTGGCGCTGCGTCATGCGCGTCTGGAGCGAAGACCCCTGCGCAGGAAACTACCTTCGCTGCAACCACGGCGTGAGCGTCCTGCTCCAGTGTCTGGAGCGCAGCGCCTTCGTGTCGCGGCCCTTCAACGCGGCGGGGCTGTCGGACGACCACGTCGAGTACATGGAGCTGCAGGCGACCATCGTGCGGCGCTTCGTCAAGGCCCTCCTCGCCGACGAGGTGCAGGCTGCCCTCGTGCCCGCCCTGGCGTGGACGACGCAGAACGACATCTGGACCAAGAAGGACCAGCGACGCCGGCTGGGCGCCGTCCTCCGGCACCTGGCCTGGACGCGCTGGCAGGTCCGCCTGCCCCACCTCCTCGCCGTGCCCCTGTCGAGCACGGCGGCGGAGGAGTGCCCGAAGCGCCTGGGCCCCCAGGCGCCGCCGCTGGTGCTGCCCCTCGCGACCTCGACGTCTGGAAATCTTGCGCCGCCGCCCGGCCTCTCGCCCGTTCCCACAGTGAAGCTCGTGCCGAGGAACGCGAGCGACCCCCCCTCCGACGAGGAGCTGGAGGGCGTCGACCACGAGCGCGTGCTGGCGCTCCTGGAGGGCGCCCGCCGCGCGCAGGAAGCACAGCCTATCGCGGCCCCCTGGCTCGACGATGCCTTCCCCGGCGTCGAGGACGAGAGCGCCGTGGCGAGCCCGGGCGAGGCCGCACCTCCCGTGGACGCAGAGCCCTGGTACGTCCCGCAGACGAATCTCGACTGGGGCTGGTGGCCCGCGCCCTCGCACTACAGTTACTATCCGCCGCCCTTCGAGCTCGTGCAGCCCTTTCAGCCCGCGCCTTGCTACTGAGGACGCGGTGTATCAGCCCGCGCCTTGCTACTGAGGACGCGGTGGATCAGCCCGCGCCTTGCTACTGAGGACGCGGTGGATCAGCCCGCGCCTTGCTACTGAGGACGCGGTGGACCCTAGCAGGCAAAGACCTCAGGTGGACGTCCGAGAACAGAGCCGGGCGCAAGACACAGATTGAAAAGTGCATGCAAAAGGGCAGCGCGCGCACGACGAGAGCGCAGCAGAGGGAAGAGAGAGAGAGAGCAACGGGAGTACTCCGCGAGAGATAGACGAGCGGGCGCCGCGCAGCTTTGAGGGACCGAAATCGCGAGCGACCGCCAGACCGCTACGCGAGGAGGAGCAGGACCTCCTGCTCTCCGATGCCCAGCACATAGCCCACTCGCTCTTCGCGCGCTCCCCCACGCCGACACCTACAGCTCCGGTGCGGTCCGCGTACCCGGGACGATAGCCGTCGCTGGCGGGCGCCGAGACAGTCTAACAGCTCGCGCGTCGCAAAAAGGTGAGAGCACGGGAGAGGAGGGAGAGTTGTGCAGTCTGTCTTGCAGTTTCAGTGTGTTGGTGTTTGGTCTTCGTGTTTGCTCCTCATCCCTGCATGTTCGCAGCTGTTTTGCATCGAGCCCCGGTTGCCTGCTGCGCCCTAGCGTTCCGACCATGGCGGCTGTCGCTGGCGCAGCTTCCTCGGCCGCAGTCGCCCGTCCAGAAGGGGCGCAAGGAGCCGTCGTCCCTCCAGGGGAGGATGGCGACGTCTTCGCCGGCTTCGATATGGTGGAGCGCGGGCTCCTCGGCCGCACGCTGCAGATGATAAAGTCGCCGGCGCACCGCGCCTTCGTCAGCAAGCAGGAGGAGTTCAAGACGCAGCCCACGCCCCAGACGGCCGCCGCGCTGGAGGAGGCTGCCGAGCCGGTGCCAGAGGTCGTGCGCTCCGCCTTGTCCGAGGCCCGCCGGGACTCGCAGCACTGCGCCACCCTGGAGCAGCTCGCCATAGTGCAGGGGCAGCTCAACGACCTCAAGGATGGCCGCCATTTGTCGGAGGAGGCCTGCAAGGCGCGACTGCAGGCCATAAGGCGCGAGAAGGCCGCAGCAGCTGGCCAGGACAACGAAGGCCGCATGCTGGTGCCGGGCCCCGCTCTTCGCGAGAAGATCCTGGGCACGGAGGACGGGTCGAAGCTCGCCGTGCTGGTGTTGGAGGAGGTGTGGAGGCGGAGGAGCGGGCAGATGCTGCGCCAGGTGAGCGGGGTGGTGCACTACCTGCCCGAGGGCTCCGCCACCTGGATTCCCCGCCAGCCGCAGCAGCTCCTCCGGGACCTCCCCGTCACGGGGAACACCAAGTTCCTCAAGGACACGGAGGCGCTGCGTCTGTCGGTCGGCAGCGTGTTGGCGGCGCCCGGGCCGTGGCGCGGCAGCGACCAGGCACACACCGAGTGCTGCTTCCTGGTGAAGGAGCTGCGCGAGCATGTCGCTCGCTGCGCGGTCTACACCCGCGCGCCCGGCGGCGGCGCGTGGACGGCCGTGGAGACGCCTGAGCTGCACGAGGTCGCCGTCGACGCTGCCACGCGCTTCCTCCCCGCAGAGGAGCAGGACTTCGGTGGGCAGGACGGGCGGCAGCTGCGCGGCAAGGCCATGGAGAGGAAGCTCGTCGAGGTGGCCGCGGAGAGCCTCCGCGGCGCCCGCGGCGCCTCCTACGAGACCTGGCTGGCCCAGGCGCCGCGGCCAATCGGTCGGGTGGAGAAATGCCACGAGGGGAAGGGCGGCTCGCTCGCCTATGACGTGGTCTTCCAGGTGCGGGGCAGGGCGCTGAACAGCGACCGCTTCGAGCCGCCGCGCGCCGTCAAGGTGCGCCTGCCGGCGCAGGCCCTGCGCGTCGCCGAGGGAGACGCCCAAGCCAGCGTCCTCGACGACGTGGCCTCCGCGGGGGAGGCGGCTGCCCGCCGCTTGGTGTTGCAGCGGCCGCGCGAAGGAGAGAAGGTCGAGTTCAGGAGGCGTGTGCCGGTGAAGGGCGGCTCGGCGGCCTTCGTGGTGGCCTGCGGCAAGGTCGTCAGCTACAACTGGAACCCAAGGCTGGGCGACTTCGTCACGCTGCAGGTGGAGGAGGGCCCGGGGGGGCGTTGCGCCAGCTTCCCGCGAGGCGACCCCGCGGCCTTCGCGTTCCAGAGGCCCCTCCCCGCAGGGGCGCCGCTGCCGGCCCAGGAGGAGGCGCTCAGCCGCTTGCCAGAAGTGAAGAGCAGGCCCGCGGAGCCAGGCGCTCGCGCCAGCGCCGGCCTGGCCCTCGGCGAGCTCTGCCTGGCCGCCATCAAGAGCAAGGAGCTGCCCGCGGAAGAAGATGGCGCCTGCGTCCTGAGCGTACGCCTCGTCGACAGACGCCCGCCAAAGGGCCCCTTCAAGCTCGAGGTCCCCTTCGCCGGCCGCGAGCCCGCGACGCTCGACGTGCAGAGCAAGCATGTCAGGCGGCTGTCGGGAGAGGCGCCTGCGCACAACGACGCCCGACTGGTGCGCTGGTTCTTCTCGGAGCAGGTGCGCACCGTGCCCGTGGGCTCGCCCCTGCTTCTCAACCTCTGGTTCCCGCCGGCCGGGAAGGGCCAGCAGGTGCGCGTCGTGCGCGACGTCCAGTGTGAGATGCTGCAGGTGGAGGAGCGGCACTTCCGCGTGGCGCTCAAGGGCGCCGAGGGCCGCTGGGTGCTTCGCGTGCCCATCAGCGGCCACCACTTCGAGCTGCTCTCTGCGGGCGCGGCCGCGGGGCGCGCCAACCGGGACGTCGAGGCGCTGGAGCAGGAGCTGGGAGACCACGTCCTGCACACGAAGCGCTTCCTCTGCGCCGGCACCACCGTGTACGTGCACGCGAATCCGGAGCCAGCGCAGAAGAAGCCGAGGCGGCCGGACGGCGCGGAGCCGCCCCTGCACCCACGCGAGCTCCTGGAGGCCGGCGAGGTGCACGCGCGCATCGCCGAGGACCTGGAGGCGCCGAAGGGCAAGCAGGAGGAGTGGCCGAAGATCCGCCTCGAGTTCCTCTTCCCGCATGGCAAGAGCAGCGTCAAGGAGGTGCCGCGCACATGGATCCAGAAGCACCTCTTCCTCGCCGCCGCGCCCGAGCTGAACAGGCAGCCCGCGCCCGCCGCCAACAAGGCGGTGCGCGTCCTGGTCGGCGAGCACGCCAACCGCGCGGGACGCGTCCTGGATCTCGCTGTGGAGGCGTCGTCGCAGTCGCCGGAGCTCTGGCGCGTCCTCGTGGAGAGCGCGGACGGGGCGCCCACGGAGGTGAACCTGCCCGCTGACTCGCTCTGGCTGGAGATGCCTTTCCCGCGGGGCGACGCCGAGCGCCAGTTCCTGGCGACACATGGGCTGCTGCAGCCCGCTGCCGCCGCCGCGGGGCCGCCGCCCTCGCTGCGCGCGCCCATCGACCTCGACGACATGGAGGTCGACGCCGCGCGCGAGGATGACAGCTCCTCCTCCTCCTCCTCGTCCAGCTCCGGGGAGGAGGAGGAGGAGGACGAAGCGGACGGCGAGCGCGAGGAGGAGGAGTGAGCGCCTAGGACCAGGCGCGCGGCCCGTGCACAGAGGTGGGCCGCGTGGAGCTGTACCTGTACTCGTATGGCCGTAGTCAAAAAAGATAGTGCATGGCGTCATCTATCCCGCCCTGGGTAATGCCCCCCTTCGGGTCCATAGCCCCCGCCGCCGCCGACTTGTGGGGCAGAGCCCCGTCCCCCCCCAATCCGTCAGACGACGATCCCTACGTGCAGTACACAGAGACGGGCGCAAAGATCACAAACGCATTCCGCATTTGGTTCGCGATCATGCTAGGCATGTTTGCACTTTACGCCCTCTTTCGTTTTATCTAGCGCACACCATGGCTCCCCTCCGAGACCTCGAGGCGCGCGTCGCGGCGAGCATGGGCGAGTGGAAGCACTACCTGGCCGAGGGCGGCCGACCGCCTGCGCCCTTGCTGAAGGACGTCGGAGAGGCCGAAGAGGTCGTGAGCGCGGCGCTGGCTGAGGGCGGAGAGGCCGCGCTCTTCGCGACGAGCGAGCTGCTCCTCCTCGCCGACGCGGTGCCGCTCTCGCTGAGCGCGGACCTCGCGGCCCTGGCGATCGCCGCGGCGCGCGCCAGCTCGAAGACTCGCGCCTCTTTGGCGACGCAGGCGCCGCTCCTCTGGGAGGCCGGCGGCCACGGCCTGGAGGTCTTGGCGGCCCTGCTCGCCGCGGCCCAGGGGCGGGCAGCCGTCCTGGCGGTCTGGGCGCACGCGCACCTCGGCGACCTGTCCGCTCCCCGCCTGCGCCTGCTGCGGAGGACGCTCTGCGCCTGCGACGACGAGGAGCTCGCGCCGCTGGCCTGCCGGCTCTACAGCGGCGCCTCCGCGAGCTGGCACGGCGACAGCGTGCTGTGGAACAAGCTCGCGGCAAGCGCGGACGGCCAACGCGCCTTCGCCCGCGCGGAAGAGCTCTGGTGGGGCATGTGCGCCGGCAAGGAGGACCTGTCGCCTGGCGGAACGACGTGCGCGCCGTCGACGGGCGCGCAGGAGGACCCGGGCTCGCCGGAGATTCCGAGCACGCCCTCCTGGCCCTCCTCGCCGGCGCTCCTGGCAGAGACACCGCCTGTAGTCTACGCCGAGGGCACGGTCTTCCTGCTCCCTGCCCCGGTTCTGGGCTTCTGAGAGCTGCGCGACAACCCCGACTAGGCGAACAGTGACACACGGCGGGGACGGCTGCGTTTTCGAGCAGAAAAAGGAGACCAACCCCTCCGGCAACGCGCTCGCGCGCGCGAGACCACCCCAACACATGCGAAGAAAAACTCCCGTCGCCCTTTCAGCCCTAGTCTTCTCTTTTGCCTCCCTCCCTGCGGAAATGCTGCCGACGAAGCCAACCCCATGCGCGCCGCAGAGACTCCCCGCCGAGCCGCAGGCCGCGCGCGGAGCGTCCGCAGAGCTCGAGGTGGTTTCCAGGGAGGAGGAGGAGCTGCGCAGGCTCCGCGCGGAACTGGAGGAGAAGGAGGAGGAGATCCGTCTTCGCGATTGCGTGCTGCTCGAGCTCGAGGCGCAGTGCAAGGAGCTGCACCGCGCTCGGGTGTGGGACGCCCCAGTGGGCGCGCGCGCACAGCCGCGCGCGAGCGGCGACGCGTCGGTGCGGCTCTTTGTGCAGGCCTGGCAGCAGTCGGTGACGGACCACCTTGGCTCGGAAGAGGCGGAGGTGGCAGACAGAGCCTTCTGGAGGAGCCTGCTGCTGTGCTCCCATCCGGACAAGGTGGAGCACTGCCAGCTCTCGCAAGCCAGCAAGGACCGCTTCGCGGCCTTCTTTGGCCTCGTGACCCGAGAAAGGGAGCGGCTGCTCGCATAGCGGGCCCTTCTCTTCGGCGCCCTAGCGAACAGGGAGCCTTCGGCGACAGATCGCCACGCAGCTCAAGGAAGACTTCTGCGTGCGTTATGCCCGGCGGCGGCCGCAGGCGTGAAGAGTGAGCGGGCACGCTGAGAGACAAAGCACGCGGCAAGGTCGAGAAAAGAGATGCTGCTCACGCGCTGCCGCGTGGCCCCACTCCTCGCCCCTCCGCAGGCGAGTACTGGCTCAAGACTTCTCGGCCCCGTCAGCACCTCCGCCGCAGACGCATGGAGGGCACCACGCGCCTGGCTCGGCTCAGCCGGGGAGACGTCTTCGAACTGCACCGCCTCGGAGCCGTCCTGGCCCCTGCTGGCGAGGAGGCGGATGTGCGCGCGCTCCTGGCCGCGTACGGCACCTCATGGGCGGCGGCGCGCGGCGCGCAGTCCACGCCCGCCGCGCAGTGGGTCGTGCAGGCCGAGGGCCAGCAGCGCCCGCGGACCTGGGTGCAGGCGCTCGGCTTCGGGCGGGCGCTGCTCGACGCGGCCGCAGCTGACTCCCTGACCCGCTGCGGCGCCTGCGCGCGCTGGGGCGCAGAGCGCTGTCCGGGCTGCGGCACTGCGCTGCCGACGAGGAAGAGAAAGCGCGCGGAGGGCGCAGAGGAGCCGCCAGGGCGCTGTCGGCTCCTGCCGCTGGCCGCGGCGCTCGGGCGCGTCCCTCTCAGCCTGGGCTGCGGAGCGGGCGAGGAGGGCCTCCGCATCCACGGGGACCTCCGCCCCGCTCTCGCGGTCGTCTCACGACTCGTCTACTGGGAGCCGGACGCCTCCCGCGCGACCGCCCGCCTGCTCGGGCCCGGCGCATCCTGGCCCTCCGAGGAGGAGGAGCGCCCTGTGGAGGCCGAGGACCTCGCACGCGAGCCCATGCGCGTGGCGACGGAGGAGTCGGAGCGGACCGCGGAGGAGCTCGTCGCCGACCTCGAGCCTGTGACGCACCGGCCCTCCCAGGCGGGGGCGCTCGCCTGGGCGCTCGCGCAGGAGCGCGGGGTGCGCTGGACCACCCGCAGGCGCTTCCTGCTCCCCTGCGAAGCAGTCGCCGACGTGGCGGTGGAGCTCGACGTGGAGCTCACCTACGAGGCGCGCGGCGGCGTGCTGGCCCTTGGCCTGGGCGCCGGCAAGACGCTCGCGGTGCTGGGGCTCATCGCCGCGGGCGGCGCGGAAGCCCTCGGGCCGACGCGCACCGCGCGGGCGCCCTGCAACAACGCGGCGCTTGTGGCGATGCACACGACGCTGGTGCTGGCGCCCTGGAGCAACGTGGCGGAGGGCACCTGGGAGAAGGAGGCGCAGAAGCACGCCCCGCGAGCGGGCCTCCGCATCCGGACCGTGACGGAGGAGCGGCAGTTGCGCGCGCTCACCGCGCGGGCGCTGCGCGCGCTCGACGTCCTGGTGCTGCCGCACGCAGCGCTGGAGACCTGGACCTCCTTCCAGAGCCAGGTGGGCAAACGCGCCGCGCCTCAGGGGGAGTGCCCGCACGCGCACCGCTGCCTCCACTTCCAGCGCACGGTGGGCGCGCGGGCGGCGCGCGAGATGGCGCGCGAGCCGGACGCGGAGACGCGCTGGAGCCTGGCGGACCTCACGCCGCTCGGGGTGGCCTGGGAGCGCGTCGTGGTGGACGATGCGGACCAGCTGCTGCAGCGCACGTCCACCTTCGGCAACGCGCTGCTGCGCTACACGCGCGCGGCGCGCCGCTGGTGCCTCACAGCCACGCCCCGCCTCGACGCGGCGCACTTGCAGTACGTCTGCGACTTCCTCCGCGTCGCCGCGCTCGCCGGGACGCGGGCGGAGTGGGAGCGCTTCGTCGGGGCCTTCTTTCGCGCCGGCTCCTGGGACACGAGCGCCGTGCGCGTCACGCACGTCTCGCACCGGGTGCGCCTCACTGGTCTGGAGCGCGCGTACTACGAGAGCGAGTACGCGCGCGCCCTCGCCTCGGGCCGTCCCGACAAGCTGGCCGTCTGCGTGAAGCGCTGCGCCCACTGGCACGACGGCGTCACGGGACGCTCCATGAGCCTGAAGGAGGCCTGCGACGAGTCGCTGCGGGCGCTGCGGCTGCTGCACGGCTCGCTCACGGAGCAGCTGGCGGCCCTCTCGCACGGCGAGCCCTACGTGCACCGCGTGCACAAGGCGCTCGCGCGGCTGGACGCGCGGTCGCGCTACGTGCGGACGGTCTTTGCGGCGCTCACGGTGGAGCCGGCCACGTCGTGCCCTGTCTGCCTGGAGACCTTCGGCGCCGCAGAGGAGCGCGTGATCGCGCCCTGCGGCCACATCTTCCACGCGCGCTGCCTGGAGGACAGCCCCGGGGACCGGTGCGCCGTCTGCCGAGACGCGCTGCTGCTGGACGAGGCGGGCCACCAGGTCGGCCCGCTGCGCTTCCGAGCGCAGATGGGGGACCAGCACACGTCCTCGAAGATCGCGGCCGTGGTGGCCTTCCTGCGCGCTCTCGCGGAGCGCTGGGAGCGCGGAGAAGGAGAAGGGAAGGCCCTCGTGATCGTGCAGTGGACGGACCTGCGCACGCGGCTGGAGGACAGCCTGCACGCCGAGGGCGTGCCCTTCGTCACGCATGGCGGCAATGTGCGGCAGGCGCGCGACCGACTCGCGCTCTTCTCCAGCGCCTGCCCCACCTCACCCGCCGTGCTCCTGGCCACCTTCGAGCGGCGCCTGGGCATCAACATCCAGCACGTGACTGCGCACGTGGTGCTCGTGCACCCCTGCGTGGCGGCAGGCGAGGACCCGCTGCGTCCCGCGGAGGCCGAGGAGCAGGCCCTCGCGCGCGCCGTGCGCCCCGGCCAGGGCGAGGCGCTCCCCGCCGGGGTCGCGGGCCACGTGCGCCTTCACCGCTTCGTGGGCGCAGACACCGTGGAGGAAAGCCTGCCAGGACTTGTGCCGCTCGCCTGGCACGGAACTGAGACGCGCGAGGCTTAGGGCGGTGCGTGCGGCGCAGTGAACAGGGTGACGCGACCGCAGTTGTAGCAAAAAAGCCCCGCTCCTCGCCCAGGCTCTCTCCCCACTCTCTCGACGACAGTAAAAGGTGGCATGGGCGCGACGCCCGTAGTGCTGGCAGTGCTGGGGCACGCCTACGGAGCCTTCGTGCGCGGCACGCCGCTGACCAGCCCGGCCTCGCCTTCTTTACGCAGCCAGACCGCTTCGCCAACTACGCCAGGGAGGGCGCGTGGGGCCGGGGCCTCACGCTCAGGCAGCTCGCGGGGACCGAGGAGGCCAGCACGCTCGCGCGTCTGGCGCGTCTGGCGCTGCCCTGGTCCGAGCTGCTCCCCACGGACGAGGCCTCGCACGCGGGCTCCCTGGAATTCTACGAGACGCAGCTGGGGCCGCTGCGCGCGCGCGCCCTAGGGTGAGCGTTCTGGAGATTGGAGTCTACCGCGGCGGCTCGCTTGTGCTCTGGCGAGAGTTCTTCGAGCCGACGCGCGCATCTTCGGGCTGGACGTGGTGGTGGCCGCGGTCCCCCGCTTTCCCAAGGACGAGGGCATCCGTGTGGCCATCGCCGACTCCACGGCGGAGGCGGCCGGCTCCAGCTCCCCGGAGCAGCCCCACTTCGACCTAACGGCTGCCACGCACGGGACGCCCAGGTGGCGACTGCGCGG
>Ga0180434_10007791_pt1 | contig 11987 bp, 8 predicted proteins | sample SS_ome_7_FD_132453 | JGI IMG/M metagenome (GOLD analysis project Ga0180434, IMG submission 132453) | Hypersaline lake sediment archaeal communities from the Salton Sea, California, USA - SS_1_D_2 metaG | ecosystem: Environmental > Aquatic > Non-marine Saline and Alkaline > Hypersaline > Sediment... | reverse complement strand
TCGCGCGTCACGCCCGGCGTGGCGTCCACGATGGAAATCCGCCGGCCGACGAGACTGTTCAGCAGGCTGCTCTTGCCGACGTTGGGTCGGCCTACGATGGCGACTATTGGAAGGCTCATAGTCCGGCTATTGTAACGATTTGCTTTGACAATTGCGACGGCGTTGAGTCGCGGGCATAATGACCGCCCGCTGCCGGGCCCGGCCCGCAACAATAACCAGACCATCAACCATAGCAGGAGCCGCATATGTACAAGCTGCGTTTTCGACAGGTACACTTGGACTTCCACACCTCGCCAGCTATCGAGCGGATCGGGGATAAGTTCGACGCCGCCCAGTGGCAGGAGGCACTGAAGGTTGCCCACGTCGATTCGATCACGTGCTTTTCCAAGTGCCATCACGGCTGGAGCTACCACCCCACGAAGGTGGGCTACCAGCATCCGCACCTGAAGTTCGACTTGCTCCGGGCCCAGATGGACGCGGCCAAGGCAATCGGCGTCAACGTGCCCATCTACCTCTCAGCCGGGGTGGACAACGTGATGTCCGTCGAGCACCCCGAATGGCGCGAGGTCGGCCCCGACGGCCGATACACCGGCTGGGCGCAGAACATAATTGACGCCGGGTTCCACAAGATGTGCTTCCATTCGCCGTACCTGGATTTCCTCTGCGAGCAGATCCGCGAGGCGGTCGAGCTGTTCGATGACTGCAACGGCGTGCTGCTGGACATCATCTCGCACGGCGAGTGCTGCTGCAAATGGTGCCTGGCCGTGATGGAAGAACAGGGTCTGGACGCGACGAAATCCGAAGACCGACGTAAGTGCGCCGAATTGGCACTGGAGCGGTATTACCGCGAGACCACCGCCGCCTGCAAAAGCGGACGCGACGATATGCCGGTGTTCCACAACAGCGGACACATTGACCGCTCCAAGCCCGAGTTGCTGACGAAATACTTCAGCCACCTGGAGCTGGAATCGCTGCCGACGGGCGGGTGGGGATACGACCACTTCCCGATGTCCGCCAAGTTCGTCAAGCAGCTTCCGCTGGACTTCCTGGGTATGACGGGCAAGTTCCACACCACCTGGGGCGAGTTTGGCGGCTACAAGCACCCCAACGCCCTGCGTTACGAGTGTGCCATGATGCTTGCGCTGGGGTCCAAGTGCAGCATCGGCGACCAGCTGCACCCCGAAGGCCAGATGGACATGAGCACCTATCGCGCCATTGGCGCAGCCTACGGCGAGGTCGAGGCAAAAGAGCCTTGGTGCGACGACGTGACGAGCGTGGCTGACATCGGCCTGCTTTCCAGCCAGGCTGTCAACGCCACCGGTGGGCGCGGCAGCGACGCTGACACCGGGGCAGGACGAATCCTGCTGGAGGGGCAATTCCTCTTCGACGTTATCGGGCCGGATACGGACTTCGCCGGCTACAAGCTGCTTGTGCTGCCGGACGACGTGCGGGTAGGCGAGGCCCTCAAGGCCAAACTGGACGCCTACCTGGCCGCGGGCGGCAAGATGTTGTTGACGGGTCAAAGCGGCCTGGCCGGCGACGGCAGCGGATTCCTGTTCGACATCGGGGCTAACTGGCAGGGGACCAGCGAGTTCCAGCCTGACTACGTCCTGCCGGTCGAGGCGCTGCGGGCATCGTTCGTGGACGACCCGCTGGTGATGTATCTGCCCAGCCAGCGGATAAAGGCGACAACCGGCGAGTCGCTGGGCGACGTGCACGAGCCGTACTTCAACCGGACATTCAAGCACTTCTGCAGCCATCAGCACGCCCCGGCCCGGCCCGAGACGTCGGGCTACCACTGCGGCGTCCGCAACGGGAACATCATGTACCTGGCCCATCCGGTCTTTACGCTGTACGCAGGATACGGCGCGGTGGCCTATCAGCACTACGCCATAAACGCGATCCGTCGCCTGCTGGGCGAGCCGAGCGCCACGGTGAACCTGCCCTCGACCGGGCGGGTGACGCTGATGGATCAGACCGCCCAGTCCCGTTACGTCCTGCACCTGCTGCACGCCAACACGATTGCCCGGGGCGGCAAGCTCAGCCTTTCCGGCGGGACGTGTGAAGCGGCGGGTTTTTCATTGGAAGTGGTGGAGGAACTGCTGCCCGTCAACGGTGTGGACGTCGAGCTTCGCCTGCCGAGGAAGGTGGCCGGCGTGACGCTCCAGCCGCAGGGCCAGGCGATTGAGTTTGCGCAGGAAGACGGCGTGGTGAAGCTTTGCGTCGACGAATTCACCTGCCACCAGATGGTGGTGCTGGACTACGAGCAGTAGGCAAACGCTCGACGTCCGCGTTGTTGGCCCCAAGCTTTCGCTCGGCTGCGTGAGCCTGTAGAATCTCGGCCGAAAGGGCAGAGCTATGGTCACGATGTTCATCGTGGGTTTCCTTATAGGCGTGGTTGTCGGCGCAGCCGTGGCGATTGTGGTATCCCTGGTTCGCTCGCGCGCAGCTGACCGCCAGATGCGCGAGGCCTTTGCCACTTTGGCTTCCGAGGCGCTGGATGCCAATTCCCGTCGGCTGGCTGAGCAGGCTACCGGCGTGCTGGATTCCAAGAAGCAGCTCATCGACCAGGCCGTGACGGCCACCAACGAGCGCTTGGAGCAGGTGCGAGTGACGCTCCAGCGCGTCGAGACCGATCGCAAGGCTGACTTCGGCAAGCTGGCTACGTCGGTCAGTTCGCTTTCGACGACCACCGGCGAGCTGCACCGGATGCTGGCCAGCACGCAGCGCCGCGGGGCCTGGGGCGAGCGGATGGCTGACGACGTGCTGCGCCTGGCGGGCCTGCAGGAGGGAATCAACTACGCCAAGCAGTCGGGCGAGGCAGCCGAGGGGCGCGAGCGGCCCGACTTTACGTTCTTCCTGCCGAACGACCTCAAGGCGAACATGGACGTCAAGTTCCCGCTCGAGCGCTACAAGAGCTATCTCGACGCCGAGACGGACGCCGCCCGCCAGCTGGAGCTTGGCGAGCTGGTAAAGGCGGTTCGCGGGCACATCAACGCGGTGGCCGGACGAGGCTACATAGACCCGAATGTTCCCACCGTTCCTTACGTGATCGTTTTCATCGCGTCCGAGCAGATATTCTCGCTGGTGCTGGGCGCGAAGGCGGACCTCATCGACGAGGCACTTGCCCGCAAGGTAGTACTCGTCAGCCCCCTGACGCTGTTCGCGATGCTCTCGGTGATGCGACAGGCGGCTGAGAATTCCAATATCATGAAGACTGCCGATGAAGTAATTGGTCTGCTCGGTCAATTCCACAAACAATGGCAGCTTTACAACGAGCAGTCCGATACGTTGGGCAAGCGGATCGACGACACCAAGAAGGAATACGACAAGCTCGTCACAACACGGACCAACGTGCTCCAGAGGGTGCTCAACAAGATCGAGGATCTGCGCAACGCGCGTGGGTTGCCCGAAAGCAAACAAGGTTAGGACGTCTTGGCGATGCAGTAAGGGAGTTGATAAGTGAGTTTCAGGAAAGATTTTGTCTGGGGTGCAGCGGCGGCATCGTACCAGATCGAGGGCGCAGCCTTCGAGGACGGCAAGGGCCTGTCGGTATGGGATATGTACTGTCGCCAAGAAGGTCGGATCTTTGAGGGCCACACCGGCGAGGTCGCCTGCGATCACTACCACCGTTACGCCGAAGACGTAGCCCTTATGAAGCAGATGGGGCTGGCGGCGTATCGCCTCTCGATATGCTGGCCTCGGGTGCTCCCGGCCGGCGTGGGCGCGGTCAACGCCAAGGGCCTGGAGTTCTACGATCGACTCGTCGACGAGCTGCTGGCGGCGGGCATCGAGCCGTGGGTAACGCTGTTCCACTGGGACTACCCCTACGAGCTCTATTGCCGCGGCGGGTGGCTGAGCCCGGAAAGCTCCGACTGGTTCGCCGAATACACGCGCGTCGTGGTGGACGCACTGTCCGACCGTGTCTCGCACTGGATGACGCTTAACGAGCCGCAGTGCTTCATCGGCCTGGGCCATGACGACGACATGCACGCCCCTGGCGTCAAGCTCGGTTTTGCCGAAGTGCTTCGCGCTTGTCACAACGTGCTGCTGTCGCACGGCAAGGCGGTGCAGGTGATCCGTGCCCACGGCAAGAAGCCTTCGATTGTCGGCTATGCCCCGGTGGCTGGGGTGGTCGCGCCTGCCACCAACGACCCAGCCGACGTCGAAGCCGCTCGCCGGGCTACGTTCGCCGTTGACGAAAAGAACATCATCAAGAACGCCTGGTGGTCCGACCCGGTCATGCTGGGCCATTACCCGCAAGACGGCCTGGAGCTGTTCGCCGCCGAGATGCCGCCCATTGCCGACGGCGACATGGAGACAATCGCCCAGCCCCTGGACTTCTACGGGGGCAACCACTATCGCGGGCTGACAGCCCACGCCGGCCCGGACGGCCAGGCTGTCATACACAAAGACGCTCCGGGCTGCCCAGCCACCGCGTTCAAGTGGCCCGTCACGCCGGAGTGCTTCTACTGGCTGGCGAAGTTCCTCTACGAACGTTACGAAAAGCCCATCGTCATCACCGAAAACGGCATGGCGAACGTGGACTGGGTATCGCTGGACGGCAAGGTGCACGACCCGCAGCGGATCGACTATACCGCGCGATATCTGAAGCAGCTCAAGCGGGCAGTCGCCGACGGCGTGGACGTGGCTGGGTACTTCCACTGGTCGCTGATGGACAACTTCGAATGGGCTGAAGGCTACAGCCAACGCTTCGGCCTTGTGCACGTGGACTACGCGACGCAGAAGCGGACGCTGAAGGACTCAGCCTTGTGGTATCGCGACGTGATTGCGTCCAATGGCGAGGACATCGACGGCCAGTAGAGCCCCTTTGCATCGGAGACGGTAACTATGGCTGACTACCAGTTGGGCGTAATCGGGGCTGGGAACATGGCCGAGGCGGTGCTGCGCGGCGTGATCCGTGCCAACGTGCTGCCGCACGGGGCGATCGTCGCAGCCGACCCAGCCCCGGAGCGTCGGCAGGAGCTCACCGGCGAGCTTGGCATCACCTGCCAGGCCGAAAACGCCGCCGCTGCGGCGTGTCCGCGCGTGCTGCTGGCCGTCAAGCCTCAGGTGATGGTCAAGGTGCTCGACGATATCGCCCCGCACGTCCGCGAAGACGCGACGGTTATCTCCATCGCGGCGGGGGTCTCCACAGACGTCATCGACGCTCACCTCGGCGGGCGCGGGCGAATCGTCCGCGTCATGCCGAATACGCCGATGCTGGTCGGTGCGGGCGTCTCAGCCATTGCGCCCGGCCCGCGTGCCGGCGACGACGACGTGCGATGGACACGGGCGTTGTTCGCCGCGAGCGGAACGGCGGCGGTGGTCGCCGAAGAGATGATGGACGCGGTCACAGCTGTGTCCGGCTCCGGTCCGGCATACTTTTTCTACCTTATAGAGGCGATGATTGCCGCAGGCGCAGCTGAGGGGCTCGACGCCGACGTCGCAGCCCGGCTCGCCATCGAAACATGCGCCGGTGCGGCCCGGCTGCTGGGCGAGACCGGCGAGCCGCCCGAAGGGCTGCGCGCCCGTGTGACGAGCCCCGGCGGGACAACCCAGCGCGCGATCGAAACGCTCGACGCCGCCGGCGTCAAGGGCAAGCTTATCGAGGCCATTCGCGCCGCCGCCGATCGCAGCCGGGAGTTGGGCGGCAAGGGCTAGCTGGTTGGTTTCGGGCCCGAGAAGGACGCAGACGTAGGCCGGTTTATCCGCTCGCAAGCGCGCACAGAATCGCCCTTGATCAATCTACATTGCAGGGCGATCTCGCGCGGGGCCTCCAAACCGTCAACAATCTGCCTGGCCAGTATTGCCGTCTGCTTACCTATCTCCACCCAGGGCGTATCAAGATAGGTGGGCATCAGGCCAAGTCTGTCCTGGCAGGCCGACGGCAATGTGGACGTGACGATTGAAAGGTCGTCCGGGATCGTCAGGGCGCCCCGTTCCAAAAGGGGATAGACCAGCGGCAGCGTCTCGTCCAGGCCGAACACAGCCGCGGTGGGGGATCGGCGTTTGAGGAATTGCAGCAGTCTGGTACTCTCCGCATCCCGGTCTTCCCAAAGGTCAACCCAGTGGATAAGGTCCTCCTCCGCCGAGAGGCCTGACTCGCTCATGGCCCGGAGGAACCCTTTCCGGCGGTCAAAAACATACCGATATGGCTCAGTCGCCAAGACAAGCGCGATACGTTGATGCCCGTACTCGACGAGATGCTGAACTGCCAATTCCATGGCCGAGTCTGTGTCGGGGTATATGTTGGGCATATCCATGCGCGGGACATGCGGGCCCACGGCCAGGCAGGGAATCCCCATCAGTCGAGCGTCCCCGATTGTGTAGGGAGGGGCGTCCAGGGGAGACACACAGGCCAGAACGTCCGGGCGACTTTGTGAAAGTCGCTGACGGATTGTCTTCTGCGCCAGGTCGTCCAGCTTGGAGCTGAGGGGCTCCACACTGATAAGCTGGTCGGCGGCGGCATCCTCGATCCCCTCGAGAATCCATCGCGTATAGGGAGGCAATCCTTTGGTATGCATGAAGCTCAACATCCCCAGACGCAGCAAGGACCGGCCTGCCTGGGGAGTGTGTCGCTTGGGGACCACTGGCATCTGAATTCGGTGACCAACGAACGTCCCTTGCCCCGGACGGCACTCCAACCACCCTTCCCGATGCAAATTTTCCAGGGCACGGCGAACGGTCATGTGGCTGAGATTGGTCGCCAATGTTAGCTCACGCACTGAGTCGAACCGCTCTCCGGTCGCGGGCCGTTCGGCCATCAGGTGGTCTATTATCTGGTCTCGCAAGGCTGCGAATGCACGGTGCTTGGGCAGGAGAGACTTTAATCGGAATGGTTTCATGATTGGGCCTTTAACGGTATAAGAAACCTAGCACGGATTGTTGCCATGATAATGCGCTTAGTGCGAGACTGTCAAGGGTTGTGTCAAAAATAAATTACATAGCACGGCAATTTTTGGGGTTGGCGCATGTGGCGGAACCGAGTAGAATCCATGTTGTTGTCGAGGAGCAGAAAAAGAGTGTTGGATGAAAAGCCGTTCCATAGGACACAAAACTAGTGGAAAGGAATTTGGAGATGACTAGGACGAACAGTGGTTCATTGTTGGCGGCGATCCTTATGATTCTGGCGGCCGCGGCGGTGCCTGCCCAAGCCGGCATGTGGACGCAGATGCCGGATCTGACGCCAAACGGCATGGACGTTGACGCCACGGTGCGCGGCTGGGGCCGAACGCTGGCTGACGACTGGCAATGCGTTTCTTCGGATGCCGTTACGGGCATACGCCTGTGGGGATCTTGGCTCGATGACGCACTTCCGGCCGGCGGTGCGGGCGATCTGTCTTTTTCGTTGGCGATCTACGCGGACGTCCCTGCCGACCAGAACCCCAATGGCTGGAGCAAGCCGGGCGAACCGGCTTTGTGGGCCCAGAGCATGACGCTTGCCAATGGCGGCATTGCGAGCGTCAGTGAGTATGCGACGGGTCTGCAGGAGGGCTGGTATGATCCGGAGGCGTTCCACAGCAATAAGCGGATCGGCGATTATCCAGGCTACGAGTACTATACACCCACAGGCGACACGATCTGCTATCAGTACGATCTGGATCTCACGGCCGTGGGTGACGGACTGGGGTTCGCTCAGGCCGGGACGGCCGAGAACCCGGTGGTCTACTGGATAGCCATCCAGGCTCGTGGGGCCGCTGGCGGCCTGGTCGAAGCCGGCAAGACGTTCGGTTGGAAGACTTCGGCCGATCACTGGAACGACTCGGCTTGCTACGACCAGGGCACTAGCTGCGACTGGATCGCGATTGACTACCCGGCCGGTCACGAACAGGAAGGTCAGAACATCGACCTCGCGTTCCAGATCATCCCCGAGCCGGCGACGCTGTCGCTGCTGGGTCTGGGCGGATTGGCCATACTGTTGCGACGCCGCATGCGGTAGGCAGTGTCTGTAGAAGCGTGATTATATCACGGGTTCTCTCCTGCCCGAATAATGCGTTGAGTGTTGGAAGAATACATATGTCGCCCGGCTTGAGGTGAGTCTTGAGCCGGGCGATATTTTTCAAGATGTTCGCTCGCCGCGGAGAGCTCACGAATGCAGTTTGCTTGAGGGTAGATAATGAATCCGCCACTGCTAGGCAATTGCGGTCAAATAGTCACCATGGTTATGATTCCAGCGGTTTGCTTTGTCTGTTCTTGTCGGTCCAATTCTCAGGCAGACGAATCATCTGAAGGCAATTCCATGATCGTATACGTTTCTCCGGACGGATGTGATACGGACGACGGCACGCAGGATAAACCCCTGGCGACGTTGACGGCGGCGCGGAATCGGCTCAGGTCGGCGCCGACCGGCGTCGAGAAGCAGATCGTCGTCCGCGGCGGCAAGTACTATGATGCGTCGCTGGAGCTGGGCCCAGACGATTCGGGCCTGGTAGTCAAATCAGCCCCGGGCGAAAGGCCAGTGCTTCAAGGCGGCAGGCCGATCACCGGATGGCAGAAGGACGGCGAGCGCTTCTACTCGGCTCCTTTGCCCAAAATCGACGGCTCAGTTTGGGAGCCGACGACGCTCGTCATAAACGGCCAGATGGCCAATCGGTCCCGCCTGCCGGCCAGCGGCACGCTGGAGCACCTCTCAAGATTCGATGTGCCGAACCTCAAGACCTACGAGGCCCAAGAGCGGCAAAAGGCCGATGGTTTGCCGTTTTGCCTGTGGAAGCGCCGGCCCACCATCGAAGAAGTGACTACGCTGAAATATCGTCCGGGCGAGTTGGGCGAGTGGCTGGATATCAACAATGCCGGAATCACGGTCTACCACCTGTGGGATGAGTCGTCGGTCCGGCTGGCTGGCCACGACCCGAAGACCCAGACGCTGACGTTTGCCTCCCAAGCTGTCAATCCCCCGGGCTCTTTCGGCATTCGGAAGTATGTCGTCTGGAACATTCGCCAGGGCATGAATCAGCCCGGCCAGTGGTATCTGGACCGTACCGCGGGCAGGGTTGTCTACTGGCCGCGCCCAGGCGAGGACATGAGCAGTGTCGAAGCAATAGGCTCCACGCGCGACACAATAATTTCGTTGAAGGGTGCGTCCGAGAAGCCCGTCCGCGACGTGACGATTTCGGGCCTGGTCTTGACGGTGACCAATCGCTACCTCGACATAGGGGGATTCGCAGCGGTCCACGCGCGCGGCGCGCTGGAGGCTGTCTTCGCCGAAGGCTGTCGTGTTACCGGGCTGGATGTCCACAATGTCGGTGGCACCGGCATCCGCAGCCGGCTGGAAAGAGATGCGGAGATCGCCGCGACCGACCTGAAGATAGAACGCTGCCACGTTCACCATTGCGGTGCCGGCGGCGTTTACGTTGCCGGTAGCAACTGCGTGGTGACCGATTGCCGGATACACGATATCGGGATCGTCTTGCCCAGCGCAATGGGCATCTGGGCAGGCAGCAAGAGCACGGCTTGCAGCCATAACGAGCTATACGACATGCCTTATATCGGTATTGGCTTCCATGGCGATGGGATCCTGATAGAAGCCAACCGGATCTGCCGAGTGATGAGTCTGCTTGCCGATGGCGCAGCCATTTACGGGTTGGGAAAGGCCAACATCGTCCGCGGCAATCACGTCAGCGATCTGCCGGACAAGTGGGGGTGCTCGTCATATTACTTCGACGAGATTGCCGAAGACTGTGTGTTGGAAGGCAACCTTTCGGTCGGCGTTGCAAGCCCTTCACACAACCACGTCACCAGGAACCTGACCATACGCAACAACGTTTTCGTCTCCGACGGAGACCTGCAGATGACCTTTCCGCACTCCGAAGGGTATTCGCTGAAAAGGAACGTCATTGTCGCGGTCGGAAAGATCGGCATCCAGGCGCCTCGCAAGCTGTTGCGGGCGATGCCCAATAACGTGTTCTTCAGCCGATCGGGCCGTAAGCCCGTTGAGACGGTCAGAGACACCTTGCTGCGACTGAAGGACGGCAGCGTATTTGCCGATCCGCTTTTTCGCAACGCCGCCGATGGTGATTACTCGTTCCAGCCTGGCTCGCCGACGGTGGGCTTGGGCATCAAGCCGTTCGATTTGTCTGGCGTTGGTCCGCGCAAGAGCAAGGTCAAAGGCAGCCGCGTGGCGTCCGGCGGGAATAAATGACGTTGCTGGGGTGTTTGTGTGTCCGGCTCGACCAACAGGGCTTACTTGGCCAGGAATTCCTCGAACGTCCCGCCCAGCACGGCCCGGACGTCGCGTTTCACTTCTTCGTCGCTCGGTCGCCAGCCTGCGTCATATAGTGCGGCGTACTTCTCGGCCAGCACGTCCGCGACGATCTTCCGCGTGTGCGTCCACTTGTAGACCAGTTGGTCCAGCACGCGTGCGTCGGAGTGGTTGGCGGTGAAGGTGGCCCCCAGCAGCTCAAGCCGCATGCGGGTGATTTCCTCGATGATGCTCGGGTCGTTGCAGAACCACCAGCAGCCGAACAGGTGCAGGTTGCCGAACTTCCTGGCACAGACGCACAGCTCGTGCTGGTTGACGCGCGAGAGCATCGTGACGAGGAACTTCACATTCGGATTGGCGGCGCAGAGATTCGCCACGGCGGTTACGTCAGCTATGCCGACGCCGTCGCCGCCGTCGCCCAGCGCGGGGTTGAGGGCCTTGCGTACGCCAATCATCAGCGCTACCGGCAGACCAAGCTCGCGGGCAACCGGCAGTACGACGCGGTCGATGACCTCGGCGTATTGTGCTTCGCAAGGGTAGCCAAACTCCGGCGGCAGCGATGCAGCCAGGTACAGCGGATCGATGCGCCCAGCCCAATCGGTCAGGAACCGCCGGGCCTCGTCGCAGCCCTTGGGTGTCAGCTGGTCGGGCGTATCACAGTCGGCCGAGCGCATTGTCGCAGCGGCGGTGGGCCAGTCGAGAATCAGCGTGTCGATCCGCAATGCTGCCTTGAGGCACTCCGGCACGCTTCGCCCAGCGTCCCACTGGGCGACCTCGTCGCTCTTGAACGGATCGTTCGTCATCACGGCATAATCCAGGCCGGCCAGATCGAAGACCTTGCGGAGATAGTCCTCCGCATCCTGGCGGTCGAACCATTCGCGAATGCCCGCCAGGTTTCGCCCGGCGATATCCAGATCCAGCTTGTTAAGCGTCGTGACCACCCCCCGGGCCGCCTCGGACAGCGCCCCGTGTCGCAGGAACACGTGCTCCCAGACCAGATCGGCCTGGGCTCGCCTGGGCAGCTTCCAAAAGGCCTCCGGGGTGAGCTCACGCGGCGCGACAGTGAACAGCTCGGCCACGAGGTAGTGGTAGGTCAGCAGCTCATCGACGCCCCAGAGCAACAGCTTGCCGTGCGCCGGCGGAAACAGGTGCGTGTGGATGTCGGTAATGGGTGTTTGGGCCACGGCCTGGCGGAGGGCCTGGTCCAAGGCTGACTTGTCATTCAATGTCATCTCGCGATCCTTTCTATGAGCAGAGGATATCACCGCCGGCGCGGAAGTCAAAGCCACCTTAAGGCTCTGACGCAAACCGTCTTCCCGACTATCGCACAATCAAAGCGAAGACCCGCAAATGCCAGGCTATGTTCGCTGACGTCCGCAAAGTTCCCGGAGACCTCGCCATTTCAGGGCGGACGGGGCGGCGGGGCGCCAAGGGCTGAGGCATTTTTGTTTGACTGGCCTTCGGCAGGCCCTATAATCGCTGTTTGCAAAGGCTTTAGATGGGAAGTGCCCACTTGCCGGCGCTTGAGGCCCAGGCCGATCGTTGCGGCAAGGGGGTCTATGTATACGTTGGTTATGTCGGTACGAGCTTGATAGGATCGCTCGGCCACAAGGCGTTGCACAGCAACCGACTGTGAGTCGGCACTGTGTCGGCTGTATAGAGTGGAACTGTAATGCGAATGATGACTTGCCTAACCAAGGTCCAAGCCGGTGTTGAGCAGTAAGCTCATTTCGGCTTCGGTAGTCTTGGCTGTCCGGTCTGAGCCGGTTCAGCCGGGGCTTCC
>Ga0180434_10007789_pt1 | contig 11988 bp, 11 predicted proteins | sample SS_ome_7_FD_132453 | JGI IMG/M metagenome (GOLD analysis project Ga0180434, IMG submission 132453) | Hypersaline lake sediment archaeal communities from the Salton Sea, California, USA - SS_1_D_2 metaG | ecosystem: Environmental > Aquatic > Non-marine Saline and Alkaline > Hypersaline >... | reverse complement strand
TGATCCTCTCCATAGTCATCGGTCTCCTGCTGCTTATCGGCGGCATCTTGCTCATACGTGCATTCGCCTGACGAAGGGTTCGTAAGACGGAAAGGCGCCCCACGGGGCGCCTTTCCATTTCTATTTCTCATCGCCCATACGTCTAAGAAGCAACAACACTGCTCGCATCAGCGGGTCGCGAGGGCCTTCGCCTTCCCATGTAAAGCAGGTGGCCGGGACAGCGGCAGTCCGAGGCCCCGAAACCCTCCAGGCCCTCCCTGCTGGCTCCCGCTTTCTCCATTCGGCGGGCCACGGCACATTCCCCCGTATAGAGGGGGAGAACCCATGCCTCCTTTAAATCCGCAACCTCCAACAGGTAATCGACATGCCATCGCAACCGCTTGCCCTCCCGGCGGGCGTGCCGTGCCAGGCGGGCCGGCAAACCTCGTTTAGCTCTGCCCACATAGGCGTAATATCCATCTTTGAGGTCCGCTGGGCCCCAGGCACCGGCGCTGAATCCACTCCGCCCTCGGGCCTTGATGATCAAGATGTATACGCCGCTTTCCGGGAGGTTTTCCATAAGATAATGCAACCTTTGACTCTTGGATATAACAGCTTCGCTAAGCTTCTCTATTCTAACCCGGACTCAATATCAAATCCCTCATTTATACGGTATGCATTTTCCGGTTTAGAGAGGATGCATGTCGGGCAAAATGGGTTTTACAAGGTATGGGAAGGCTGGTTGAAAGGAGGGAGCAAGATGCCTAGAATCGTCCATTTCGACATCACCGCGGACAACACGGACAGGGCGGCAAAGTTCTACTCAGATGTCTTCGGCTGGCAGCTCGAGAAGTGGGAGGGTCCAATGGAGTATTGGATGATCACCACTGGACCCGAGGAGGAGCCCGGCATCAACGGCGGCCTGTCAGGCCGGGAACAGATGTCCTACACCGCTTTTGTTAACACCGTTGACGTCCCCAACGTGGACGAATACATGGCCAAGGTGGAGGAGATGAGCGGGAAGGTCGTCTCCCCCAAGATGCCTATTCCGGGCGTGGGCTACATGGCCATGTGCCAGGACACCGAGGGGAACACCTTTAACATCATGGAGGCCGACGAGTCCGCCACTATTTAAAACATCGCAGAGCTGCAGCTCGAATAGACGAAAAATATTGGGGGCCAGGTCTTCTGACCTGGCCCCCAAGGGTATCTCAACTACATCCCATCAAGGAGAGTAGCCGATGGAGTCATGTGCCCAGGTGCGGTCGTTACCGTACATGGACCGCTCGCAGACAACGTTACCGTTTGTGGCCTCCACCATAGTGGAGACATTAAAGCTGGTGACGAAGTCGTTGGCCTTGAAGGTCACGCGGGACATGGCGGGAATGGCCACTCCCTGCAGGGCCGGGGGGGCCACCTTTCCCATGTCCGTCTGGAAAGCGATATTCACATTCACTGCCGCGTTCCCCGGGTTCTGCACCAGCACGAAGGTCTCCATGCCCCCGTCGGTGGAGCCCTCCGCCAGGTACCAGGTAGGGGCGGGGGCGGTTGCTCCGATGGAGTCGTGGGCCCAGGTGCGGTTATCGCCGTACATGGACCGCTCGCAGACCACGTTGCCGTCCAGGCCCTCTACGTAAGTGGAGACGTTGTAGTTGGTCACGTAGTCGTTGGCTTTGTATGTCTCACGTGAGGAGGCGGGGATGGTCGCCCCCTGCAGGTCGGGCGGGGCTATCTCTCCCGTGTCGGTCTGGAAGGCGACGTCCACATGCTCTTCACCAGCATAGGTGGCTTCCCCGAAGGGATTCTGCACCAGCACGAAGGTCTCCATGCCACCGTCGGTGGAGCCCTCCGCCAGGTACCAGTAAGGTGAGGTGGCGGTCACCCCGATGGAGTCGTGAGCCCACATACGGTTATTGCCGTACATGGACCTCTCGCAGATGACCTCTCCATCGATGGGAGCGACCGTGGTGGAGACGTCGAAGTTGGTAACGAAGTCATTGACCTTGAAGGTCACGCGGGAATTGGCGGGAATGCCCACTCCCTGCAGCATCTCGGGGGCTTCCTCTCCCGTGTCCGTCTGGAAAGCGATGTTCACGTGTACGTCCGCGTCATTGGGATTCTGCACCAGGAGGAAGGTCTCCATTCCTCCGTCGGTGGAGCCCTCCGCCAGGTACCAGTACGAAGCCGTTATCCTGTCCTGGGCCAGCTTGTAAGTGGGCGGTATATTCGGGATGCCGTCTCCGTCTAAGTCGGGCATTGCTCCCACGTAACCGGCCAGGGCCTCCCAGGCTCTCAACTCCGGGAGACTTGCATGCACTATAGAGGCATCCAGGGTGGTCGGCGCGCCCGTGTTGTCTCTGGGGCCCACCCCGAAGAGCGCCAGGAAACTGGCGACGTAGTAATTTGTGGCTACCTTGTACAGGGCTCCGGGATTGAGAGGCTCCCATCCTCCGGCCCCGTCATCTACCTCGAAACTGACTATCTTGCTGTTGTCCGGGGCGGCGGGACGATAATGATACTCTGCTCCCGAGAGCTGTATGAAGAACTGGTTGTCACCCATCGCCAGCGTAGCCTCCAGCACCCCCTGGATCTCGGCTCCGAAGAGATAGAAGCTGACCATGGAGTAACCAAGCTTGGAGGGGTCGGTAGCGGAGCCTCCCAGGGGGATGGTGCTGTAGAGGTCATAGAAGGAGAAGTGCCCCAGCCCTCCCTTGGGGATGCCGGATCTGATAACGCCGTTAGCCTCAAAGCCAAGACGAACGGGTTCGGCGGGCTGAATGCTGGTGACAACAGTCCTGTACGCATCGGTGACCAGGTCCCCAAAGTTCGTCTCGGTGTAGGGAGGGCCGTCGTACAAGATAAACCCGCCGTCCCCTCCCAGGTCCGTCTCGGCCATGGGAGCCAGGATATCCATCCCAATAATACCGTTCAATGCCGCCACGTAATTGGCGATTACCCCGTCCACGGTGGGATCCGTGGCGATGTCGTCATTCATCTCAATGGCGTTGGCGTTGCGCACCGAAACCTTACCATTAGAATACTCCAGCTCCAGGACTCCAAGATATTCGGTGTAGGACTTTGCCTGGACGATAATGGTCTCACTCGCTCCCTCTATAACAGGCGGATAGACCAGGTCATGGCTGTGCCCGCCCACGATGACGTCGATGCCGTTGACGAACTTGGCCAGCTCGATATCCTCAGTGATCCCCGCGTGAGTCAGGGCCACCACCACGTCGCAGCCGGCCGCCCTCAGGGTATCCACCATCTGCTGGGATTTCACCACCCGGTTAAAGAAGCTCACTGGGTCCTCGGGGTCTCCCGCGACGTTTCCGAAGGTGACCCCGGTCGCGGCCGCCGCAGGAGCCACGGCCTCCGCCTCCACCCCCATAAGGCCGAAGATGCCCACCTTCAAGCCGTTGGGGAGATCCTTGATGGTGTAGTCCTGGATAGCCAGTTGGGTACCCTGCAGGTCAACCGCGGAGTATAAGGCCTGCAGGGCTGCAGCTTCAGGATTGGTGGCATCGAACTGGATATTTGAGCACAAGAAGGGGAACTTGAGCCCGTCAGCCTTGGCCGTGTTAAACGCAAGAGCCCTATATCCCGCTCCCATGTCGAAGTCGTGGTTGCCCAGGGCTATGGCGTCGTATCCCAGCGCCTGCATCAGGGTGAGCTCGGGATGTCCGCCGGGCTGGGTCTCCAGCCAGCCGAAGAGGGTACCCTGGTTATAATCCCCGGCGCTCAGGGTTAAAACCGGCTCGCCCTCGGCTGCCTTCTGGGCCTTGATCCCCGCCATGGCGGTGGCGATACGGGAGAAGCCCCCTATGGTCGGATAAGTAGGGTAATCGATGGCCGGGTCGTGGGGGATCACCTCGGAGTGCTCATCGTTGGTATGCAATATGGTGAACCGCTTGCCCTCGTCCTGCGCCTGCGCCTCCCATGATAAAGGCATCAAGGCGACTAAAACGCAAACCATAGCCAGAGACGCGAAAAGACCCAGCACCATTTTCCACTTCTTGTTCGACAAGAAAATCACCCCCATAGAGCTAATCTGTATTAAGAAGTCCCTTACATGTTAATCCCTAGATGTTTGTCCAGCCCAGTCTTCTCTTTGTGCTATTAAGAGATATTCGTATTAAATATACCGCATTCTTGCTATACCTAAACCCTCATCCTTTTATGGCGGTTATCAGGCTGCGGTAGGCCACGGTCGGGATATAGGAAATATCCTCGAATCCGGCTTGCGTGCACATGTCCTCCATCTCCCTGACCGAGTAACATTTGCCCTCGGTGGAGAACATTAACAGCACGGAATACTCCGCCACCGGCAGGGGGCCGGTTTTCTCCGCGTTGATATGGGCATCGAAGATCACTACCATCCCTCCCGGCGGCAAGCTGTGGTAGGACTTGTGTATTAATTTCTGGGCGGCACCAGTATCCCAATCGTGCAGGACATGGGAGTAGAGGTGGATATCATGGCCGGGGGGAAGCTCGTCTGAGAACATGTCGCCGGCGAAAACGGATACCCTATCCGACATGCCCCTTTGCGATATGGCGGAACGGGCCGCCTCGTCCACGGGGAGCTTCTCCAGAACGGCCGCCCGCATGTTCTCATTCAATGAGACCACCGCGCAGGCATATATCCCGGAGCCTCCCGCTATATCCAGGAGGCTCTTGTGTCCGGTGCAGTCCAAGACCCGTGCCATATGAGGAGCCAGGTAGGCGCCGCGGCTGTCCATGGCAGCGGTGAAGGGCTGCGCGAAGTCCTCCCTCTCCATGGCCCTGGCCCATTCGTCCTCGTCCTCCTCGGCGCCCCATCTCGCCGGCTGTCCCGTTCTCAACACCCTGAACATCTCCCGGCACACGGGCCTGTTTTTCAAGGACGCCAGGTAGGGCCCAAGATCCAAGGGAGAGTCCTTTAACAGGAACTCCTCAGCCAGGTCAGTCAAATGGAACACCCCGCCCTCATCCCTCGCGAGTCCCATGGCGGAGAACAGGGTGAGCATCACGTCCACCGGCCTGTGAGCCAAGTCCAGAGAGCCGCAGATATCTTCGATGTTCGATGGGTTATGCAACAACCAGGTGAAGAAGTCCAGCCATCCCGCGGCCGCGATGAGCAGATCGGGGGCGAAGATGCTTTCACGGTATCTCAGCAGCTGGATGGGATCCTCTTTTGGCCCCTTTACATAATCCAGACCCGACATCTCCATCACCCTCCAGAATCAAGCCGCTACGCCTCAGTACTTCATCACCGCCGATTCCTGAGTCTGTTATCCTACATGATCCCCTGTTCTAAAGTACATATGAAGAGGGATCTTCGCTTGAATTGATACCCTGGAATTACTGACGGCAAGGACCATCATAGCAGGTATCTGCAACACAGCTTTTTAAGGTAGACTTATCGTCAAAGAAAAACACTATGGATTGGATATGTAAAAAACCGCTATTAATCATACAGAACAGACTTAATATCCCCGTAATCAGCAGGATGCCGCCAAAATGAGGAGGAGGTCAAGGGGTTGGCCAGACTGATGGGAGAAGTGACGCTGCTGGCGTTGGGTGTGATGATAAGCCCTTCTTCCATAACCCTGGTCATCCTGCTGATCCTGCAGCGCCGCGGAATGTCATCGCCACTGGCGTTTATTGCCGGACGAGTGCTGGCAGTATTTCTCATCTTATTCTCCGTGCTCACCTTCTTCCGCAACGTGGACTTCTCGCCGGAGAGCACATCCTCGATGGCGAGTGCCGTGGCCAAGATCGTCATCGGCGTCCTGCTCCTGCTGCTCGGTTTAGGCTTTGCGTGGAAGAAATCCGCTGGTGAGAAGGCCGGATGGCTGCAGCATCGCATGGAATCCGTCGAAAGTCTCTCACCTTTAAAATCCAGTGGGCTTGGTATAGCTTTCATCCTTCTAAGCCCCCGCTGTATCTTCCTCGTTCTGGCCGCTGCCGCCACGATCCTGCACGCGAACGTCAGCGTGCCCGACGGCGCCACCGCTCTCGTAGTTTTCGTGATCATCGCCAACCTGGGAGTGTTGGCCCCCTTGATCATCTATATGGCCTCATCGCAAGAGTCCGTTAAATTACTGGATTCCGTGCGCAAGTGGATAATCCGTTACCAGCGGGTGCTTGTCTTGACCGTGTTGATGTTACTGGGCACTTATCTGGTGATAAGAGGGATTCTAGATTTGCTTCTTTAAGGTCACCAATACGCATTGAGATCGGTTCCTGGCTCTCATACCGGGATGCCAGAGCGGAAAAAGGAAGGGGCAACAGCCTGGAAATGGCGGTTAAAATGTGAAGGGCGCTGAAGCCCGCGCCCTTCACGATTTTTATGCTGTACTGCTTCTTATAATCACGTTCATCCAGCAGCTTATCAGGTTTTCTCCAGCTTCTTGATATCCCTTCTCAGCACGATGGAAAAGGCACTGAGGACCAATCCCTCGATAATGGCGAATACCCCGGTGAGGACAACCACCGATGTCGCCACATCGGTAGCCCCTGATTTCTCGGGACGGGCCAGCAGGTACAGGCCGAAGCCGACGGCTATGATGGCGAAGATAATCATCAGCCACTTGCCGGTCATTCCCTTGGGGATCTTGAATCCCGCCGCCAAAGCCAGGAAGCCGGTCAGGATAAACCACAGACCCAGTATTACCAAGACCACCCTGGTGGTTGCGTTGGGCCAGATAAGAGCCGCCAGGCCGGCTACGATGGCCACCCAGCCCAGGGTCAATTGAATCCATCTGTCCTCCTCCTCGGCCTCCGCGGCATGGACGTGGTAAAGCTGGGCCATCCCCCACACCACGGCGAAAACGCCGAAGGCGACCAGTATAACCCTCAAGGTTATATCCGGCCATGCGACAAGTATTATCCCCAACACAATGATCCCGATACCCTGCAGTAATACCGACCATGGGCTATGCGCGGGAATATAAACCTCCTCAATTACATCAGGTTCCACAGATTTCACCTCCAATCATCGATCTCACCTCTAATATGGGATTCTCCGAGATAGCATTATTCCCTTTGATACCGCTCTTAAACCGGTGTGACCCCACTGGTTGGTGGGCGTGGTAATATTACGGAGTCGGATGGTGCAATACAACCAAGACAATCCTCAGCTACAAGACCGTTTTGGAGACCGTTTACAAGGGAAGGGGGCAGCATGGAAAAGGAACTCATCGCTGCGATCACAAGTATGCAAGAGGAGGATGCGCTGCGTATCACCAGGGAGATGCTCGACGGCGGCACGGACCCAATGAGAATACTCGAAGTATGCCGGGAGGCCATGCAGATCATCGGCGAAGGCTTCGAGAAGGATGTGTACTTCCTCCCGGATCTGATCATGTCGGGGGAGATAGTGGGGCAGATCAACGATGTAGTGAAACCGGAGATAGCGAAGGGACCTGAGGTCGAGCGACTGGGTAAGGTGGTCATCGGCACCGTGGCCGGCGATATCCACGACCTGGGCAAGGACATTGTGGTCTTCATGCTGGATATAAACGGTTTCGAGGTGCACGACCTGGGAGTGGACGTATCAGTAGACACTTTCGTAGACAAGGTCAAAGAGGTTGACCCCGAGATCGTGGGTTTGAGCGGCTTCCTGACCCTGGCCTACGACGCCATGAAGGATACGGTGGAGGCCATAAAGGAAGCCGGCCTGCGTGACAAGCTGAAGATAATGATAGGCGGCGGCGCCATCGACCAGCAGGTACTGGGATACGTAAAGGCGGACGCCTACGGTAAAGACGCCATAGAGGGAGTCGAACTGGCCAGGCAATGGGTAGGGGGTGAGTGAGATGGCCAAGACGGGAGAGGAGCTTTTCGCGGAGAGGTCGAAGCGTGTAGACGATGCAGTTCAGCTCAAGGTCCCCGACCGGGTACCTATCATGCTTTTCTTTAACTTTTTCGCCGCTCGCTACGCCGGGATAACCTATGAGGATGCCTTCTACGAGCAGGGTAAGTGGCTGGCAGCCAATGAAAAGGCCGTGGTGGACTTCAAGCCCGACCTTTACTTCCAACCCAACGCGGCTGTATTCACCTCGGGAAAGGTGCACGAGATCCTGGGGAACACCCAGATAAAATGGCCGGGGCACGGCGTGGGTCCCAATACCACCTTCCAGTTTGTGGAGGGCGAGTACATGAAGGCGGAGGAGTACGACGCCTTCCTGGACGATCCCTCCGACTTCAGCGTCCGTACCTACCTGCCGCGTATTTTCTCTAACCTGGAGGGCTTGAGCGCATTACCTGACTTCAAATTCATGCTGGTCGGCTACGCTGGAGCCCCCATGATGTGCGGAATCCTGGCCCTGCCCCCGATAGCCGATGCCCTCCAGGCCCTGAACGAGGCCTCCCTGGAATCCATACGCTGGACCGCCGGCTACATGGAATTCGATAACAAGATGGCCGCCATGGGATTCCCGGTCTCCACCTCCGCGATAACCCTGGCTCCCTTCGACGTGATCTCCGATTTCATGAGAGGCATGCGGGGGGCCATGCTGGACATGTACCGCTGTCCCGATAAGCTGGTGGCCGTACAGGAGAAATTATTGCCGACATTGATCGGGGCGGCTGTGGCCCAGGCTCAGATAGGTAAAAACTCCCGGGTGTTTATCCCCCTACACCGGGGAGCGGACGGCTTCATGTCCCTGGAACAGTTCGAGTCCTTCTACTGGCCCGGACTCAAGGCTCTTATTATGGGCCTTATCGACGCGGGTCTGACCCCCTGCCCTTTATTCGAGGGAGCCTACGACCAGAGGCTGGAGTATCTGAATGAGCTGCCCGCGGGCAAGGTTGTGGGGATGTTCGACCGCAGTGACCTCTTCAGGGCTAAGGAGGTAGTAGGGGATAACATGTGTATCCTGGGCGGAATGCCTCTTTCTCTGTTGCAGACGGGCACTATCGAGCAGGTCAAGGAGCACACCAAGAAGGTCATCGAGGCAGTGGGAAAGGACGGTGGCTTCATCATGAGCTCCAACACCGTCCTGGACGAGGCCAAGCCCGAACTGGTGAGGGCCTGGGTGGATGCCACCAGGGAATACGGCCAATACAGCTGACACTCATACCGATATAGAAAAAGGGGCTCGGTTAACGAGCCCCTGTCCCTTAGCGGTCCAGGCCTAAAGCCAGGCGCGTCCCCCGGGCCTGCTATTCCTCGGTTATGCCCGTTCCCTCCTCACCGGAGTGGACTTTGACCTTGAAGGTCTTCTCCTCCTCGGGGGCCGCGGCCTCCTCCGTGGTGTTGACCAGCTCGAAGTGGATCTCCGTATCCCCCTCGCCTACCGCCTCGAAGGTCCAGGTCTCTGTTCCCTCGATGACCATTTCCTCCCCCTCGGCCTCTTCACTCTTCTTTTCCTCGCTCTTGTACTCGGTTTTCACCAGCTCCAATATCGATTCGTCGAGGGGTTGGGCCAGCTGCCACCTGTACCCGGCGGACGGGCTCGACTCCAGTTGGATGGCGAACTTGAAATCCTGCTCTACCTCGATCTCCGCATCCGGATCACTATACTCCTTAGCCTCCTCGCCCTCGCTGCCTTCTGTCTTGACCTCCACCACGAAGGTCCTGCGAAACGCGTCTTCCTCTTCCTCGGGCGCCGCTATCCCTACTACCTCAGCTTCCTCTTCCTCGGGTTCGGCGGTCTCACCTTCATCATGCGGCTCGGCTTCATCTTCATGCTCTTCATCCTCGAAAGGCTCGGGTGCTTCCTCCTCTGCCAGTCCTATCGCCAACTCCTCTATGGTCACCTCGGGCTCCTCCTCCCAGGGGCGGACGTAGGCGAAATCGATGGTGGTGTCTCCCCTGCCCTCGGCCTTGAAGGTCCACCTCTCCTCTCCAGCAGCTCCGACCAGGCCGTCCTCCTCCGGCTCCTGGAATTCTGTCTTCACCAGGCTGAGGACCTCCTCTTCAAGAGGCTCGGTCAGCTGCCACTGGTAACCGGTGGTGGGATTGGATTCTAAGACGATGACGAACTCCTGGCCCACCTCCACCACTATAGGGGCATTGGGATCGTCGTATTCCTCCGCATCTCCCCCCCATGAACAGCCGCTCACGGCAACCAAAAGCACTGCGAGTAAGGCGATTACTGCGATTATGACCGGTCTGGACTGCTTCATTATCAGATGCCTCCTCGTTCCGATCGGTACGACAACAATCACTCGAATCGCGGATAACCTTCCGCTTTACAGGCTCAATGCCTGCCGCTACATATTATAGTGGAACGGCCTATCCATGTGCCAAACCGGATAATATATATTACTAAGTAGCCTTGATTCAGATATGACTCTGCCAGCCAGGTTGAAAGGGGGATGCATGATCGTCAACTGCGTCACGGTTTTCGTCAAGGAAGAGCACATAGAGGACTTTATCTACGCCACCACCGCAAACCACGAGGGCTCCGTGAAGGAGCCCGGCAACATGAGGTTCGACGTGCTGCAGAGTCTCGATGACCCCGGCAGTTTCCTGCTATACGAGGCCTACGAGTCCGAGGAGGCCGCCAAGGCCCATAAGGACACCGCCCACTACCAGGAGTGGAGGGAAACGGTGGCCGACTGGATGGCCAAGCCCCGCGAGGGCATCGGACACCGCGTCATATGCCCCCTTGAAAGGTCTTCATGGTGATGCAGCCTTTCGTGTTCGCTCGCTGCCCGCACATAATCTTCGCAAGCGGGTCTTTCGGCGACCTTCCCTGCCTCGCCGGCGGATTCGGCGAAAGGGTCCTCGTGGTCACCGGGGCACATTCCCTGCAGGAAACAGGCAGATTGGATGTGCTGAAGGAGAGCCTGGACCGGAAATCCATCGACCTCCTCCATCTTCCCGTAAAAGGGGAGCCCTCACCACAGCTGGTGGACGACGCGACCCTCGAGTTTCGCGGCAGCGGTATAGAGCTGGTCATGGCCGTGGGAGGAGGAAGCGCCATAGACGCGGGCAAGGCTATCTCCGCCATGCTGCTCGAGGGCGGCTCGGTCATGGATTACCTGGAGGGAGTAGGGAGGGGAGCGCGGCACAGCGGCACCAAGGTCCCCTTTATCGCCGTCCCCACCACGGCGGGAACCGGGAGCGAGGCCACCAAGAACGCGGTGCTCTCCCGGGTAGGGGCCGATGGTTTCAAGAAATCGCTGCGCCACGACAACTTCGTGCCCGACATCGCCTTGATCGATCCCGAGCTCGCCCTGCCCTGCCCGGCCGGCATCACCGCCGCCTGCGGCATGGACGCCCTCACCCAGCTGCTCGAATCCTACGTATCCACTGGGGCGTCTCCCATAACCGACGCCCTGGCCCTGAGCGGGCTGGAGCATGTAAGGGACAACCTGGTGCCCGCCTCCTCCAGCGGTGCCGGCGACATCGAGGTTCGGGCCGGGATGGCTTACGCCTCTCTCCTGTCGGGTATAACCCTGGCCAACGCGGGCTTGGGCGTCGTCCACGGTTTCGCCTCGGTTATAGGGGGCCTCTTCCCCGCGCCTCATGGGGTGATATGCGGCACCCTTCTGGGAGAGGCCACCCGCGCCAATATAGAATGGTTACTGCAAGAGAGGGGCGCCGGGGACGAGAGCCTGAGGAAGTACGCGAAAACAGGCGCCGTCCTGGCGAGGCGGGAGACCGGCGATATCGCAGGCGATTGCGACCTGCTCACGGAGACCATCGATGAATGGACCCGGATTCTAAACCTTCCCCTGCTGGGAGAGTACGGCGTAGGCACCTCGGATATCGACGGGATCTTAGAGGAGACGGGCCTGAAGAACAATCCGGCCACCCTGGGCAAGGAGGAGATGAGGATTATTATCGAGAGCAGGATTCGGGGGTGATCAGCGTGTTGGATCTTAAGATCGAGGATATGCTGGCGCTGCGGTGGGAGGAATACGTGAACAATCCCATCATCGAGCCGCCCTTTCCCTCCCCCATGCTGGCCGACCCATCCTTCCTTCCTCCCGAACACACACCGGACGGCCTCTGGCATCTCTTTGCCCACTCCATCATGGGCATTCACCACTTCACCTCCCGGGACGGGCTGGCCT
>Ga0180434_10007788_pt1 | contig 11989 bp, 6 predicted proteins | sample SS_ome_7_FD_132453 | JGI IMG/M metagenome (GOLD analysis project Ga0180434, IMG submission 132453) | Hypersaline lake sediment archaeal communities from the Salton Sea, California, USA - SS_1_D_2 metaG | ecosystem: Environmental > Aquatic > Non-marine Saline and Alkaline > Hypersaline > Sediment... | reverse complement strand
GGCGGGTGCCCCGACCTCGCGGTAGCGGAAGCCCCTCTGGTCCGCGTCCTCCCCCCCGGTGTCGGTTATCTCTCCATTGAGCGTGGCCCCGGTGGGCCCCACCGAGGTGGCGGCGTCGGTGTCCACGGAGGGGCAGCTTAAAGCCTGTATTACCGATACCGTGTTGTCGGTGATATTGGAAACGTAGACTTTGTGGGTGCCGGGATTGACGCCGACACCCCGGGGTCCGTCGCCCACGCCGACGGTGTCTACAACGGTATCCGTGGACCCGTCGATGACCGATACCGTGTTGCCGAGGAAATTCGACACGTAGATCTTGTTGGTCGTGGGATTGACGCCGACTTCGACGGGCCAGGTGCCCACGCCAACGGTGTCTACAACGGTATCCGTGGACCCGTCGATGACCGATACCGTGTCGTCGTAGAAATTCGACACGTAGATCTTGTTGGTGGTGGGATTAGCGCCGACACAGCAGGGTTCATTGCCCACGCCGACGGTCGTCGACACGGTATCCGTGGACCCGTCGATGACCGATACCGTGTCGTCGTCGCTATTCGACACGTAGATCTTGTTGGTGGTGGGATTAGCGCCGACACCCCATGGTCCATTGCCCACACCGACGGTATCTACCACGGTATCCGTGGACCCGTCGATGACCGATACCGTGTCGTCGTCGCTATTCACCACGTAGATCTTGTTGGTGGTGGGATTGACGCCGACATAAAGGGGCAAATGGCCCACGCCGACGGTCGTCGATACGGTATCCGTGGACCCGTCGATGACCGATACCGTGTCGTCAATTTCATTCACCACGTAGATCTTGTTGGTGTCGGGATTGACGTCGACACCGTAGGGTATGTCGCCCACGCCGACGGTATCCACCACGGTATCCGTGGACCCGTCGATGACCGATACCGTGTAGTCGTAGAAATTCGACACGTATATCTTGTTGGTGGTGGGATTAGCGCCGACACCCCAGGGGCGATCGCCTACGGTTATGGTCTTAATCACGGTATCCGTGATCCCCACGCCTCCCAGGGCCAGAACGACCGCTGCGGCGATAAAGACGACCAATATCTTGGATACAAGCGGTTTTTCTTTCATCCCGTTCGCCTGCCTTTCCGAATCCGGCTTCTCACGGTAAAAAAGGGAGGCCAACCCCGTAGTCTGCCCCACTTCATAGTAGCATAGTCGGGTTGTTCCGGGTTCTCGCATATCCCCCGGAGGTAGCATTTATGGCGGCAATTAGTATGAGCCTCGCTTTCGCCGTGTATGCACCGTTCCATATTTCTTCAGAACCCCTAAACAAAATGGAGAGTATTTTTGGGAAGTAGGAATGAAGGGGTATTCTAAGAAATGCGTAAGAGCGCAATTGAAAAATATTTTGCTGGGTTTTTTCCTGGTGATAAGAGGTTAAATTCGCAATGGTAGATTGATACAGACAATATTGAAGAGCGCTAAGTGATATAAAAAATTACGATATATCAACGGGAACGAATTAACATGTAAAAAGCGTTACAAGCCTTACAGTATGCCTGCTTATACCCGTATTGGAACCATATAAAGCAAGTTAAGTAATAGAAGCCGGGTAGCCACCCGGCTTCTATTGTGTTTGTGGTGGGCGCTACGGGATTTGAACCCATGACCTCTGCCGTGTGAAGGCAGCGCTCTCCCGCTGAGCTAAGCGCCCTTAGCGATAAAAATACTAGCAAAATGTCCCTATTAATGAAAGGCCCTGTTGTTGCGGTATCGGTATCACTGATGCTGGACGCCACCCCGGGTGCGCTTTCGGTCGCCGGCGGTTTCGGCTTCCGGCGCCGCAAGCGTTGGTACTTGATCATCTGATATCGAAGAATCAACCGGTTGCACACCGGGGAAAAAGGCGCTAAAATAATATAGCACCTAGTAACCAGATACTAATATACTTTGACCGAGATGGGTCGTAACGGAGGGCTTGCAAGGATGACGATGGCACAATAAAAAGGGTTGCGGCCTTATTTCTATTTCAGGCACGGGATAAAAAGGGGATGATCGAAGGGTAAATAAAGAAAGGCTCAAGTCTTTTAAGTGGTAAATGCTTGCTTGCGTAAAAGCCATGATAGGGGGGATACCATGATCAGGTGTACAAGACTTTATACTCCACTGCTGCTTTTTTCTGTCTTTTTTTTCTTCCTTTCACTGTCCGTTTTCAGCATGGTCGTTACCGCGCAGGATCCTGCATCGGCTTCTTCCGGTTCCGGCTGGGTGGAGCAGACACCCTTTCCGGCCGTAACCGGCGTGTTGGATGTATCGGCGGTGGACGCCGACACCGCTTGGGCGGTGGGATTCGAGGGCACCATAATCAAAACTACTGACGGAGGGGCGAACTGGGGGGAACAGCCCTCTGGAACGGGCGAATCACTCTTCGGTATCGATTCTCTGGATGCCGACACCGCCTGGGTTGTGGGGAACAACGGGATCATCCTCAAGACCACCGACGGGGGGTCATCCTGGGTAAGCCAGGATGCCGGTACAGATGAATACATCGGCGACATATCGATTGTAGATGCCAACACCGCCTGGGCGGTGGGGGGAAGGGGCACTATACTCAAGACCGCTGATGCAGGAACGAACTGGAGCCCCCAGACCTCGGGCACGGATTCCGGCATTGCGGCAGTTGAGGCCGTGGACGCGAGTACCGCCTGGGCCCTGCCCGGATACGGCCCGGTATTGAGGACCACGGACGGCGGTTCCACCTGGCTCCCGTATGATGCGGGGATCAACGATATTTATACCCCGGGATTATCGGCTGTAGACGGCACGACAGCCTGGGTGGTCGGCGGTTCGACCTACGCCATGAACGAAAACAGGGCGATCTCGAAGACCACTGATGGAGGAACCAATTGGGACATGCAGCTTGCAGACGATAAAGACAGGCTGAGGGATGTTTTTGCGCTGGATAGCGATAACGCTTGGTCGGTGGGGGAAGGGGGAAGCATCCTTAATACCACCGACGGCGGCACTACCTGGTACCCTCAGTTCTCGGGGATAACCAATTCCCTGGAGGAGATAGACGGGGTGGACATGAACACCCTTTGGGCCATAGGAGATGGCGGGACGATATTGAAGACCTCCGATGGAGGAGAGAACTGGGTGATTCAGAGATGGGGAGCAAGCACCCTCCACACTGTCCATGCTCTGGATGGTGACGTGGTATGGGCGGCGGGAGGAAACGGCATTATCCTGAAGACCACGGATGGTGGCACGGTGTGGGAATACCAGTATTCGGGAGTTAAATGGTCGATCGAGGAGATCGAGGCGGTTGACGAGAACACAGCCTGGGCGGGGGGCCTTCAAAATCTCATTAAGACCTCCGACGGGGGGGAGACATGGACAGAGCAGGACCCCGGGCTTCCCAGCCACTGGATACCAACCGACGGCTATATGGTGATCAACGATATATCGGCCCTGGATCCCGACACCGCCTTCGCGGTCGGGAACGTCTTTGGCCCCAATCCCTATTTCTACAGTAGTTTTATATCCAAGACCACTGATGGAGGGGCGACCTGGACAGCATCCATCTTCTCGGTCCCTAACCGCCTCAGCGGCATCGCCGCCGTCGATGCCGGCACAGCCTGGGCGGTGGGGGGCAATGCATCATATCCGGGACCGTCTTACAGCGCGGTGCTCAAGACCACCGACGGGGGAACTACCTGGCCCACCCAGTACTCATCGGATTCCCCTTCCCTTAGCGGTATATGCACTGTCGGCAGCGATATTGTCTGGACGAGAAGCATAAACACCGTTCTAAAAACCAGCGATGGCGGCGAAACCTGGACGGAGTACCCAACAGGAGCATCCAGCAACATAATCGGACTGTCCGCGGTGGATGAGTACACTGCATGGGCAGTGGGGAATTCCGGGCTGATGCTCAAGACGGGCGACGGAGGAGATGCATGGAATGCTCAGGATCCTGGCACACCCAACTCCATCTGGGATGTGTATGCCCTGGATGCCGCCAGCGCATGGGCGGTAGGGAGTAAGGGCATCATAATCAAGACCGCCGACGGCGGGGATGAGAAACCTGATATCACGTCTATAGACCCCACATCGGGGCAACCGGGAATAGAGGTGGCCGTAGTCGGCTGCGACTTTGGGGATATTCAGGGGGATTCCCACGTCTCCTTCGGGGACGTCCAGGCCACCTCCTATTCCTCCTGGTCCGATTCGGAGATAGTGGCGGAGGTGCCCGATGGGATCGCCGGGGATATACTGGTCACCGTAACAACCTCCGAGGGAACCTCCAACGACATGAGCTTTACGGTTCTTTCCGATCTTACTGTGACCTCCATCACTCCCGACCAGGCGGCGCAGAACGCCGTAACGGTGAACATCACCGACCTGGCGGGAACCGGCTTCCAGCCCGGCGCAACGGTCAGGTTCGAGTTGGGAGACAGGATCCTCGAGGCCTATGACGTAAACGTGGTCTCCAGCACCCAGATCACCTGCAAGGTCGGATTCTTCTTAGAACCCATAGGGGTTTACGATGTGGTGGTAGAGAACCCGGACGGGACGGAGGCCAGGCTCGAGGATGGCTTCACCGTCAACTCCGCCTGCGGAGAGGGCGGAGGCATGGCGGTGATGATGCTGGGCATCACCCTGGGCCTGCTGTCGCTGGCCGGCGGTATACGCCTGCATAGGAAGAGATAGAGTAGATTGGACCTGGACGACCTAACCGTCCTTCCCTATCAGGAAGCACCCGCGAAACGGCAGGGTCGTCTTAGAAAAAGAAGGGGCACGCCTTGGTGTGCCCCTTCAACCATTTAGAAGAACTTGTATCCCACGCCAGTTACCGTTTTGATGAATTCGGGGTTGGAGGAATCCCTCTCGATCTTCTTGCGCAGCCGGGCCACGTGGGTGTCGATAGTGCGGGATATGCCGGGATCGTCGTAGCCCCACAGGGCCTTGACGATGTCCTTGCGCGAGAAGACCGTCCCGCGGTGGCTGGCCAGCAGCCACAGGAGGTCGAACTCCGTCTGGGTGAGGTCCACGGGTTTTCCGTCCAGGGAGATCTCCCTCCTCTTTCGGTCGATCTCCAGGCCCCCTATGGACACGTATTCCTCCTTCTCGGTGGAATCGCGCACCATGTCCGCCCGGCGCAGGGCAGCCTTGACCCTGGCGATGAGCTCGGCGCCCTTGAAGGGCTTGGTGATGTAATCGTCCCCGCCGATGGCCAATCCGCTCACCAGGTCGGTTATATCGTCCTTGGCCGTGAGGAAGATGATGGGGGCGCTGGTCTGGTCCCGCAGACGCCGGCAGACCTCCATGCCGTCCATCTTGGGCATGATGATGTCCAACACCATCAGGTCCGGGCGCTCCTCCCGGCACTGGGTCAAGGCCTCATCCCCGTCCTCGGCCAGGACCACCTTGTATCCCTCCGCGGCCAGCAGCTCCGCGATGAGCCGGCGGATATGGGGATCGTCGTCGGCGACCAAAACCTTTTTTTCTGTCATCTCAATACCCCTGCTTTATTTCTTCGTTCATTAAGTATATCTCGGTAACATCGATTTCCCAATTTAGCCGCGGATTCAGCTGGCCTCCTTCTTCGACCTTCTATCTTCTCCGCCATAACCGCTGAAACCTTCCAGGAAGTCTGGTAGGGGAGAGCCGTCATAGTCTGTTGATGAGGCATGAACATACTCTCAGCCAGCGGAGAGCCTTGCCATCGCCGGCGAAGTGGGCAGCTCAACCTCCACGCCTACCTCGGCCAGGGCCTCCTGCACCGCGCGGTAGTGCATGAAGCCTCCCATATGCAGGATGGTCTCCCCCAGGTCGCGGTCGATCTCCATGGAGGCCACACAGGGAAAGCTGTGCCAGTATTTCGCCACCGCCTCAGCCACCCTCCCGTCCAATGGCGCGCCCTTGAGGTTGAAGGCGACATAGTAGGTGTTGCCACAGGGAGCGCTGCGCAGCACCTTGGCCTCCTTGATGTAGCCGTCGCCCAACTCCAGTTGAATACGGGGCTTGCCTATGTGGAAATATTCCATGAATTCATCCACGGCTGGATGGATGCCGGGTTGGAGGGAGCAGAAGGGCTTGGGGAAGGCGCATCCCATGTCCAATTCCCGGCACTTGCGCTTCACCTGGCCCCGCACCCAGCGGCTGGTCCAGCCGGGGGCCTCGGAGGGGACCACAAGCACCCGTGAGCCCGCCGCGGCGGCCAGTTGGGGCAGCTCTAAAAGCAGTTCCTGGTGCAGGTTTACGGCCACGGTGGCGTCGTGGGGAGTGAGCTCCCCGCCCAGGATCTCGACAGGGTCATCTACATAGTAAGGCAGCACCGGGGGGAGCTGCAGTATATCCACGATGTTCCCGGAGAAATCGATACCGAAGGTGTCGCGGCAGTGGTCGCAGAGGACGCCGCAGCCGTTGCAGTAATCCTCCTCGTTGACCAGGTGGCGGATGAAGCGCTGGGCGAAGGTGTCGTCGTAGGCGACGGAGAAGGGGTCTCTTTTCAAGGGGATGGGACCACCGCAGTAAGCGATTAAGAGCTTCACGGTGCCTGTCCTCCCTCCAGGTGGGGTCCCAAGTGGAGATCGACGGGAAGCTGTCCATCTATACGCACCTCTTCCCGCTCCAGCCTGGTGTGATAGGCGAAGAACTCCACGCCCGCTTCGGCTGCTTCACGGGCGGCCTGTCCGAAGGCGGGATCGGTGGCATCGTTGGTGGTGAAGACATCGCCCCCCCTTCTTTGGACCACCACGACCAGGCATGCCCTGTAGCCCTCGCTCCTGGCCATGGCCAGCTCTCCCAGGTGTCGTGCTCCCCGTTGGGTAGGAGCGTCCGGGAAGAGGGCTTTGCCCTCTCTGACCAGAGTGCATCCCTTCACCTCCACCAGGCAGGGAGAGCCGTTCTCGAGGAGGAAGTCCAGGACGCTGCGGCCGTAGCGCACCTCCGCCTTTATCGTCCCGTATCCCTTGAAACCGGGGAGGTCGCCGCCTGCCGCCGCCTCGGCGAAAAGGGCGTTGGGGAGCCTGGAGTCCACCGTCACCCACCCGTCCTGGCTCATCACGGCGAAGATGTCGAAGTCGGTTACCCGCCCGGCTCCAGCCGCGGGGCGCAGCAGCAGCCGCGCGTCGGGGACAAGGAGCTCGCGCAGGCGCCCGGGGTTGGGAAGGTAGGCATGCACCTCGCGAGCGCTGCGTTCGGCCCGCACCATGAAGCGGTTGACGCGTTCCTTGAAAGCCGCCTCTAGCAGGTCTCCCGGGATGCGCATGCTTTACGGGCCGCCCTTCTCTATCCTGCTAGAAGAAGCACAGCGGGGTGGGGCATCCGCCTGCGTATTCCGCCTCTGCCATGGTGTATTCCGGCTTCTCCAGCAGGCGCATGAGGGAGTCGCTCCCCAGGTATAGCACCTGCTCCCTCTTGCTGCCGTAGCGGTAGACGGTGATGCCTTTGCATCCCAGTTCATAGGCCAGGCGGTAGGACGCCTCGATATCGTCGATGGAGGCGTCGGAGGGGAAGTTGATGGTCTTGGAGACGGCGTTGTCGCAGTGTTTCTGGAAGACGGCCTGCATACGCACGTGCCATTCCGGGGTGATGTCGAAAGCGGTGACGAATACCCTGCGCACGTCCTCTGGAATGGTATCGATGTGTTGGATGGTGCCGCTGCGGGCTATCTCCATCATCAGGTCGTTGGAGTAGAAGCCCCTCACCCTGGCCACCTCCTCGAAGATGGGGTTGATCTCCATGAGCTGGGTCCCCTCGATGACGTTACGCACGAAGGCGATGGCGAAGAGGGGCTCGATGCCGCTGGAGCATCCGGCTATGATGCTGATGGTCCCGGTGGGCGCTATGGTCACGGTGGTGGCGTTGCGCATAGGCCTTCCTTTTTCGTCCCATATGGAACCGCTGAAATTGAGGAATACCCCTCGTTTGTCCGCCAGGAGGGAGCTGGCCCGGTGGGACTCATCCTCCAGGATGGAGGCTATCTCCTCGGCTGCCCGCAGGGCCTCGTCACTGTCATAGGGAATGCCCATCATCAGCAGTGCGTCGGCGAAACCCATGATTCCCAGGCCGATCTTGCGGTTCCCCTTAGTGATCCTTTCCGTCTCCTCCAGGGGCCAGCGGTTGATATCGATGACGTTGTCCAGGAAATGCACGGCGGAATGGACGGTGCGGGTCAATCTGTCCCTGTCCAGCTTGCCGTCCTCCACCATGGCCTTGAGATTGATGGAGCCCAGGTTGCAGCTCTCCCAGGGCAGGAGGGGCTGCTCCCCACAGGGATTGGTGGACTCTATCTCCCCCAGGTGGGGGGTGGGATTGGCCTTGTTTATGGTGTCTAAGAAGATAAGCCCGGGGTCGCCGGTGCGCCAGGCCTGGGTGACGATGAGGTTGAAGACGTCGCGGGCGTGCAGGCTGCCGGTCACGGTATCATTGCGCGGATTGCGCAGGAAATAGACGTCGTCTTTCTCCATGGCCTGCATGAACTCGTCGGTCAATCCCACCGAGAGATTGAAGTTGGACATCAGGCCCTCGGTGTCCTTGGTGGTGATGAAATCCAGGATGTCGGGGTGGTCGCACCTGAGGATGCCCATGTTCGCCCCCCGCCTCCTGCCGCCCTGCCTGATGACCTCGGTGGTGACATCGAAGATGCGCATGAAAGAGAGAGGACCGGAGGCGATGCCCATGGTCGACTGCACCACGTCGCCGCGGGGACGCAGGCGGGAGAAGGAGAAGCCGGTGCCCCCTCCCGATTTGTGGACCAGGGCCATGTCCTTAACCGCGTCGAAGATGCCTGGTATGGAGTCCTCCACCGGGAGCACGAAGCAGGCGGAGAGCTGTCCCACCTCCGTGCCTGCGTTCATCAGGGTGGGGGAGTTGGGAAGATACTCGAGGGATACCATCAGGCGGTAGAATTCCTCCTGCAGCGACTTTATATCCGCCCCGGAGTCGTAATCCCTTTCGGCCGAGGCCACGGCCTCGGCCACCCGGTGGAACATCTGGTCCGGCGTCTCCACCACCTGGCCCTTTTCATCTTTAAGCAGGTAGCGTTTCTTGAGGACGTTGACGGCGTTAACGGTGAGTTTCAACTCGTCCTTGACGCCGATGAGGCTCTTGGCCCGGCGTATCTCCGCCCGGTGTTCACGGTAGAGGATATAGGCCTTGGCGGTGTGGGGGAGACCTCTCTCAATCAGGGTATCCTCCACCAGGTCCTGCGCTTCCTCCACGGTGGGGATGTCCCCCGCGAAGCGTTCCTCCAGCTTGGCGGCGACCTCCCGGCCCAGCTCCTCCGCCGCCGCGGGCTCCCCCTCTCCCGTCTCCTTAATAGCTTCCCGGATAGCGGCCGATATCTTCCCGACCTCGAAATCTACCTCGGACCCGTCTCTTTTTCGTATTTTTTCTAAGGGCATGAAGGACCTCTCTCTTTCCGCATGCAAATGTATCTACGATTCCATTTTACCCACTGAGAAGGACGTTTAACGTGCAACATATAGGTGTCAGACACCCAATCGGTGCAAATGCACCATTTCGGTGTCTGACACCCAATTGGTGCATTTTATTCCGGAGGCCCTTCCTCCGTCCAGCGCAGGCGTTCGGTGAGCTCCTCGAATCGCTTTATCCTCTCGGGGCTTACCTTGGAGGTGTCGAAGTCCCTCTCCTCCGTGTACAGGCCGGCGTCGGCCGCCTGTGCGGGGTCGAGGTCGTGGGAGATCTTTTTCTGCCAGCGGTTGAAGTCGCCCGCCAGGGGGCTCAATGCCTTGCGCACCTCCGGGGTGAGGACCGAGAGGGGGGTCATACATCTCTCGATGGCCTCCACGGTGGAGGAGAAGGCGAGGGGCTTGAGCGCCTCCAGGCTCTCCTCGTCGTGGATGCTGTACATGTGCACCACCTCGCAGTGGGCCCATGTGTTGTTCTCGTAGGGCACGAAGTAGGGATTCTCGGCGCCGTCATCAAGGATGGCCCCCCGGGCTATCCACTCCTTTTTCACCTGGGCGATGGCGTCGGCCCAGGGCATCTGGGAGTCCAGGGCGTCGTTCTCGTCCAGGTTGGTGCAGAAGGTGCCTCCAAGGCGGAAGGCCGCGGGGATGAGGCTGGCGCGGATGAGGTTCAGGGGGAGCATGGGGGCCAGCGGCGAGGCCTGCATGTCCATGATAATCCCGTTGTGTTCGCTGACGATCTCCTTGAGCACCGCTTCCTGGTATTCCAGCTCCCGCATGGAGCTTCCCGCCAGTAGGATGGTGAAGGGATATCTCATGACGTCGTAAATGACGCTCCTGATGTTCCTGGTGCGCATGATCTTGCGGTAGAGCTTGGGGGCCATGGCCATGGGAAAGGACCCCATGGTTACCCTGAGACAGAGATATCCAATCTCCGCCTCCCCCAGCTTGTACATGGCGTCGGCGAAGCTTCTTTCCTGGTAGAAGACGCAGCCGTAGAAGCGCAGGTTCTCGGGCTGTTCCACCACCGAATCGAAAACGGTTCCCTCGGCCTCCATCCTGGGAGGGCCGGGCCAGTTGAAGAGCTTGAGGGCGCACCTGGTGAAGACGCCCAGGCCCCCGAAGGCGCCGGAGGCGCCGCGCATGATCCCCCGCAGGGAGGGGCCGGGGCCGTCGCCCGAGAACCAGTTCTTTCCCGAGCCGGGGGTGCCCAGGTAGAGCACCTCGCCCGTGGGAAGGACCCATTCCACGCCCATGACGTTGCGGGGGCTGTAGCTCATGAAGATGCCGTCGTGGCCCACGCCGTGCATGGAGGTGGCGCTGGCCAGGGGGGAGCATACCGGCCCCGCGCCTATTAAATGGGTGTTGAGCCCCAGCTTCATCACCTCCGCCTGCAGCTGGGCCCCGCTTACGTAGGGCTCCACTACCGCGTACATGTTCCTCTCGTCTATCTCCAGGATGCGGTTCATACGGCGCAGGTCTATCTGAACCACGTCCTCCGAGGTGGGGCCCGCATGCACACCCCAGCCGGTGCAGAGGGCCTTGAACTTCAGGCCGTGGCGGTTGCAGGCCCTGACCACGGACTGCACCTCCTCGGTGGAGGCGGGGAGAACAATGGCGGCTGGGCGGGATACCCATAGTCCCGGGTCCTCGTTGAGGAAGGGCTGCCAGGCGTAGCCGTCCAGCACCGCCGGCTCCCGGGAGACGTTCTCCTCCCCCAGGGCCCCCTCCAGTTCCCTGTATGCTTCATCGGATATCATCAGCACCAACTCCCGATGGGGTCACATCTTTGATCTTTGATCCCTGGAGTTCAAGGTAGATCCATGTAGATAATCCCTGTTTTCGCTCGTTCTACATATCGAATAATAACATCAAATCAAAGATTAAAGATTTGATCCCGTCAAGGGATGGTGGGCAGGTGGTTGTGGGTTTAGATAGCCTTTTCGCTGGATAGACTGTTGAAAGGAATATTTTTTACGGATTTTTTTACGGATTATACAAAAGGCCCCAAGCGTCGCTATCTTGGCGGCAGCTAATACGAATATAAGACAATTGATATTAAAGAAAGGAGAGAGGCAGATGAATAGTGGATACGATTCCGGTATCAGGCGTTTCGGGGGGTATGGAAGGTACTTTTTAATCGCGTTTTTCTCGCTATTATTGGCCCTGGCCTTCCTCCCCATGGCGCCGCAGGTGGCGCTAGCCGCCGCGGGGGACATCCTGCTCAGCTCCAGCAATATCGCCGGCACCCAGGGCAATGCCGGCAGCTTTAACGTCTCCATAACCCCCGACGGCAGATACGTGGCCTTCGAATCGGTCGCCACCGACTTGCTGCCGGTGCCCACCGCCGGCCGGCAGGTCTTCCGTAAGGACCTCTGGACCGGAAGCATCTTGCTATGTTCCAGCAACGCCGCCGGAATCCAGGGCAACAATGCTAGTTCTTTTCCATCCATAAGTGCGGAGGGGAGATACGTGGCCTTCGAATCGCTCGCCACCGACCTGGTCCCGGGGGGCACTGCTAACCAGCAGGTCTTCCGCAAGGACCTCTGGACCGGCGCTATAGTGCTCTGTTC
>Ga0180434_10007786_pt1 | contig 11991 bp, 7 predicted proteins | sample SS_ome_7_FD_132453 | JGI IMG/M metagenome (GOLD analysis project Ga0180434, IMG submission 132453) | Hypersaline lake sediment archaeal communities from the Salton Sea, California, USA - SS_1_D_2 metaG | ecosystem: Environmental > Aquatic > Non-marine Saline and Alkaline > Hypersaline > Sediment... | reverse complement strand
GTTGGCCGCTGCAAATGAGGCGTCGGCCGTTACATATAAATGGAAAAATCGCTAGTAACGCCCTCCCGCGGCGGCGGCGGCTTTTTCTTCCAGACGAGGAAGTTGTTCGCGCAGGGCGGCGGCCTGGGGCGAAGCGGGGTATTGCTGGATCAATTCGTTGGCGGCGCGAAACGCTTCGTCGAAACGCTGAGCCTTGATCAACTCGCGGATATCGTTCTCCATGCCTTGGCGAAGCTGAATTTCCAGATTTTCCTGCAAGGTCGGAAGCTGGATGCGCAGCGACTGGGCCTCGGGTGATTTCGGAAATTGTTGGATCAAGGAGGTCGCCGTCGCCAGGGCCGTTTTCCACTCGCGCTGGTTGGCGGCGTCCTGGGCCATCGCCATCAGCTTAGTGCGGTGTTCGGCTTCGGCCCGATGACGCTGGGCGCGTAAGCCCTGGGCGAGTTCGATCGCTTGCGGCGCGTCGGGGTGACGTTCGAGCAACTCGTTGACCACTTCGGCGACACGCTCCCAGGCGCCCAGCGAGGCGAGGTCGTCGATCTGACGTTTGGCGGCCTCGATGTCGCGCGCCTCGACTCGCGCGCGCATTTCCTCGATCTGTCGCTCCATCTCGTCCCAATCCGAGCACGTCGGGAAACGCTCGCGAGCTTCCTGGACGCGCTCACGCGCCTCGATCCAGTTATGTTCGCGCAACAGCACGGGCACTTCGCGTTGCAGGAGGCTCAGCACAGCCTTGCCCTGCGCCTGCAATCGCAAGGTGCGTTGTTCGTCGTTGAGCAGCGAGATATCGCGGAGCTCGCGCATCAGCACGACAACCTCGTCGAATTCGGACGCGTCGCCCGTCCGCACGCCTCCGACAGCGGCGCGTGGACGATTGGCCTGCGCGTCGGATCGTCGCGAGGCTGTTTGTTCGTCGGCGTGCTGGATAGCCGCGAGACGGCGAATAACTATGTTTAAGCCGATCAGGGCTACGCCGCCCCAGACGCCCCCGATCATCTTGGCCAGGATCGCCAGGACGGCTACGCCGGTCGCCTCGCCGGTTCGGCTGATTCCCACGAAGGCCGCGAATCCCCAGAAAACGGAGATCGTTACGATCACCCAGCCGCCGATTGCCAAACATGTTTCGACCCAGCGCGAGCTCTCCAGCCCGCCGCGTTCGTCAAAATCGTCATAATCCGTCATGAGGCACCTGCCTTCCGTATCGTTGCTATGTCATTATTCCGGTCGGCTGGAAAAACGCAACCGTTACACGTCACGAAGGGGCGTAAACACGCGGATTAAATGCAATAACGGCGACCTGCCCTAGTATTGGACGTAGAAGACGCTGGGATTTCTCGGCTGTCGACGCGTTACAGCCGCCCCCGAGCGTATGCCCCGACGGTCGATTTACGCTATCCACGACGGGCGCGGCGCACGCCGCTGCATCGCGCTCACTGGCGTTCGGGGCTCCGATTGCGGGGCACTACCCGCTCACCGGCGCTTGCCTGCGGGGGCGAAAGCTGTTCGTGCCCTTTCTTCCCTCCCATCGAAAGACTTCGCGCTTATAGCGTTTGCCTTCGGTTGTGACGTGGTTTCGCGCGGTGAACTTCGTGTCGTTGGGCATTTTCGGCAGATTGTTCGATCGGGCGAGCGCCTGAAGCTGCTCCCGAACATCCTCCATCTCGTAGACGCAGTCGGCCCGCGCGCTCAACGATCCGGCGATCACGCGCAGGGCCACCTCGTTCGGCAACAGATTCTCCAGTGTGACCTTTGTTTCCCGGTATAACTGCATCAGGAAATCGATGTGCAACTGCGGCCAGACATTGTCGAAGAGCTGCTTCTGGCTTTCGTCGTCGGTTTTGCTTAACCGCTCGCGGGCGCGCTCGACGTATTCTTTCGAGATATCGATGCCGACATATTTTCGGCCGAGCCTTTTAGCGGCGACGGCGGTGGTGCCGGCGCCGACCAGCGGATCGAGCACGACCTCGCCCGGATTGCTGCTGGCCATGATGATGCGCGTCAGCAGCGCCTCGGGTAATTGGCACCCGTGAAAGCCGTCGCGTTCCTTGAAGGTGCCGCAGACGCGCGGAAATTCATCCCAGACGTCGTCGGGCAAGCGCCCGCGCGGGTTGGCGCGTAAATCCTGATATTCGGTGTGTCGAGCGCTTGGAAACCGCAGCAGGTGATCGTTGAAGGTGAGCTTCTTGGGATGCTTCGTGAAGTACAAAATATGCGTATGGGCGCGGCCGAATTTATAGCGCATGTGCTGCCCGAAGGTGTAACGCCAAATGATCCAGTTTCGCAGGTGCAGCCCCAAATCCTTGCCGACCAACCGCAACTGGGCGGCGAAATCGTCGCCGATGGCGATGTAGAACGAGCCGGAGTCCTTGAGCAGCCGCGTGCATTCCGACATCCAATCCCGACACCAGCCCACGTACTGATCGTCCGGCAAGTCGTCCTTGTATTTGTCGTAAACGTAGCCGATGTTGTAGGGCGGATCGGCGAAGACCAGATCTACAGCGTCGTCCGGCCATTTTCGCATCACTTTCAGCGTGTCGCCGCAATATATAGTGTCAAGATCCATTTAGAATCCTTTATATAGTGGTGGATCTTCGTTATTATGCGTAAAATCGTGTCTCCTGTCAATTGGAGTTCGGCTGAAGCGCAAGGCGCTTCGCGTATTATCATGCAATCGCTACACTGCGGCGCCGTCGCCGCGTTATGCGCAAGATCTGAGCACCATTGGATTTAATGATGACCGATCGCCTGGCCGAGGATCATACCGAATCGCGCGTCGCCGCGGGCTCAACGCCGGTTTGGCGCGAGTACGGATTGGTTTTGCTGGCGGCGTTGGCGTTCTACTTTGTCAGCGTGGCGCCCGGGGTGTTGTGGCAGGACAGCGGACTGGCTCAAACCCGAGTGCTTCAACACGATCTACACGGAAGCCTCGGACTGGCGCTGAGTCACCCGCTGTACTATCTTCTGGCGTTCGCCTTTCAAAGCCTGCCTTTTTCCGAGCCCGCGTTCAAAACGAATCTGGTGTCGGTGGTGTTCGGGGCGCTGACCGTTGCGAACATCTACTTGTTTCTCCTGGTGATGACGCGGCGACGAATCAGCGCCGCGATCGGGGCCTTGTCGTTACTGGTCGCGCATACGTTCTGGCAGCACTGCGCCTTGGCCGAGGTTTACACGGTCAGCACCGCGCTGCTGAGCGTCGAGCTGCTCTGCCTGTGTCAATATTGCGAGACCGGCAAGTCGAGATGGCTGTTGCTGCTGATGCTGGCGAACGGTTTGGGCGTCAGTAATCACATGTTAGCGGTGCTGAGCCTGGCTTGCTACGCTGGTTTTGCCCTATGGGCGCTGCGATGGAAGAAGTTGAATATCAGCGCCGTGCCGATGCTTGCGGCGGCCTGGCTCGTCGGGGCCGGAATATATATAACGCTGGCAGTGGGAGCAGTGCGAGATGGTCAACCGTTAGGCGACGTCGTTCGTTCGGCGCTGTTCGGCGGCAGTTATGCGGACAACGTTCTCAATGTGGCGCCCGGGTTGAAACAGATCAAGAACAGCGTCTTGTACCTCGGCCTGAACTTTCCGACGCCGACCGCGTTGTTGGTTATTCCAGGATTAATCGCCGCCACGCGAGCGCGGCTCAAGCCGGTGGGGGTGTCGCTGCTGGCGCTGCTGGTGATCCACTTGGCTTGGGCGGTGCGATACGACGTGCCGGATCAGTACACATTTTTTATTCCGGCGATCGTTTTGCTGACCGCGCTGATCGGTTTGGGAGCGGCGCGGTATCTTACCGGACGCAGCCGGATTTGGCGCGTACTTATCGTGTCGGCGGCGGCGTTACCGATCCTGGTTTACGCGGCGGCGCCCAGGCTGACGCGCGCGGCGGGGCTCAACCTTGGTACTGCCCGCGAAGTGCCTTTTCGAGACAGCTATGCTTACTTTTTGCAGCCATGGAAGACGGGTTATCGCGGCGCCGAACGATTCGCCGACGAGCTGCGCGACACGTTGCCGGAGAACGCCGTTCTAATCGCCGACAGTACGACGGCGCGGCCGATTTACTATATGCGTTTGACGCGCGGGTGGCGGAATGATGTTTTGGTTTACCCGCCTTTGAAGCAATCGTCGGACGATTCGGAGGTTTTCAGCGAAGCCGGGCTGGCCGAGGCGTTGAACGCGGGGCGCGTCTACGTCGTAACCCACAAGCACAATTACTCCCCGCAATGGCTGGTTGACAATTATCGTGTCGAACCGGCCGGCGTCTTGTATCGCGTCGTCGGCCGATCGTCGGGCGCGACGCCATGACCGCGCTGGGGCCCGATCATCGGCGCAGGTACGAATGGCTTGTGCCGTCCGTGTTGGCGGGATTTACGCTGACGGCGTACGCGCCGGCGGCGACCGTCGCCGGCATGCTGCTGTTGTGCTATTTACCGGGACAATTGCTCGCGCGTGCCTGCGGTGCGGCAAAGACTGGGATCGGGCGGGGCGTACGATTTTGCACGTCGCCTTGTCGCTGGCCGTCGTGCCCGTCGTGCTGAATCCTGTCTGGCATGCGACGAATGATCCGCTGATTTTGCTCGGCGTCGTCTGGGCGCTGCTTACGGCGGGTTATGGCCTGAGCACGCGGCGATTATCTTCGGCGCCGCTGGAATGCGCGGAGTCGTCGCGGCGTTGTTTTGAAAGCGCGTCATCGAAACTCATTTTTTTGTGCGCCGCCGTCCTGATCGCGGTCGCCGTGATTGGTCCGTATTGGCCGACGGAGTTGAACGGCTATCCGACGCCGTCGCTATTGCACGATTTCATCAAGCACGACGCCGTGCTGTTTTCGCTCGAGCAACGACCGCTGCCGTTGGGTAATCCGTTTTTCGCCGACGGGGCCGACGGGCCGGTATACTACTACCACTTCTTTTATCTAATCCCGGCGACGTTGCGGGCATGGTCCGGCGGCCTGAGCATCGAGTTGGCGTTCGGGCTGCAAAGCGCGTTGCTGGGCGTCACGCTCGCCGGCCTGTTCTATTTGATCGTCAAACGTTTTACCGGTTCGGACGCGCCGGCGACGTTGGCGGTTTTGTTGGCGACCGCGACGGGGGGCTTGGATGTCGTCCCGCTGGCGTTACTGCGCATGCCAGTCGTATCCGTTGACGCCTGGGCCGATCACGCCGTTCGCATCCACAGTTTGCTGACGCAGATGGTCTGGTCGCCGCAAAACATGCAGGGCGTGTTGATCGCGCTGGTCGGCGTATATTTGCTTTCGTTCAAACTTCGGGGCGTCGTCTGGATGTGGCTGGGGCCGCTGTTGGCGGCCGGGCTGATCGGCGCCTCGGTCTGGGTTTCGACGGGTATTTTTTCCGCCCTGTGCATTTATGCCGTCTTCGATATTGGATCGCATCGTAGAAACGCCGCCCGCGCCGCGCGTAGACTATCGGCTTATGCCGCGGCGGCCGTGCTGATGGCGGCGGCGTCCGCGCCGAGTTGGCTCGGTTATCTGGAAATGTCGCGCCGTCATGGGAAAAGCTTGACATTCGATTGGCCGCATCAGTCGCATGCACTGCTGGGTAAGCTGGCGCCGCCCGGCGTTCTGGCCAACCTGCTGGATTTGCCCTGGGTGCTCGCGTTGGAACTGGGACCATTGTTGCTATTTCCCTTGTTTATTACGCGAAACATTTGGCGGCGAGCTTGGTCCGACGACGGTTTGAGGTTGCTGCTGATCGCCGCTGGTGCGGCGATCATCGGTTTTACGACCGTGCGCAGCCACTTCACATATAACGATTTCGGACAGAAAGTGATGTTGATCGCGTTGTCGTGCGGCGTTGTGTTGCCGGCTTGCATCGTCGCGCCACGTCAAAAGCCGGCGACCTTGGTCAATCCGTTCGGTTGGGTTTTGCACGATCAGTCGCCCGAACGGCCGCGCCGCGCGCTGGCGTGGTTCATCGGAGTCACGTTGATATTGGGATTGCCGTTGGGTTGCTATCAAGTTCCCATGATGGCGATCCGCCGTTACATTCCAGAGTCCAGCCCGCTCCGCGTGTTTCGACATTCGCTCGCCAAGCGCGCCGCGGCGGAAGCCGGGGCGAGTCGGTTCGCGCGGTACGAATTACCCCCGGGCAGCGTCATTCAGGGGCATGTCGGCGCCGAGCGGCTGGTGCTCGCCCAGATTTCGCGAAAGCAAATCGGCGTAACGATTCTCGAACGCGATACGATGGTGTTTTATCCCGAAGACGAAGACGCGCATCAACGAACACTAGCCGAGGTACGCAAAGCATTGGAGACGCCGGTCGCGGCGCGGCGGCGCCATGAACTGCTTTCGAAGCATGGCGTCACGCATGTGTATATCGGCGAGGTTGAGCGCGAGCACTGGCGCGGGTTGGAGATGTTTGACGATCAGACTTTTTTCAGGCGAGTTTACCAGGACGAAGTAGTGGAAATCCATGCCCTGGTTTTGTTAGAGAGCGAGTGATCGGAGAGTTGGATCGGCTGTCTACGCTACGTGCGGGATAGCCGCCCTCGGCTATCGGATTCCCAAACGTCGATTTTTTCGTAATTCACGGCGGACGCGGGGGATCGTCGGCCGCTACTTGGATCGTGATGTTTGTTTAGGATTTGTTTCAGGCGGCAGAAATATGGCGGAATTACGGCCGACGCCTTTTCGCGACCTTGTCACGCGCTTGCACCGCGAGCCGTTGGTGCGAGACGCCGTGTTCGGCTTACATCGGCGATATTGGCGTCGGACGGATCCGAACGATCCGGATACGGGCGTGTTCTTTCATGGCGAACGCGTCGGCGCGCCATGCGGACCGGCCGCCGGCCCGCACACTCAAATGGCGCAGAATATCCTGTTGAGTTACGTTGCCGGCGGGCGCGTAATCGAGTTGAAGACCGTGCATGAGCGGGGGACGTCGCGCGTACCGCGTACCGGCGTCGATATTCTCAACTCAGACGTACACGTTGATTGGTCGTTGCAACTCCCGGTCGCCGACGCGCTGCAAGAATATGTCGCCGGGGCGATGTTGATCGAAATGTATCGCCGTAACGAAAAACTATTCGACGGGATGAACGCAGGTTTGAGCGGCGCGGTCGCGTACGATGTCGGCGTGGGGTACGACTTGGCGGGCGTGTCGAGCCGCGGTGTCCGCGAGTTTCTCGATACCCTGCGCAGCGCGGGTATGCTCGTGGAGCGTTTGCGCGCGGAAATTCCCGGAGAGTTCGCCGCGACGCGCGGGCTGGCCTATCCCGCCCGAATCATCAACAGCGTTACGCTTTCGGTTTGCTCGGATTGTTCGGCGAGCGAGATCGAAAAAATCGGCGAAATGCTCGTCGGCGAGCATGGTCTGGACCTGACGGTCAAGATGAATCCCGCGTTGCTGGGGCGTCGAAAGCTCGAATATCTGTTGCGCGACGTTTTGGGTTACGACGAATTGCATGTTGACGAGCGGGCGTGCAACGCGGGCATGACGGCGCGCGATGCGGTCGATTTATGTAGGAGGCTCGCCGATTTCGCCGCGCGGCGAACGCGGTATTTCCGTGTAAAAATCGGTGAGCCGCTCGAAGTCGTCAGTTCGCGGATCGAGGGCGAGGTCGCGTATCTCGCCGGGCCGCCGTTGCACGTGTTGGCGACGACTGTCGCGGAAGAATTGTGCCGCGAGCTTGATCCGCTCCAACCGATCTCATTCAGCGGCGGGATTGACGGCGAGAACTTTCCGCTGGCGGTTGCATGCGGTTTCGCGCCCTCGACGGCTGGCACGGACTTGCTGCGATCGGGATACGACCGGCTGGGCGCGCACATGGACGCGTTGATTCAGAGCATGCGTCAGCACGATGCGTTGAGCATTAACGAATACATTCTCAAGCGATTCGACGTTGAAGCCGCGGCACGCCGGTGGGCTGAGCAAAAGCTCGGCGCCGACGCCAAGGTGGAGGAGTTGGAACACGCCGCGGTCGCCTGGGCCGGGCGGCATAACACCGCCATTGTCGCGAAGACGGCGCGCGATGATTCGCGTTATCATGCCGAGCAGCGCCGGCACGCCTCGCCCGGCGTTGACGGGGCGGATAGCACCGATTCGCCGATCTGTCCGAACGCGGCGATATTCCCCATCGCCGCGCCGCTCGTTTCGTTTGATTATAACGATGTCCGCGTGTCGGCCGAGGGAGTGCGGCCTTGCAAAGATGAACAGGTGTTCACGATCGAGCGGTCGCGGCAACTGGCGTGCTACGCCGACTGTTGCGGCGAGTGCGGCTTGTGCGCGACGCGCTGCGGAGAGGCCGGCGCGCTTCTGGACGAACCGCCGCGCTTCCATCGTTCGTTTGAATCATGGCGTCAAACGGCGCCGCGCGACGGATATGTGGTTCACGAGCAACCCGAGGGGGGGTGGATCCGCGCGCGGCTGGCCGGAAAGGAATATCAACTCACTTATGTGCGTCAAACGCAGCAATATGTTTTTGACGACGGAATGGTCGAGGCGGTGTTGAGCGGTTGGGGGCATGGCGTGGTCAGCGCGCGACTGCTTCAACCGCTCGCGGGCGCGCATCGCCTGAATATGCGCATCTATCATTTACTGCGATATTTGCGAGAGGGGATCGTGGACGAGCGCAACGTCAATCCGATCAACGTCCAGTGGATGGCCTGTCGCCGTGCCGCCAGCGGTTCGGCGCGAAAGTAACGTTTAGCGCGGGCTGTTCGCTCCGCTATTCCGTTTTCTCAAGAATCCAGCAATCCAGGATGGTGGTTTTGTCGCATTGCACGATCACTTGCGTGACTCCGGACCGCAGGGTGATTTTGCCGACGGGGTAGACGCCGTCCGAGTTACGATCGTATTTGACGACGCCGACGGGCTTTCCGTCGCTGTCCGTTACGACGACGCTGCCGAAGGAGCGGCCGGTTTGGACGCGGAGGCTCAACAGGTATTTGCCGGCGGTCTGGCAGGGGATGTCGATCTTAATCGGGTTGCGCGTGGTGATCGTCGCCGCCGCCTGATTCGAAAATTCGAATCCGCTGGAATACTTCTGCGCTTTAGTTCGTCCCCAGTCATTGCCGGCGATGCGGCCCTCGATTTCGACGGCGCCGGGTAAGCGCAAACCCGCCAACTCCAGCATTTCAGGCGAGAGTTTCGCGAACGAATCCGCGGCGCCCGGACTTCCATACCAGTAAACGACAGTGTTGTAATAGACGTCGTCGGCCTGATTGTACTGCCAGTTTTCCAGCGTGAACCGGATGGATTCGTGGAAGGGAATGTTATCGGCGATCATCCAGCGGTAGGCCGAGTTCTTGCCGACCGGATTGAGCAGCGTAACGCCTTGCAGCGGCATGCGGAAGGCGCCCAGCCCTTCAGCGGCGCCCAGGAATCCGGAGGTCGAGGTGCCGAGGATCGAGGGAAACGGCTCGTCATCCAGCCAGATTTTGTGGTCTCCCTCTCCCCACCATTCCTCCCGCGGACAATCGATGTTTAGGACGCAGCCGACCAAGCGTCCGGCGCCCGCGGTTTCGAGAATCGGATAATCGAATGTTTTGCACGGATCTTCGGTGCGGATGCGGGCTTTGAAACGCAGGGCGTCGGGCGCCACGACGCCTTTGGAAACTCGCATGTAAAGCATCACTCCGATCTTTTTCACATTCTTCGGGTTGAGATTTTCGATTTCGATGCGGGCGCCGTCGGAGAAAGGCATTGGATAATAGCAGTACATGAACCAACCTTCGTTGGCGAACTCGCCCGGCATGTTCGTGCCGAGGTCGGTGCCCATCACGAGTCCCTTGTAAAGATTTCTGGTGAAGCCGGCGCCGAAAAAGGCCGGCAGGGGCGCCTCGATGTCCGGCTGCTCGCGCCCGTCCCAGTACACGCGCAGGATCATGTTGTGCAGAGCGTGCCGGTCGCGCGGCTGGCGTTCGTCCGTCAGTGAAACGTGGAAACCGCGAATCGCGCCGGCGCCTTTCAAATACCAAGACAGCTTTTCGCCGGGCTCTAGATCCTTCTGGATCGCATGCGGCGAGGCCCGGTACGGTTCGTACAACTGTTTTTCACTCAGGCCGCGGCGCAGCGTATTCGCTACGTCCGCCAAGGCGGTCTCGGCGTCGTGGTCGAGGACGGGCGAGAAACACTGCACTTTTACGTGCTTGGGATATGTGCGGTAATCGATCTGATATTCGCCCGAGAAAGCGCGGCTGAGCACGCGGCAGCTTTCGGCAAAACCGACGGGGAAGTATGAAACGCCGGCGTGCTTGGAGGGTATTTCATAACTCAGCGGCGTGCCGAACGGCGCGGTGACGCCGTTGAAGATGTCCTTCAACGGCGCCTCGACGACCAGACGTCCGTCCAGCATTATGCGAACCATGCCGTCGGGTTGCTCGCACCAGAAACGTGTAATGACGCCGGGGGCGTCGATTTTCGCCATCACGTTCCAACCGTCGCCCGTCACTCCCAGGAAAGCCCCCCGATCGTCATTGGCGTCCCAGTGAACGTAGCGACCGTTGCGAATTTCGGATTGCCGGCGATCGTAGCTCGAAAACAGGCCGACACGCTCACCAGTCGCGGAAAGCGTGAACAGAAGGTCCAACGCCGTGAGGCGCCTAATGTGGTCGGCCTGAGTGATCGTGTCGCCTGCCAGAGCGGGAATGGATTGAATCGCCGCCGCCAGCAACAGAACGGGCATTATGCGCATGTCGGCGCCTCCACTTGCAAAACCCACCGATCTTCATAAGTCGCGCGCCCCCGTCCGGCGCAACAACCGCCGCATTCGCCATTATACGTTGAATTTTATCGTTATGATGTCGCCGTCCTGGATGACGTAGTTCTTCGGCTCCAGACGCACCGTGCCGGCGGCTTTCGCCGCTCGCATCGAACCGGCGGCGCGGAAGTCGCCGTATGCGACGGTTTCGGCTTTGATGAATCCGCGGGCCAGATCCGAGTGAATTTTCCCGGCGGCTTCAACCGCTGTCGTTCCCTTGACGATCGGCCAGGCGCGCACCTCGGCCTCGCCGCAGGTGAAAAAGATCGTCATGCCGAGCGCGTCAAAGCAGGCGCGGATGATGCGGTCGCGAGCCAGGGCGCGGATGCCGTAGCCATCCATGAATACCGGCCTATCCGCGCGGTCCATCTGAAGAATCTCGGCCTCGATTTCGGCGCAGACCGTAAATACCTGAGCGGCGTGGGCGTCCTGAAAAGGGGGCGGTTTGTCGATGCCCTGCTCGTCGATGTTGACAGCCAGCAGCAGCGGCTTTTGCGTCAGAAAGCCGAAACTGCGTAACATTTTTTCTTCTTCGCCCGGTTGAATAATGTCGCGCATCGGTTTTTCGCTGTCGAGCGCCGCGCGGCAACGCTGCAAGACGGCCAGTTCGTGCTTCTGGCGGTCACGATCACGGGTGGGCTTGCCGACTGCTTTTTCCAGCTTTTCGATACGGTTATCACATATGAACATGTCCGCCAGCAACAGCTCGTCGAGCAGATCCTGGAAATCACGTGCCGGGTTGATCCCCGAACCGTGAACCGGAACCGCTTCCGACAAGAACGCCCGGACGATGATCAGCAAGGCGTCGCATTGACGCAGCGTTGGCAGGTGTTTTGTCAGACCCGCGTGTTCGCTGTCGCCCTCGGCGCTGCCCGGCAGGTCGACGAAATCAATCGCGGTTTCCGTGCGTTTCTTGGGTTTGAAAAGCTGTTCGAGCAAATCCAGACGAGGTTCCGGAACCTTGACCGCGGCCAGGTTCTCCTCGGCCGGCTTCAAGCGATCGGCCGGTACGCCCGATATTGCCCTAAATAACGTGGATTTTCCGCTGAACGGAAATCCGACGATTGCGATTCGCATCGTCCTGTCTCGCTGCTGCTGATGGCTTCGTCAAACGGCCCTCCAAGATCGGCCGCGTCGGTGCCGGAGTTCTTTATCGACTCACGCGTCGCAGCTATACTAACGGCACTGGCGCGTCGCGCGTAGGCGCTTGTGCGACAAACCGCGACGGTCGCATCATGACGGTCGCCGAAATGGTGAAACATCGTCGCGGCGTGCTTCACGCGTCGGACG
>Ga0180434_10007784_pt1 | contig 11996 bp, 10 predicted proteins | sample SS_ome_7_FD_132453 | JGI IMG/M metagenome (GOLD analysis project Ga0180434, IMG submission 132453) | Hypersaline lake sediment archaeal communities from the Salton Sea, California, USA - SS_1_D_2 metaG | ecosystem: Environmental > Aquatic > Non-marine Saline and Alkaline > Hypersaline >... | reverse complement strand
CACGCCTCCCGCGATGTCCGGCGATACGCCGGCTGGGGCCTCATCCCCCAGGGAGGGAGCGTCCTTGGACTCGCGTTCCTTGTCCACCAGGAGACGTCTCTGGCGTCCATCAGCCACGTACTCCTGAACGTGATCATCGGCGCTACGGTCATCCACGAACTCATCGGCCCCCTCACAGCGAAGCTCGCGATCATGAAAGCGGGAGAGGCCGAGCGATCGCAATAGCACGAAGGTCATGCGTGCCGGGCCGCTTCCTCTTCCTGTGTGGTCAGTCGGCGATACCTTGCCCCCGCCTTGGCTTTCGGAGTCCATCGTCACCGAGTGACTTGACCGCCGCGTCCTGTTTTCGCTAGGTTCCGGCAGTATCAGGTTCTTGCGACAAGCTGGTCGGGCACGAGGAGTCCTCGTTCGACGTGCCGAAAACGGCAGACAAGGAGGCACCGGCATGAAGCATCGTCGCATCGTCGTGACGCGGCACGGCGGGCCGGACGTGCTGCAGGTGATGAAAGAGGATCTCCCCGAGCCGAAGCCCGGCGAGGTCCGCGTGAAGGTCGAGGCCGCCGGGGTCTCCGCCTACGACCTCATGTTCCGACGTTCAAGGGCGCTTCCCGGGACTCCGAAGGTGCCGTTCACCCTGGGCGAGGACGTAGTCGGGGTCGTCGACAAGCTGGGAGAAGGGGTCTCGGGTTTTGAGCCGGGGCAGAGGGTCGCCGGCGGGACCTTCTCTCTCGGCGTCGGTGGCGGCTATGCGGAGTTCCTTTGCATGACCGCCAGCGAGTGGGTCCCCGTTCCGCCGGGCGTCGATCCTGTCGAGGCCGTCTGCCTGGTCGTGAACTACTGCACCGCGCACACGATGCTGCACCACGCGGCCAAGGTAAAGGAGGGCGAGCGGATCCTCGTCCACGGTGCGGCCGGCGGCGTCGGGACCGCTCTGCTCGAGCTCGGCGGGCTGGCCGGACTCGAGATGTTCGGCACGGCTTCGAAACACAACCACGAGCTTGTCTCATCGCTCGGCGCGACGCCGATCGACTACCGCACCGAAGACTTCGTACGGCGCGTCCGCGAGCTCGCCGGCGACGGGGTGGACGTCGTCTTCGATCCGATCGGTGGCGGAAGGCAGCTCTGGCGCTCCTACCGCGCGCTGCGCAAGGGCGGGCGGCTGGTCTGGTTCGGCGTGGCGGCGACGAAGAGACGGGGCATGCGGGTCATCCCGCTCACCCTGCTGATGCGGTCCCTGCTTGCACTCATACCGGACGGCAGGAAGGTGCCTCTGGCACCGAACGCCGGGAAGTACGTCGCACAAACGCTGCCGGAGCTCTTCCATCTGCTGGCGGCGGGCCGACTGAAGCCGGTGGTCGCGGCGCGGATCCCGTTGGTCGAGGCCGCCCGTGCGCACGAGCTCCTTGAGGGCGGGCAATATGCGGGTAAGGTCGTTCTTGTCACGGGTGCGTGACGCAGTGCTAGCGTTCCAACGAAGAACGTCTACATCGTAGAAGAATAAGGGAGCCACAAGGAGGCGGATGCGCATGGCAAGAGAAGGCAAGGTGTTCGACCGGGGGGCTTGGGCGATCGGCGGGACGACGTTGATGGGATTGGGCATCGGCTTCATCTTCATCCAGACAAACATCTTCATTTTCCTCGCCTCGCTCCTGAGCGGGATCGGACTCGGGCTGGTGATTGCGGCTCTGCTCCCGAGCAGAAGGGCGTGACATGAGAGCAGTGTTCCAGACCGGCTACGGCTCGGCGGATGGGTTTGAGATCCGGGAGGTCGAGAAGCCCGCCATTCGCAAGGCCGACGATGTCTTGGTGCGCGTCCACGCGGCGGCGCTTCACGCCGGCGACGTCTTCATGATGCGCGGCGTGCCGTACTTCACGCGCTTCGTGGTCGGCTTTCCCAAGCCCAAGAACTACGTCCCGGGCTACGACGTTGCTGGACACGTCAAGGCCGTCGGGGGGAACGTCACGCGATTTCAGCCGGGCGACGAGGTGTTCGGCTCGTTTGCCCACACGTGCGCCGAGTTCGTGTGCGTGGGCGAGGACAAGCTCGCCCAGAAACCGTTCAGCCTCACGCTGGAGCAGGCGGCCGCGATCCCCACGTCCGCCATCGCCGCTCTTCGCGGTATCCGCGACGCCGCCGGCGTCAAGCCCGGACAGAAGGTCCTGATCAACGGCGCATCGGGGGGCGTGGGCACGTTCGCAGTGCAGATCGCCAAGGCGTACGGCGCCGAAGTCACCGGCGTGTGCAGTACCCGCAATGTGGATCTCGTGCGATCGATCGGCGCAGATCACGCGATCGACTACACGCGGGAGGACTTCACGAAGGGGGGGCCGTGCTACGACGTCATCCTCGACAACGTGGCGAATCACCCGCTCTCCGCCTGCCGGCGCGTGCTAACGCCGACGGGGAAACACATCCCGAACAGCGGCCACAGCGGGATGCCCTACATCCTGAAGGCCCTCGTCGTGTCGATGTTCGTTCGCCAGCAGGGGAGCACGTACGTCGCGACCCCGAAACCGGGCGACCTCGCGGAACTCAATGAGCTCATCGAGGCCGGCAAGCTCAAGCCCGTCATCGACGAGGTCTATCCCGTCGAGCGCTTCTCCGAGGCCATGCGACACCTCAACGGGGGGCATGCCCGGGGAAAGGTCGTCGTCAAGATGGCCAAGTGATTCGGGCTAGCAAGCTGAGGGATCCCACGAGCCACATCATCATCCGACGGAGGAGCGACATGCAGCACCGGTCCTATCGAGGAGACTCGGACGTTGAGCTGCTCCGGACGTTCAACGCGGCGGCGATCGCGGAGACCGACCACTGCGGCTACCTGCATCCGGGCGACATCCCGCACCACATCTTCAGTGGCAACAAGCAGTACGATCCGAGCGAGATCCTCCGCATCTGGGAGGACCAGAAGGGCGTGACCGCATGGGTGCTCGTCGGACCGCGGCACAAGGGCTACGACGCGCAGGTACGTCCCGATCTCTGCGGCGGAGCGTTCGAACGCGAGGTGTTGGAGTTCGCCGATCAGCGGACGGCGGAGCTGATGCGCCGGCACGGGATCGAAGGCGACCAACTGCTCGGCGACGCGTTCCAATGCGACACCGCCCGAAGCCGGCTCCTGGTCGAGTTGGGATGGACGCGGACGGACGCCCCGCACTACGTGCTGAATCGGACGTCGCTCGCCGGCCTGCCCTCACCGATTCTCCCCAACGGCTACTCCATCCGTTCAGCCCGCGGGGTGGAAGAGGCCGCCGCACTCGCCGCGATTCACGTGGCGTCGTTTGGTGCGACGTGGACGCCGGAGCTGTATCGCCGGTACATGACGGCGCCTGGCTACGCCGCCGAGCGCGAGTACGTCGTGGTCGCCCCCGACGACACCTTCGCCGCGTTCACCGTCACCTGGCACGATGCCCTGAATCGCATCGGCCTGCTCGAGCCGGTCGGCACCCACCCCGATCATCGCCGCCGCGGATTGGGGAAGGCGCTGGTGCTTCACGCGATGCATCGGATGAAGGCCGCCGGCATGACCCACGCCACCGTTGCCAACTCGGGCACGAACGAAGCCTCCCGCGCGCTCTACAAAGCCTGCGGGTTCACCCCGTGGTACCTGTTCGATGACTACGTCAAGTCGGTTCCGATGTAGCGCGACGAACTCGGCGCGTGACCAGGACCTTTCCTGAGTTTCAGGAGGAGAGATCGACGGCGAAGCCGAGATCCTTCATGTGTCCCCCGATTCATCACTCGTCCGTCACGCCGAAGAGCAACCCACGAAGCTGTTCGTCACTCGGAATACTCCCTCGTTCGATGATTTCGATCAACGCATCCCTAAGAAGATTGAAGGTCTCCAGCAGCTGCTCAGGGTCGTGGCGAGGTCGCCCGTGCGCCGCGGCAGAGCGCAGATCGTACAACCTGGCGATCTCCCTTTGCCTTCTAGCTCTCTCCTCCCCAGAGCCCTCAAGGAACGCCGCGAGAAATGACGAGACTCGAAATCGCAGTTCTCCTGCCCCCGGACAGAAGAGCACCTCGAGTGCTCCCCAGAGCGAGACCAACGCAAGCGCTGAGTTGGGGACGAACTGCCCGCGATCCAGCGCGTCCACGGCAAGCGCGAACTCCTTGCTGGTTGACACAAGCTCGTTTGTTACCCTCCAATGGTCGCGTATCCACTGAAGTGATTCATGCGTTGCCGACTCACCTTCAGCAGTCTGGAGTGGGAAGGCACGCGGCTCCACTTCGACCGGGCGAATTTCTGCTTCGTCGTCAGGAAGCTCCTTCAGTGCTGAGAACGACCGACTGGCTACAACAGGGAATCGAATCGCGGGGTCAACCCATAGCCTCAGTAGGAAGACAAGAACCCGCGCTAGATCGAGACCACCTTCAGAAGAGCTCACAGCACCCTCAGGGATGACAAGCTCCGCTGTCACATCGAAGGCGAACCCGCCTGAGGCAGTCCTCCAAGGGGCTGGATGATGGCCGCCCTTCGGTGCCGGCGCGAACGCGGCCATGAATGGGGCAAACAGGTGAACGTACGTCTCCCGGAGGATGATGCCTTCACCGAAATCGAACGGTCCATCCGGGAGAGCGATTCCAGAGAGACCGGCGTACAGACTGCGGCAGTTCCTGCTCACGGCCACACACCGCGGCCCCACGGCTCAGTTTTCATGGCAAGCCTTCTCTCCGTTAACGTCGTCATCCAAGTCGATAATCCGTCCTGGATCGTTCTCCGAGTTCGAAAGGTTGACGCTGAACTTGGGTTTCGAGCCTGGTTCCTCAATGATTGTCGCCAGAGCATCCTTCCCATCAATCGTGAACGATCCGTAGCCCACAGCAGCACCGCGATACGAGGAAGTCTCGACGTCAAACGGGGATATCGAGAAGGTCAATGAGCCCCACACGTGGAAGCCTGTCACAACTCTCGGGTTGCCCTGTCTGTCAAGAACATAGCATCCCTCCGCAGGTGTACCGTGCACGTCAAACCTACTCAGCGTCTCCCGATCTTCGCGGTCGTACACGGTCTTGAGGACCTGTGCGTTGCGAAGGGACTGATGTACAACGCTGATCAGTGAAGTCTCGCGAAGACCATCCGCTGAGAAGACGCGTGTTTTCGGGGAAACATCGAGCCCGGGCTCTGACGCTGAATCAGGAAGACCTTCGACGGTCAATGATACTTTCTTGGGACTCAGAGTAACCGAGGCGAACCATAGCTTCGCGTACTGCCCAACAAGCTTCGTCCAGTCAAGGGTCTCCGCCTTTTCTAGTTCAACAGTTTCCACCCTGTGCAGCCGCGCTTTCGCCTTGGCTGGCTCATAGAAGCCTTCGCCCGCAACGAGGAGGAGCTTGTCTGTCAGCACTCCGTGCTGATGCTTGCAGATCATCCCTTCTACCCAAGGTGTATCAGCCTTCCCCGTTATCGTTTCCACACCTATCTTGAGTTTGTGGTGGCCGCTGTCGATCTCAATGAGTACATCCACTTCACGAGGCCTACCAGTTTCCTTGTCAGGGATCTCGACAGCCTGTCGAACTAAGGCGTGCCCTGAGAGTTGTCTCTCGATCATGTGGACCAACTTCTGGAACCTGTTCGATCTAATTGGCACTTCACTCACCCCTCTTGCTGCGACTACGACGATTCTGCGTACCTCTGTCATAGAACGCAAGTGAACAGCCGCGATGAACCACTCATGAGACTTCAGGTGACATCTTTGAAGGGGTATTTCCTGTCAAGGAGAGTGCTTTCCCTGGAGCTCCTGATCAGTTTCGCGATCACCTCCTCATTCTTGACGTTCTTGGCATTGGACCGAGAGCAGAGCGGGTTCACTGAAGATCGAACTCACTCCCGTCGCGAGCGCCACGCCCGCTCGGAAACGAGCTTCACGGCTCCTACGGCAACGAATCGATGAACCAGCCCACGAGATTGAAGCACGCCTTCTCGTGCTCCCACGACTCGGCGTTGTGCTCTAGCCAGAACGGATAGGCCGTCGTGACAACCACGAGGTCGTACGCATCGAGCAAGACGATCGACTGGCCTCCATGGCCAACGGAAGCGAACCTACCGTTGAATCTGGAGCCTCCCTACTTTAGATGACCTTTCGCACCCCGGGAATCCGGCGGAGCGCCGCCGTGAAGATCCAGCAGAGCGCGACCCCTCCGACAAAGACGATCCCGAACTTCGCGCCGACCGGCATGGACGTCCGCAGCACGGCGTACTGCAGCCAGAGGATCACGAGGTAGTGGATCAGGTACATCCCGTAGCTGTTCCGGCTCAGGTTGTCGAAAACGCGAATGGGCTTCCGGAAGACTCTCAGGAAGAGGGCCGTCAGCCCGAGCACGACGAGCGCCGCCTCGATCAGGAAGACGTACACCTCCAGTGAGGATGCCAGATCCAACGAGAAGACCCACGTCAGAATCCCGTACGAGCCCGCGCCGGCGAGCACCCACGCCCACCAGTACTTCGCGAATGGACCGTCCGATCGGAATGCACCTCGCTCCAGGCCACGAGATCCGACCGCAACGCCCATCCCGAAGTACAGCAGATACCAGAGTGCCCGCACGACCTCCAGCCACAAGGGCCCCGCTCCCCCCCACTGGCCGGGCGCAAAGGCAATGCGCATCGGCAAGTAGGCGGCGAACGACAGACCAATCAACGCGATCGCGAAGACGATCGGATTGTCGAGAACCGGGCTACTGCTCCTCGACGACTTCAGTCCCGTCGTCCTCAAGAAGCCATACCAGAGCGCAACCAGGAGGTCGAACGCCAGCAGGAGCCAGACGAACCACAGCGGCCCCGGTGGGTTGAGGCCGCCCTTGATGTAGTCGAGCCAGAACGCACCGAACCCCTGGCTGACTTGATAGACCAGGCCATTCTCCAGCACGGTCGGGTAGTAGGCGACGGGGATGATCACGAGGAGCCCAACCACGAACGGTAGGCCCAAACGGATGATCCTCGCGTAGAGGAAGCGAAGCACGCCCTTGCTTTGGAGGCTCTTCCAGACGAAGAGCCCAGAGACGAAGAAGAGCAGCGGCATGAAGAAGGTATCGTTCACGAGGACGATTCGGTCGAAGCCGACCCACTTCAAGCCGTCAACCACCGGACTGAACGTCTGCGTGAAGTCGTACGGGTTCAGAAATCCAAACGTCACGTACGCGAGCGCCGCGTGATGAAGCAACACCAGCAGCACACCGAACGACCGCAGGTAATCGAACGCCGCGTTGCGCCCTGTGACGAAGCCGCCCGCCTGCCCGACCCAACCCTCCGAAGCCGTCTCCCTCATGCCAACCTCCCTAAGAATCGACTACCCCCAACTAGGAGGCAGTCTTTCACGAATCCCATGCCCCCATCGGAACCCAGCCAACATCGACGTGCGGTCAGATCCAACCTGCGGCAGGGGAAAGCCGCAACAGGTCAGCCCTCACCACGAACAACCGTCGAGCGCGTGTACCGTTCGGTCTCCCAGGTCTCCAGGCCCAGTCCTGCTTCACCCTCCGAAGACCTCGTGCCTTACTCGTTGAGCGTCGCTTCTACAAGCGTAGACCCCTGCCGGTCGCCGCCCGTTACCTCCGTCCGCTGGGCTCCCGACCCTCAAGATCGAGCTTCAGCGACAGGAACTCGAGCAGATCCTTCAACGTGATGATCCCCACAAGCTCATCCCCCTCAACGACCATCAGCCGGCTGTGGCGTGTCCGGTGCATCTGAGCGAGCGCCTCCGACGCGTCCGTGTCCGGTGAGATCGTGTTCTCCGGCGTACAGTCGCTCGACAGCTCCCTCACCGTGTGCTGATCCCATTCGCTCCGAGGGAACGCCTTGATCTGTCCTATCGTGATGCATCCCACCAGGTGCCCGCCTTCAAGGACGGGGAACATCTTGAAGTGGTGTTTGTAGACGTAATCCTCGACCAGTTGCTCGATCGATATCTGGTATGGAACCGTGATCGGGTTCTCCTCCATGAACTGTCGCACCGGATGGCCCGCCAGGACCTGTCTGGTCAGGAGCTGCTGATACGATCCGACGGAGGCGTTCCGGACGAAGAGGCCGATCAGGAACCACCAGATTCCCCCGACGAGGTCCCCGCGAATGAAGAAGAGGACGCCGAGGAACATGAGCGCGAACCCGAACACCGAGCCGGTGCGCGAGGCGATCCGCGTGGCCCAAGTGAGGCGCTTGGAGTACCCCCACAACAAGGAACGGAGCACGCGCCCCCCGTCCAACGGGAACGCCGGGAGAAGGTTGAAGGCGGCCAACACCAGATTGATCACCCACAGATAGCTCAGAACGCCGATCACCGGACCCGGCCAGCCGGCTACTCCGGCGAGAACGGTGATCCCGTACAGAATCCCACCCAAGACGACGCTCGCGCCCGGTCCGGCGACGGCCATGACGAACTCGGCCTTTGCGCTCGGCGGTTCTTCGGCCATCTCGGCCACGCCACCGAAGATGAACAACGTGATCCCCTTCATGGGCAGCCCGAACCGGCGAGCCACGAGAGAGTGGGAGAACTCGTGGATGATCACAGAGAGGAACAGGCCAACGGCTCCGGCGACCCCCATCGCCCAATACGTCGAAGAAGCGAGACCCGTGAAGTAGGTCGGGAAGACCGAACTCGCGAGGGACCAGGTGATCAGCACAGCGATGATCAGCCAGCTGACATCGATCTTCACCTCGAAGCCGAAGAGCCGAAACAACGTGACGGGTCGTCCGAACATCGCTCACCTCCGAATCCAGGGATCGTAGCACAGCTCAGCCGGAATCCGAAGCCCCCGACCGCGACCTACTCTGCCGGACCGCCTCCCAAAAGGAGCTACCCCTGGGACGCGGCTCGGGGTTCTCATCCGCGCCTCTCAATCGACGTTGTTCCCGCTCGATGGCCGCTCGTCCGGGTGGATTGCCATCACGGGACACTCTGCATGGCGGAGAAGCTTCTCGGTGACGGATCCCAGGAGCAGACGATGCCAGCCGGTCCGTCCGTGGGTGGACATCACAATCAGGTCTACCGCCTCGTCCGCCGCCGTGCGGAGGATCGTCGTAACGATCTCGCCGATCTCATGAAGGGCGCGGACGCGGATTCCCGCATCCGAAATCGACTCGACCATCTCCTGAAGGGACCTTTCGGCCATCGCCGCTTGCGCGTCGTGGAGCCTCTCGATGTTCGCTTTCTGACCTCCGAATTCCGCAATCGGCGTCAACACGGGTACAACGACGTGAAACACGATCAACTCGGCCGACAGTTGACGAGCGAGGTCCACTGCCACGCGAAGGGCTTTGGACGACGCCTCGCTGAAATCGACCGGACACAGGATCTTCTTCACCACGTACATCCGAGTCCCTCCTCTCCTCATCTCTTCTCGGCCGAGCGCGCGGTCGACGCGAGAACCTCGCGACCGCCGCGCCGAGTCGAGAACCGGCGGTACAGCACCTCGATCGCGAACGCCGCGCCCACCAGTCCTCCCAACACCGCCAGATTCCACGGGTTTGCGCGCCCGCTCTGCTCGACGAGGATCAACAGGGCGACGAACGACAGCGCGGCTCCGACTTGGGAGAGCCACACCCACCCGCGCGTGCCGCGATGAAGACGGACGTTGGCCAGGTTCACGATGACGAACACCAGCAGGAAGCCGGCGCTGCCGATCATCGAGATTTTGCTGATGTCCAGCATGTTCGCGAGGGCCAGGGTCACAGCCGACGTCACGAGAAGCCCTTCCACCGGGCGGTGCCAGATTCTCCGCTCCAGTGCCGCGGGCAGTTCGCCTTCCTTCGCGAGGATGTACGTGATCCTCGACGCGCCGTAGAGCGTCGCATTGATCGCCGACCCGGTGGACAACATCGCGGCGACGGCGATGAGCGCGAAACCGGCCGCCCCGAGGAACGGCCTGGCGGCGATCGCGAGCGCGTAGTCTTTGGCCTCGACGATCTGGGCCACGGGTAAGGCTCCCACGGCGACGGCCGCGACCGCAACGTAGAGAGCGATTACGAACAGGACGGAGGCGAACAGAGCTCGCGGGATCGTCCGCTCCGGACGTCGGACGTCCGCTGCCGCATTGGCGATCAGTTCGAAGCCTTCATACGCGAGGAAGATCATCATCCCCCCCGCAACCAGCGGAAGAGGCGCCGCCCAGCTGCCGACGGAAAGACGTCCGGGCTGAATCGCACCCAACCCGGCCGCCACGAAGAAGAGCAGGATCGACAGTTTGACCCCCACGATCCACTCCTCGGCACGCCCGACGACCCCGGCACCGAACAGATTGAGCACCGTGAGCAGAATCACCACGCCGCTGGTGAAGAGGTGTCTCCACAGGCCGAAGGGATCGGAGAGGAAGCTCGCGGCGTAGCTTCCGAACGCGTGGGCGTACAGCGCCAGCATGACGGCGTAGCTGATCCAGAGAAGGACGTTCACGCCGCCAGTCAGCCAACCGGACCCGAACGCCCGATTGATGAACTCGACCGTGCCACCCTGGCTCGGAAAACGGACGGATAGACGTGCGTACGAGTACGCCGTCGTCAAGGCGACCGTCCCCGCCAGCGCGAAGGCGATCGGCGTTCCTCCCTTCGCGTATTGCACCGCGAGCCCGAGAACTGCGAAGATCCCGCCGCCGACCATCCCGCCTACACCGATGGCAAACGTCGCCCAGAAGCCGATCGTCCTCTCGCCGCGGCGATCCGCCTTCTCGACGTTCACATCCACCCCCGAGGTGGGAGCCGTCCTCGCGCGCCGCGTCGGCTCGGGGTCAGGCGTTCCACCGCCTCAGCCGGCATGGGAGTGAAGCGACCCCTGCAGCCGCTCCAGGAACGTGCGATGCGTGCGCCCGCTCAATCCGAGGTGTCGGTACACGCCCAGTTTCGCCTGATCCTCGATGAACAACCAGATCAGGCAGTACGCCCAGACGTAGCCCACATAGCTCCACGGGATGCTCGTTACGAACAGGCCGAATCCGACGATGAGCGCGGCGACCGCCTGTGTGCCGAGAATGGCCGCGAGGAGAACGGGGGCGGGGTACGGCTTGCTGAAGAACGGCCGGCGCGTCCGAGCGACGAAAAGCGTCAGATGGCCGGCCACGGCCAGCTTCAGGTAGATGAGGGACTGGAGGGCCGAGCCGGAGAGATGAAGCAGGTTCATCCCGATCAGCAGCAGCCCGAACGTCTCGATCACGCCGATGAGCCCCAACACCGTCGAGACGGTCAGCACGGAACGCAGCTTCCATCTGGCCGGCTTCGGATCGAGCCACGTGCTGTCGTAGGCGATGAACATGATCGGGAGATCGTTCAGCACCGCGAGGAGGATGATCAGCACGGCGTTCAACGGGTAGAAATTGAACGCGATCATCGTCAGCGCGACGAAGAACAGAATCCGGATCGTCTCGGTGATCCTATAGATCGTGTAGCTGTTCAGCCGCTCGAAGATGCGGCGTGACTCCTCGATCGCCCGCACGATGACCGAGAGACCCGGGAGGGTCAGGACGAGCGCGGCCGCGGAGCGCGCCGCGTTCGTGGCTCCGGACACGGCGATCCCCACGTCGGCCTGTTTGAGCGCCGGCGCGTCGTTGACCCCGTCGCCCGTCATTCCGACGATGTGTCCCCGTCGCTGGAGCGCCTTGACGATCGCGTACTTGTGCTCCGGATACACCTCGGCGAAGCCGTCCGCCTGCTCGATGGCACTCGCTGTCCGCTCGTCGACTTCTTCGGCGCCGCTCCCCTCGGAGAACAGCTCGCTCGCCGCGACGATCCGCGTTCCCAAGCCAAGGGAATCTCCGATCTCTCTTGCGATGGCGGCGTTGTCCCCGGTCACCATCTTCACGTGAACCCCGTGCTCTTCGGCCCGTTGAATGACGTCCGCCGAGTCGTCACGCGGTGGATCGAACAGCGGCAGCATCCCGAGGAGTCTCCACGGGGCGTCCTCACCGTCCGACCTTGCCACGCCGAGCGTCCGGTACCCCTTGGCGGCGAACTCGTCGACGACGCGGACCGCTTTCTCTCGCGTCCCTTCTTCGATTTCGCACATCCCGAGGATCACCT
>Ga0180434_10007783_pt1 | contig 11997 bp, 12 predicted proteins | sample SS_ome_7_FD_132453 | JGI IMG/M metagenome (GOLD analysis project Ga0180434, IMG submission 132453) | Hypersaline lake sediment archaeal communities from the Salton Sea, California, USA - SS_1_D_2 metaG | ecosystem: Environmental > Aquatic > Non-marine Saline and Alkaline > Hypersaline >... | reverse complement strand
CTCCAGCGGCTGATCCGCGTAGTCTTGCCACGTCTCCGCTGGTCCCGGCCACCCTCCGAGTTCGATGACTGTCTCCTTGTCTACGATACCGCAGAATGGCAGCGCGAGGATCTTGAGGAAGAACGAGGAGGGGGACAGAAGATGGAAGACGACCATGTTGTCCTCGACTTCCACCGCACGGTCGATGTCATCGAAGGTCTCTGCCGTATAGTCGGTCAACATGACCTCGGCCAACATCCAGATGGGTCCTCCGCTCGGATAGATCGCCAAGGCGCGTTCGAACGTGTACTCCACATCTTCCGCCGTCAGAGGGTTCCCGTTGGAGAACGTGACCCCCTCCCGGATCGGAAACTTGTAGGTCAGTCCGTCTTCGGAGATGAGGCCGTTCTCCACTGTCGGAACTTCCGCGGCCAGCAGCGGAACGAATTCGTCCGGCGAGCCTTCCTTGTACGCGATGAGGGCCTCGTAGACCTGCATGATGAGTTCGAACGTGTACCCATCGTATGCGTAGATCGGATCGAGCGTTGTTGCTTTTCCAGGCCCCACGCGAACAAGCGTGTCAGGGTTTTTGATCTCGTCCGCGCCGAAGGCCATCGCTGCAAAGCTGACGACAACGAACAGCAAGGCCAGCCAAGTTCGCCAGGTTCCCATGTGATATCAACCTCCCGTCAGACTTCCGCCGTGATGAACCAAATCACCGGTACATCGCAAGAAACCTCTTGTCTCATCAATTGGCGTTGTCATCACCTCCCATGTGGAGACGCAAAGCGTCTTGATCTGTTGATTCGTGCCGACTCTGCCTGTTCTCCCAATCCCGCAATAGGCCCTGGAGGGTCGACTCGATGTGTTCAACGGCGATCCGCCGGGCTTCTTCTCCGTCTCCCCCCTCCAATGCCCGAAGGAGCCTTTCGTGGTCCTGCAACTCCCGCCGGCCGTCCTCGATGAACACCTCGACGTCTCCCTCGACCCAGTAGTGGGTGAAGATCAACTGCCAGAGCTGGGCGAGGACCCTGGACAAATGGGGCTTCCTGGAGGATTCGATCGCGATCATGTGGAAACGGCGGTTTGCGGCGTGCGTTTCGAGCACGGAGGCCGGTGGGACCGTCGCCGCAGTTGAGGGGAGGAGTTGACGCATCCGGTCCAACTCCGCTTTGCTGATCCGCGAAGCCGCCAGTTTCATCGCCCAGCCTTCCAGGAGACTTCGCATCTGATAGATCTCTTCGAGCTCGGAGACGGGAAGGCTCGTTACGCGAAACCCTCGGTTCGGCGCGTGGATCGCGAGCCCTTCCACGACGATGCGCATCAGTGCCTCGCGGACTGTCCGCGGACTCACCCCGAGTTCTTCAGCGATGGCGACTTGGTGGAGCCGTTCGTTTGGCCGGAGAACGCCGGTGACAATGGCGTTATGGATCCTGTTGTAGACATCTTCTACCAGGCTTCTTCCGATGTTGAGTTTCTCAAGTTTGCCTGTGGGCATCCCCTTTCCTCCATCCTGTTGCTCGAGAGCCGCCCGACAAATTCTGGATAATGCATATGCACAATCCACATTGTGCCCTCCTCTCCCCTCGGCGTCAAGGGGCGGACGCACGTGAGGGGGGAGAATCCGTCGGCGGAATGGAAGGTCTCACCCTCGGCCCCACGATGGTGGATCTTCTTAGGGTGCGAGGGAAGCGATCCGCGGGTGATGTTGCGGGTTCTGCTGCCGCGTGGGGGGATGGGGCCACGGAGGACGGCTCACCGGGCGGGTTCGATGCTGGAATCGGCGCGGAGACCCTCTTTCCCCCCAAATCCTTCACGGGAGACAGGACAGATTGTGATGTCCCTTAGTTTCGCTCATTTCGGGATGACGGCGCGGGTTCCGTGGGCGCCACGCACGATCTCGAACGCCATCCCGTACGCCAACCTCAGCGTCTCCGGGGTCACAACAGTCTCCGGGGGGCCCTGAACCTTTGTCTCGCCATCGATGAGAAAGACCACCCGATTGGCGTAGAGGAGCGCGTGATTCGGCTGATGAGAGGCGATGACGAACGAAAAACCCTCCGAGGACAGACGCGAGACCGCGGCGAAGACATCGGCTTGATGATGGGGGTCGAGGTGGGCCGCTGGTTCGTCCATTAACAAGCAAGCCGCTCCCTGGGCGAGGCCGCGGGCGATGAGGGCACGTTGGCGTTCTCCGCCGCTTGTTTCGGTGTACGGCCGATCGCGTAGACTCCTGAGTTCAACGGCTTCAAGAGCGCGATGCACAGCGTCCTGATCCCGTTTCCCCGGCCTCGCGAACAGTCCGAGATGGGGCGCACGTCCCATCAGGACAATCTCGCCGACGGTGTAGGCAAAGACGGGCTCGTGGATCTGCGGTACGAGGCCGATCCGTCGCGCCCGCTCTCGTGGAGGGATCCGTTGGAGATCGTCCCCGTCGAGAAGAACGATTCCCTCCTGAGGGCGACGGAGCCCGATCAGACAGTCGAGGAGCGTCGTCTTGCCGCTTCCGTTTGCTCCGAGGACGAAGACCGCGTCTCCCGGACCGACAGAGAGGGAGGTGTCGCGAAGGACGCGCTGGCCGGGGACGTAGGCGTAGGAGACGTGTCGCGCCTCGAGGTTCATCGCACTTCCCCCCGCGATTGCAGGAACTGTAGGAATAGGATGAAGAACGCCGGAACCCCAATCAGACCGGTCAAGATCCCGAGCGGAATCTCGCTCGCCATGGCGGTACGGGCGATCGCGTCGAGTGTCAAGACTGTGATCGCTCCCAAGGCGGCCGAGACCGGGATCATACGGCCGTGATCCGGCCCGACCCACGCTCGAGCTACGTGAGGCACGACGAGGCCGATCCACCCGATCATCCCGGCGACTGCAACCGAAGACGCAATCAAAATCGTCCCCGCGGTGATGACGAACGCTCGGAGGCCGCGGATCCGGATCCCCATCGCGGTCGCCTCGGAATCCGATAGGCTGAGGACGTTCAGTCGCCACCGGATGACGTGGAAGAAGACGAGGCCTCCACCGGTGACCGCGAGAAGCGGGCCGATCGTCTCCCATCGTGCCTGGCTCAAGCCGCCGAGCAGCCAATAAGTAATCGCCGGAAGGCTGCTCAGTGGATCAGCGACGTACTTGACCAACCCGAGGAGGGCGTTGAACAGGGCACTGATGAGGATCCCCCCGATGACGAGGACCAGGGGGGAGGATCCAAAGCAAAGACCGATGAGGCAGACAAGGCCCACGGCGAGGAGGGCGAACACGAACGCTAAGGCTTGAAGCCCGACGGTTCCCGCGGAGATGAGGAGGGCGACGGCGGCGCCGAACGCGGCCCCCGAACTGACGCCGAGGATCCGCGAGTCGACGAGCGGGTTGCGAAACAGGCCTTGAAACGCCGCTCCACTCACGGCGAGGTTGGCGCCGATGCACGCCGCGGCGAGTGCCCGAGGGAGACGGACGCGCAGAACGAGGGCGCGGAACACCTCGGAGACACCGTCGAGGCCGAACAGAGCACGGAACGTCTCTTCGACGCGGATCCCGTAGCGGCCGACCAGGATCGCGCTGAGGAAGGCGAGGGGTAGGAGGAGCACGAGAAGCCACGTCGTCCGCCCCCGGCTGTTCGTCATGAGCCCGTCAAATACGCGAGCTCCTCCGGGGAGAGGGTGTACCCATAGTACGTCGTGTAGAAATGGTTGACTTCGACGGCGAGGTCGAGGGGCGATTTGCCCGGGTAGAAGATGTCGACCATCCAGATCACCCCGAGGAGGGATTCCGGGACCGGTGTATCCATCGGCGCGATCACCCGCGGCATCCGGTGGACTCGCTCGTTTCGCACGGCACGGATCGATTGCCAATCGGGATGGTCGAGAATGTCGGATGGCTGGACTGCACCGTAGGGCGGGATGAGGATCACGTCAGGGTTCCAAAGGAGGATCTGTTCGAGGTTGACCTCGTTCCAATATCCGGTCAGTCCTTCGGAGACGGAGGCGCCTCCGGCCGCCTCGATCAGTCGCGTTTGATACATGTCCCCGCTGGCGACTTTCAAGGAGTCCGTCCCCAGGAACAGGACGCGCACGCGCTCCTCGTCGGCGAGATGCGACAGGGCGTCGCGTACGGTGGTCGTCACGCGATCGTAGTCGACGAGGAAGGCGTTCGCCTGTTCGACCGCCTCGTCTCCGAGGGCCGGAGCGAGGAGGCGGAGGGCCCCCTTCAGCGCCTCGGGGGTCTCCACTAAGAACTGCAGGGTGGGAACGCCGAGATCGTTCATCTGATCGGCGAACGCAGCATGACGAGAGGCGTCGACGAGAATGAGCTGCGCCTCGCGGGCGATCATCTCCTCGACGTTCGGATCGCCGAACGACAGGATTTCTTCCAATCTCGGTTCGAGGCGAAACATCGGGGCCGATGCATGGGAGATCCCTTTGATGCCGATGTACCACGCCATCACCAGCCGATCGGCCGCCCCGAGCGTGTAGACGTAGAACGTTCCTGCCCCATAGACACTGGCCAGCCGTTCGACCGGCTGCGGGACACAAACGATGTTCCCCGTCTGGTCGACAAGCTCGATCATCGGCTCCGCTGTCCATGTGGTGAGGGAGAAAAGGACCAGGAGACATCCGGAGAGCCCGGGAATATGACGCTTCATCGTTCCTCCTTTGCGGGAACAGAGAGGGGGTGTCGATGCTCCTCCAACCAGGCCAGCGTCTTCTCGATCAGGCCGCGCCGGAACGACAAGGCGTACCGTGCGAAGGCCGGATCATCGCTTTGCAGTGGGTGGCGTTTCTGCAGGTGTTGATTGAGACGGCGCAACGCGTTGATCTCTTCGTCGACGAGTGTGGGGATCCGGTCCGGGGAAAGACGGCGGAGGAAGTAGATCTTGGCGAGGAACTCGACGCGGACGTCGCGAAGGTGAGGAACCGGTGATGTGGCCCAGGTCCAGAACGCCCGCTCCCCCGTTGGGGTGATCCGGTAGACGGTCCGGGAAGGGCGGCCGGGTTGCGGCTCGGTTTGGGATTCGATCCATTCGTTTTCTTCCAGGCGGTGGAGGACGTTATACAGCTGGCTCGAGGCGATACGCCAGAGAAAACCGAGGTCATAGGCGAGGCGTTCGCGGATTTCGTACCCGTGCATCGGGGATGTCATGAGCAACCCGAGGGCGGCGAACTCGACCGAGAACGAGCGGGAGGCTCGTCGATATTCCATAATAGAATAGTCTACCCTGGAGGCTCGCTCTTTCCCAGCGCGGCTTCGAACTCCGCTCAGCGGGAGGTCGGAGGAACCAGGGGGAACACCGACCTCGGGCCGAGGCCCCGGGTTGCGTTGTTGAGTCCGGGGTGGAGGAAGCCGTACCATGACCCGATCCCAGTCGAGGAGGTCGCTCATGTCCCATCCGGTGCTCGACAGCCTGTTGAATCATCGTTCGATCCGCAAGTTCAAACCGGATCCGATTCCCGAGGGGACGATCGAGACGATCCTGCGCGCCGGCACCCGTGCCGCGACGGCGGGAAATCTGCAACCGTATGCCTTCGTCGTCATCGACGATCCGGAGAAACTGCAGCAGATCAGCTCCCTCAGGGGACCTCTGGCGATCGCCGCGTTGGTCGACCAGTATCGGTTGAAACGGTACTTCGAACTGAACGGCGCCCCCTTCTACAACGATCGTCCGATCAACGTGTTCATCTCCTATTGGGACGCGACGATCGCGTTGCAGAACGTCGTGATCGCGGCGGAGAGCCTGGACCTCGGCACGGTCTACATCGGGATGATCTTGTCGATGGATCTGCGGGAGGTCCTTGGGGTTCCGGAGTACGTGGTCCCGGCCGGCCTGGTGGTGATGGGGTACCCGGATGAAGGCCCCGAGCTTCGCCCCCGCCTCCCCCTCGAAGCGATCGTGCATCGTAACACATATCACGTTCCCTCCGACGAGGCGATTCGGGACTGGTACCGCGCGGCGGACGAGGCGTGGAAGGACTGGTTCGAGCACGAAGCGTCCGAGGAACAGCGCGCGAAGTTCAAGGAACGAGGCATCACGAATCGTGCCCAGAACATCACCATCGGCCACTACACCGAAAAATTCATCGAACAGGAAACGAGAGGATTGCTGGAGAATCTGAGGAGGGCCGGGTTCCGGTGGAACGAAGGGGAATAGACGAGGACACGAGCGATGGACGAAATGACGGCAAGACGATCGCCTGAGAGTACCGCACGAGGTCCCGTTCGGGTCCACCTTGCCAGCCTGGGCTGTGCGAAGAACCTCGTCGACTCGGAACGACTCCTCGGCCGCTTGGCGTCCGCCGGGGCCCTTGTCGGTGCCACGGCGGACGAGGCCGACGTGATCATCGTCAACACGTGCGGTTTCATCGGTCCGGCAAAGAAGGAATCCGTGGAGACGATCCTTGAGTATCTGCCGCTTAAAAAGAGGGATCGGCGAAAGCGGTTGTTCGTGATGGGGTGTCTCGCCGAGCGTTACACCGACGAACTGCGCACCGAACTCCCCGAAGTCGATGGGGTCTTCCGCCTCGATCAGCACGAGGCGATCGTCCGGGCATGCGGCCTGAAGCCCGACTCGGAGGAGGACTCGCGTCTCCTTCTCACTCCGTCACACACCGCCTATCTTCGCATCGCGGACGGCTGCGATAACCGCTGCACCTACTGTACCATCCCGCAGATCCGCGGCCCGTTCCGCAGCCGACCGGCGGACGAGATCCTTCTCGAAGCCGAACAGCTCGTCGCCGGTGGTGTGCGCGAGCTCACCCTGATCGGGCAGGACACGACGTCGTACGGAAAGGACTTGACGGATCCGACGTCGCTCTCCGAACTCCTCGATCGACTGGCTGGGATCCACGATCTGCGCTGGCTGCGCCTTCTCTACACCCACCCCGCCCATTTCACCGATGGGTTGATCGAGGCGTACGCGGAGATCTTCGAACTCTGCCCGTACGTCGATCTCCCCTTGCAGCATCTCGATGATCGGATTCTGCGGCGGATGGGACGAGACGTTACGCAAACCCAATCCCTTCGTCTGATCGAACGACTGCGCAGCCGAGTCCCTGACATCGCGCTTCGCACGACGTTCATCGTCGGGTTCCCCGGGGAGTCCCGAGGGACGTTCAACGAACTTCTCCGATGGGTCGAGCGGATCGGATTCGATCACCTCGGTGTGTTTTGCTACTCGGCCGAGGAGGGGACCCCGGCCGCCCGGATGCCGGACCAGGTCTCCGAGCGAGCCAAGACCAGAAGACGACGTGAACTGATGCAGGCGCAGCAGAAGGTCGCGTTCGCCAAGAACCGGACGAAGATCGGCCAGATTGCCGAGGTCCTCATCGACCGACCGACCGACGAACCCGACTTCTGGGTCGGTCGTACACGAACGCAGGCGCCTGATGTCGACAGCGTGACGTTCATCAGAGGCGGCGATCTCCGGGTTGGGGCGTTCGTCGAAGCTCAGATCGTCGATCTGGCGGGATACGATCTGGTGGCTCAAGCCTAAGGGCTGGCTTTCGACAAGATCTGCTTCACTGTGTTCTCCAACCGCGCATGGTGTGTCCCTTGCCAGTAGAGCTTCCCGCAATCCTGGCACCGGACATATTCCTCGCGCCATCGCGCCGTCTTCGGCGGGATCTCCGGGAGGACGTCCTCCTTCTCCACCCGATGGAGGGGGCCGTTGCACGTCAGGCAACGAGAGAACGGCCTCGCCTGGTTCCCGAGATCGAACCGACGGACGACTTCCTTCACTTGCTCGATCGGGTCGGTCGAGCGGACCCAGTATCCGTGGGTCAACTCTCCGCGTTTGAGGAGGGCGCGGTCGCGAGTGAGGAGGATGCGTGTCTCGCCCACTGAAATCCTGACCAGAGCCGGATCATCATAAGTACTCGAATAGAGGACGTCGAATCCGAGGAGGCGCATCAGGCGGGTCAGCCTCCGCAGATGGACATCGGCGACGAATGTCGGGTCCCGCAGAGGACGACCGCGCAAGCGGATCACCGGACTCAAGTCGAGGCTCTCGAAGACCGGGTAGACAGAGACCCGGTCGCCGTCCGACAGACGGTGACCGAAGTCGACCGACCGACCATTGACCAAGATCAGGTCGATCTCCACGTGGGGAACACCGAGCGCCTCGATCGCGTCCTTGACCGTCGGGGAGACGTAGAAGAGGAACGGGACGTTCTGTTGGCGATCCTCCCCCGGAAGGAAGTCGTTCAACTCGGCGTAGAACCGGAATGCCGCTTTGCTTGGATGAGATTTCGCCATCGAGTCTCACGCTCCGTGGCCCCACTTGGATTCGCCCATCGGGGTCCTCATTGCTCGCCTTTAGTGAACTCAATGTGCGTGTGCGGGGCAACCATGTTGGCTGCCCGACACCCGAAATCGGGGTGGATCGAGCCTCCCCGCCGGACTGCGAAGCAGGGGAGCGTATCTCTGGGAGCGCCTCGTTGGACCGAAATCCGAGGTGTTCGCACAACGCATACGTAGTCGAGGGCGACCTCGTCCTCGATTCCCATCCCCTCGAACATCACGCGACAAAGGGCGATCAGCGGATCGGTCTCCTCAGCGGTCGCTGAGCCGATCGTCCACACGGGCTTCATCCTTTGTCCGCGATGTACAGGCCGCGGCCGGTGAGACCCTCGGGGTCGTACCGGACGGTGAGGCCGCTCGCTTCGAACGCCGCGGTCATCTCCTCCACCGTGTACAGGCCCATCTCGTGATGTTCCACGATGTGCTCGGTCCCCTGGGGCGTGCCGATCAGGTGGTGAAGATCGAAGACCGAAATTCGTCCCTCGACGAAGCTTGTATTAATTCGCGCGATCTTCAGCTCCGGTTCGTCGACGAACAACCCGTGTACCGTGTTCGGCTTCCACGTTTCGGGGGTGAACCACGGTTCGACGACCAGGAGGCCACCGGACACGAGGTGATGGGCCATCCGCGCCACCGCGCTGTGGAGATCCCCGATCGTTGTCATGTAGCCGATCGAACTGAATAGACAGGTCACCACATCGTAGGAGGAACCGAGGTCGAACGTGCGCATGTCGGCGCAGTGGAAGACGACGTCCGGATTGCGTGAGCGGGCGATTTCGAGGAGCTCCGAGGAGAGATCAAGGCCTTCCGCGTCGAATCGTTCCTTTAGGCGTTCCAGATGAAGTCCGGTCCCGCAGGCGACGTCGAGGAGACGACGTCCCCCGCGATCAAGCCGCGCGTCGAGGATCTTGATCAGTCGCACGGCTTCTCCTGCGTAGTCCTTGAACGCGTAGATGCGATCGTAGTAACGGGCCGTACGCATCGTTCTCCCCCCTGGTGAGGTCGATCGTAGCCGCGAACGCGATCTCGGTCCAGAGCGATCCTCCTCGAGGGCTCATGCGTCCTGTTGGATTCGTGTCCTCTCGCATGCCAGCGAGGGGGACGGTACACTCGCTGCGGTCGTGGATCGGAAGGGGTTAAGCCGACAAGGAGAGCGATGATCTCATTCGATCAGTTGCCGGAATCCGAGAAGATCCAGCGGTATGTTCGCCTTGCGAAGAAGGGGCTGGCGGCCTACGGCCTCGAGGAAGCGGAGATCGAGGGCCGGCTGGGTACACGGAATGTGGTCTTCGAAGTGCGACACGTCCGGGAAGATCGGTCGCAGGTTCATTATGCACTCCGCATCTGCTCGCGAGAGGCGTCGTCCGATCAGTTGTTGAGGGAGCTGCTGTGGCTCACCTCGCTCTGTCAAGGAATGGCGGCGATCGTTCCGGAGCCGGTGCTTTCCCGGAGCGGAAAGTTGATCCACAGCGTCTCCGTTCCGGGTGTCTCCGGGTTTCACTCGGTCGTCCTCCTCCGTTGGGTACGAGGAAAACCGCTTGACATCGGCCAACTCCCTCTCGAGACGATCCGTGAGATCGGTCGTCTCCTCGGACGGCTCCACGGGCACGGGGAGACGTTCCGTTGGCCCGAGGAGCTGGAACATCCGGCCGGGGAGTCGCCCGATGTCACGGCGATTCCTGTGCGAATGCGACGCCTCTATGCCCGCTTCCCGGAGTTGGAAAGTCTGGTCGCGGAGTCGATCGATCTCGTTCGGCGCAGTCGTGTGGTCCTGTCCTCGGAACAGGGGACCACTGGTGTCATCCACGGCGCCGCGGGGCCGAAGAACTTCCTCCTCGATCGAGGGGAGGTGCGAGCGATCGGGTTCGACCATTGTCGGCGGGGATTCCACCTTGAAGATCTAGAGGAGATGGACAATGCGCTTCGCCGGCGCGAAGACGCGAAAGAGGCCAGGGCTGAGTTCATCGACGGGTATCGGAGCATCCGATCACTGCCGGCTGATTCGGAACTTCACCTGGATGCGTATGCGGCGCTCCGGGTTCTCCACCGACTGGCCGATCTGAACCGTTCGTCTCCCTCCGTCACGCCGTCGGATCGGATCGCAGAGCTCGGGGAGCACCTGAAGAAGCTTGTGGAATAAGCGAGAGAGGGCCGTTCGTGCGGCCCTCCTTCCGGTCTCGATGATCGCTGCGGGTTAGAAGCCCCACTCGGACGGATCGAACGCCGGGAGATTGGCGGAATCGAATACCCCTTCGGGAAAACCGCCCTCGACACGCCGTTGCTCGAGGATCGTGTAAGTCGAAATCACGCCTGCCGTTCGGCTGTCGACGTGGATCACGTCGGTGACGAGCGTCCCCTCGAACTCCCCGAGTTCCAGGACGTTCATCGTCGTCGTGCGAACGCCGAGCTCGTTGTACCCTTCGACCTTGAGCATGACGTACGCCTCGGCGTCGACCCACATCACCGAGCGGGTTTCGTCGACGTCGGCGTCCGGAATCGCAATCGACTCGATCACGTAGGCGGTGCGCTCCTGATCACCGATCGTCAGGGTCTCCTGGCCGATGAGCGTCGAGTCGTAGTCGTCGTTCCGTGTGTCCTCCTCGGCCATTCGTTCCATCGACATCGCGCTGTCGGCGAACCCCTGACTGCGCTCCTCTTCGTTGATCAGCTCCTTACCTTCGGGGTAGACGAGCGGTACGTAGAACCAGATCCGCGTCTTGGTCTTGCCTTCTTCGTCTTGTGCGGTGACCGAGAGGATGATTGATCCCTCCCAATCCCACGGCTCGATGAAGTAAGACAGGGACTTGTTCGGAGCCTGGAGGATCCCCATCTTGCGATCGGTCGACGTCTTATCGTCGCTCTCGTTGTGGATCCCGAGGACGACGATCATCCCGTCGCCGAGCATCCGCTCGGCCTCTTCGTCCATCCGATCGAGGATCTCGTTGGCCGTCTGCGCTACGGCAAACCCTCCGAGGATCAGGCCCGCGATGAGCGTTGCCGCCGTGATTCGAAGCCATCGATTGGTCATCCGTTCCTCCTTCTTGCTGTTCTACGCTTGTCCTGTCGATGAGGTTTCGTCCCGCTCGTTTTGCCTCCAGGGGAGCCGAGCGAGGAATTTCGGTTGCCATTGAAGCAGGATCGCCGGAATGATCGAGATCGCCGACAGGGCGCTCACGACCATCGTCAGTGCGATCTGTGTTCCGAACGAGCGGATTCCCTTGAACGACGCGAAGATCAGGATGAAGAACCCCAGCGCGACGGTGAGGGCATTGTAACTGATCCCCCGTCCGGTGCTCCGGATCGTCGCCTGTAGCGATCGCTCCGCGTTTCGATCGGTGCGGTACTCCCGCCGGAACCGGGAGATGAAGTGGATCGAGTAGTCGACACCGATCCCGACGGCGATCGCACTGACCATCAGCGTCATCATGTCGAGCGGCTGGCCCGTGTAGGCCATCAATCCCATGCTGAAAACGACGGTAAGAACGAGGGGGATGACGGCGATCAATCCGGCGATCACCGACCCCATCAGCAGCATCACGATGACGGCCACGGCGACGATCGTCGTCCCCAAGCCGATCATCTGACTCTGGTTCATCCGTGTCATCATTCGGTCCATCAGGACGGTCGCCCCGACCATCCGGGCCTCGACCTCGTCCCCAACGAAGTGCTCGTCGAGGTACCCCTGCACGAGGCGCGCCAACTGGGAGATGTCGCTCGTCGACTTCATCG
>Ga0180434_10007782_pt1 | contig 11998 bp, 14 predicted proteins | sample SS_ome_7_FD_132453 | JGI IMG/M metagenome (GOLD analysis project Ga0180434, IMG submission 132453) | Hypersaline lake sediment archaeal communities from the Salton Sea, California, USA - SS_1_D_2 metaG | ecosystem: Environmental > Aquatic > Non-marine Saline and Alkaline > Hypersaline >... | reverse complement strand
TGCCTGCCGCTACCAAGTTCATACTCTAGCATAAGGGGCATCGCGAATCAAGAGATTCCCGTGCGTGGAACGTCAGTGATAGCCTCTGCCCGTGGCGCGGCGCGCACACATGGAAGCGAACGGGGCGGACCACTCAGCAATCTCAGCGGGTAAAGGCATCCCTTCGGCACTGCATGCCCGGCAATGAAACCTGCACGCCTGCGGAGACACCGAGAAAGAGAGAATAAGAGTGATCCTGTCCGAGGGAGACCTGGCCTTCCTCTTTCACAAACAGAGAGCCACAGGGAGTTCTCCCGCGAGCAGGCGCCACGCGGCCTCCCGGCCCGGCAAGCTTAGCCCTGGGCATCCCGGACTGCTCTTCGGCAGCCATCCCCGGTGCAGCGCGGTGGTAGAGACAGGACAAATCAGCCCTGCTTTCACGGGACACGCTTCTCGTTGCCGATGAGGTCAATCTCGACTGTCTTACCGCAGTGGGGGCAGACAATGGTGAGGGTAATCGGCCGACTCATCACCCGCTCAGCAATGGCGGTAACCATCGAGTCTATGCTATCAAGGCGCCGGTCAAGCATGTCCAGCCGCTCCTTGAGTCGCCGGACCTCTGCCGCCTGCTCCTCTGTCACCGGCCAGGGCACTTCTTCGTCGGCCAAGACCTCGCCCTCCGGATAGCGGAATCCGGCCAATTATAGGGGACGCTCAGCGTCCGTGTCAAAACCGCGAATTGCCGGTCCATCGGCGCGGGACCGTTACCGGCCTCGTGCCTGTAGCTGCACACGCCTTGATTTGCCTCGTGGCCATGCCCTATACTGATGAGAAAATGCAGGGGGACATCCTTATGCCGGAAGAAGAGATCGGGAAGATCAGCGACTTCTTTGCCAGACCGGTAGTAGCCGGCATTGACATGACCGGCACCGTGAAGCAGGGCGACAAGCTTCATATCAAGGGCCACACCACCGACCTGGAGTTCGTAGTTCAGTCCATGCAGATCAACAACGTGGACGTCACCGAGGCCAAGGCCGGTGATGCTGTCGGTATCAAGGTACCGGACCGGGTCAGGAGAGGCGACACCGTCTACAAGGTCTCCGACTAGCACGCCCCCGCCCCAGCCGGAGGAATCAGCCTACGCTCTTCAGAAGGTTGGCCATCTCGATGGCGTTCACGGCGGCATCAAAGCCCTTGTTGCCAGCCTTGGTACCTGCGCGCTCAATCGCCTGCTCAAGCGTATCCGCGGTAATCACCCCGTGGCTGATCGGCAGGCCCGCCTCCAGGCTGGCCCGGGCAATACCCTTGGTCACCTCGGCAGCGATATACTCGAAGTGAGGTGTCGCTCCCCGCACTACCGCCCCCAGGCAGATAACGCCGTCGTACCGCCTGGTCTGGGCGAGCCTCTGGGCCACCAGCGGGATCTCAAATGAACCCGGCACCCAGGCCACGTCAATGTCATCCTCACTCACCCCGTGGCGAAGCAGGGCATCCCTTGCGCCCCCCAGCAGTTTGGTGGTGATGAACTCGTTAAAGCGCGAGACAACCACCCCGAACTTGAGCCCCTCCCCCAGCAGCATACCTTCGAAGAGCCTGCTCACAGTGTCCTCCTTAATCCCCCGGATGCTCACCAATCCTCCCCCGGCCGGCTTCATTGGCCGCAGGGCAAAGCGCTATCCTTCTTCGTCTTCGCTACCGGGCACGCCCAGCCAGTGACCCAGCTTCGTTCGCTTGGTCTCAAGATAGTGCAGGTTGTGCGGGTTGGGGGTACAGACGATAGGCACGGTTTCCACCACGTGCAGACCATGACCCTCCAGACCGATAACCTTCTTCGGGTTGTTGGTAAGCAGCCGGATATCACGCAGGCCGAGGTCAGCCAGAATCTGGGCGCCGATGCCGTAGTCGCGCAGGTCAGGGCCAAACCCCAGCGAGAGGTTGGCTTCCACTGTGTCCAGACCCCGGTCCTGAAGAGCATAAGCACGTATCTTGTTGTGGAATCCAATACCGCGCCCTTCCTGGCGCATGTACAGCAGTACCCCCCGGCCCTCCCGTGCGATACTCTGCATGGCCACGTCGATCTGCTCCCCGCAGTCGCACCGAAGGCTGCCGAAGACGTCCCCGGTAAGACACTCACTATGAACGCGCACCAGCACCGGCTCCTCGGTCTCCGTGTTCCCCATCACCAGGGCAACATGCTCGTCAGGGTCGGTATCACTCCGGTATGCAATAGCCTTGAACTCGCCGTACCGGGTTGGCAGGCTGGCCTCGGCGACGCGATGCACCAGCTTCTCATGGCGGAGCCGGTAGGCGATCAGGTCAGCAATGGTGACGATGTTGATACCGAACCTGTCTCCCAGCTCCTCCAGTTCAGGCAGGCGGGCCATGGTACCGTCCGGATTCATGATCTCGCAGATCACACCCGCAGAACTGAGCCCGGCGAGCCTGGCCAGGTCCACCGCCGCCTCGGTATGACCGGCTCGCACCAGTACACCTCCGTCCCGCGCGCGCAGGGGAAAGGTGTGCCCGGGCTGTACCAGGTCCTCCGGTCTGCTGGCAGGGTCGACCAGTATCCGCACCGTCTCAGCCCTATCCGCCGCCGAGATACCGGTGCTGACCCGGCGCTTGGCCTCGACTGACACGGTGAAAGCGGTGGAATGCTTGGACGTATTTTCCCTCACCATCAGGGGAATGCGCAGCTGGTCCAGTCTCTCACCGGTCATGGCCACACAGATAAGGCCGCGGGCGTGCATGGCCATGAAGTTGATCGCATCGGCTGTGCATTTCTCCGCCGCCACCACCAGGTCTCCCTCGTTCTCCCGGTCCTCATCGTCAACGACAATGACGAACTTCCCCCCCCTCACGTCTTCCAGACCATCCCGAATAGTTGACAGCCCCATACCTGCCCCCAATAAAAACAGATAGTTGCCTCAGCTCACCAGAAACCCGTGCTCCCGCAGGAACTCGCTGGTGATACCGCCGGTGCGCGGTTGGCTGAGTGCCTCGACATACTTGGCCATGATATCCACCTCCAGGTTCACCGGGTCGCCCACCCGGCGCTCCCCCAGGGTGGTACTCCTGTAGGTGTACTCCACCACCGAGACCTGGAAGTGCGTCCCGCTCCTGCTGACTACCGTCAGGCTGATCCCGTCCACAGCGATGAATGCCTTGTCTACCAGGTACCGCGTCACCTCAAGCGGGGCGTCAAACCCTATCAGGCAAGCAGTCCCGTCCCAGCGAATGGAAGACACCCGCCCCACGGCATCAACGTGGCCCTGCACCATGTGACCCCCGAGCCGGCCCCCAGCCGCTACTGCCCGCTCCAGGTTGACCCCGTCGCCCGTCCCGAGCAGGCCGAGGTTGCTCCTGCGGGCCGTCTCCGGCATTATATCAACGGAGAATTCCCCCGGCCCCAGTCGAGTCACGGTCAAACAGGCTCCGCTCACGTTGATGCTCGCACCCGGCTCGGTACCCTGCAGCACCGTCTCGGCGGCGATCACCAGCTTACCCGGCTGCGCCGACCTCACCCTGCCCACTTCCTCCACGATCCCCGTGAACACGCTAATCCCCCACGTAGCCGACAATGATAACGTCGCCGCCGCACGGGCAGGTGCTCACACGGTGCAGCCGCAGAGCCTCGGACACCTTCCCCACTCCCTGCCCCGCCACGGGCGTGACCGCCCGCGCACCACCAATGATGGCCGGTGCCACAAAGACGACAACCTTGTCCACCAGCCCATGGTCAAAAAGGGAACCGAGCAGAGCACCACCTCCCTCCACCAGGACGCTGGTTACCTCCCGCTTCCCCAGCTCTCTCAGCAACTCGTTCACGTCCACCAGCCCATCCTCCAAAGATAGCTCTGCCACTTCCGCGCCGACCTGCTGGTACGCCTGTACCGCTGCCGGGTCCGCCGGTCGACCCAGCGCCACCAGCGTCTTCCCCGGCTGGCCGAACAGGCGCGCATTCGGCGGAGTCCGGCCTTTCCCATCCACTACTACCCGTAGCGGCTGCTTCCTGGTCCTCCCACCCCGCTCTCCGCAGCGCGACGTCAGCTGGGGGTCGTCAGCCAATACGGTATTCACTCCCACCGCTATTGCATCAACCATGTGCCTCAGTAAGTGCGCATACCGCCGCGACTCGCCGCTACTGATCCACCTGGAGTCCCCTGTCCGGGTAGCGATCTTGCCGTCCAGGCTCATGGCGAACTTGGCGGTAACAAAGGGCAGGCCGGTGGTGATGTACTTGACGTAGGCTTCATTGATCTCACGAGCCTCGGCCTCATGCTCACCGACCCGCGTCACGATGCCATGCTCCCTCAGCTCTGCCTCGCCCCTGCCCCCCACCAGCGGATTGGGATCCAGCATCGCCATGTGGACCTCGGTAATGCCGGCGTCAATGATGCCGCGCGTACACGGGGGCGTCCGGCCCTGATGAGAGCATGGCTCCAGGGTGACGTACATGGTGCTTCCACGAGCACTCGGACCCGCCTGCCCAAGGGCCACTATTTCCGCATGAGCCGACCCAGGCGGCTGAGTGTACCCTTGCCCGACTACGCTGCTATCTCGGACAATAACCGCCCCCACCGCAGGGTTGGGGCTGACCTGCCCCAGCGCCAGCCTAGCTAGAGAAAGCGCCTGTACCATGTAGTCCATCGCGTTGCCATTCTAGCACCACGGCGGACAGGCGTGCAACACGCACGCACGCCCGGGTCACCGGGTCTCGTGCGCCTGTGCTATAATCAGAGTAAGAGCATCCGGAGCACTCAAGAGGCCTATGAAGAGTTCCCTGCGCGAGTTCCTGGTCATGCTGGTGATTGCGGTGGTGGTATTCATCGGCCTGCGCTTCACTGTGCAGACTTTCGTGGTATATGGCCCCAGTATGGAACCCAGCTTCTGGGAAAACCAGAGACTCCTGGTGAACAAGATAGTCTACGATATGCACGAGCCTCAGCGAGGCGACGTCATTGTGTTCAAGCCTCCTCATGCCCAGCGGGACAGCTACATAAAGCGCATCATCGGCCTGCCGGGAGAATACGTAGAGATGAAGAATGGTCGGGTCCTCATACACCAGCCGGACGGCACCACCATCGAGCTTGAAGAGCCATATCTGAAAGAGCCTGCCACCCGTTCCCATGTCAGCAGCGTGATCCCCGAAGGAGAGTATTTCGTCCTGGGGGACAACCGCAACAATACCAATGACTCCCGCAACGGCTGGAATGTCCACGAGTCTGATATTATTGGCAAGGCATGGCTGTCCATCTGGCCTCCGGGCCAGTGGGGACTGGCCGCCAACTCTTACCCCAGCGAGCAGATAGCCAACGCCGCCAGCCAGTAGCCGGCGCAACCGGGGTGCTCCCGTGAGTGATGTCAGCGAGATTCTGGAGAAGACGGGAACGGTTCTCAAGGGCCACTTCCTGCTGGCCTCTGGACTGCACTCACCGGTCTACTGGGAGAAGTTCCGCGTCCTCCAGTACCCGGAGCACACCGGCAAGCTCTGTGCCATGATCGCCGAACGTTTCCGCGGGGACGGAATCCAGGTGGTCGCCGGTCCCACTACCGGCGGGGTGATCCTCGCCTTCGAGGTAGCCAGGCAAATGGGCGTCCGAGCGATATATGCCGAGCGGGACGACGCCGGCGGGAGAACCTTCCGCCGCGCCCAGTGGATAAGCCCCGGCGAGCGGGTACTGGTCGTTGATGACGTTATGACCGCGGGCGGCTCGGTGCGGGACGTAATAGAGGCCGTTCACGCTGTGGGAGGAGAGGTAGCTGGCATCGGGGTCCTGGTAGACCGCTCGGGAGGCCCGGCGGACTTCGGGGCACCCTTCTACAGCTGCCTACGGACATCCGCGGAGACGTATGCCCCCGAGGAGTGTCCCCAGTGCGCTGCGGGCCTACCGCTGACGAAGCCCGGCAGCGGCTCGGCCTGAGCTTGCAGACCGCGCAGGTCCTGAAGAAGAACGGCGCTCCTCGTGAGGAGCGCCGTTCTTGCTTACGCCACTACCTGCTAGCCGCCCTGTGCCGCCTTGTTGGTCGCCTCGAACTCTGGCCACCACTCAGGCACCCAGAACTCGGGGGCCTCTTCCCAGATACCCAGGGGCTTGCCTTTGGGCTCCTCCAGGGCAGGCCAGTTCTCCAGCTCTTTGACGACCTTCTCCTTGTGATAGGCGGTATCGCCGAGATAGAGCTGGAACGTCTTTCCGCGGCGTGAGTAGAGCGGGATAACGCCATCGAAGACCGTGTACCCAACGCCTGCGTGTACCTGGTGCGCCCGCCAGCAGGCCCTCTCGTGTGCGTCACTGCCCCAGGCCTTGGCAACCGCCACCTCGAAGTCAGACGGCTCACCCTCGGTGATTTTCCAGGCGGCCAGGTAGGTCGACCACCGGGCACCGCTGACCTCGCGAAGCAGCAAGACACAGTGCTCCTGAATGTACTGGTTGATGCCGATGGGCATGTCAAACTGTATCCTGGTCTTGGCGTAGTCCACTGACATCTCCAGCAGCCTCTGCTCGGCTCCGAGCATCTGCGCGCACAGCATAACCCTGCCGACCTGCATTGACCTGTGCAGGGGCGCCCAGCCCCCGTCCAGCTTGCCAACCATGCTCGCCTTGGGGACCTTCACCTTGTCGAAGACAACCTCGGCTTGCTTGTCGTCGGCGATCGTCCGCAGGGGGGTGATCGTGATCCCGGGGCTCTTGGCATCAACCAGGAACAGGGTAATGCCGTCGGCGGGATCAGCACCTTCCTTCGTCCGGGTGGCGACCAAGAAGGCATCCGCGCAGATCGCGTCATGAACGAAAAGCTTTGTTCCGTCAATGACGAAGCTGTCACCATCCGCAGTGGCCTTCACGGTAACGCCCTCGGGGTCCCAGGCCCGGCTGTCCCAGCTACCCTCTGGCTCGGTGAGAGCCAGTGATAGTATCCGTTCTCCCTGGGCGATCCTGGGCAGTATATCCTTTTTCTGCTCCTCTGCGCCCGCCTCCAGTATCGTCATCCCGCCCAGGACAACGGTTGAAAGGTGCGGCCCGATGAACAGCGCCCGGCCGAACTCTTCGTACAGAACCGCCAGGTCAATAACGCTCATTCCCGCGCCCCCGTACTCCTCGGGAAAGATGAGCCTCAGCCATCCCATCTCAGCGATCTTCTTCCAGAGCTCCGGGCAGTAACCCAGATCGCCGTCCATGATATCCTACACTACCCTCTCCGTCCACTCCGTCTCAAGGAAATGGCGGGCCGACGTTCTCAGCATCTCCTTCTCTTCGGTGAAAGTGAAATCCATCAGATTACTCCTTTAGCTCAATGCTGTCCAGCCCGTATATTCGGGCTATCACCTCTCTTCGACTGCTTCCCGGATCTCCTTGTTGAACTTGGCCGGAATTCTCGGCAGGCCAAGTCCCCTGCCCGCGAGCACGATCTTGTTGACTTCTATGGTACCCGCAGGGTGGGTGCTCCGCGAAGCCTCCCAGCTGACGGCGGCCCGGCCTTCGTACCTGCAGTACTTGGAGCCACGGCGCAGCTGGCCATACAGGCCCATGCTGTCAATAAGTTGCTTTGCCCGGTCGGCAGAAACGACCTTGTTATGAAGGCCACCGGCCTCGGGTGGAGGGGAGCCCAGCTTGTCCCTCTGACTGAAGTGCCAGGCGGCAAACCATCCCTGCAGCCAGGTAAGCTCCATCTCTATGGCGCGGTCTGCCAGGTGATCGCGCATGGACGGGTCCTCAAGCAGGGACTTACCGTTGCGCTTTTCCTCCCGGCAGAACTGGATGAGCTCCTGCAGCGTGCGCCTGGCACCGGCAGCGGCACCGGTGGTGCTGCGCTCGAACTCAAAGGTGACCATCGCGTGGTAGAAGCCACGGTTCAGCTCGCCCAGCAGCCGGTCCTTGGGGACCTTTACGTTGTCGAAGAAGATCTCCACGGTGAAGATGCCCATTGTAGGCAGCGGACGGTAGGTGATGCCCGGACTGTGAGCATCAATCAGGAACAGGCTGATGCCGCGATGCTTGGGAATCACGTCCTGCGTCCTTGCCAGTGTGTACAGGTAGTCAGCCGGACCGGGAGCGGTAATGAATGTCTTCTGGCCGTTGAGGATATAGTGGTCACCCTCCTCCACCGCCCTCAGGGACACGTTGGCCTCGTCAGAGCCGGCATCAGGCTCGGTGAATCCCTGGTACCAGATTACCTCTCCCTTGGCGATAGGGGGAAGGAATTTTCTCTTCTGCTCGTCGGTGCCGAAAACGTGAACCGGGGGTCCGCAGACCCGAATCCCCTGGCTTCCCGGCCACGCCGCGCCCCAGTAGGACGTCTCCTCCATGACCACGCCCTGCTCCATGTCGCTCAGACCAAGGCCTCCGCTTTCCTTGGACCACCCCGGGGTCAGGTACCCCTTGGCGCCTGCCTTCCGCTGGAGGTCCATCCAGAACTTGTATTGCTCCAGGGTCTGGCCCCGCGTACCGCGCGGGAGGTAGTCCGAGGGTAGGTTCTCCATGAAGAACTGGTGGACCTCTTCCCTCAGCTTCTCCTGCTCCTCACTGAAACGGAAATCCATCTATGCGCCTCCTTCCTGGCCATATATCCGTGCTGGTGTGAGGGACCACTGGCACCAGCCTTACCATGTTCCTGCCAGAATACCGCCTTGCATAATAGCAAACCCTAACGGCGAACGTCAATAGCATGAATTGCGCGCCTTGACGCTGGTAAGAGGCGCGGCTTATAATGAACCCGGAACGGACTCCAGTGGAGGCAATCCCGGTACGGAGGGTAATACAGGATGGCAAACCAGATAGGCAAGCGGTATCACTGCGCCAAGTGTGGTAGTGAGTTCATCGTCACCAAGGCAGGCGACGGTCAGATCCACTGCTGCGGACAGCCAATGGAGCTCAAGCAGTAGCGGAGCGAAAAGGAGGCATTTCTTTGGCCAGTCAACTGGGTAAGAGATATCGCTGCCCCAAGTGTGGCACTGAGATACTGTGCATCAAGGCCGGCACCGGCGAGGTTACGTGCTGCGGCCAGGAAGTAGAGCTGCAGCAGCCCAAGCCTATTCCATCCTCGGACTAGGTATGACACGTGCCCCGGGTTCCCTGCCCGGTGCGATGCGGCAATCTTCTCGCTGGCAGGCAGTATCGCGGCTCAGCCTCGCTTGTCCTGTATCAGCGAGAAGAACTCCGCCCGGCTCGCTGCCCGGCGGCGGAAGAGACCCCTTATCGCCGAAGTGGTGATATTGCTGCCGGGCTTCTTCACGCCGCGCATGACCATGCACATGTGCTCGGCCTGGACCACCACTGCCACTCCCTGGGGCGCCATTCCCTCCGAGATGGCGTCCGCGATCTGGGTGGTCATGCGCTCCTGTATCTGTGGTCTGCGGGCGACTATCTCGACCACTCTGGCGAGCTTGCTTATCCCGACCACACGGCCACTCTGGTCGGGGACGTAGCCGATGTGCACCACGCCGTAGAACGGCAGGAGATGGTGCTCACACATCGAGTAGAACGGGATGTCCTTGACGATGACCATCTCGCGGTGGCCGAGCTCGTAGCCCACGGTAAGCTCTTCGCGCGGGTCCACCCCCAGCCCGGAGAACAGCTCGGAGTACATCTCGGCGACCCGGCGGGGTGTGTCCACCAGCCCTTCACGCGTGGGGTCCTCGCCGATTGCTTCTATTATGGCGGTTGCCGCCTTCCTTATCTTGGCCTGGTCAATCACTGCTGTCCTCCTCCGGTGCCTCCGAGATGTCGGTGGTACCGCTCGGATAGCCGGGCCTGCCCGGACGGGAAACTGTCTCTTCTTCTGTCCTACGCTTGCAGATATGAATGACAGCGCCTCTGGCCAGGTGACGGCTGGCGCCCTGTGCGCCCCTGGTCCATCCACAGGCGCCGGGGAAAGTCACCGTGCGTAATGGTGTCAGGCCCATCCCAGGGCATGCTCGACCGCGGACGTATCGGCGGGAAGCTGGGTGAACGAACCTGCGTCCCTGAGGGCAGCGTCGGCATCCTTGAGCCCGGTGCCAGTGACAATGCAGACGATGCGCTTGCCGGAGAAATCCGTCCCGTTCCTGGCAAGCTTGATCAGCCCCGCCAGAGAAGCCCCCGAGGCAGGCTCGCCGAAGATGCCTGCACGGCTGGCCATGCGATGGTAGGCGGCCATGATCTCTTCATCGCTCACCATATCTATGATTCCACCGGACTCATCGCGCGCGGCTTCGGCCCGCTTCCAGCTTGCCGGATTGCCTATACGGATCGCAGTGGCGATGGTGTTGGGCTCTTCAACCACGCGGCCAAGGACAATGGGTGCGGCACCCTCGGCCTGAAAACCCATCATTACCGGTCTTTGCTTTGTCTTGCCCAGGCGGTGGTACTCGACGAAGCCCTTCCAGTAGGCAGTGATGTTGCCCGCGTTGCCCACCGGTATGAACAGGTAGTCCGGAGCGTCCCCGAGTGTGTCCACGATCTCGAATGAGGCCGTCTTCTGGCCCTCTATCCGGTCCGGATTGAGTGAGTTCACCAGGGTAACCGGGTGAATCTCGGTGAGACGCCGCACGATCGTCAGAGCCTGGTCAAAGTTTCCGTCAATGGCGATTATTCGGGCGCCGTAGACAATCGCCTGGGCGAGCTTGCCGAGGGCGATCTTGCCCTCAGGCACGACGATGATCGCCTGGAGACCTCTGCAGGCGGCGTAGGCGGCGGCGGAGGCGCTGGTGTTGCCCGTGGACGCGCACATGACCGCCCGGCTACCCGCCTCGATTGCCCTGGCAACCGCGACCACCATGCCCCGGTCCTTGAACGAGCCGGTAGGATTGCACCCTTCCAGCTTGAAATAGAGCTCCCCGCATCCGATGTCAGCTTCGAGCTGCGGGGCTCTGACCAGGGGGGTGTCACCTTCCCCCAGGGTGAAACGCGGCGTATTCGGTGTGAGTGGCAGGAGGTCTTCGTATCTGGCCAGTACCCCGGGTTTCACGGGCTTCTCCTGTGGACGGCAGCGCGGTTGGCAAGCACCAACTATACTTATACGGCAAGCGGCAGGCGTTTGCAAGTCTGCTTGACAGAGGTAGGGCATACTGATAGACTCAATCCAGGCATAGGGCCCTGCTGGCTGTGTCCGTATCTGCGGCCCCGTGGTGTAGCGGTCTAACATGCCACCCTGTCACGGTGGAGATCGCGGGTTCAAATCCCGCCGGGGTCGCCATCTCATTGTTTCCAGGCTAACCTCTCAACAGCCTGCGCCATTCCGTGGCACTATATTGCTTTCCGCCCGCGTCGGTAATGTGCCCGGGCGCCAGGCTGTCCAGTTCAGAGCACTCGGCCTTGCCGATTCGGCGGCGTCTCCATCCGGGTTGGTCCGCTACCACGGGGTTCGGCCGTGGGTGGATCTCACCCAGACGCTACCCGGCACCGCAGATGACAACTCACACTGACACGGCTGCGCCGTGAGCACAGGGCATTTCGCTCACCCGGCAACAGGCTACAATCCGGGCCAGGAGAGCAAAGCGGGCCAGGATGACCGCCGGAACCGCGGCCACCGAGCCTGCTGCAGTCCCGGCGGCGGAGAAGGCCAAGGGGCTGGCTCACGAACCCGCTGGCATCCAGCAGGCCATTAGCCCGGACCATTGGGGACAAGGGAGAGAAGGGGCGCTGGCAGTAGCGATACATGCTCAGACAGCAAGCTGCCCCCAGTACACTACCCCCGTGAGCCTGCGGGTTGACGAAAGCGATGAGACTGGTTACAATACTGATACGCTGGGGAATAGTCTAGTGGTAGGACAGCGGACTCTGGATCCGCGCGGGTAGGTTCGAATCCTACTTCCCCAGCCAGTTTAGGTAATAAGATTACCACAGTTCACAGCATATCAAATAGATGGCTAAACTCTTTGTATCCTCTCAAGGGAGCAAGCTATAAGTGAACAATTTGGGTAGTAAAGTCCCAGGAGGTGGTGTAACAGAGGGGGTGGCAAGGAGACGGCCACTGCGTCATCCTTACTGAAGGGAACGACAACAGTGAAGGAGATGACGGCAGTGGCCAAAGAGAGTATGGA
>Ga0180434_10007781_pt1 | contig 11998 bp, 11 predicted proteins | sample SS_ome_7_FD_132453 | JGI IMG/M metagenome (GOLD analysis project Ga0180434, IMG submission 132453) | Hypersaline lake sediment archaeal communities from the Salton Sea, California, USA - SS_1_D_2 metaG | ecosystem: Environmental > Aquatic > Non-marine Saline and Alkaline > Hypersaline >... | reverse complement strand
CGGCCTCACCCAGGTCTTGACGCGCGTTCTCCAGGGCCTTCGGATCGGTGATGGCCAGCGTGGCGTGTTCATCGAGGAGTTTGCGGCAGATGAAGATCGCGGGGGATTCGCGGGTGTCTCCGGTGTTCGCCTTGAAGGCGAAGCCGAAGACCGCGATTTTCTTCTGGGCCACGGTGTTGAACATCTCGCGCACGATCCGCTGCACGAAACGGGTTTCCTGGTACTCGTTCATGCGCACGACCCATTCCCAGTAATCGGCCACCTCGCCGAGTCCGTAGCTCCTGGCGATGTAGACAAGATTGAGAATGTCCTTCTTGAAGCAGGATCCGCCGAATCCCACGCTGGCGTTGAGAAATTTCGCCCCGATCCGCGAGTCGCTGCCCACGGCGTAGGAAATTTCTCCCACGTCCGCGGCGGTCTTCTCGCACAGGGCGGTGATCGAGTTGATCGAGGAGATCCGCTGGGCGAGGAACGCGTTGGCCACCAGCTTCGAGAGTTCCGCGGACCAGAGATTGGTCGTGATGATGCGCTCCCGCGGGATCCAGCGGGCGTAGATGTCCGCGATCTCCCGGGCCGCGGCCTCGCCGGAATCCGTGGCGTGGGACCCGATCAACACCCGGTCGGGCTCGAGCAGGTCGCGGACCGCGGTTCCCTCGGCGAGAAACTCCGGGTTGGAGATCACCTCGAAGTGGATGTCGCGCTTGTTGGCCTGAAGAATGCGCTCCATGGCCTCGGCGGTGCGCACCGGCAGGGTGCTCTTCTCCACGATGATCTTGTCGCTCCGGGCGTGCTTCACGATCTGATGGGCGGTCTTCTCCCAGTGCTGCAGATCGGACGCCATGCCGGCGCCCTCGCCGAAAGACTTGGTGGGGGTGTTGACCGATACGAAGATGATATCGGCCTCCCGGATGCCTTGGGTCACCTCGGTGGAGAAGAAGAGGTTCCTGCCGCGGATCGAGGTCACGATCTCATCCAGGCCCGGTTCGTATATCGGCAGGGCGTCGGAGTTCCACTGACGGATCCGCTCCTCGTTGACATCCACCACGTCCACGCGGTATTCCGGGCATTTCATGGCGATCACGGCCATGGTCGGACCGCCGACGTAGCCGGCGCCGATGCAGAGGATCTTCTTCTTAAACGGCATGGGTCTCACCCTCCGGGATCTGCTCCCGCCCCGGATGTCACCCATTATAACACAGGGACGGGGGAAAAAAAACCGGACACAACCGTTCAGGAGGCGTCCCCGGCGCGGCCGTGGCGGCGGCGGTATTCCGACGGACCCATCCCGATGTGGGCGCGGAACGCGGCGTTGAACACCGATTTCGTGTTGAAGCCCACGTCGTGGGCGATTTTGAGAAGCACGAAGTCCTGCTCCCGCGGGTCGAGATGGGGGGCCTCGTCCTCCATGATCCCCAGCAGCCGGTCCACCAGGGTGTAAATTCCGCGCGAGACCGGGCCCACCGCGCGGAAATTATATCCCGAAGGGCAAGGCAACGCAACCGCTGGGGTCGTCTTGCCAGGGGAGGTCGAATTGTGTATAATACCCTATCATGAAAGCCTACCTGATATTCCTCCTGTCCTGGCTCTTTCCAGGGGCCGGCCATTTTTACCAGAAGAAATACGTGAAAGGCGCGGTTTTTCTCGGCGGGATCCTCCTTCTCCTCGGCCTGGGCCTGCTGATGGACGGCCGTTTCTACCGTGTCGAGCCCTTTCATCCCCTCCTGGTCCTGGGGCTTCTCGGAGATCTGGGGAACGGCATCCTCTATGCCCTGATCGAACTGCTGGGCTGGGGCGGCGGCGACATCAGGTCGGTCACCTTTCACTACGGCACGACCTACATGGTGAGCGCCGGGCTGATCAACTACCTGGTGGCCCTCAACGCCTTCGATATCGCACGGGGGAAACGGTCATGATCTTCAAGAGTCATCTGATCTCCATGGTGGTCTTCGCGCTCATCGTCTCCGTGATGCTGGCCTTCGTCCGCTACGACAGGCCGGGAGACATCCGCCGCTACGCGGTGAAACTCTTCATCTACATGACCGGCGGCGTGGTGATCTTCAGCTGGATCATGCATTTCCTGTGATTCCCCTCCCCTCCCGCGCCTCGCTGGACCGGTTGTCTCTGGCCGCGCCTCCCGTCCTGATATACGGTCTCATCTTCTGGCTGTCGTCTATTCCGGGGGCCGCCCTGTCCCTTCCGACACCCGACGCCGTGCCCCACTTCATCGCCTACGCGGTCCTGGCGTTCTTCCTGGCCCGGGCCTTCGGACCCTCGCCGCGCGCGGGCTGGGTGTGGGCCTGTATGCTCGCGGTATTTGCGCTGGGTGCCCTGGACGAATTTCACCAGTACTTCGTACCCGGCCGTTTCTTTTCGCTCTGGGACCTGGCCTTCGACGGGGCGGGGGCGGGGGCGGGAACGGCCCTCAACCTGCGCTGGCGGCGTCTAAAAGGAAAAACCGATGCCGCCGCTCAGTGAAAAGCCCCCCAGGTTGATCGAGTTGTTTTCCGGCGTGATGCTCAGCGCGGTGTATTTCGCCTTCAGGTCGGCGAACACCGCGGCGGCGAAGGCGAAGCGAACGCCGCCCTCGGCGAAAAAGCCCAGGCTGGTCTCGTTGACCGTCCCGATCACGTTGTCTTCCTTCACCGAGTAGAAGCCGGCCCCGGCCCCGATGTAGGGGATCACCGTGCCTCCACCCAGGAGGTAGCGTACACCCGCCTCCACGGGGAGGACGGTCAGGGTGGTGGGGTCCTGGGTGATGCTGAGCTCACCCTCGGCCGAGAGATAGTCGCTGTGCAGGCAGATCTCGAAAGATTTGCCCAGACGATAGGCCAGGTCGAGTGAGAAGACGAGATTGAATGAATCGTACACGTCCTCCTCGTCGCCCGAGAGCGTGCGGACACCGGCCCCCAGTGTCACGGAAAAGGACTTCCCGGCGGCGGGAGCGGCCTGGACCGCGGTGGCGGCCAGGAGGAAAATCAACAGAAGGGATAGTTGCTTCATGACGCCTCCATGCATGCGTGGTTCGACCCACCGGAATCGGGGACCGCGACCTGCGGCGGATCCGTGTTCGGCGGCGACGCTGTATCAAAGTTTGACATACTGGCTAATCTCGTGTGATTTCTGGGTCAGCAGGTCCTCGGCGCCGATCCGCAGCTGGAAGTAGCCGCTGTGGCGGTCGGGAAGGCCGAGCGAGATCGTGAGGGAATCCCGGGTCGATTTCAGGGTCCGGGAGGCCGAGTGGACGACCTCGTTCCCGTCGTTGACCAGCTCGATCTTGACCCGGATGAAGGCGGCGTCCTCGCCGTCCCGCTCTTCCATTTTGTAGTCGGAGATCGAGAATTTAATCGTGTGGCCCGTGCTGGAAAAATCGTGAACCCGGACGCTGGGCTGTTTCAGGTAGTCCACCAGGCGGGAGATCTCACCCTTGTAGAAGAGGTCCTTGTAGTCCAGATCCGTACCGGGGCGGACGGTGGTCACCTCGATCTTCTTGTCCTCCACCGACCCGTCGAAGGCGAAGATCAGATCGTAGTACCGGTCGGTGTGCGCCGCGATGCGGTCCAGTCCGGCGGCCAGGTACGTGGTGTCCAGGTGGGTGCCCCCCGTGGCTTCCGCGATCTGGCGAAGGATGCCCTCGAGGTCAGGGGAGACGTCGTCCGGGCTGCCGATATCCTTTCTCAGGCTGCTGAACAGGATCAGGTTGTAGGTGACGTTGCCGCCGAGCAGCAGATTGCGCAGCACCGCATCGGGATAACTCTCCGACACGCGCAGCGATTTCTCCATCGTCTGCAGGGCGCTGGCGATCGAGGCGGCGGTGGCCTGGGCGTCGGCCGTCGTGACCGAGGAGAGGTAATCGCGGATCTCCCGGGCCACCTTCTTGAATTCGCCCAGTGCGGGCATCACCTCCCGCTGCTGGAAGCAAATGAGCCAGGCCTCGCTTCCGCGGGTGGCCACGTGGGAGATGGCGCTGCTCAGGGCGCGCAGGTCGGGATAGAGGAATTTGGTCTTGAAGTCGTTCCACTCGCGGCTGTAGTTGGAGAGGAACTGCATGATTTCGTTCTGGGTCATGTCGGTGGTCATGCCGCTGCGACCCTGCCCGGAGGTGATCGATCCCGTGCGGCTGATCCGGCGGATTTCCGTGAGCAGGTTTTCCCGTGCCGCCATGCGGTTCTTCTTGTGGTTCAGGCTGTCACGGCGCAGGATGTCCTCGATCTCCGCGGCCGTCTTGGCGGCGTCGGCCTGGTTGTCGATCGGGTAGAGTTTGAGTGGGGAGATCAGGATGATGCGGTCTTCTGGACGCAGGCAGCGGCTCACGAAGTGGCGGACGCCGTCGCCCACCTGGGCGCCGTATTCGGTGAAATTGAAGGAGAGAATGAAATCCCTGGGGCCCGCGGGCGCCCCGAAGGCCTTGGTGCGGGCGATGAGGTCGCGGATCTCGCGGCGGGCGCCGTTGACGCTCAGAGACAGGTCCTGTGATTTCAGATCGGTGACCGGTCCGGCCTCAGACACGGCGCGCAGGGGCAGTTTGAGCAGGACCGCGCCGGTATCGGCTGCGGCGGCGCCGGTGATCAGGATCAGAACCGCGCCCAGGATGATCGCTCGTTTTTGCATCGCTGCCCTCCTTGCTTCAGAGAATCGGTTCCCCCGATCCCGTTCCGTGGGAAGCCAGATTATATCAGACATCGGGACTCAGGTCAAAAAGAGGCCGTCGCCCTGTGGTCCGCGCGTAACAGATGTGAAAAATTTACCCGTTCGCCGGGTGTCGCCGGCCGCCGGATCGCGGCCGGATGTGGTATAATGGCCTTATCAGTCGCTGCGTCCGGTTTTTCCAGAAATTGGCAACGAAATTGCAGAATAAAGGGAGGCGAGGCATCCATGCATAAGAAACGAGGATTGAGCCTGATCGAGTTGCTGGTGGTGATCTTCTTCATGTCCATCGTACTGACCATGACCATCAGCCTCGGCAGGAACGTGACCCAGAAGTCCTATTTTTCCGAGGCGCTGAACACCTTCGTGGCCGATTTCGCCTATGCCAAGCAGATGGCCGCCCGAGAGAACCGTTTCATCCTGATCGACTTCGACGCCGACGGCCGCTCCTACAACCTGATGCGCCAGACCACGATCGGCGACGTGAACAACTGGAACCAGGTCAAGACCGTACGGGCCATGGAGGGGAAGGTCTTCTTCGACGGCGTGGGCATGCAGGATTTCGTGGTGAACTCCATGGGCGAGGTCTACGACTTCCCCCTGGGCGCCAATCCCCAGCCCACGCAGGTGATCCTGGGATTTTTCGTCAAGGACGCCAGCGGGTCGGTCGATTACCAGGCCACCGTCAACATCTACGGATATGGAGGTATCAAAGTTGAAGAATGAAAAAGGATTCAGCCTGATCGAAGCCCTGGTGGCCATGGGGATCGTCGCCTTCGTGGTCGTGTCCGTTCTCAACGCCTTCATCCACCAGATGCACGCGAACAAGAACACGAACCACAAAAACCTGGCCATCGTACTGGCCGAGGACAAGATGGAGGAGTACCTGAAGTTCCCCTCCACCGCCACGCCCGCCAACGCCGTGGACTACATCTACTATTCGGGGAACCGGACCCCGATTCGCTCCGACGCGGATCCCTCGCAGAACCTGCAGTTCCGGCGCACCGTCGCGGTCATACCCGTAGGCAATCTCAACGTGCTGTCCGTGACCGTGGAGTACGGCTACATCAAGGTGGACGACCACTATCCGTTCCGGGTGGTGCTCAGCACGCAGAGGGGGCTGTAAATGCGCAGAGAAAGAGGCTTCACCCTGATCGAGTCCATGATCTCCACCGCCCTGGTGCTCGTGATCATGGGCTCCCTGTACATGATGATCATCTTCTACCGCAACCTCTCCCACTCGGAGCAGTCGCGCGTGCGCCTGCAGCAGGAGTCGCGCTTCCTGCTGTCGTCGCTGGCCGCGGACCTCAAGAACGCCGGCTCGGTGCTGACCCTGGCCCACACGGGCGGTTACCTGGCCGGCACCGCGGCGTTCAACGGCATCTATCCCATCAACAACACCGCCTACCCGGACGGCGTCATTCTGGCCAGCGGGGATCCGGACGCCGCGGCCAAGCTGTTCGCCCCCTACGATCCCTCCAGCGACGGCAACACGATCAACGTGGACGACATCTCGGTGGCCACGGGCGCGGATCCCTGGGCGTTGGACGACTTCGGCGTCATCGTCGGGCCCAACGGCTACTACGTGTTCCGCGTGGCCAGCGTGACCGGCAACAGCATCGTCAAGCGGACCGAGTCCGTGTACCACTCCGGGCTCCTGGCCACGGCCAACTACACCGATCCCGAGACCGTCAAGGGAGACAGCGTCAGTTATCCCCAGAATGCGCCGGTGATCCGGCTGACCAGCTTCGGGATCTACCTGGTTCAGCAGGTGTGGGACGGCACCCTGGGCCGCAGCCGCCGCGACCTGATCCGGGTCGTGGACTGCCATGGGGTGGCGGACGTGCTGGCTGCGGGCGCCGCGGTGGACCGCTACGTGATCGCCGACAACATGTGGGACATCCAGCTGGTCTACCGCACCTATCCCGATTTCCCCGACGTCACCACGAAGCGGGTTTACTTCGAGATCGGATCCAGCCTGACCCATGACGACCTGCTGGCCGACATCCGCGCCAAGGTGCTCAAGGAGGTCGAGCTGAACCTCATCGGGCTCACCAGCGAGTTCTCCGGCCTGGGGGAGGTCACCCACACGGTCTCCGACATCGGCGACCACGCGGGCACCACCCTGCCCACGGGCAAGTACATGTACCGCCAGTACCGGCTGACGATCGAGCCGCGGAATTTCAACATCAAGCTATAGGAGCGACCCATGAACAACCGAGGCAGCATACTCGTTCTGGCCCTGATATCGGTCCTCGTGCTGTCCGTGATGGCCATCGCCGGCCTCACGGTGAGCACGACCGAGATCCAGACCACCGACACCCTCTTCCTGCGCAAGTCGGCCTACTACCTGGCGGTCCAGGGTGTCGAGCAGGTCCGGGACCTGATCTACCAGGATCCCAATCCCGAGGTGGTGGGCACGTTGATCCGGACCACCACGGACACCACCTACAACGAGGGGGGCATGGCCAAGTCCTACATCACCGGCAGCCTGATCGACCTGGAGGCGGGATCGCCCAAGGGGGTCACCATGTTCGACGGCTTCGATCCCCCGCCCATGCCCGGCATCTCCCTGGGGGCGATCAGCGCCATCCAGCCCGTGGTCTGGGACGTGAGGATCACCTCCCGCATCAACGTGGGCCGCAAGCGGGCCTACAGCGAGATCCAGACCGGGGTCTACTCCATCGTGACCACGGGGTACTGACCCATGACGAGAATACAAACACATAGAAGGCACGGCACGGCCGTGACCCCCATATCAATGATTTAGAGAGGTGGAGCATGAAACCGCAATGTAAAATTTTACTTGTTATCGCCCTGGCGGCGCTGCTGACCCTGCCGTTCCACGCGGACGACAAGGAACTCTTCATGGGTCTCGAGGTCTCGCAGAACGTCGTCAAGCCCAACGTGGTCTTCTTGGCGGATACCTCGGGTTCCATGAATACGCTGATCCATTATCCCAAAAACGGGGTGGACGGCATCGCCGGCACGGCCGACGACGGCTTCGACCCTCGAATCAGCTACACCGGCTCGGTGGAGCGGGGCAGCGAATTCAGCGATTCCGGCAGTTACTGGGTGGCCAGCAACCAGTCCACCCAGTGGTTTGCCCGCTGGCAGCACAACGGCAATGCCTACATCTACGACACGGGCGATCTGGGCGGCAACTGGACGGGGTGTTACGGTAGCGACGGTTCGCCGGACCACTTCCAGGTGGGCAGCAACGCGGTGAACTTCGTGGAAGGTGAAACCATCATGTTCCGCGACACCTCGAGCCCTTACTACTACGCCCTGGCCACCCTGGCCAGCAAGTACACCGACGGCGGCAACAACTGGTTCGAGCTCTCCGACATCGTGGGCGGCCCCATCACGGTCAACGGCGGCCACTTCCAGCGCTATCCCGGCCGCACCCCGGTGATCGTGCGACTCTACAGCGAGTACGACAGTGGTAATTATACCCGCCTGGACGAGGAGTACCTGAAGTGGGTGTTTATCCATGCCACCGATGAAATCCGCACGGCCGTCTCCCATCACTCGGTGTACGGCACCTTCGACGTGAACGACACCTCGCTTTTGGGCGCCACATCGGTATGCGACACCGGTGGCGGTTCCCGGGCGATGAAGCGTTTCACGCGCATCCAGGTGACGCGCGAGGTCCTGTGCCACGTGGCGCGGAACTCCAATCTCAATGTACGCATGGGGTTGTTTTCCTTCGACGGGAGCGGGTCCGACTATGGCAACGGAGGGAAGAAGGTCGAAGACCTTGGAGACAAGAGCGACGCTTCAGCCCTTTCCACTTACCTGGACCATGTCTGGGATATCGAGGGCGATTCGAACACGCCCGTGGCCGAAGCCCTGGCGGACGTCTGGGATTACCTGAAACCGCATCCGGAGGGCGATGACGATCCCAATGAGTTCTGGCCCACCGACGTCATGATCGACAACGGCACCATCTCGGCCGAAGACTCCGAGTCTCCAATCCAGTGGTGGTGCCAGAACAACTACGTGGTGGTCATGACCGACGGCGAATCCACCCAGGACAACTTCAGCAATTCTAAGTTCGACGGTTCCATCTTCAGGAGCCGGCCAGTCAAGCGTTCCGAACCCTGGTCCGACTGGTACGACGGCTGGGGCGACCTGGACAACAACGATCAGTACTACGGTCGGCCCTCGAGTTATAATCCGGACACCGCCACCTACTGCCCCCAATGGACCTGCTGGCTGGGTGGCAGTTCCGGAACGGACTACCTCGACGACGTGGCCTACTTCCTGCGCCACCAGGACCTCTTTCCGGATGAGGATTTCGGGGAAGACACGGTCTCTGGGTGGCCGGGCGAACAATCGGTCTACACCTACGTGATCGGTTTCAACCAGGACAACGACATGCTGCGCGAGACCGCCATCAACGGCGACGGCGTCTACTACACGGCCAACAACTACGACGAGCTGGTGGCCTCCTTCGAGAGCGTGATCACCTCCATCCTGCTGCGAAACTTCGCCTTCTCGGCCATCACCGCGCCCAAGAAGACGGCCTCCATCGCCACCGAGGGCGTCTCCTACGTGGGCTACTTCATGCCCTCGCAGGCCGCACCCATCTGGGAGGGCCACCTGCTCTCCCACCGCCTCTTCGAGCGCTGGGGCTTCGACAGCGACGACTCCGGCACCATCGACTACAGCGAGATGTTCGACACCGTCGAGGAATGCGAGACCGCCAACCCGGGCGAAGAGTGCACCCGCATCCTCGAACTGGCCGCCGCGGCCGAGTGGGACGCGGCCACCATGCTGGCCAACCGGACATCGGGACGGAGCATCTACACGGAACTCGACGGCACCGTCACCGCCTTCACCGAGGCCAACAAGGCCACCATCCAGCCCTACATGGGCACGGGCGTGGACGAGACCGAAACCGGCCAGATCATCAACCGTCTCAACGAGAAGTACTTCGCCGACGTGTTCCACTCCGACATCGCCTTCGTAGGTCCGCCCCTGCTGGGCAAGAAGTACATCCCCAACATCAACCCAATCGAATGCACCGATCCCACCTCCGACACCGACTGCTACGAGTACTTCCAGAACAACAACAGCAGCCGCGGCCGGGTGCTCTACGTGGGCACCAACGACGGCATCATGCACATGCTGGACGCCGAGAGCGGCGACGAGCTCTGGGGATTCATCCCCGAGGACATCCTGCCCTCCCTGGCCCACATCGTGCTCGGCGGGGCCCACACCTACACGGTGGACGGCCGGGTCTACGCCGACGACATCTTCTACCGCAAGGACGCCGTCCGGGGCTGGAAGAGCATCGTCGTGTACGGGCTGCGCCGGGGCGGCCGCTCGTTCCACGCCCTGGACGTGACCAGCGTGGGCAGCCAGCCCGTGCCCCTGTGGTCGTTCTCCGACGCCACCTACAGCGGCCAGAGCTTCGCCAAGCCCATCGTGGGTCAGGTCCAGATCAAGGAGGGCACCGACGTGGTCAAGAAGTGGGTCGTGTTCCTGGCGGGCGGGTTCGAGTTCAACGAGGAGAACACCGCCGATCCCCGCGGCAAGGCCGTGTTCATGGTGGACGCCTCCACGGGCGAACTGCTCTGGATGACCGGTTTCAACCAAGACGACGGCGCCGAAGATTCCGTCGCCACCACCTACATCGACACCGACACCGACGACGATATCCACTACCTGACCAAGGCCCCGGTCTTCAACTACGCGATCCCCTCGGCCCTGACCGTGGTGGACACCGACAGCAACGGGCTGCTCGACACCATGTACTTCGGCAACACCGGCGGCCATCTCTTCCGCACCGACATCTCCCCGTCCGAGACCGACAACTGGCACACCACCCTGGTCTACCAGACCAACGTCCAGACCCTGGCCAGCGGGGTGATCGACGAGATCACCGGTGGCAACGAGCTCGACGTGGGTACCGACGCCTCCGATTTCGAGGCAGGCTGGACGGTCCGCGGCACCACCTCGAACGCCACCGGCTACATCAAGGAGATCGACGGAGAGGTTCTGACCATGGATGTCACCTCCGGCACCTTCCAGGTGGACGAGACCGTGGTGGCCCGCTCCTGGGATCCCATCCACCTGCAGCCCGCGGTGGCCTACGATCCCTGCTACCAGCTCTGGGTGACCTTCGGCACGGGCGACCGCGACCGGCCGCGTACGAATCCCAACAAGGGCAGGTTCATCGGCATCCGTGACGCCGCACTCTCCGGGCAGACCCTCTCCGACCTGCTCGAGCTCACCTGGGTGGACGACGAACTCTCGGCCACCAGCGTGGACCAGGCCAGCTACAACGGCTGGTACTTCGACTTCCTCGACGGCGGCGAGAAGCTCTTCGATCCCGAACCCATCGTGCTGCCCGGCGAGGGCCTGGGTCCCATCATCTACTTCAACACCTACCAGCCCTCTCCGGAGGTGGAACTCGGACCCCAGGAAAATCCCTGCGCCGCGCCCAGCGAGGGCAACATGATGCTCTACGCCGTGTCGATCACCGCCTGCGCCCCCGACATCGTCGTGGGCGGCCGCGAGAGCGGCCGGCTCGCGGGCGGCGGCATCCACCAGGGCCAGGAGTACGTGCAGTACATCGGCGTGGGTGAGGTGGGCTCCGTGCCGCCCCTGGACCAGGTGATCGGCAAGAAGCTGCCTTATCCCGGCGGCGTCATCTTCTGGAAAGAGAAGAAGAGATAACGAACGTGACCCGAACCCTGCGCATCATCCAAGCATTCGCGCTGGCCGCGGCGCTGCTGGTCGCGGCCGGCTGCGGCGGGGACAACCCGCCTCCGGAGCCCGCGGAGGCGGGCGACGGCTTCAACCTGGGCACCATCCGCGAACGGCACGAGAACCCGTCGGACGGGCAGGTCTCCCCCGCGGAGGGTGGGAAGGCCACGGCGGCCGCACCCCGGATCGCCGGCCTGGCCTGGAACCGCGACGACCCGCGCCGGGACAGCGAGCTCCGGCTGAAGGCCCGTATCGCGCCCGCCGGGCTCGACAAGGCCACCCTGCACTACGAGTTCTGGCGCAATGCGACCCGGTTCGGAGACGCGAGCGGGAACACGATCCCGCCGAGGTCGCTCAAGAAAAACGACGTGGTCTTCGCCGACGTGGTCCTGCGCGTCGACGGCCGCGAGAGGGACCGCCTCCGCTCCGAGCTGCTCACGGTGCTCAACTCGCGGCCCGAGATCCTGGAGGTCCGCTTTCCCGAGATCCGCGGCCCCGGACGCTACACCATCCCGGTGATCGCGGCCGACGCGGACGAGGATCCCCTGACCTTCTCGGTGGAGGGCGACGGACTGCCCGCGGGCCTGAGCATCGACGCCCGCACGGGCACCCTCGTGCTCGAGATCGCCGAGATGCT
>Ga0180434_10007780_pt1 | contig 11998 bp, 11 predicted proteins | sample SS_ome_7_FD_132453 | JGI IMG/M metagenome (GOLD analysis project Ga0180434, IMG submission 132453) | Hypersaline lake sediment archaeal communities from the Salton Sea, California, USA - SS_1_D_2 metaG | ecosystem: Environmental > Aquatic > Non-marine Saline and Alkaline > Hypersaline >... | reverse complement strand
GGACGTTCCTTTGGTCATGCTCACGGCCAAGGGCGAGGAGGCGGACATTGTCACGGGCCTGGAACTCGGGGCCGACGATTACGTGACCAAGCCCTTCAGCCCAAGGGTGCTCTTGGCAAGGGTCAAGGCCGTGCTCCGCAGAAAGACCAAGGAGCCTCCCAAGGGAAGTACGGCCTTTCAGGTCCGCGAGCTTGAGATTCATCCCCGCCGCCACGAGGTGCTTGTCCAGGGAAAGCCCGTCCCTTTGACCCTTTCGGAGTTCCGGATACTGGATTATCTGGCCAGAAGACCGGGGCTGGTGTTTACCCGTTTTCAGATCGTGGACGCGGTGCGCGGCGAGGATTACCCGGTCACCGACCGCTCGGTGGACGTGCATATCGTGGGCTTGCGGAAAAAACTGGGGCTCGCGGGCAAGTATATTGAAACCGTGCGCGGCGTTGGGTATCGGTTTAAGGAGTAGAGCCGTGCCCAGAAAAAAACGTCTGATTTGGCAGCTTTATCCCTCCTATCTGCTCATCACCCTTATCTCTTTGACTGCCGTGACCTGGTATGCCTCCAGGTCCTTGAAGCAATTTTTCCTGGAGCACACGGCCTCGGACCTCGAGGCCAGGGCCCATCTTGTTGAGAAACAGTTCCTGGAACGTTTTGATCCTTTGGATGAAAAGGGCGTGGACGTATTTTGCAAAACAGTTGGAGCCCGGTCTTTAACCCGCATCACCGTGATACTTCCTTCGGGCCGGGTTGTGGGCGATTCTGAAAAAGAGCCTTTGATAATGGACAACCACGCGGACCGGCCGGAGTTCGTGGAAGCCCTGGCCGGGGGTATCGGCGCGTCCACAAGATACAGCCTGACCCTGGAAAAGGACATGATGTACGTGGGCGTGCCCCTCAAGAAAGACGGCCGCATCCTCGCGGTGGTGCGTACCTCCATTCCAGTGGACGTTATTGACGTGGCCCTTGCTGAAGTACAGATCAAGATCGCGGTCGCGGGGCTGGCCGTGGCCCTGTTCGCCGCTATTTTAAGCCTGATCGTGTCCCGCCGCGTAAGCCGCCCGATTGAGGAAATCACACAAAGCGCCGAAAGCTTCGCGCATGGGGATTTTGAACGCGCTCTTCCCGTGTCCCGCGTTAAGGAGATAAGCTCGCTTTCCGAGGTCATGAAAAAAATGGCGGTCCAGCTCCACGAGCGGATCGACACCATCATGCGGCAGAGAAACGAGATTGAGGCCGTGTTCGCGGGCATGGTGGAAGGCGTTATCGCGGTGGACATGCAAGAGCGCGTTATCAGCATGAACCGCGCCGCGGCCCGGATGTTCGGGTGCGGTCCTTCCGAGGCCCAGGGCCGGAGCATCCAGGAGGTCGTCAGAAACACAGTGCTCCACCAACTGGTGATAAACGCGCTGTCGGGCCGGGAGGCCGTGGAAGAGGACATTGTTCTGTCCTTTGACGACGAGCGTTTTCTTCATGGGCACGGCACCATGCTCAAGGACGCCGAGGGGAGGAGTATCGGTGCGCTTCTTGTGTTGAACGACGTGACGCGTCTCCGCAGGCTTGAAAATATCCGCCGCGACTTTGTGGCCAATGTTTCCCATGAGATAAAAACTCCGATCACGGCCATCAAGGGATTCGTGGAAACGCTTGAGGGCGGCGGGGTGGAGAAGCCTGAGGACGCCGAGAGATTTCTTAAGATCATCAAAAAGCACGTGGATCGCCTTGAGGCCCTGGTGGAGGACATCCTTACCTTTTCCAGGATCGAACGGGAGACGGAAAGAGAAGGAGCCGTCCTTGTCGAGGGCAGCGTACGGGACGTGCTTCAGTCCGCGATCCAGGCTTGCGAGCTGGGCGCCAAGGCCAAAAACATAAAGCTGGAGCTTTCTTGCGCTGAAGACATGCTCGCGAAAATCGAGGCCCGGCTGCTGGAGCAGGCCCTGTTGAACCTTTTGGACAACGCCGTCAAGTACAGCGATGAGGGAAGCGTTGTCCGGGTGGAGGCCGGGCAGACCGATTCGGAAACCGTTATCCGCGTCACGGACCAGGGGTGCGGCATCGAGAAAAGACATCTGCCGCGCCTGTTTGAGCGCTTTTACCGGGTGGACAAGGCCAGGAGCAGGGAAAAGGGCGGCACCGGACTTGGGCTGGCCATTGTCAAACACATTGCCCAGGCCCACGGCGGCCGCGTGGAAGTGGAAAGCCTGCCCGGAAAAGGAAGCACGTTCACCTTGCGCCTTCCCAGGGACCCGGACCCCGGTCCCGCTCTTTTGTAATTTCACCTAATCTTAATTCCCCCCTAACCGGAATCTAACAAACCCGGTCCAGTATTCTTCTGCCGCGTTTTTCTGTTCGCGTCCACGCGAAGCAGGGCCTTGGCTTGCGTCGTACCTAAACCGATCCTTATTACCGGCGGCGAAATATATTCTCATATTTTGTTTTTGGTAATGCCTCGCGGGATGTGGGGCCGGGCGGTCGATGCGCGGTGCGGCAAGGCGAAACCGCGTTTTTGCCGCGCGGACAGGCAAAAAATACAGGGAGGTGTTTTTTGCCTCAAGCAATAAAAAGAGTGTGCATCAATTATGAACGAGCAACAGTCACTTTGGATCGAAGCGGACCTGAGGGCCGTGGAGGAATGGGCGACCTTCCTTTTTGAGTCCTTGGGCAATGTGGAGGTGCTGGTGCAGCCGAGGCCCGCCCTGGTGATGATGCATGCGCGGGACTCGGTGGAGCGGGAGGCCTTCTGTGTCGGTGAGGTTCTTGTAACCGAGTGTCAGATTTCCTGCCGGGGACAGCGTTTCTGGGGAAGGCTCGCGGGGGATCGGCCGTTTCGCGCCCTGGCACTTGCGATTCTGGCCGCGGCAAAGTCCCTGGAACCAAAGGTCGTAACGTCCCTGGAGCAAAATTTCGGACGGGAAAAGGCGCGGCTTAAACAAGACGGGGACCGCCGGAAAAGGGCACTGGGAACAACAAGGGTGCGCTTTGAAACCATGACCCCGACGTAAATCAAGGCATTATGTCTTTATTCAGAACCGATGACAAAATATTCGGCACCCAGAAATGTTACCGGACCATGCTTAGCGCCCTTTGCACGCCGGGCTCGCCGCGAAAAATGGATATTGCGGGGAATGAAAGAGGTCTTATTTCCGGGGTTCCCTCGCATGTGGCCCTTATCAGCCTGACCCTTCTTGATGAACAGGTCTCCGTGGCCGCTTTCGGCACGGGATACGGCTCGTGGCTGGAGGAGATAATCTCGGCCACCGGAGCCCGCGAGGCAAGTGTGTCTGAAGCGGATTATATCATCGCATCGTCCGTTCCAAAGCTTAAGGATTTGCGTTCCGTAAAACAAGGGACCCTGCTTTCCCCTGAACAAGGGGCCACGCTTATAATCCGGCTGGATGAAAAGATTGAGGGAAAAGCGGGAACACTTGAGATCAGGGGACCCGGCATTGAGGATGTGACCTTGCTCAAGGCCGGCCCGGCCGTGTTTTCCCTGATGAAACACCGCTCGGCCCTTGAATTTGAATATCCGCTTGGTTTTGACCTCTTTCTGGTTGATTCAAAGGGGAATCTCCTTGGACTTCCAAGAACGTCGTCAGTGAAAACAATTTCAAAAAAAGGTTAGTTGGAGATGGGTTATATCGCGGTTCGCGGCGGAGAAGAGGCCATCACCAACGCCGAGACACTGCTCCATTATTATAGAACAAGGGGAAAGAGCGCTTCCTTAAGCACGGATCAGATACGGGAACAGCTTCCTTTGGCCCTGGACCGGGTCATGGGCGAGGGCGCGCTTTACGCGCCGGAACTCGCGGCCCTGGCGTTCAAGCAGGCGGCCGGTGATACCCTGGAGGCGGCTTTTTTGTTGCGGGCCCACCGTTCCTCGGTCAGCCGGATCGGCGCGAGCGAGGTTGTGGACACGGGCAAAATGCGTGTCAGGCGCCGGATCAGCGCCGCGTTCAAGAACATTCCCGGAGGACAGGTCCTGGGCGCGACCGCGGACTATACCCACCACCTTATCCGCTTTGAATTGCTGACAAACGAAGCCGAGGCCCGCGAGAGAACCGTAAGGGCCTTTGAAGACTTGGCGCGGGACGGCGAATCTGTTCCGGACACCTTTCCCAAGGTGGTGGACATGCTTCGGGCCGAGGGGCTTCTTTCCCAAAAGAAGCCTGGCGACGCCCGGCCTTACGACATTACCCTGCGGCCTTTGGAATTCCCGGCCCCGCGAAGCGCCCGGCTTCAGGTTTTGGCCCGTGCCGAGACAGGGGGCATGCTCGCCCTGGCCTATGCCAACATGCGGGGCTACGGCCACGTACACCCGGTAATCGGCGAGCTGCGCGTGGGAGAGGTCCCTTTGTATTTCAAGGGTTCGCGCGGGAACGGGCCGGACCTGCTCGGCTGGGTGCGGGTCACGGAATGCGAGGTCGTAACCCAGATGGAAAAGGCCGAGGCCAATTCGAGTGCCCGGTTCACCCTGGGGTACGGGCTTTGTTTCGGGCACAACGAAACCAAGGCCATCAGCATGGCGGTCCTGGACCGGGCCTTGATGGATGAGGAAGTAAAAAGCCCCACCCAGGATCAGGAGTTCGTGCTTTTGCATACCGACGGCATCGAGGCTTCGGGTTTCTGCCTGCACTACAAGCTGCCGCATTACGTGACCTTTCAGGCCGACCGGGAGCAGATACGCACGGTCCGGGCCGCGGCAAAAGAGGAGGAGACCGTTGAAGGCTGATTCCCCGCGGTCCCTGTTGGACCCGAACGCGGATTGCAGACGCCATGCCTTCGCCTACCTGGATGAGAGCGCGAAGCGGGAGATCCGCAGGCAGACCTTGAAAGCCGTGGCCATTCCCGGACACCAGGTTCCTTTCGCGGGCCGGGAAATCCCGATTGCCAGGGGCTGGGGAACGGGCGGTCTTCAGCTTACCATGAGCCTCATTGGCCCCAAGGACGTGCTCAAGGTCATCGACCAGGGGTGCGACGGCTCTGTCAACGCCGTGAACTTAAGGCGGTTGGCCACCATGACCACGGGATGCCGGACCGTTAGCCGAACATGCGAGGCCACCCTGATCCAGACCCGGCACACGGTCCCTGAGACTCCTCTCGCGGCCGGCCAGATTCTGATATTCCAGGTCCCCTATCCGGAGATCTTAAGGCTCGTGGAGCCGAGCGAGACCGTGACGCGGCGCATGCACGCCGAGGCCGACTACCACCGCATGTGGACCTTTCTTTACGAGAATGTTGTCCAGTGGGGCGGAATCACCATCGGCTTTCGATACCCGGTAAAGGTGCATGGCCGCTATCTCATGGACCCAAGCCCGATTCCCCGGTGGGACATCCCCAAACTCGACCGCTCCCCGGCCCTGATGCTTTTCGGCGCGGGAAGGGAAAAACGCATTTACGCCTTGCCCCCGTTCACCAGGGTGGAGCCGCTGGCGTTCACGGACCTTCCCTTTGAGGTGGAACAACAGTTCGGGGCTCGGTGCGCCCGGTGCGGGGCCAGTGACGCCTTTTTGGACGAAATACCCGTGGAAGAGGCCGGAAAAACCTGTTGGGCCTGTTCGGACACCGATTATTGCGACCAAAGACTCGCGGACAAAAGGGGGGACAATGGCGCTTAACGGCCAATTTCCCTTGTTGCGGGTCCGGAATCTGTCCAAGCATTACGGGCCGTTTTGCGCGGCCTGCGCCGGGCCCGCGCGACGCGAACGGGAAACGAACGTCTGCCCGGAATGCGGGGGCACGGCCGCCTGCATGGACGTGAATTTCGAGCTTTTTCCCGGAGAGGTCTTAGGCGTTGTGGGTGAGTCCGGGTCCGGCAAATCAACCCTTTTGCGGTGTCTTAATTTTGACCAGCCCCCAAGCGCGGGCGAGGTGTTTTATTCAGGGGCGGACAACGGCCACACCAATCTTTTCACGCTCTCGGCCCAGCGCAAACGGGCCGTCAGGTCGAGCCTTCTGGGGATTGTTTATCAGTCGCCCCATCTGGGGCTCAACCTGGACCTTAGCGCGGGCGCGAACGTGGCCGAGCGTTTGCTGATCCAGGAGGGCGCCCCGGAATACGCGCGGGTGCGCGGGCGCACGTTCTCGCTCCTTGGCAAGGTCCGCATGCCGGAGTCGCGGGTCGATGAGCTTTCAAGAACCTTTTCAGGCGGGATGCAGCAGCGGGTTCAGCTGGCCAAGGCCCTGGCGCCCAAGCCTAAACTCCTTCTCCTGGACGAGCCGACCTCCGGGCTTGACGTCTCGGTCCAGGCGAGCGTCCTGGACCTGATCGCGTCTTTGCAGCGCGAGACCGGTGTTTCCATGCTGGTGGTAAGCCACGACCTTGGGGTCGTGCGCCTGCTCACGCACCGGACATTGGTCATGAAAACCGGGCGGGTGGTGGAGCAGGGCCTCACGGACCAGGTCTTGGAAGACCCCCAGCACCCCTACACCCAGCAATTGGTGGCCAGCATATTATGAGCCAAGCCCAAAAACCGCGCGAGACCCTGGGGGACAGTCTTCTTTCGGTTGAGAACCTGGAAAAGACTTTTCGTCTTCACCTGCTTGGAGGCATCCGGGTGGAGGCCGTCCAGCCCCTGTCCTTTAAGCTTCGGGAGAGGGAATTCGGGGTGCTCGCGGGACCGAGCGGCGCGGGAAAGACAAGCGTTCTCAAATGCATCTACCGCACTTATTTGCCGACCGGCGGTACGATCAGGTACCGCCGCGCGGACAATGGCGTGGTGGACATGGCGACTTGCCCCGAACAGACGATTCTTGAAATCAGGAAAAAGGAAATCGCCTGCGTGACGCAATTTTTCCGCTGCGCCCCCAGGGTGTCCGCGGAACAGGTGGTGGCTTTCGCGCGGGCCGCCCAGGGGGCCTCCCAGGAAGAGGCATTGGAGGAGGCCAGGGTCTTTTTACGGGCTTTCGCGATTCCGGAAAAACTCTGGAAGGCCTATCCGGTCACGTTTTCCGGCGGGGAACAACAGCGGGTCAACCTCGCCAGGGCCATGGTCCAGGGTCCGCGCATGCTTCTTCTGGACGAACCCACGGCAAGCCTTGACGCCCGCGCCGTGGAGCGGTTTCTGGCGGCCCTGGAAAGTATTCGCGGGCAGGGGACGACGTGTCTCGGCATCTTTCACAACCAGGACATGGTCCGTTCCCTGGCCACCGAGGTCATAGAGGTAAAGCCTTTAAACGGCGGGTGAATCGAAAAGGTTCTTCTTTTCGCGGGGTACGATTTTTCACCCGGCCAAAATTTAATGGTTCAGTGCCAATCAAACATTAACAAAGCCCTGGTACTAAGTTCTCCATCAGCTCCTTCGATAATGAAATTATAATGATTACAACATGATATATAATTTATGTGCGCCGACAGGCAGGCAAGGCAAGTGGAGATAACGATGGAAAAGACAATTTGTCTCTTTGGGGGGCCTCTTTTTGACGGAGAGCGGCTTTTTGAGCGGGGCGCGGTTGTCTTTAACGGGCACGGGATTTTGTCCGTTGAGCCCGGGGACCGCGAAAGGGACGCTGACCGCGCTGTGGACGTCGGCGGCAAGCTCATTGCTCCGGGTTTTGTGGACGTCCATTCCGACGCCCTGGAAAAATGCATCGAAATCAGGCCCGGTGTGTATTTTGACGCGGATTTCGCCCTGCTGAACCTGGATAAGCGGCTTGGGGCCTGCGGCATCACCACTTTTTGCCATGCCATAAGTTTCGCCGAGGAGGAATTCGGTCTTCGCTCCTGCGGAGAGGCCGAGGCTTTGGTGCGCCTTGTTCATCGGTTCAAGAAATCAAACCGGGCCGCGGTCAATCATCTGGTCCATGCCCGTTTTGAAGTCAACAGCATGGGCAGGGAACAGGTCATAGCCCGGCTTATCAAGGAAGACTTGATAGACGCGCTGTCGGTTATGGACCACACCCCCGGACAGGGCCAGTTCAAGACGCTTGAGTCGTATATCGCGTATCATACCTCGACATATAAGGTTTCAGCCGGGCAGGTGACCGCGCTGGTCGAGCGGAAGATGGCCGGGAAAGAGGAAAGCATGAAGCGGGTTGTCCGCGCGGCGCAACTGGCCAGGTATGCCGACATTCCGTTTTTGAGCCACGACGACGACACCGAGGAAAAAGTCTCCTTTGTCCGGGAGCTGGGGGTGGACGCCAGCGAGTTTCCCGTCTCTTTGGAGGCGGCGCGCAAGGCCAAAGGCTTTGACATGAAGGTCTTCATGGGGGCTCCGAACCTGATCCGCAACTGTTCCTCCAACAACCATCTAAGGGCCTCCGAGGCCCTGGAAGCCGGGGTGTGCGACGCCCTGGTCAGCGACTATTCCCCGGAATGTCTTCTCCAGGCCCCTTTCACGGTCAGCAAAAGGCAGTCCAGCGACCTGGGGGAAGCCATGAAACTGGTGACGTCCACTCCGGGAGATTACCTGAGGCAAAGGACCACGGCCGGAAGGCTTGCCGGGGACATGCCCGCGGATGTGGCGGTGATCGACCATGCCGGGCCGTGGGCAACGGTGGCCCAGACATGGGTGGCCGGAAGACGCGTTTATGATTCAGGCCGGTAACGCCTCATAATGTAACGCCCCACAGGATGTGGGGCCGGGCGCGTGCGCCCGCGAGGCAAGGCGAAACCACGCTTTCGCTTTGCCGACAGGCGAAAAATACAGGGAGGTATTTTTTGCTTCATTTGATGTCCCACAGGATGTGGGGCCGGGCGCGGAAGCGTCCGCGAGGCAAGGCGAAACCACGCTTTTGCCTTGGCGACAGGCAAAAAAACCAGGGAGGGTTTTTTTTGCTTCAGTTAAGTAAGAAGGAGGAGGAAATGGCACGGAATATTTTTATCACGGCGCGTGAACGGAACGGTCCTGTAATCCGCACTCAAGGCCTTGGAAAGACCTATCCCAACGGGACCAGGGCCCTGAACAATGTTGATTTCACCCTGCACCCGGACGAGTTTGTGACCGTCATCGGGCTTTCGGGCGCGGGCAAATCCACATTCTTACGTTGCCTGAACCGGCTGATAACGCCCACCGAGGGAACAATCGAGCTACATGGAAACGACGTCACCTACGTGAACGGCGGGCGGCTGAAGCAGGTCCGGCGGCGTGTGGGAATGATTTTCCAGCAGTTCAACCTGGTGCCCAAGCTTACCGTCCTTGAAAACGTGCTCGCGGGAAGGCTTCGGTTCAACCGTTCGTCCTTTCGGTACGGTTCCTCAATACTCAGGTTTTTTCCGAAATCGGAAAAGGAAATCGCCTTTGAGTGCCTGAAGCAGGTGGGGATTGAAAACTTGGCCTTTCAGCGGGCGGACACGCTCTCCGGGGGCCAGCAGCAGCGGGTGGCCATCGCCCGCACCCTGGCCCAGGAGCCGAACGTGTTTTTGGCGGATGAGCCCATAGCCAGCCTTGACCCGCACAGCGCTGAAAAGGTCATGGATATCTTGCTTGAGATCAACCAGACCAAACGCATCCCCGTTATTGTGAACCTGCATCATATCGACTTTGCGTTGCGTTACGGCAAAAGGATTGTTGGAATGTCCGAGGGGGAGATGATTTTTAACGGGACTGGAAAGGATTTGACCCCGGAAACAACAGCTTGGATTTATGAAAAGAAAGAAGTTGGGAAAGCAAAAGAGCTTATGGCTTGTGCATGAGACTGTCAAAGTGGTCGGTCAATCGAATTTTAAAATCGGTTGATTATTTTACCGAGTAACAAACAAAGGGGGAATGGAAATGTTGAGAAGAAGATTGGTAATGTTGTTAAGTATTTGTATCGCTTTTAGCATGTTCGCCGCAACTTTGGTGCATGCCGGCCAGAAGGATTGGCCCAAAAAAGTCCGTATCGGCCTTATCCCCACCGAGGGTGGCGCGGACATCATCGCTCGCTTCAAGCCGCTTATTGACCATCTGGAGAATGTTCTGGGTATTGAGGTGGAGGGAAAAAGCGCCTCGGATTATGCCGGGATCATCACCGCAATGTCCCATAAGCATATAGAGTTGGCCTACTTCGGCCCCAAAAGCTACACCGACGCCGCGAACAAGGCCAATGCCCAGGCCGTGGCCCTGGAAATGGGCAAGACCGGCGAGAAGGGCTATTACGGGGTCATCATCTCCAAGAAGGGTTCCGGAATCAGGACCCTGGAGCAGGCCAAGGGGCATCTTTTCGCGTTCAATGATCCCAATTCCACCTCCGGCTATCTGGTGCCCATGGTTTTGTTCAAGCGGGACCTCAAAGTGGAGCCGGAAAATTACTTCAGTCACGTAAAATGGTCGGGTTCCCACGGGGCCTCCATCCTTGGGGTCAAGCACGGCACCATTGAGGTCGCCTCCACCAACGACATCGACCTGAGGCGGATGGCGGAAAAGGGCACGGTCAGCCTTGACGACTTCAACATCCTGTGGACGTCGGACCTTATTCCGGGCTCTCCCATGTGCGTGCGCGGGGACCTTCCGGACAGTCTGAAGGCCGCTTTCAGCGGCGCCTTGATGATGTTCAACAGCGACAAGATGGGGCTCCAGAAGCTTCAGATCGGCGGGTACGCGCCGTGTGACGACAGCACCTACGACGTCATCCGGTACTTGAAGAAGCTCAAAGCTGAAATGAAAAAGAAGAAATAAGGGCGGAAAAAGCCGCATGGCCGAGAATGAATCCACCCATGCCGTGGGCCGCGGGGTTTCGGGAAAAACCCTGGACGACTTGACGCCCAGATTGACCCCCCGGCAAAAGGCGATCATCGCGGTCATGGCCGTGGTTGTCGCGGGCGTTCTGGTTTCAAGCTACATTCTGTGCGAAATCAGTCCTTTCAAGATATGGAACAAAAGACAGAACGCCTTTGAATACCTTTTCGGCCGCCAGGTCTCTGAAATGGACGAAAAGACCGTGCGCAGGCAGGCCAACCGGCTTCCTGAAATCGTGGCCTTTGAGGAGGCCCGCGGGGAAATAGGCAGAAAATACGACGCGCTTCCCGCGGACCAGAGGCCGGACTATACCCACAGAAACAAGGAGATCGAAGAGCGGGCCAACGAGATGCTGGCAAAGCAGGATCCCCGGGACAAGGAGGAGATGATCCGGGAGGAGTACTTGCGTCTTCTTGACGAGAAAAGGGGTGGGTTTTTTCCTCCGGAAACCCACCTCACCCGCTTGAAGTCTTACTCAATGGCACTCCTGGAAACCGTGATGATCGCCATCTGGGGGAGCCTTCTCGCGGTTGTCGCGGCCATTCCGTTTTCGCTCTTCGCGGCCAAAAACATGCTGGAACTTCTTGCTCCGGGGGATAATTTTTTTCACCGCGCCCTTCGGTGGATGTCCTATTTCGTGGTCAGGCGTTTTCTGGACTCGGCCCGGGGGTTCAACGAGTTTGTGATGGCGCTCATGTTTGTGGCCATTATCGGCCTTGGGCCCTTTGCCGGGGTTCTGGCCCTTTTCATCCATACCACCGGCATCCTGGGAAAGGTTTTCAGCGAGGCCATCGAGGCCATTGAGCCCGGCCAGGTGGACGCGGTGGTCTCCACGGGCGGGGGCGCGGGCCAGATAATATCCTTCGCCGTGATCCCGCAGGTCATGCCTACCATTGTCAGCTACAGCCTGCTCAGGTTTGAATCCAACGTCCGCAGCGCCACTATCTTAGGCTTTGTGGGCGCGGGCGGCATCGGCTTTCTGATGTTCGACAAGCTGAACGGGTACCTTTATCGCGAGGTCTGCACCATGATGATCATGGTCATTATTTCCGTGAGCATCATCGATTATTTGTGCGGGAAGCTGAGAAGCCGCTTTATCTAGATTGGAAAGTACATTGCATGGATGTATTTTTCGCTTCGAAGAATTCAAGAGGTTACGACTTTGTATAAAATCGGATGCAAAATAGACGAGGTAAGAACCGACGGTAGCCTTAACGCCTTAAAAAGGGACCTTGAGTATTTTAAAAAAATCGACATGGAGGCTGTTGAGATTCCCGTCCACGGCTTGGACGCCATCAAAAATGGAGTGCTCGATAAAAACAGGGTTAAAAAAATAAAGGAGATATTAAAAG
>Ga0180434_10007777_pt1 | contig 12001 bp, 8 predicted proteins | sample SS_ome_7_FD_132453 | JGI IMG/M metagenome (GOLD analysis project Ga0180434, IMG submission 132453) | Hypersaline lake sediment archaeal communities from the Salton Sea, California, USA - SS_1_D_2 metaG | ecosystem: Environmental > Aquatic > Non-marine Saline and Alkaline > Hypersaline > Sediment... | reverse complement strand
TGCGTGATGCCCTCGATCGAGTCCTCCAGCCCGTGGGCCCAGTCGTACATGGGGTAGATGCACCAGGTGTCGCCGGTGCGGTGATGCGTGGCCCGCAGGATGCGGTACATGACGGGGTCGCGCAGGTTGAGGTTGGGCGAGGCCATGTCGATCTTGGCGCGCAGGGTGCGGCTGCCGTCGGGGAACTCGCCGGCCCGCATGCGGCGCAGCAGGTCCAGGTTCTCCTCACGGCTGCGGCCCCGGTACGGGCTTTCGCGGCCGGGTTCGGTCAGCGTGCCGCGATAGGCCGTCACCTCGTCGGCCGACAGGTCGCACACGTAGGCCAGGCCTTTGCGGACGAGGTCTTCGGCCCACTGGACCATCTGCTCGAAGTAGTCGGAGGCGAAGAAGAGGCGGTCTTCCCAGTCGGCGCCCAGCCAGCGGACGTCTTCGATGATGGCGTCGACGAACTCCTGTTCCTCCTTGACGGGGTTGGTGTCGTCGAAGCGCAGGTTGAACTTGCCGCCGAACTCCTGGGCCACGCCGTAGTCGATCCACACGGCCTTGGCGTGGCCGATGTGCAGGTAGGCGTTGGGCTCGGGCGGAAAGCGGGTGTGAACCCGCCCGCCGAAGCGGCCGGTGCGGATGTCGTCCAGGACGGCCTCGCGGATGAAGTCGCGGGGCCGGTCAGTCGGCGTGTCGGTCATGGCTGCCCTTCCGTGTTTCCTGTTTCGCCGCAGAGACCGCTGAGAACGCAGAGAACGGCGGAGAACGGCAAGGACTGAGTAACAACCACGACAGGAAACAACAACCTTGAGGCATGCACGAAGGCCGTAGACTCCGCGGCCACTCAATGCGTAGCGCTCTCGGCTGTTGTCGTTACTCAGTTCTCGTTGTTCAGTTGCCGTTACTCAGTTCTTTCTCTGCGTTCTCCGCGGTCTCTGCGGTGAAAAGAATCACGCCAGCGCCGACGCCGCCGCGACGGCCGCATCCAGCCGCGCGAGGCACTCCTCGCGGCCCAGGATTTCCATCGTCTCAAAGAGCGGCGTCGAAACCTGCCGGCACGTCACGGCCACCCGCAGCGGCGTGAAGAGTTCACCGGCCTTCCAGCCCATCGCCTCGGCCATATCGCGCAGATTGGACTCCATGGCCGGGGCCTCCCACGGCTCCAGGTCCGCCAGGGCCGCACGCATCTTCTCCAGCGCCGCGCGCGTCTCGGGCCCCGTGCGGGTGGGCTTCTGCTGCTTGCCCTTCGTGGGGACCAGCATGGCCGCGTCGTACGGTTCGGGGGCGATGAAGAAACCGACGCCGGGGGCGAACTCCGACAGCCGCCGCATCCGTTCCTGCATCAGGGTGACGACGGCCTTCAGGTGTTCCTCATCGTACGTCGCCGCGAGGGCCTCCGGCAGGAATCCCTCGCTGCGCAGGCGGCCGAGCAGGTCGTCGGGCGTCAGGCGACGGATCCACTGGCCGCTCAGCCACTCGAACTTGTCCAGGTCGAAGACCGGCCCGGACGTGACGAGCCGGTCGGCGGAGAATGCCGCCATGAACTCGTCCTTCGAGAAGATCTCCTGCCCCTCGGGCATCGAGTGGCCCAGCAGGCCCAGGAAGTTGACGATCGCCTCCGGCAGGAACCCCTCGCGGCGGTACCACTCCATGCTGACGGGGTTTTTGCGCTTCGAGAGTTTCGACTTGTCGGGGTTCCGGATGAGCGGCAGGTGGTGGAACCGCGGCAGGTCCCATCCCAGGGCCTCGTACAGCAGGACGTGCTTGGGCGTCGAGACGATCCACTCCTCGGCCCGGATGACGTCGGTGATGCCCATCAGGCGGTCGTCGACGACCACGGCCAGGTGGTACGTGGGGTAGCCGTCGCTCTTGAGGAGGACCTGGTCGTCCACCTCGCGGTGATCGATGACGATGGGCCCCCGCAGGCCGTCGGTGAACCGCGTCTGGCCCTCGAGCGGCACGGCCAGGCGGACGGTGTGCGGCTGGCCGGCGTCGGCCCGGCGGTCGGACTCGCCGCGCGGCATGGCCCGGCACCGGCGGTCGTAGCCGGTGGCCTGACCGGCCTTCTGGCGGGCCTTTCGGACCTCGGCCAGCCGCTCGGGCGTGCAGAAACATCGATACGCGTGGCCGGTCTCTATCAGGCGGTCGATGTGCTCGCGGTAGACGGCCAGCCGCTCGCTCTGCCGATACGGCCCGGCGGGGCCGCCCACGTCGGGGCCCTCGTCGTGGTCCAGGCCGAGCCAGGCGAGCGAGTCGAGGAACATCCGCTCGGCCCCTTCGACGAAGCGGGTGCGGTCGGTGTCCTCGATGCGGACCACGAACGTGCCGCCCGCCTGCCGGGCCACCGCCCAGTTCACCAGGGCCACGTACATGTTGCCGATGTGCGGTTCGCCGGTGGGACTGGGCGCGATACGGGTGCGGACGGGCGAAGCATCGGTCGGGCTCATGGCGGCGTCCTGCTGAAGGGACCGGGGCGCGGTCGCTGCGGCGCGGCGATACGTGCCGCGCGGCAGCGCGCTCCGCTCAGGGGTTCGCCCTGCGGGCTATGCCCCCCAACGCGCGTCGCGGCTAAAAAATGGCCGCGCGACGGGGTATCAGCCTTCGTCGTCACCCGGCGGCTTGGGTTTCAGGAACAGGTCGTCCGGCTTCTCGTCGGGGTTCTCGGGGTCTTTGCCAAGGATATTCTTCGGGACGACGAGGCGCGGTTTCGAGCCGGATTCATCCTTCTTGCCGGCCGAGGCGTCGGGCTTCTCTTCGGGCTTCTTCTCGGGGGGCTTCGCCTCGGGCGGCTTTTCGGCGGGCTCAGCGGGCTTCTCGGCCGGCTTCTCGGGCGGCTTGGCTGGTTCCGCGGGCTTCGTTTCCGGAGGCTTTGCCGGCGGCTTTTCAGCAGGCTTAGCAGGCTCAACGGGCTTCTCCGCCGGCTTGGCTGCGGGCTTTTCGGTCGGCTTCTCGGCCGGCTTGGCCGGTTCGGCAGGCTTCTCGGCGGTCGGCGTTTCGCCGGCGGGCGCGGGCGGAAGCGGCTTGGACCACTGCTGGACCTGGGCGCGGACGTCGGCCTGGTCGGGCTTGGCCTCGAGGCTGGCGTGCCATTGCTCGAGAGCGCTGACGCGCAGACGGTCCTGGTCCGGGTGGCGGAGATAGAGAATCATGTAGATGGCGGCCAGGCTGTTGCGGGTCTCCCAGTCGCCCGGGTGCGCTTCGACGATCGGCTGCAACTCTTCGATGGCCGCCCCGTACCGCTTCTGCTTGCTGTAGACGTAGGCGAGGCGTTTGCGGACCACGGGGTTGTTGGGAGCGAGTTCGGCGGCCCGCTTGAGTTCCTCGAGGGCGTCGTCGTACCGGCCCTGCTTCAGGTAGGCCGTGCCGAGGTTCACGTGCACGGGCGCCTCGCCGGCGTCGAGGCCGATGCTGTGCTTGTAAGCGGCGACGGCCCGGTCCATCTCGCCCTTGGCATCGTAGACGGCCCCGAGGTTCGACCAGGCGAAGGCGTGCTGCGGGTCGAGTTCGGTGGCCAGTTTGCAGTTGGTCTCGGCCTTGTCGAGGTCGCCCAGGCGGAAGTACACCACGCCCAGGTTGACGCGGGCGGGCACGTAGTCGGGGTTCAGGTCGACCACGTTCTCGTACGTGCCGGCAGCCTCGGTATCGCGTTCCAGGGCCTGGTACACCCGGCCGAGGCGGTACTGGAACGTGTACTCGCCCGGCCGCTGGGAAACGGCCCGGCGGTACGGGTCGACGGCCTTCTCGAACTCGCCCTTCTCGCGGTAGGCGTCGCCGAGGCCTACGTAGGCCAGGGAGAGGCGGGCGTCGAGTTCAATCGCGCTCTCGAACTCCTGGATCGCGTCGTCCAGCCGGCCGGCCTCCAGGTGGACGTACCCGGTGCCGTAATGGTGCATGGCCTCCTCGCGGTGACATCCCGCCGCCAGGGCACCGGCGCAGATCCCCAGGACCATCAGCGTGACCAGTCGTCTCATGAGCGCAGACCTCCCATGCAGGCGCTTCAGGACGAGGATTCTACCGGCCGCCCGCAGACCTGTCAAAACAAAGCCGGCCGGGGGCCGCTGCGACGGGAGCGCTGTCCCGGCCGAGGCGGCCCCCGCGAGGCGCTGCCGGTTCGGCCCGGGCCGCCCTCGGCAAACGCCTCCGCCGGTGTCCTTGCCGGAATCGGCCTGCCGGGGGCGGGGGGGCGCCGCACGCCATTTTCGCCCTTGACACCCCCGTCCACCCCGGTATACTTACCCCTTCGCGACACCGTCCGGCGGCTGCGCCGGGGGTGCCGGTCGAGTGCATACGCCGGTGCGTTGCCCCGGCTGACCCGGAAGAGCAGAGTACCGATGAATACCAAGACCGCGTTTCTCAAGCCCGAACAGGTCGACCGCACCTGGTGGGTCGTCGACGCCACCGACCAGGTCCTGGGCCGCATGGCGGCCAAGATCGCCCGCATCCTCCAGGGCAAGCACCGACCCAGTTTCACCCCCAACATGGACACCGGCGACCACGTCATCGTCATCAACGCCGAGAAGGTCCGCGTGACCGGCTCGAAGCGCCTCAACAAGACGTACGACTGGTACACCTACCATCCCGGCGGCCGCAAGGTCGTCACGTACGAGGAGATGATCAAGAAGCACCCGACCCGGCCGATCGAACTGGCCGTCCGCCGCATGATGCCCAAGGGGCGCCTGGGCCGCCAGATGTTCTCGAAACTCAAGGTTTACGCCGGGCCCGAGCACCCGCACCAGGCCCAGCAGCCCCGGCCGCTGGAACTCTAGACGCACCCGCGCCGCCCCCCGGCGCACCAGGAGGCTGAGCCGTGACCGAAGCCGTCGCCGAACCCACCAAGGCCAACCCCATCTGGGGCGTCGGCCGACGCAAGACCGCCGTCGCCCGGGTCCGCATCTGGCCCGGCCAGGGCACGATCACCGTCAACCGGCGGCCCGTCGAAGAGTTCTTCAACGAGGAGAAGGACCGCCGGGCCGTCTACGCCCCGCTGCTGGCCACCGACGCCCTGAAGACGTACGACATCGGCGTCAACGTCAAAGGCGGCGGCCCGACCGGCCAGGCCGACGCCACCAAACTCGGCATCGCCCGGGCGCTGGTCAAGGCCGACCCGTCGCTCGAGCAGGCCCTGCGCGACGGCAAATTCCTGACGCGCGACCCGCGGATGCGCGAGCGGAAAAAGTACGGCCAGCCGGGCGCCCGCAAACGCTTCCAGTTCTCCAAGCGCTAGACGCCGCATGATCGGCGAGTTCCGCGAGCGGTCCGGCGTCGGGCCGCTCGCGTCTTATCCTCCGAACACCGCTGCCCCAGGATGTCATTTCGACCGAGGCCTCGCCGTGCGAGGCCGAGCGGAGAAATCTCGCTGTTCGAGCCGCGTGCGTAAGTTCACCCGCCCGAGGCGCGCACGCGGGTACGTGCGATCCGGTGCCAAGGCCTGCCGTGCCCGTAGACGAACCAAGGAGCCCCCCCATGCCCACCCGCGTCGGCATCATCGGTGCCAGCGGCTACGCCGCCGCCGACCTGATGCGCCTCCTGCTGGCGCACCCATCGGCCGAGATCGTGGCCCTGGCCGACCTGCCCGACAAGTGCGGCCCCCTCTCGGACCTCTTTCCCCAGTTCGCGAAACGGTGGAACCTGGACATCGTCCCGGCCGACACTGCCGCCCTCGCCAAGACCTGCGACGTCGTTTTCCTGGCCCTGCCCCACACCGCCAGCATGACGTACGTCGGGCCGCTCTTGGACGCCGGCGCCCGCGTCATCGACTTCTCGGCCGACTACCGCCTCAAGACCCCCGGCCTGTACGCGAAGGTCTACGGCACGCCGGCCGACGAGGCCAACCTCCCGCTGGCCGTCTACGGGATGCCGGAACTCTACCGCGACGCCGTCCGCCCGGCCCGCCTCATCGCCAACCCCGGCTGCTACCCCACCAGCGCCATCCTGGGCCTGGCGCCGCTCGTGCGCGAGGGTCTCGTGGCGCCCAGCGACATCATCATCGACGCCAAGAGCGGCGTCTCGGGCGCCGGACGGACGCCCAAACTCCTCACGCATTACCCGGAGTGCAACGAGTCGCTCAAGGCCTACGCCATCGGCACCCACCGGCACCAGCCGGAGATCGCCGAGCAACTATCGGCCGTGGCACGGACCGACGTCGAGGTGCTGTTCGTCCCGCACCTGGCGCCGATGGACCGGGGCATCGAGTCGACCATCTACGCCCGGCCGCTCCAGGCGCTGGAGCCCGCGCACCTGGCCGACCTCTACCACGCCGCCTACGACGACGAGCCGTTCGTCGTCGTCCGCAGCGAGCCGCCCGCCACCAAGGACATCGCCGGCACCAACTACGTGCACGTGTATCCGACCGTGGCCGGGGGACGGGTGGTCACGAGCGCCGTCGTCGACAACCTCACCAAGGGCGCGGCCGGCCAGGCCCTCCAGAACATGAACCTGATGTTCGGCCACGACGAAACGGCAGGCCTGCGATGAGCGAGACCGACCTTCCCGCCGTCGATCGGTCGCTGGGCGTGACCGCGCCGGCCGGCTTCCGCGCCGGGGCTGCCACCTGCGGCATCAAGGCGAGCGGCCGGCCCGACCTGGCCGTCCTGGCGGCCGAGACGGACGTCCCTGCCGCCGCGCTGTTCACCACGAACCGCGTCACCGGGGCCGCCGTCCAGGTCAGCCGCGAGCACCTCTCCCGCCGGCAGAGCATGCGCGGCATCGTGGCCACCAGCGGCAACGCCAACACGTGCACCGGTCCTCAGGGCGCAGCCGACGCGCGCGAGATCCTGGCCGGCGTCGCCCGCGAACTTGGCTGCCCGGCCGAGGCGCTGCTCCTGGCGCAGACCGGCATCATCGGCCGACCGATGCCCATGGAGAAGGTCCGGCCGGGCATGCCGAAGGCCTGCGCCGCCCTGGCTGCCGGGCCCGACGCCGACGCCGCGTTCGCCCAAGCCATCATGACCACCGATACGCGGCCGAAACAGGCCGGCGTCCGCCTGGACCTGGCCGGCCGCACCGTCACCGTGGCCGGCGCGACCAAGGGCGTGGGCATGATCGAGCCGAACATGGCCACCACGCTCTCGTTCCTGACGACCGACGCCGCCGTCGCGCCCGACCTCCTGCATACGATGCTCCGCATCGCCGCCGACCAGACGTACCATTGCCTGACCGTGGACGGTCACGCCTCGACGAGCGACACGCTGGCTTTGCTCGCAAGCGGCGCCGCGATGGACGGCGCAGAGCCCGTTGCCGACGGCTCCACCGAAGCCGCCGCCTTCCAGGCCGCCCTGACGGCCGTCTGTGCCGACCTCGCCTACCAGATCGCCGCCGACGCCGAGGGCGGCACAAAGGTCGTCGAGGTCCTGGTTACCGGGGCCGCCGGCGACACCGAGGCCCGGGCCGCCGCCCGCGCCATCGCCAACTCGCCGCTCGTCAAGTGCGCCTTCTTCGGCCGCGACCCGAACTGGGGCCGCATCGTCTCGGCCGCCGGCGCCGCGGGCATCTCGAGCCGGCCCGAAACGATGCGGCTGACCCTCGGCGACGTGATCGTCTTCGAGGGCGGCGTGCCCGTGGCGGCCGACGCCGACGCCCTGAAGCGCGTCATGGCCGAACACGACATCCGCGCCCACCTCGACCTGGGCGCCGGCACCGGCCGGGCCCGGTACCTGACGTGCGACTTCTCGTACGATTACGTGAAGATCAACGCCGAGTACACGACCTGACGTGCAATGGCGCGTCGTGCGAGCCGGCTGCGGAAGCAGCCGGTCACGTTGGTTGGCCGTCGCGCTTGCGCGGCGTGCGTCGTACTGAGGGTGCATCGCATGCCCGACCGCGCCACCATCCTCCGGGCCGGCTGGATCGTACCGGCTCAGGCGCCGCCCCTCGCCGACGGCGCCGTCGTCACCGCCGGCGGCCGGATCGTCCGCGTCGGCCCGTGGCGGACGGTCGAGCCGCACGTCGGTCCCGCCGATACGGTCCGGCACGTGGCCGACTCGGCCGTCCTGCCGGGCCTCCTCAACGCACACACGCACCTGGGCCTGTCGGACATGGCGGGCAAGTTCAAACCGACCGAAAACTTCCCCGCCTGGATCGGCCGCCTGACGGGCCGTCTGATGTTGCGGTCAGCGGGGTCGGCGCGCCGGGCGGTGGAGACCGGCCGCGACCTCGCCCTGACCGCCGGCACCGCCGGCGGTGCCGAGATAACCTACGACTCCGCGCTGGCCGACCCGCTGGCCGACGGCGGCGTGCGGTGGACCGTCTTCGGCGAACTCTTCCGCTTCGGCGACAAGGCCGTCGCGCACGTCGCTCGGACGGCCGAGGCACTGGCGGACCTGGCCGGGCGGACGGGCCTTGCGGTCGGCCTCGCCCCGCACGCCCCGTACTCGACGGGAGCCGAAGTCTTCCTGGCCGCCCGCCGCGAGGCCGATGCCCGCGGGTGGCCCGTCACGACGCATCTCCATGAGACGGAGGAGGAGTTCGCCTTCACGGAGCGCGGCGAAGGCCCGTTCGCCGCCTGGATGCGGCGGCTGCGCGTGCTGCCGTCCGGCTGGCGGCCGCCGGGCGTCCGACCCATTCCGCTGCTCGCCGAGGCGGGTTTTTTCGCCGGCCCCGTCCTCGTGGCTCACGCCAACTACCTGACCGACGACGAGATCGGCATCCTGGCCCGCAGCGGCTCGGCCGTGGCGTGGTGCCCGCGGAGCCACGCCTTCTTCGGCCACCGCGACCATCCGTGGCGGCGGCTCCGGGCGGCCGGCGTGCCCGTGTGCCTGGGCACCGACAGCCTGGCCTCGGCGCCGAGCCTGTCGATGCTCGACGAGATACGGTTCGTCTTCAGCCGCGAGCCCGGGGCCGACCCGCAGACGCTGCTGGCGATGGCCACGGTCGAGGGGGCCCGGGCGTTGGGCGCGGCGGACCGCCTGGGCGACCTGCGCGAGGGGCTCTCGGCGGCGGCGTGCGTGGTCGGTCCCCTGCCCCGCACCGACGATCCGCTGGCGGCGATTCTGGCCGGCGAAGGCAGCGTCACACCCATCTTCCCGGCCGCCGCTCCTGAGTAGCGAGTGCCATTCCATCCTGGAGCCGGCCTGCAGTCTGTCATTTCGACCGAGGTCGCCGAAGGCGACCGGGCGGAGAAATCTCGTTGTCTCGGAACAGCCAGATTTCTCCACTCGGCCTCGCTCCGCGAGGCCTCGGTCGAAATGACAATCCCCCGCCGCGCGGCAAGAGGCCGTGAAAGCACTCCCGGGAATCCGTGCATTGCATTCCGCCACGTGCAGGGTTAGAATCCTAGGCTGCGCCGCCGGATGAACAGGACCCGCCATGACCGGACGACTACTCCACCAGCTGGTGCCGATCGCCGTGCTCACGCTCATGGGATGCTCGGCCGACTGGTACACGCGCGACGCCGACCGCGAGGTCTACGGCATCGTGGCGGAGAAAGAGGCCGACGCGCTGGGCGAGGTCCGCTCGTTCACCATCCGGGCCCGGCCGGATCCGAAGGAAGTCCTGAGCGAAGTCGGCACGCCCGTGACGGGCGAGCAGCCGGCGGAGCCGCCGCCGGAACCGCCCCTCGTCGTGGAGCCGGCGCCCGAGACATCCGGTGAGGCGCCTGCGTCGTCTGGCGAGGTGCCCGAGACGCCCGAGACAACGGTTCCCTCGCCGGAGGCGACCGCGCCGCCAACCGGCGCCGCCGTGCCATCGGCCGGTGCGGCCATGTCAGCCAGCGCGGTCATGCCGCCCGGTGCCGGCGCGCCCGTGGCGACGCCGCCCGAGGGTCCGGCGGCCGAGGCGGAAGCCATCCTCGACCAGCCGGTGGCAGGCCTGGAGGACGTGATCCCGGCCCAGTTGCCGCCGCCTGTGCCGCAGCCCGGTCCCGGGGCCATCCGGCTGACGCTGGCCGACGCGCTCCGCGTGGCCGTCCGCACCAGCCGCGAGTACCAGGACCGCAAGGAGTCGGTGTACCTGACGGCCCTGACGCTGACGTTCGAGCGGTACCTGTTTCGCCCGCACCCGTTCACGACGGGGACGGTGGACTACGCCAGTGACTTCGGCGGCACCGGACGAACGCGGTCGTGGGACCCGGCGGCCGAGATCGGCGTGTCGCAGCAGTTGGCGGACGGGGCGATCGTGGCAGGCAGCCTGGGCTTGGCGGCGCTGAAGTTCCTGAACAAGGAACTGGGCGATACGGTGGACTCGGCGCTGGACTTCTCGCTCTCGCAGCCGCTGTGGCGGGGGGCGGGCCGCAAGATCGTCCAGGAGAACCTCCTCCAGGCCGAGCGGAACGCCATCTACGCCGTCCGCTCGTTCGCCCGGTTCGAGAAGACCTTCGCCGTCAGCGTGGCGTCGCAGTACCTGCGGGTACTCCAGAGCCGCGACGCCGTCCTGAACGCATGGAATAACTACCAGAGCCTGCGCGAGGGCCGGATGCAGTCGGAGTGGCTGGCCAAGGCCGAGCGGTTGGCCGAGTTCGAGGTCGACCAGGCCCGCCAGAGCGAGTTCGCCGCCTACAACCGCTGGATCCTCGAACGCGAGGCCTACACCAACGACCTGGACGCGCTGAAACTGACACTCGGCATCCCGGTCGAGACCGAGATCGCCCTGGAACCCGCCGAACTGGAGCGCCTTCACCAGGCCGGTGTCACGGATCCCGACGTGCCCCTCGATGCCGCCACCACCACCGCCCTGGCCACCCGGCTGGACCTCGCGAACACCCGGAACGGCGTCGACGACACCCGGCGCAAGGTCGTCGTGGCCGAGGACGGCCTCAAGGGCGACGTCGACCTGGTGGCCAGCCTCGGGTACGGCTCGCGGGCCGACCGTCCGCAGTCGGCCCGTATCGCGCTGGCCCGGGGCGATTACGTGGTGGGGTTCGACATCGACCTGCCGGTGGACCGGCTGACGGAGCGCAACGCGCTTCGGCGAACGCAGATTTCCGAACAGGCCGCCCTCCGGGCCCTCGAGGAGGAAAGCGACAATGTCATCCTGGACGTGCGCCAGGCGTACCGCCGGCTGGAGCAGACCCGCGAGAGTTACGACATCCAGCGGATGAGCCTGGCGCTGGCCGAGCGGCGCGTCGAGTCGACCCGCCTGCTGCTCCAGGCCGAGCGGGCCAAGCAGCGCGACGTCCTCGAGGCCGAACGCGACCTGCTGGAGGCCCAGAACGCGCTCACCAGCGCCCTTGTCACGCACACGATTGCGCGCCTAGAATTTGCGCGCGACGTGGGCACACTTCGCATCGACGAGAAGGGACAGATCCATGGCTGGATCCTCACAAGCGGCGATCGCTAGCGCCGGCGCCGCCGGCGCGACGCGGCCGTGGCGCAAGCCGATCGTGCTCGGCGCCGTCGCCGTCGTGCTCGTCGCCGGCGTGGCCGTGTGGGCCGGCCTCGGCACCTCCGGCCCGGCCGAGACCGTCACGGGCGAGACCGCCTTCGCCACGCGCGACCGGCTGGTCGTCACCATCGCCGAGAGCGGCGAGGTGGAAAGCAAACGGTCCGTCGACATCCGCTGCGAAGTCGAGGGCAAGAGCACGATCATCTGGGTCGTCGAGGAGGGCACGGTCGTCGAGACGGGCGACAAACTGGTGGAACTGGACGCGGCCGACCTCCAGGAAAGCGCCCGCACCCAGGACATGAAGTACAAGACCGCCAAGGCCGCCTTCGACAAGGCCGAAAAGGCCTACCTCATCCAGCAGAGCACCCGCGAGAGCATGCTGGCCGCCGCCGACCTTGACGTGAAGTTCAGCATGCTCGACCTCCAGAAGTACCTGGGCACCGACCTGGCCGACTACATCATCAAGAACGAAGGCCGGGTCACCTTCGCCGACCTGGTGACCCGCGAGGACTTGGGCGGCGAGGCGCTGCAGGAACTCCGCCAACTGGAAAGCGCCATCGACCTGGCCGGCGAGGAACTCCAGCGCGCCGACGACAAGGTCGTCTGGACCCGGCGCCTGTTCGAGCGCGGCTACGTGACGGGCAGCGAACTGAAGGCCGACGAACTCGCCGCCAAACGGGCGCAGATCGGCCTCGACCTG